>Ga0310696_10000619_pt1 | contig 54219 bp, 49 predicted proteins | sample AusTroGonzalo_MG_4_FD_203885 | JGI IMG/M metagenome (GOLD analysis project Ga0310696, IMG submission 203885) | Bovine rumen microbial communities from tropical cattle in Woodstock, Queensland, Australia - Gonzalo_02 (v2) (version 2) | ecosystem: Host-associated > Mammals > Digestive system >...
TTCGCGATCTCGGCTACAAATCATCCACCGGATGATTTGTTTTACGCCTCGACCCTCTCGGGTTCGAATCCCACGCTTTATATCACCACGAAAAAAGACCCCTCGAAGGAGTCTTTTTTCGTGGTGGACCTAGTGGGATTCGAACCCATGACCTCTGCGTTGCGAACGCAGCGCTCTCCCAACTGAGCTATAGGCCCAAAAATGTTGCGGCGCGGGATTGGCGGCTTCTTGTATCCGGGGGGATTGGCGGCTTCCGTGCGGATGTGATACTAACATATTTTGGCGGCAGTGTCAACAAAATTCGTTGCCGGGTGACCGCCGGGTGGCGGGCGGTGCGAAGCGGTGGAAAAATCGTCGGCGGGGTGGTAGAATTGGCGTGTTCGCAGGGAGGAGACTTTGGATGAACGTTGCGGTGATTTGCGAATTGAATCCGATGCACAACGGGCACAGGGCGGTGTTTGAGTTTGCGCGGAATCTCGGGCAGGGCGGAAATTGCGTTGTCGCGGTGATGAGCGGGAACTTTTGCCAGCGCGGCGAGCCGGCTTTGGTTGACAAGTGGAACAGGGCGAGGATGGCGGTGCTTGGCGGTGCGGATATCGTGCTGGAGATTCCGTCGGTTTACGCGCAGCAGAGCGCTCAGTTCTTTGCGGAGGCGGCGGTTTCAGTGGTGTGCAGGTCGGGGATTTGCGATGCGCTGGTTTTCGGGAGCGAGTGCGGCGATATTGAGCTGCTGAAGGGGCTTGCCGGGAGGCGCAGCACGGGCGGTTTTGGCGATGAGATCAGGCGGCTGATGGACTCGGGGCTTTCGTATCCGCGGGCGCTTTCGACTTTTTACGGGGTCGAGCTTGCCGCCAATGACATTCTCGGGGTCGAATACATCGCGGCCCTTGCCAAAAGGTCTTCTGAAATTGAAGTTTACTGCATGAAGCGCGTGGGAAACAGTTCGCACGGCAGTGATTGTATAGAAAGCGGCGCCGAAATCGCGAGCGCCGCGTCGATAAGGAAGCTTGTCTGCGAAAGCCGCGGGCAGGCTAAACAGACGGATGAAGGGTTACCTGAGCAAACGGCTGAAGCGTTTGGCATTTTGCAATCCGTTATGCCAAAGAGCAGCTTTGATATTTTGAAGGGGCTTGTGGCAGAGGGGCGCTTCGTAAGGTCTCTTTGCGCCTACAACTCCCTAATTATAGGTAAAATCAGAGAGCTTGGCGCTGACGGGGTGAGGGAACTGCCGTTTGCGGGCGGCGGGCTTGCCGAGTGCATTTGCGCGGCTGCGGCCGAGACGCGCGACGTTTCGGAGCTCGTGTCTATCGCGACAAGCAAGTCGTTTACTTCAAGCAGGATCAGGCGGATACTGCTCGCGACGCTGACGGGCGCAAGACAGTCTATTTTTGCGGGGCCTATAACTGTTCCTTACGTTAGGGTGCTTGCCGTTTCGGCGGCGCGAAACGACCTGCTTTCAGCGCTGATGCGGGCCGCGGCGCCGGTAATTTTCGGCAACGTCCCAAAAGACTACAAAACAGCCCTTCCGCAGGACGCCGCGGACCTGCTGGCGCGCGAAATACTCGCGACAGACTACTACGTCCTTGGCTACGAGGCCGCCAAGGCCCCCGCGCGCCTTGAGCTTACGACCCCGCTGCTTAAGGTTTGACCCAAACGGCGCGCGAAAAAAAGCTTGCACCGCCGCGGCTCGAAATAAGGCCGCGGCGGTGCAAGCTTTTGTTATTGGCGTGTTAAGCCTTTACCGTTCCTCGCGGAAATACGAGAGGCCGAGGCTTGCAGGCGGGAGATTTTCCTTCTTTTTCCTTGCGCTCACGGTGCAGAGAACCACAATCGTGACGACGTAGGGAAGCGTGTTGATGATTTCCTTCTGCCAGCTTGTGAGGCCGGGGATGTAGATGCTTAGGATGTAGAGGCCGCCGAAGAGCGCCGCGCTCGGAATTGCAAGCAGCGGTTTCCAGATTGCGAAAATAACGATTGCGATGGCGAGCCAGCCCCTGTCGCCGAAGCCGTTGTTCGTCCATGCGCCGTCCGTGTAGTCCATGACCCAGTAGAGACCGCCGAGGCCGGCGATCATGCCGCCGATGCATGTAGCAAAATACTTGTACCTCGTTACGTTGATGCCTGCGGCGTCTGCCGTTGCCGGGTTCTCGCCGACAGCCTTGAGGTTGAGGCCTGCCCTTGTCTTGTTGAGGAACAGAGCCGCGAGGATTGCGATCACGAAAGCCAGGTATGCGAGGAAGCCGTACGAGAAGAACAGCTTGCCCACTGAGCCGAGAAATTTTGCAAAGGGAAGCTGCGCTCTAAATGCCTTGCCGGTTTGCTGGAGTGCGATTGAACCGCCCGTACCGCCCATCATCTTGACGAGGGAGCCACCGAAGAAATTGCCTATTCCTATGCCAAAAGTGGTGAGGGCAAGGCCTGTTACGTTCTGGTTGGATTTGAGGGTAACCGTAAGGAAGCTGTAGAGGAGCGCCATGAGGAGCGATCCCAGCAGCGACGAAAGCAACGGTATCAGTATAAGCAGCACGGTGACGGGATTCGGCGTCATTTTCTCATAAATGTAGCCGCCAATGATTCCCGAGATGCCTCCCACATACATGATTCCGGGGATTCCCAGGTTCAGGTTGCCGCTCTTCTCGGTTATAATTTCACCTGTGGCTCCGTAAAGAAGCGGGATGCCTTGAATGATTGCTGCTACGATTATATCAATAATCTTTGTCATCTTATCGCCCCCTTTACGAAACTGTCACTTGCGCATCGGCGCTTCCGGTTCCAACCGAGGTTTCAACCGAAGTTTCAACCGAAGCTTCAACCGATGCCTTTGGTTCGTCAGGAACCTGCGGCAGCGCATCCGGTTTTTGCGGGTTGTTTGTTTTGTTTTCCCTTGGCGTGTGCGAACGGAAGTGAATTTTGTACCTGATAAAGAACTCGCAGCCGATGATAAAGAATATGATGATGGCCGTGATGATCTCGCCTACGCTGTCGTTCAGCTTGCACATCGTGGCAACGTTGCTGGCGCCTCTGTCAAGGAATACGAGCAGGAACGAAGCAACCACCATGATGAACGGGTTGAACTTGGCGAGCCAGGAGACCATAATCGCAGTGAAGCCCATGCCGCCGGCAAGGTCCTTGTTGATCGTGTGGTCAGCGCCCGAAACGAGGAGGAAGCCCGCGAGTCCGCAAAGCGCTCCCGAGATTGCCATTGTCCTGATGACGACCTTTTTGACGTTGATTCCGATGTAGCGGGCCGTGTTTTCGCTCTCGCCGACGACCGAAATCTCATAGCCGTGCTTGCTGAACTTGAGGTACACAAACATGAACACGGTGAGACCGGCAACGACAATTACGTTCAGTATATATTTCTCTCCGAACAGGTCCGGCAGCCAGCCCCTGTGGCTTTGATCGTTGATGATTCCCACAACGCCGGAGCCGCTCTTGATCCAGATTGCAATGAATATCTGGATTATCTGCATCGCAACGTAGTTCATCATAAGGGTGAACAGCGTCTCGTTTGTGTTCCAGATGGCCTTGAAGATTGCCGGAATCACGGCCCAGATGAGGCCGGAGACAAGGGAAGCAACAAGCATCACAAGTATGACCACCCAGCTGGGTATGACGTACCTGCCCATGGTCCGCATCACCGCCGCGGAAGCGAGAGCTCCCATGAGTACCTGACCCTCCGCGCCAATGTTCCAGAACTTCATCTTAAACGCGGGCGTTATGGCAAGTGAAATGCAGAGCAGCGTGGCCACCGATTTCAAAAGGTTCCGGATCTTGAACTTCGAACCGAAGCTTCCCTTGAACATTGCGTCAAAAACCGACATCGGGTTCTGCTTTGTGAGCACGATTACGAGGATTGCCGAAACCGCCAATGCAATCGCAATCGCTGCAAATCGAATGAGCAGGCTCTGCCACAATGGCATGGTGTCGCGCTTGGTGATATGTATGAGAGGTTCTTTTGCAGCTTTATCTTTTTTCATTTTGAGCCTCCCACGCCTTTGGTCATAAGGTAACCGATTTCTTCTTTGCTTGTTTTCCGTGCGTCAACCTTGCCGGTAATGCTGCCGCCGCACAGTACGTATATCTTGTCGCAGAGTCCGATGAGCACGTCAAGGTCCTCGCCGACGAAAATTACGGCGGCCCCGCTCTCCTTCTGCCTGTTGAGCAGGTTGTAGATGAGGTACGACGAGTTGATGTCAAGGCCTCTCACAGGGTAAGCCACCATGAGCACGGTGGGGCCCGAAGCGATTTCGCGGCCTACGAGCACCTTCTGAACGTTTCCGCCGGAGAGCCTTCTTACAGGCGTCTGGATGTTCGGCGTCACGACCTCGAGGTCTTTAACAATCCTTGCGGCAAGCGCCGTCGGTCCGCTCTTTTCGAGGAAAACCGTCTTGCCCTTGCTGTAGGTGCGGAGCATCATATTGTCGATAATGTCCATGTTGCCGACAAGACCCATTCCGAGTCTGTCCTCAGGCACGAACGAGAGTCTGACGCCAAGGGCTCTGATCTGCGTCGGCGACATATCTTTAAGATTTTTCTTCTCACCCGTCTCGGGGTCGATGTACGTGATGGATCCGCTGTTGTCTCTCTGGAGACCGGCAATGGACTCAAGCAGCTCGCGCTGGCCGCTTCCGGCAATACCGGCAATGCCCGTGATTTCGCCTGCTTTTGCGACAAAATTGATACCCTTGAGCATCGGGAGACCCTCTCTGTTCGTGCAGCTGAGGTTCTCGACGATGAGCCTGTCTGTGGGATTTACGGGATCCGCACGCTCGATGTTGAGCTCGATTTTCTTGCCGACCATCATCTCCGTGAGGCTCTCGACCGACGCATCGGCGGTGCTTACAGAGCCGATTGTCTCGCCTTTTCTGAGAACGGTGACACGGTCCGAAACCGCGAGCACCTCGTTGAGCTTGTGGGTGATGATGATGATTGCCTTGCCGTCCTCTTTCATCTTTTTGAGGACTGCGAACAGCTTTTCGGTCTCCTGGGGAGTCAGAACGGCTGTGGGCTCGTCAAGGATGAGTATATTGGCGCCTTTGTAAAGCACCTTTATGATCTCGACCGTCTGCTTTTCCGAGACGGACATTTCGTAGATTTTTTTGTTGGGGTCAAGCACAAAGCCGTACCTGTCGCAGAGCTCCCTGACGCTCTTGGCGGCTGCCTTGAGGTCAAGCTTGCCCTCCATTCCGAGCACTATGTTCTGGGTCGCGGTGAACACGTCAATGAGCTTGAAGTGCTGGTGGATCATTCCGATTCCGTTGTCGAAAGCGTCCCTGGGGGACCTGATCACGACCTCTTTGCCGTTGATAAAGATCTGGCCCTCGTCGGGAAAATAAATTCCGGAAATCATGTTCATGAGCGTGGTCTTTCCGGAACCGTTTTCGCCGAGCAGAGACAGAATCTCCCCGTGATATAGCTTAAGATTTACTTCCTTGTTGGCCTGGATGCGGCCGAAGCGCTTGTAAATCCCTCTCAGTTCAATAGCTACATTTTCCACAAAGCTGTTCTCCTTCGCTTTTTTGGTGCTGTTTTAAACCCAAAACATTGAGCCGCCAAAACAAACAGCCACGACACCAATTTGCTCGTGGTGGTTCCTTTTCAGGGCTCAACATGTCAAATATTTGTCTCTTCTGCGGCGTCGTTTTCGGACCGAGCCGCAGCAGGCACAAATATAATTCTTCAGGCCGGGGAGGGGTTTTGGGGCCCCTTCCCGGTGACCGGTGTTTCATTGGCGTGTTCGTGAGAAGAAACCGTCAAAACCTTCCCTGCCGCCAATGTTTTTAATCCGTTCGTTTAATTACTTCACTGTGATACCGTCAATGATGAGGTCGAAGTAAGGAGCAGATCTGAAAGTGCTTGCGTTTGACTCATCGAAGTATCCGTCGTGGATAACGTTTGTCTCTTTAACGAAGTCGCCTGCGTCGATAACGTCTGCAATGTACTCAGTGAGGTGCTCGCCCTCGTATGTCCACGTGCTGGTGTCAAATACTTTGAGTTCGCCTGCGATCATCTTAGCTTTAGCTGCGTCGATAGCTTCCTGTGTGCCTGCTGCTGCAGCTGCAGGGTTGAGGTCTGTGAGGGCAACGGAACCTGTCGAGAAGTCGCCGCAGTAGTCAGTCGGGATGGTTCCGCCGGTTGCAACTGCCTTGATGATGAGCTCGAAGTAAGGCTCCCAGTTGATCTTCGAGGAGATGATAGCTGTGGTAGGTCCGAGAGGAGTTGTGTCGATGTTGTAAGCGATGTTCGGAACGCCTGCAGCTTCGCAAGCCTTAGGAGCACCTTCGGAGTCAGCGTGCTGGCTGATGAGGACGCATCCGCTGGAGATGAGGTTCTCAGCTGCGCTCTTCTCTTTGGCGATGTCAAACCAGGATTGGGTGTAGACAACATCCATTGTAGCTGTGGGGCAAACTGATCTTGCGCCGAGGAAGAAGGATGTGAATCCGGATTTAACCTCTGCATACGGCCAAGCGCCGACGTAACCGATCTTAGCCTGTTCCGCTGTGATCTTGCCGGACGCGATCATTTCGTTGAGCTTCATACCTGCAGCGATACCTGCGAGGTAACGGCCTTCGTAGATGGAAGCGAATGCGTTGTGGTAGTTGGCGATGTTAGCTGTAGGAGCGTTTGTACCTGTAGCGTGGCAGAACTGAACGTTCGGGAATTCCTGAGCAGCCTGCTTCATGTAAGGCTCGTGGCCGAAGCTGTCAGCGAAAACGAGTGTGCATCCTTCGTCAGCCATCTCAGCAGCTGTGTCGTAGCAAGCGGCGCTCTCGTCGATACCGGTTTTGATAATAAGCTGGCTGTCCTTGAGACCGAGCTTAGCTGCAGTTGCCTTCATAGCGTTGATGAAGTTTGCATCGTATGTTGAGTTTTCATCGTGCAGGCAGATGAGGCCGACTTTAACTTTGCTGTAGTCAACAGTTTCGTTAGGATCAGCCGTTGCAGTTCCTGCATCGGGTTTAGCGGTGTTCTTTGCGGGCTCGTCAGCCTTCTCGAGTGTGCAGGCAACGAGAGCAAACACAGCAACTATTGCAATTAAAATCGCAAGAAATTTTTTCATGGTTCCCTCCAAATAATTCTGATAAGAATATTTACGTATTCTCCGCAAACAAAAAGCAGACCTTGAGGGGTCTGTTTCTGCCAACACGCCCCGGATCGACGATACTTCATCAAAGCGGGGATCACCAATAGTCGTGACATTCGGCGTCATGGTAGATACTTTCCGGGCCGGTCTCAAGCGTCCGAAAACCGTTTGAGTTTCCCCGGAAATATATTGGCAAAATATTTGGTTTGCTGCCCATGCAAGGCTTTTACACCTTCGCAAAAGCAATTCCTGAAAATAACTCGCCCGCAGTTCTGCGGGTTTTATGCAATCACCAAAAACAAAAGGCGCAGCGATACTTAACGTATGCTACGACCGGAATTTGATGTCTTTGCCATTCATTTCGTCGATGATCGCGAGAGATTCTACACGAACACCGCGTGCGCGGAAAGCGTCTCCGCCACCCTGATAACCTTTTTCTATTGCGGCACAGATGCCAACGAGCTCCGCGCCTGCCTGTCCTACAATCTTTGCAAGACCTTCCATAGCCTCTCCTGTTGCAAGAAAATCGTCAATTATCAGTACTTTGTCATTTGCCGTGATATAGTCTTTGGTAACTGCGATCTCAAAATCTTTATCGTGTGTGTAGGAGTGCACTGCGGCCTTGTACACGTCATCGCCAAGATTTTTAGCACTGCTCTTCTTCGCAAACACCATCGGTACGCGGAAGAAATATGCAGCTGCAAGTGCGAGAGCTATTCCGGAAGCCTCTACCGTCAAAATTTTGGTCACTCCCGTACCCTCAAAGCGATCGTAGATCTCTTTTCCGAGGACGAACATAAAGTTTGAATCGACTCTTTGGTTGAGAAATCCGCCGACCTTCAGGATGTCGCCGGAACAAACTTTTCCTTCCGCCAAAATTTTTTCTTCAAGCGCCTTCACGACTACCTCCGAGGAGAAAAAATAGCACTCTCATTCTATCATTTACGTTATATAACGTCAAGCACTATTTCCCTTTGCGGGCCCTTTTCCGCCCGCCGATTTTTGCGGTAAAATTGGCGATTTCGCAAATTCTGCCGCCAATATCTCAGGCCCTGTAAGCACCCTTTAGGACCTTGCCCAAAACTAAAGACGGAAACCCGCTCGGAGTCTCCGTCTTATGTTATCTATTACCGTTTCCGGCAATGATTTAATTATTCGATGATCGTGGAAACTGTGCCTGCACCGACTGTTCTGCCGCCTTCACGGATAGCGAAGCGGAGACCCTGCTCCATAGCGATAGGAGTGATGAGCTGAACTTCCATCTCGATGTTGTCGCCGGGCATAACCATTTCAACACCCTGAGGGAGAGTGATAACGCCGGTAACGTCAGTTGTTCTGAAGTAGAACTGAGGTCTGTAGTTGGAGAAGAACGGCTTATGACGTCCACCCTCGTCTTTGGTCAGAACGTAAACCTGGCCTTTGAAGTGTGTATGAGGATGAATCGTTCCGGGCTTTACGATAACCTGGCCGCGCTCTACGTCTGTTCTCTGAACACCACGGAGGAGAACACCGATGTTGTCGCCTGCTTCAGCCTGGTCGAGAAGCTTTCTGAACATCTCAACGCCTGTAACAACTGTGCTCATCTTCTCATCTTTGAGTCCGACGATCTCAGCTGCGTCGCCAACTTTGATTGTACCTCTCTCAAGACGGCCTGTAGCAACTGTTCCACGGCCTGTGATTGTGAATACGTCTTCTACAGGGAGGAGGAACGGCTTGTCGGTCGGTCTCTCAGGAGTAGGGATGTAGCTGTCAACAGCGTCCATAAGTTCATGGATGCACTTGTATTCAGGAGCATTCGGATCTGTGCTTGTGCTCTCAAGAGCCATAAGAGCTGAACCTCTGATGATCGGGATCTCATCGCCCGGGAAGTCATACTGGTTGAGAAGCTCTCTGATTTCCATCTCGGAGAGATCGAGGAGTTCCTGATCTTCGGGAGCGAGCTGGTCGCACTTGTTCATGAAAACTACGATGTAAGGAACACCGACCTGGCGGGCAAGAAGAATGTGCTCTCTTGTCTGAGCCTGCGGGCCGTCAGGACCTGAAACGAGAAGGATAGCGCCGTCCATCTGAGCAGCACCGGTGATCATGTTCTTAACATAGTCAGCGTGTCCGGGGCAGTCAACGTGAGCGTAGTGTCTCTTCTCAGTCTGATACTCAACGTGAGCTGTGTTGATTGTGATACCTCTCTGTCTCTCTTCGGGAGCAGCGTCGATCTGGTCGTATGCCTTAACTACGATGCTGGAGTCTGTGAAGCTGAGAACTTTGGTGATAGCTGCTGTGAGCGTGGTCTTGCCATGGTCAACGTGGCCGATTGTTCCGATGTTTACGTGGGGTTTTGTTCTTTCGAACTTTGCTTTTGCCATAGTGTGTGATTCCTCCTTTAGTAATGAATCTGCAGCAAGATTATGGGTGCGTTCTACCGCACATATTGTTTGAATTATAGCAAATCGAACCTGCGTTTTCAACAATGATTTTCACTGTCTTTTTCCGCAGTTTCGCGGTGTTTAAACCTTCTTTCCGCTGAGGATGCCGTCCTGAACACTGCGGGGCACTTCTTCGTAGTGACTGGGCTCCATTGTGAATGAAGCTCTTCCCTGAGTGATCGATCTCAGAATCGTCGTGTAACCGAACATTTCTGCGAGCGGCACGAATGCGGTGATGAGTTTGACACCGTTTCCGCTGTCGTCAGAGCCGTCAATTCTGGCGCGCTTTGAAGCAAGGCTTCCGATAACGTCGCCGAAATACTGATCGGGAACTGTGACAACGACTTTCATGATAGGTTCAAGCAGTACGGGGTCAGCCTTCTTCATTGCCTCTTTGAAAGCCATTGAACCGGCGATCTTGAATGCCATTTCGGAGGAGTCAACCTCGTGGTATGAACCGTCAATGAGTGTTACTTTAACGTCTACAACAGGATAGCCTGCAAGAACACCGCTCATCATAGCGTCGCGGATACCGGCATCGATCGGGGCAATGTACTCTTTCGGAATGACACCGCCAACGATCTTGCTGACGAACTCGTATCCCGTGCCTCTCTCTTTGGGCTCCATCTCGATGACGCAGTGGCCGTACTGACCTCTACCGCCGGACTGGCGAACGAACTTGCCTTCCTGGGTGACAGCTCTTCTGATACCCTCTTTATAAGCAACCTGCGGATTTCCGACGTTGGCCTCAACCTTGAACTCGCGGAGCAGTCTGTCCACGATGATGTCGAGGTGAAGCTCGCCCATACCGGAGATGACCGTCTGACCGGTCTCAACGTTTGTTGCAACGCGGAACGTCGGGTCTTCCTCGGCAAGTTTCTGAAGAGCGATGCTCATCTTCTCCTGGCCTGCTTTTGTCTTAGGCTCCACGGCAACGGAGATAACCGGCTCCGGGAATACCATCGACTCAAGGATGATCGGTTTTGCGGGATCGCAGAGCGTATTACCGGTCGTGGTCTCTTTCAGACCTATAACTGCGGCAATATCGCCTGCGTAAACCTCGCTGACTTCTGTCTTCTGATCGGCGTGCATCAGAACGATGCGTCCGATTCTCTCCCTCTTGTCCTTTGACGCGTTAAGCACGTACGAACCGACTTTGAGAACGCCGGAGTAAACTCTGATGAAGCAGAGCTTTCCGTACTGGTCGGAAACGATCTTAAACGCCAAGGCGGAGAAAGGCTCATTGTCGCCCGGATGTCTCTCGGCTTCGTCGCCGTTAGGCAGCGTGCCCTTGATTGCGGGAATATCCACAGGGGAGGGCATGAAGTCGACAATTGCATCCAGCAGCTGCTGTACACCTTTGTTTTTGTAGGACGAACCGCATGTTACCGGAACGAGGTGAAGTGCAAGCGTACCTTTTCTGATGGCTCTCTTGATTTCGGAAACCGAAAGCTCCTCGCCGTCAAGGTATTTCATCATAAGCTCGTCGTCTTCTTCAACGATTGCTTCGAGCATTTCCGTGCGGTAACGATTGGCGATTTCAACCATATCGTCGGGCACAGGTGTGATGTCTACAACATTTCCCTCTGCGTCGCGGTAAATATGCGCTTCCATCTTGACCAGGTCAATAACGCCGGTGAAAGTGTCTTCCTTGCCAATAGGCAGCTGGATCGGCACTGCATTGGCGCCAAGTCTGGTCCTGATCATATCGACAACGCGATAAAAGTCTGCTCCCATGATGTCCATTTTGTTGACATGGGCAATTCTGGGAACTCCGTAACGGTCTGCCTGACGCCAAACTGTCTCCGACTGGGGCTCAACGCCGCCCTTCGCGCAGAAAAGTGTCACGGAACCGTCGAGTACGCGCAAAGAACGCTCAACCTCTACCGTAAAATCGACATGTCCGGGAGTATCGATTATGTTAATCCTCGTGTCCTTGCTTGTTCCGTCTTCATCCTTGGTACGCCAGTGCACAGTAGTAGCGGCGGAGGCGATTGTGATACCTCTCTCCTGCTCCTGCTCCATGGAATCCATTGTAGCAGTTCCGTCATGAACCTCTCCGGCTTTGTGAATCTTTCCCGTGTAGAAAAGGATTCTTTCCGTGGTTGTGGTCTTTCCGGCGTCTATGTGCGCCATGATACCGATATTTCTCGTATTTTCAAGCGAAAACTCTCTGGCCATTTATCAAATACTCCAATTTTTCCTTTATTACCAACGATAGTGCGCAAAAGCTCTGTTTGCTTCTGCCATCTTGTGCATGTCTTCTTTTCTTCTGAAAGCCGCGCCGGCATTGTTCGTTGCATCGATAATCTCGCCTGCAAGTCTCTCAGCCATTGTTCTTTCGCTGCGCTTTCTCGAAAATGTTACAAGCCATCTGAGGCCTAACGCCTGTCTTCTTGCGGGTCTTACCTCCATCGGAACCTGGTATGTTGAACCACCGACTCTTCTGGCCTTGACTTCGAGCTGGGGCATTACGTTGTTCAATGCCTCATTGAAGACCTCAAGTGCGTCTCTGCCTGTTTTTTCCTTTACAATATCAAAAGCTGCGTAGCAAATTTTCTGGGCAGTACCCTTTTTGCCGTCGAGCATGATATTGTTGATCAGTTTTGTTACGATCACGTCGTTGTAGACCGGATCGGGCAAAACTTCACGTTTCGCAATATAACCTTTTCTCGGCACTTTTCTTCCCTCCTTTGATTATTTTAATCAATCGACACAGAAATCTGTGTCAACGGTACTCTGCACTTGCCGCGTGCAGTCTGTGCTGGATTACTTTAAAGAAATATCGCCGCATAATTTCTCATGAAATCATTTTGACGTAATTTATTCGTTTTTCAGTAACCGGCACCCTTAGTCGGCACGCAATGTCCGACTAACCGCTGCTTCCCGACCTTAAGCTTAAAGCCACTCGGCAGCTTGCCAAAACAATTTCATGGGAAATCATCGGCAGAAACAATCGTTCACTTGGCGATGTCGCAGGAAATCACTTCCGGACAGCCGAAAATGAACGATTATTTCTTTGCCTTCGGCACCTTAGCGCCGTACTTAGACCTACCCTGCATTCTGTTGGTAACGCCCGCTGTATCGAGAGAACCTCTGATAATGTGGTACCTTACACCAGGGAGATCTTTAACCCTGCCGCCTCTGATAAGCACTACGCTGTGCTCCTGCAGATTGTGGCCGATTCCGGGAATGTACGCGGTGACTTCCATACCGTTTGTCAGTCTTACCCTTGCAATCTTTCTGAGAGCGGAGTTAGGCTTCTTCGGAGTCGTTGTTCTTACGTTTGTGCAAACGCCTCTCTTCTGAGGGCTGCTGATGTCTGTGCTCTTCTTCTGAAGCGAGTTAAAACCCTTCTGCAGAGCAGGAGCTGTGGACTTGTAAGTCACGGACTGTCTTCCCTTGCGAACCAATTGGTTAAATGTTGGCATCTATCATTTCACCTCCTTCATTTTTTCTGCCCTTCGTCCTGTCCGGGGCGTCTTTTCACCGTTTGAAACGTTCTCCGTCGCTCTTTTGGAGGATTTCGCGCGTTTTCAGACCGCAAAAAGGCAACACCGCACAAGGCGGCAAGCTTAGGAATTATAATGCAAGCATTATTCCTTTGTCAAGCGTTTTTTTGCTCCGGGCCTCCAATTTTAAGGAAGCAGCTTTTTTCGCAAAAATAGGCAAAATTTCTTGGCGCTTTTTTATCGCCCCGTTTTTTTGCTCCGGTTTTTTCTTAATTATATTTATTACTTTTCTTTATATATTTTATACTACTTTGAAAACGCGCCCTTGGCGGCAGGCAGATACGTTCTGCTCTGCTTTCGGATACCGCCTTCGCTCGTTTCTTATACCGCTTCCCCTTCTTTCGGATACCGCCAATGTGTTCCGGTATTTCTCCGCGTCTCAGTCTTTTTACCTTGCCTCTTTGAAGGCCGCCCGGAAGTGTCTTTTTGTTGCATTTTTCGGCTTGTGTGTCGAAATCTGTCGTATTTTCCGGAAATTTCCCAAAATTTTCGGATTTTTTCTAAAATGTCTTTATTTTTCTTTCATTTTCGCGTTTTTTCTCTTGTTTTTGCAAGTTTTTTGTGTATAATAACGTCTATATCAGTTCACGGCTGCAGGCCGAAAGGAGTTAAATATGAAACATACCAAAGAGGAAAACAGTCTGTTACTATGCAACTCCGGCAGCGCAAATTACGAAACTGACGCGCTGCCGGAAGCGCCGCCGGCGGCATTGCACGGCGGCGGCCACGGCGCGCGCGGCCCTGCCGCGCGCCTGAAAGGGGTGACGGCAAGGGTTGGCGAGGTCCTTACCTCGCAGGTCTTTCTTTTAAGCGGTCTGCCGCTGGATAAATACCTTGGCGTTGTCGGACAAAACATGCCTCCGCCCTCCGGGGTTTCTCCTGTTGTTCTGAGGGTCGGGCAGTTTGAATACAGACTCATCCATCCGGCCGACGGGTCGGTTCACGTAATCAAAGAACGGGGCGCAGGCACTCTTCGCGCACATATATACACGGTTCCTGAGGGGCTTATTGACGATACTCTTTCGTGCGTTGCGCTCTGCGCCGCTAAAAATACGGGGATTGTCGAGGTTGCGCTCGGGTACAGGTTCCTTGTTTCGACAGTCGGGCTTGACCAGAAGGATTTGATTCTCTGGTTCGGCCAGTCTCAGTCGGCAATTTCAAACAAAATGCGTCTCTGCAGGCTCAGCGCTCCCGTTCTCAAGCAGTTTTCGGCCTCGGGGCTCTCCGAACGCCACGGAAGGGCGCTGCTAAGCATTGAAACCGACGAGATGAAGCTTCTTGCACTCGCCAATTTCATCAAGCGCAAAACAAGCTCGATCAAAGCCGAGCAGCTCGGCAAGTTCATGAAGCACAAGTCCCTGCGCGACCTCGGCCGCGAGGCCTATTCAGCCCTTATCGCCAATACGCTTCGCGAGCTCCCGTCAACCCTTGACGGGGGGAAGCCGTCCGGCTTCAGGAGCCTGCGGCGCGAGCTTGACTCGCTCAGGCGGAGCGGCGTCCCCGTCAGCCTCCGAAGCTCCGAGACCGACGACTGCATCGAGGTCGTGATACGGCTGCCGAAGAGAGGGGACGCCGCGCAGGAGCGCCGCGGGCTCAGTCCGGCAGACATTCTGCTTGCGGGCTTTGACGATGAGGTGTCTGCCGGAAACGGGCGCGGCGGTCTGACCCTCGTTAAAGCCGCGCCCGATGAAGCCGGGGCGGCCGGCAGCGCCCCCGCAGGGCAAAGGCCCGTTATAACCTTCCCCGGCGGCGGCGCCCCTTTCATTACTTTTCCGAGGCGCAAACAGCCGGAGCAGCCTTTCGACTATACGCAGTTTGACATGGCCGGAGAGGGCGCGGAGTAAAACATATTTTCCGCTATTATAGGCAAATATTTAATTGGAAAGCTCCCGCGTGCCGGAGCCGCGGGAGCTTTCTTTTTTCATATAATCAAAGGGCTTAAAAAGCTTTTATTTTGTGATCTTTTCCATGCCGCCCATGTACTTTCTGAGCGCCTCGGGGATGACTACGCTGCCGTCAGCCTGCTGGTAGTTTTCGAGAATTGCGGCTGTTGTTCTTCCGACTGCAAGGCCCGAACCGTTGAGGGTGTGAACGAGCTTCGGTTTGTCATTGGCGTCATTCTTGTACTTGATGTTGGCGCGTCTTGCCTGGAAGTCTTCGAAGTCGCTGCAGGACGAGATTTCAACGTATCTGTTGTAGCTGGGCATCCAGACCTCGATGTCGTATGTCATTGCCGATGAGAAGCCGAGGTCACCGCTGCAGAGCCTGACAACCCTGTAGGGAAGTCCGAGGATCTTGAGAACGTCCTCTGCGTCATTGGTGAGTTTCTCGAGCTCGTCGTAAGAGGTCTCGGGAGTTGTGAATTTAACGAGCTCAACCTTGTTGAACTGGTGCTGTCTGATGAGTCCTCTCGTGTCTCTGCCCGCTGAGCCTGCCTCGGATCTGAAGCATGCCGAATATGCGCAGTATTTGATCGGAAGAGCGCTGCCGTCAAGGATTTCGTCGCGGTGGAGGTTTGTTACAGGAACCTCAGCTGTCGGAATGAGGAAGAAATCTTTCTCGTCGTCAGCCGCCTCGTCGTCGCAGTTTTTAATCTTGAAAGCGCCGTTTTCGAACTTCGGGAGCTGGCCCGTGCCTGTCATACTTGCGCGGTTTACCATGTAGGGCGGGAAAATCTCCGTGTAGCCGTGCTTTTCAACGTGAAGGTCGAGCATGAAGTTGTAGATTGCTCTCTCAAGCCTTGCGCCTGCGCCGCGGTAAACGGTGAATCTTGTACCTGTGATCTTGGCGGCTCTCTCTGCGTCAAGAATATTGAGGTCGGTGCCGATGTCCCAGTGAGCTTTGGGCTCGAAATCGACCTTTGTGGGCTCGCCGAACTTTCTCATCTCGAAATTGTCCCTGTCGTCAACGCCGTAGGGCACCTTTTCGTTCGGAATGTTGGGGAAATTCAGCATGAGAACCTTGATTCTCGCTTCAACGTCCTTGAGTTCCGCGTCAAGATCTTTAACCTTCAGCGAAATCTCCTTCATCTCCTGCATGAGGGGCGCAACGTCTTTTCCTTCCTTTTTATAGGACGGAATGAGCTTCGACGCGTCGTTCTGTCTCTTCTTGAGCTGCTCGGATTCAACGAGTATCTCGCGGCGTCTTTCGTCACACGCCAATACTTCATCTATGGTAAGTGAAGAATTCCTCTTTTTCAGAGCCTCTTTTACGAGCTCGGGATTCTGTCTGATTAACTTGATGTCTAACACTGTTTCTCAACTCCTAAAAAGTTATTTCGGCCGCACCGCCAATGTCACGGGCGCGCCTTGGTTTTATTTCGCTGTACGTTTTACCGCGCAGTCCTCTGCCGGTGTCAGCGGCACCTTGCTCACGCCGCCCTTGACGGACTTGACGATGAGCATTGTTCCACCGTCCTGCTGCTCGGTTCCTGTCAGAACGATGCCGTCATTGTCCTGATTGGTGATACCGATGGAGTAGCCGGTCGTCTCTGTGCCGTCCGGCAGATTTGAACTATACCGCACAACTTTGATTTTGTCAAAGCTCTTTCTCTGATTTTTGGTGAGAATTTCGGTTTTTTCTTTAAGAGCGCTGATTTCGTTCTCGATAGTCTCGTTGAAAGCCCTCTGTTCGCCGAGAAGCACCGCCTCACCGACAACCGCACCCGCCGCGGCCTCACCCTGCTCCGAAACCTCAGCTTCTACGCCTGAGTTACCGCCAATGGGCTCGCTCTCGTCATAGAAGACCTCTTCCTCGGCTCCCGGAACTGCCGAAACAGGCTCTGCGGGAGCTGCTTCGTCGCCGGCAGCTGAATCAGCGCTTTCTGCCGGCTCCTCGCCTTCAGCCGCCTCAGCCTCGACTTCCGAATCTGCCGCCAAGGCTCCTTCGCCATCAATCTTATCCTCGAGTTTTTCTACTTTTTTTGCGAGTTTTTTGCACTTTGAACCAACAACAATAAGAAGTATGAAACACAGGAGGAGAAGCACGAGAAGCACGCCTATAAATACGTACACCTGGGTTTCAAAGGACATCGCATTGGCGAGTTTATCAAAAAAATCTTTCATTGCCTTCTCCTTTCTTCAACGTTGTCAATCACCCAACAACATCTCTATTATCCGCTCTCTTTCGTCCGCGGAATAATAGTAAATCTGAAGTTTTCCTCTTCCGTTCTTTGATTTTTCCACGAGAGAAACTTTTGCACCAATTTTTTTCTTGAGTTTAGCCTCAACGTCTTTCTTGGCGATAACGTATTCTTCGGTTCCCGCGCCGGTCGTCTCCTGAGCGGTTTTCCTTGCCTCGGCGCCGCTCTTCAGCGAATTGTACCTGCTGACAAGGCTTTCGGCCTGCCTTACGTTGAGATTCTGCTCCGTGATGGCTTTTGCGACCTTGCCGCTGTCGATTGACGGGTTCAGACCGAGCAGTGCCTTGCCGTGGCCCTTGGTGAGCTGTCCCGACGCGATCATAGCCTTGACCTCATCGTCGAGCGACAGAAGTCTTATCGAGTTTGTGATGTCCGACCTGCTTTTTGAAACGGTTGACGCCAATGTCTCCTGCGTCAGTCCGAAATCGCGGATGAGTCTTTCAAACGCCTCCGCCTCTTCTATGGGGTTCAGGTCCTCTCTCTGGATGTTTTCGATGAGCGCGATTTCAAGAACTTCCTTCTTTGTCACGCTTCTTTCGATGACAGGCACCGTCTCAAGTCCCGCGATTCTCGCCGCGCGCCACCTGCGCTCACCGGCAATGATTTTGTAAACCGACCCCTCGTTTCTCACGATGAGCGGCTGGATAACGCCGTGCGCCTTGATCGACTCAGCAAGTTCGTTTATCTTTTCAAAGTCAAAATTCTTCCTGGGCTGTCCCTCATCAGGCTCGATGTCGCTGATTTTCACTTCCAGAACCGAATTTGTAACAACTTCTGATTCCTCATGACCTGTATTGTTCTGAAACAAAGCCTCAATTCCCAGGCCAAGACCGTTTGATCTCTTCTTTTTAGACATCTGTTTTCCCCCCGTTAGAGTTTAAAGTGTTTTCCCCTAAAAATGCGCCGCAAACCTCAATCCGTCACTTGTCAAGAACCTCTTTTGCAAGCGCAAGGTATGCCTCGGTGCCTTTCGATTTGGCGTCATACTGAATAATCGGCTCACCGTAGCTCGGGGCCTCGCCGAGACGAATGTTTCTCGGAATCATTGTTTTATAAACCTTATCGCCAAAGAATTTCCTCACTTCTTCGACGACCTCCGCCGAAAGGTTCGTCCTGACGTCAAACATGGTCATGACAACGCCTTCAACGTTGAGCTTCCTGTTAAGGTACTTCTGGACCTTTTTTACCGTGTCAAGGAGCTGCGAGAGGCCCTCGAGCGCGTAAAATTCGCACTGGATGGGCACCAGAACCGTGTCAGCGGCCGTCAGAGCGTTAAGCGTGAGCAGTCCGAGCGCAGGCGGGCAGTCGATGAAAACAAAATCGTAGTCGTCTCTGACCTCGTCAAGCGCCAGTTTCAGCTTGCTCTCCCTCGACATGAGGCTCACGAGCTCAACTTCGGCACCGGCAAGCTCAATGTTCGACGGCATTATAAACAGGTTCTCCTGAGAGGTTTTCAGGATGATTTCATTGGCGGGTTCGTCGTTGATGACCGCGTCGTATGATGACTTCTCCAAAATCTTTTTGTTGATGCCGAGGCCGGTAGTCGCGTTTCCCTGGGGATCGAGGTCCACAAGAAGAACCCTCTTGCCGTAATGGGCAATGCAAGCGCTGAGGTTTATCGCCGTCGTGGTCTTTCCCACTCCGCCTTTTTGATTTGCGATCGCTATAATCTTAGCAGCCATGTCATACTTCCGTTCTCCGGCATCTTCGGGTCTGCCCCTCGCGCCGGGTTTCAGGGATTGGTTTTACTGTCAAATAACTGTCAAACTTTGTTACGCAAAGCGCCTCTTAAAGCGCCCTGCCGCCAATGCATTAAACGTCTAAATTTACGACAAATTTAGCATTCTGACTGATGAACTCTTTTCTCGGTTCTACTTTCTCGCCCATGAGGTCGGAGAAGATCTCATTGGCGGTGGCGGCGTCCTTCAGATTGACCTGGAGGAGGACTCGCGTTGCGGGGTTCATTGTCGTGTCGAACAGCTCCTGCGGGCTCATTTCACCGAGACCTTTGAAGCGCTGCTTGACGATCTTGTCGTCGCCTTTCCAGCCTTTTTCGGTCATCTTTCTCTCGTATTCCTCATCGCTGAGGACGTAGAAGAATTCCTTGCCCTTGGCGACTTTGTAGAGAGGCGGCTGTGCGAGGTAGAGGTATCCTTTTTCGATGAGAGGCCTCATGTACCTGAAGAAGAACGTCATGAGGAGCATTCTGATGTGGGATCCGTCAACGTCGGCATCGGCCATGATGACAATCTTGTGATATCTGAGCTTTTCTACGTCAAAATCGGGGCCTATTCCCGCGCCGAGCGACGCGATGACAGGCTGGAGCTTGTCGTTTCCGTAAACCTTGTCGATTCTGGACTTTTCGACGTTCAGCATCTTACCCCAGAGAGGAAGGATTGCCTGCGTATCTCTGTCTCTTCCGCCTTTTGCGGAACCCGCAGCGGAGTCTCCCTCGACGATGAACAGCTCGCAGATCTCAGGGTTCTTTTCGGAGCAGTCGGAGAGCTTTCCGGGGAGTGACGTGCTGTCAAAAGCGGTCTTCCTTCTTGTGAGCTCCCTTGCTTTTCTTGCGGCTTCGCGCGCTCTCTGCGCCGTGAGACACTTGTCGAAAATTATCTTGGCGATAGCGGGGTTTTCTTCGAGGTACTCCTTGAGCTTGTCGCCGAGCATGCCTTCCATGTAGCCTCTGACTTCTGAGTTTCCGAGTTTTTCCTTGGTCTGTCCTTCGAACTGGGGCTCGTGGAGCTTGACGCTGATGATCGCAGTCATACCTTCGCGGATGTCCTCGCCGGCAAGGTTCGCATCGGACTCTTTCAGAATGTTGAAGCGCCTTGCGTAGTCGTTAAACACCTTGTTTAGAGCGGATCTGAAGCCCGTGAGGTGCGTGCCGCCTTCGTGCGTGCATATATTATTTGCGTAAGAATAGACGTTTTCTGTGTATGAGCTGTTGTACTGGATCGCGACCTCCATCAGAGTGCCGTCGCGCTCGCCCGAAACGTAAATGACGTCCGGATTGATGACGTCCTCTTTCCTGTTGAGGTATTCGACGTACTCGACAATGCCGCCCTTGTAGTAGAAAATATCCTCTCTCGGCGACTCTTCCCTGTCGTCCTTAAAATCGATCCTAATTCCGGCGTTGAGGAAAGCCATCTCCCTGAACCTTGTCGCGAGTGTGTCGTAGTCAAACACCGTGTCCTCAAAAATGGTTCCGTCAGGCTTGAACGTGGTCGTGGTTCCCGTGGAGCTCGCATCGCCAATGATCTTCAGCGGCGATACCGTCTTTCCCTTTTCATATCTCTGGTAGAAAACGTGTCCGTCCCTGCTGACCTCGACCTCAAGGTAGTCCGAAAGAGCATTAACAACAGACGCACCGACGCCGTGGAGACCGCCGGAAACAGTATAACCGTGACCGCCGAACTTACCGCCCGCGTGGAGCACCGTGTGGACGACCTCAACCGTGGGAATTCCGAGCTTTTCGTTGATTCCTACAGGGATGCCAGCGCCGTTGTCGGAAACGGTGACCGAATTGTCGCTGTGAATCGTGACTTCGATCTTGTCGCACCTGCCCGCCAGAGCCTCGTCGATACTGTTATCAACTATCTCATACACAAGATGGTGCAGACCTCTCAGCGAAGTGCTTCCGATGTACATTCCGGGTCTTTTTCTGACCGCCTCAAGTCCCTCAAGGACCTGAATATCGCTGTCGGTATAGGTGTTTTCAGCCGGGTTGTTAATAACTTTCTCTTCCATCATTTACCCCTTCGTAAATTATAGTCTTCTGTACGCCGCCCTGCAGCAATTCTTTCTTTAATCGCAAGAACGGTTATTGATGAGACGTAGACGTCAACGCCCGCAGCCCCCTCCGCCAATATAAATGATTTCGGCATTTTGGGAGATGCGTAGGTGATCCGGTTCTTCGTCTCCGCGCTTTTTAAAAACTTTCGTGTGGCCTCCTCGACGGTCGAATTTTCAATGTCGAAAATCCCTATTATCCTGTCGGTTCTCACACATACGTTATCGCCAATGTGGAGGTACATTTTCTTCTCCTCAGATTCGAAAAAATACGCTTTTATTTTACCATGTTCTACCTCAATTTTTCAACATCTATAAAGTTGACTGAGGCTCCTCCGCCGGCCGGCAGACGCATCATTTCCCTGTCCGTGCAGGTGTAAAACGTCTGTATATTTTTCGTCAGTTCCACTATCTTGCTTTTTCTCGCATTGTCAAGTTCCGAAAGCACGTCGTCAAGGAAAAGAACCGGCGTCCTCCCCGACTTCTGCCTCAGTATCTCAAGCTCCGCCATTGTTATCGAAATCGCGTAGCTCCTCTTCTGACCCTGCGACCCGAAGCTCCTCAGGCTGTTCCCGCAAAGATCCATGCCAATATCGTCCCGCTGGATGCCTATCAGGTTCTTCTTAAAGTCCCTCTCGCGCTTCATCAGCCTCTCATCCGTGAGTTCCTCCAAAAAGTCGTTTTTTACCTTTTCCACCGTAAATTCAGCAGGTTCTCCTTCGGCTGTTTTCTCGCCGATTGCGGCATTCATCGAATGGATATTCGGGTAGTATCTCATCGTAACCATTTCCTCTTCGTCGGTTATAAACGAGTAATATTTCCCGGCAATCTCATTCAGCTGCCTCACAAAATCATTCCTGTCAACGGCAATGACCGCGCCGAATTTTGCGATGTTTTCGTTGATGACTTCAAGCTCGAGGTTATCGCCAATGCGCCCCTGCTCGAGAAGCTTTCCCTTCTCTTCGCAGAACCTGTTGTACATCATCAGGCTGTAGTAATAGTCCTTCTTTATCTGGCACAGGGCAATGTCAAGCAGCCTTCTCCTGTACATCGGCCCGTCCGTCACCATCCTCATCGACTCCGGCGAAAACATGATGCCTATAAGGTTTCCGAAAAGCATCCTGAGCTTGTCAATGTAAACACCGTCAATTTCGATATATTTCGACTTGTTTTTCTCGTAAAAGACGCTGATGCTGTTGCAGATTGAATCCCCTATCCTCGTCTTTACCTTGTAGCTGTCCTCACCGTACTTTATGAGCTCCGCGTCCTTCTGCGCCTTGAAAGACTTACCTACGCAGCACAAAAACATAGCCTCAAGCAAGTTTGTTTTTCCATATCCGTTTTTCCCGTAGATTACGTTTATGGATTGGGAAAACTCAAGATTGAGGCTGCTGTAATTTCGGAAATTATGAAGCTCTAAGTCCTTAATTACCAATTTTTCACCTTGATTTGTGCTTTACAGGCATTAGAAGTATGAAATATGAGCTGTCTTCGTCCGAATTGATGACGCACGGTCCCTTCTCGGATGAGAAGTTGATTGTGATATTCTCCTTTTCAATGGCCTTGAGGCACTCGATGAGGTTCTTCACGTTGAACGAAATCAGAACTTCCTGTCCCGAAATGTCTGCCGGCACCGTCTCGTGCGACTTACCGTTCTCTCCGTTTGCGCAGATGAATACCTGATCCGGATATGTGGTAAGGTCTACGAACCACTTTTTGTCATCCACTATAACCAATGAGACTCTCTCGATCGTGTCAACGAAAGTCTGATTCTTCACCGACATGACACACTTGTACTCTTTTGGAAGAAGCATGTTATAGTCAGGGAATTCGCCTTTGAGAAGACCGGAAACGAGCGAGAAGCTGTCATTAAAGAACATTACCTGCGACTCGCTGAAGCAGAACTTGATGTTCTTGTCGCTCTTCTCGATGATCTTGGCCATTTCGCTGAGAACCTTTGCGGGAACAACTATCCTGAATTCTTCCTGATATGCGCTCTGCGATGTCTTTACGGCAAGCCTGTAACCGTCGATTGCAACAAACTTCAGAAGTCCGCCTGAATTTTCAATCAGAACGCCTCTTAAGATCATTCTTGCGCTGTCCTGGCTCGCGGCAAAAGCAGTCTGCTTTATCATATTTCCGAGCGTTGCAGCGGGAAGCTCAAGAACGTTGTCCTCAGTATTTGAAAGGAAGCTGATTTTCGGATACTGGTCAGGGTTTATCGTCGGAACTTCAAAGTGAGCCTTTCCGCTGTTAACAATGAGGTTTCCGCCTTTCTCCTGAGTCTCTATTGTGACGTAGATATCCGGAAGTCTTCTGACTATGTCGTAAAACACTCTTGCATTTACAAGCGCCGTACCGATCTCCTCAATGATCATTACCGGAACCTGATAAGTGATGCTGAGGTCCGTGTCCGAACCTGTCAGAATCAGGTCCTCGCTCACGTCGATCAGAACGCATTCGAGAGCCGGATAATTCGATTTTGAAGGGATGGCTTTTTGTACGATTGAAAGCCCTTCTGCAAGCATGTCTCTATTGCATGTAAACTTCATAATGAACCTCCTTTTTTATCGGGAAGATGATACTTGAATTATACCATTCCGGGGCTTTTTTGTAAAGCAAAACGAGGCCGTCTTAATTCCGAAAATGAAAGTCAAAAATCAGGCGTGAGAGCGCTTTAATCATCTCTTTCTTTAATAGGATTTATAGTTGTATTAATAGAGATTGTGGGAAAGTGGATAAGACTTAAATTTCTCTAAAAATAGCCAAAATGCTCTGTGGGTTTTAAGTGGTTTCAGGGCGCCTTAACCGACAATTTCAAGTTTTTTCTGTGGGTAACTTTTCACCGGCTTTTGCAAATTAAAAAAACGGGACTTTTGATCCCGTTTTCAAGGCCTTGAATTTTGATTGAAAAGCTTATGAAATCAGCTTCTTAATCTCCTCAACGTAAGCTTTTACGTCCTCGTCCGTATGGTATCTTTCCTGCACGTTTTTGCAGCCGTCAAGAACTGACGAATGGTTGAGACCGCCAAAGTCATCCGCAATCTTCTGGTAGGAATAGCCAAGGGTTGTCCTGCAGAGATACATTGCGATGTGGCGGGCTTTTACGAGTTCCCTTGCCCTGTTCTTTGAGAGGATATCTTCGACTTTTACGTCAAAATAACGGGAGACAACGTCAAGAATGAGCTCGGTGTTGACTTCTTTGATTTCGGAAATGTTGAGGTGGCTGAGGGCGTTCTTGGCGGCTTCCATGGTAATCTTTTCACCGTGAGAAGAGAGGAGCTTGAACTGGTTCAGGATGCCTTCGATTTCACGCACATTGGTGAGTTCGGACTGAGCCAGGGAGTCGATGATCTCGCGGGAGATGTCCATTTCCATGTCTTCGCTCTTTTTGAGCATGATCGCGTAACGGACTTCGTAGTCGGGAGCCGCAATCGTGGTCTGGAAACCGTTCTCAAAGCGTGTCTTGAGGCGCTCGGCAAGGGCGTTGATCTCGGAAATCCTGCAGTCGCTGCAGATAACTATCTGTTTGTCGTGAGCGTAGAGCTCGTTGAAGGTGTTGAAAAACTCCTCCTGCGTGCCGGATTTGTTTGCGATGAACTGGATATCGTCAATGAGAAGCACGTCGACGGACCTGTACTTGAGGCGGAACTCGTCCATTCTGTTGTTCTGGATAGATGAGATGTAGTCCGTCGTGAAAGTTTCGGTCGGAATGTAGAGAATGCGCTTCTCGGGGTTGTTTTTTCTGATTTCATTGCCGATAGCGTGCAAAAGGTGAGTTTTACCGAGTCCCGAGCTTGCGTAAATGAACACGGGGTTGTAGAGAACGCCCGGGTTTGCTGCAATCTGGGTTGCGACGCTGTAGGCCTGGCGGCAGTTGTCGCCGACGACGAAATTGTCGAACGTGTACTTTGAGATGAGGTTTGAGTTGTCCTCGTTTGAACGGAAAGAGACGACGTTGCTCTCGACTGCCGGACGTGTTTCATTGGCGTCAGGGAGCTTGCCTTCGCCGGTCTTTGAAATCTTGATGAAATTGGCGGTTTCCTCTTTGTCAGAAGAGAAGACCAGTGTGCATTCGTGTCCTATAATTTCGGTAAAAACGGAATTTACAGAGTCGTAGCGCTTTGTGAAAAACTTCTCGGCAAGAGAATTCTCGCACGAAATAACGATAGTCTCATCGTCAAAGTATACGATGGACGAGGGCTCGATATACGTAGAGAAGAATATGGCAGAACCGAGTACGGGTTTGTACTGATTCTTGAAGTTGTTCCAAAGTGATGAATACCCATCCAATGAGTTCATACGATGCTCCTTAGACGTGAAGAACGGACACGAAAAAACATACGTACTTCACGGTATAAATCTTAGCTTATCATTTGTAGAGGGTTTCTCGAGTATAACAAAACGAAAAAAAGATTGCAACAGGGTAAACACAAGAAAAAAATTGAAAAAAACTACCGAAAACCGCCAAAAACACAAGATGTAGACTTTACCAAACTAAAAACCTACTACAAATTGTAATAATTAAAATTTTGAAAAATTTTAAACATTTTTTCGTGTTCATGTCGACTCACGTCTGCGTAATGTTTGTTGAAAGAGAGTCAAAAAAATAGTACAATCGACTCGTCTTAAGACATAAGAAAAACAGATTCCGGGAGGTAAAAATATGGGTTCCGCTGACGTTGCGTTTATCGAAACATGCAAAAACATTCTTGAGCACGGATCTTGGGTAAAAGATGAGAAAGTGAGGCCCAAATGGCCGGACGGAACTCCCGCATACACAAAGAAGCTCTTTTGCGTCGTAAACAGGTACGATCTTTCAAAGGAGTTTCCGCTTATAACGTTAAGACCCATCTCGCTGAAGCTTGCCGTTGACGAGATTCTCTGGATCTACCAGAAGAAGTCGAACAACATCAAGGATCTCGGCAGCCACATCTGGGACAGCTGGGCGGACGAAAACGGCACTATCGGCAAGGCGTACGGCTACCAGGCGGGCGTCAAGCACCACTACAAAGAGGGCGATTTTGACATGATCGACAAGGTGCTCTACGACCTCAAAAACACGCCTTCCAGCAGAAGAATCATGACGAACCTCTACAACTTCGCGGATCTTTCGGAGATGGCTCTTTACCCCTGCGCCTACAGTATGACGTTTAACGTAACTGACGGAAAGCTCTGCGCCATTTTAAATCAGAGGTCGCAGGATATGCTTGCCGCCAATGGCTGGAACGTCGCGCAGTACGCGGCCCTCGTCATGATGATTGCGCAGGCAACCGGTCTTGAGCCCGGCGAGTTTGTCCACGTAATCGCGGACTGCCACATCTACGACAGGCACATTCCGATCATCGAGGAGCTCATAAAGAGGCCTGTATACGACTCGCCGAAGGTCACCCTCGACCCGTCAATTAAGGATTTCTACAGTTTCACCCCGGACAGCTTTAAGGTTGAAAACTACGTCCACGGCGACAAGATCCCGAAGTTCGAAGTCGCTATTTAAAAAGCGTTTTCTTACCGCCAATATTTACCTATAAATAGGAGAAAAATGACAAATTCCGAAACGGGTTTGAAACGGAGAGCAGGTGTTCTTCTCAGCATATCATCCCTGCCCGGGCCTTTCGGCATCGGCGTGTTCGGCGAGGAGGCAAAGCGCTTCGCTGACCGCATAAAGGCCATGGGCTTTTCGTGCTGGCAGGTTCTGCCGCTGGGCACGCTTGACGAGGGCAATTCGCCCTATTGCGGCGAGAGCGCCTTTGCCGGCAACGTGCTCTACATCGACCCGCGCGGCCTTCGCGACCTCGGCCTGGTCTCTGACTGTGACGTCGCGGAGTGCGTTTACGGCGGCACCCCTCATACGGTTGACTATAACTTTGCAAGGGAGAAAAAGTACCGCCTGCTGCACAAGGCTTTTGATACGTTCAAACGGTCAGGCGACAGCTTTCCCTTCTATAACGAATATACTGCGTTTGTTTCTTCTGCCCGCGCCTGGCTTGCCCCTTACGCGGAGTACAAGGCCCTTAAGGAGCTTAACGGGAACACCCCCTGGAACACCTGGACGTTAACTGTCGAAGATTCTCCGGAAAGAGTGTCCGATATCGAGCTTTTCCACTGCTTTTCGCAGTTTATCTTCTACCGCCAATGGAAATCGGTCAGAGAATACGCAAACAGCATCGGTGTCCTTATTATAGGCGACATGCCTTTATACATAGGCTACGACAGCGCTGACGTTCGAAACGACCTGTCCGATTTTCAGATAGATCCCGTTTCTTTCAAGCCTGAGAAAGTCGCAGGGGTGCCGCCGGATTATTTTTCCGAGGACGGCCAGCTTTGGGGCAACCCGCTCTACGACTGGGATGAGATGAAGAAGAACGGCTTTGCGTGGTGGAAGATGAGGGTCGCAAACGCGCTGAACCTTTACGACATCGTTCGAATCGACCATTTCAGGGCTCTTGCGTCATATTGGGCAATCCCTGCGTCTGCCGCTACCGCCAAGGAGGGCTCCTGGGTTAAGGGACCGGGAATGGCTCTTTTTGATGCCTTGGCGACAATTCCCGGCTACTCAAGAGACAGGCTGATAGCTGAGGACCTCGGGCTTTTCGGGCAGGACGTGAAGGACCTTCTTCGGGACGTAGGACTTCCGGGAATGAAGGTCATTCAGTTTGCGTTTGACGAGACGGGAGAAAGTACGAACCTTCCGCATAATTACGAGAAAAATACTGTTGCGTACGCAGGTACGCACGACAACAACACGCTGCTCGGATGGCTGTGGGAAGCCGCCCCAGCTGAGAGGGCTTTTGCGCTTCGGTACTGCGGGTTTAAGGGCGGCGACTGGAGCATTGGCGGTTACAAGTCTGAGTCGTGCAGGGCTCTTATTGAGACCGTCTGGAGGTCATCGGCAAGGCTTGCCGTGGTCTCGCTGCAGGATATGTGCGGATACGGCAAGGACTGCAGAATGAACATGCCGGGCGACCCCAAGGGCAACTGGCTGTTCAGGGCGACGGATGACGTTATTAACGGGATTGACGCGGATTATTTCAGGGAAATAAACGGTCTTTTCGGAAGAAAGTGAATTAAAGGGGGTTTTGCCGTGAACTTGATTGTTGCAGTTGACAGCGAGTGGGGAATAGGCTGCCGCGACAGGCTTCTTATCAGTATAAGGGCCGATCTTCGCAATTTTGCAAGACTCACTAAGGGCAAAACCGTGATTTACGGTTCCCGTACGCTCGAGACGTTTCCCAACAAGGAGCCTCTTAAGGGGCGCAGAAACATAATTCTTTCAAGAAAGCCTGATTATAAGGTTGAAAACGCCGAGATTGCGCGCTCTGTTGACGAGGCGCTTGCTCTTGTATCTAATGAGGCACCTTCCGACGTTTTTGTGATCGGCGGCGGCAGTATTTACGGGCAGTTTCTTCCGTACTGCGACTGCTGCTACATTACGAAGATAGATAAAAGCTTTGAAAAAGACACATATTTTAAGAATATTGACGAGGATGACGCGTTTCGCCTTGTCTACAGAAGCAGCCTGAGGCTCAGCGATTCAGAGACGGATGATCTTGGCGGAGTCGGATACTTCTTTACGAAATACAGGAGAATCAGCAATGAGACCGACAAAAAAGGTGAGTGACTCGTATACAGAGCAGGTTCAGATACTGACTCAGCAGAACATGAACGGCTTCGGAAGGCTTTTCGGAGGCGCTCTGATGTCGTGGATAGATATAGTTGCTGCAGTTGTGGCAAGGCGTCACTCAAACAGGAACGTCACGACCGCATACGTTTCGGAGCTCAGCTTCAAGGCGCCGGCACACGCCAATGACACAGTTATCCTCTGCGGACACATATGTTACGTGGGAAGAACTTCAATGGATGTTTGTGTCGCGTCGTATGTAGAAAACCTTGACGGTACAAGAATTCTTATAAACAATGCATATCTTACGATGGTTGCGATGGATGAAAACGACGTGCCCTGTGAGGTGCCGCTCCTTGAAATAGAGACGGAGGAGCAGCGGCTGGAATATGAGGAAGCACTGAAACGAAGAAATTTGCGTAAGAAAGACAAATAATAAAGCAAAACCGCCGCCTTTTCACGGGCGGCGGTCGTTGTATTTACTCTTTATTATAGTGTACCAAATGAATACACCGTTTTACTGTGATAGTTTTCTCCGGGGAACAATGATATCGGAGGAAACGTTTTTTTATTCACCGCGTCAGGGTAAAGCTGAGTTTCAAGGCAGAAGCCGTAGCGGAAGTCGTAGGAAGCGCCGTCCTTGGCGATACATTTTACGAGAAAGTTGCCGCTGTAGAAAAGGAGACAGGGAAGGTCGGTCTTTACAACCATTGCGATGCCGGATCTTTTGCTGTAAGCGTAAGCAGCTGTGTTTAAGCCTTCAAAACCGTCGGTTTTACTGATATTTGCAGGAATTTGCAGCTTTTCGAAGGGGTTCAGGACGTAGTTTATGTCGTAACCGCCTGCAAGCTTAAGCTGCTCGTTATCGGCGTTTATGTCGCGGCCTATCTCTTTCGGCGTTTTAAAGTTAAATATTGTGCCTTCTACGTTTTCAAGTTTTCCCGTAGGAGTGAAGTCGCTTCCGAGGGGCGTTACGTAGTCTGAGTTGATGCAGAGCACGTTGTCGAGCATCGAAGTGTCTGAATCGTGGCCCGAAAGGTTGAAAGTTGAGTGGTTGGTCGTGTTGAAGACCGTTCGGCTGTCAGTTGAGGCCTCATACTCAATTATAAGCGAAGAAGTGTCTGTGAACGTGTATTTGACCTTATACGTCAGATTTCCCGGGTATCCCTGGTCTCCGTCCTGTGAAATTAAACTGAGAGCTATTGTGTTTTCAGTACATTCATCTTTCAGAAGTGTGAAAAGCCTTCTGTTAAAGCCAATGTCGCCTCCGTGGAGAGAAACGCCTCCCCCTGTGTCAAAGAGACGGAGTGTTTTGCCCTCATACGAGAACGTTGCGCCTGAGATTCTGTTTGTCGTCCTTCCGATGGCGGCGCCAAGGTATGTGCTTCGGTTGTTGTAATCTTTTGCGTTTGCGTAGCCCAAAACAACGTCTGTGAGCTTGCCGGAAGCGTTTTTGACGCACAAACGGTGAACCACTGCACCGTAGTCGAGGATGTCCACGTATTCGCCCTTGGCGTTTTCGATGCGGTGCGACATGATGTCATACGGGGGTGTTTTTTCAAATAATGAATGTGTGATCATGCGTGTAAAACCTCTTTCTTATACACTGTGCAAATTTGCGCTAAAATAGGAAAATTCTCAAGCTTCTTCCTCTGATAAAAGCGTTTTATGTTCCACGTGGAACAAGTTAATTTTATTCCTAAAAATAGGCTAAAATTGCATGCGTTTTTCTTTCATCTGGTAATGCGTCTTATTCTCCGGAGATAGTGACGCCGTCAAAGCAAATATACGGTATTGCATTGGCGCCGTCAAGCTCCTGTTCTTCGGATATGTCTACGATGTTATTCAGGAGCTCGGCAAGGTTGCCCGAAATCATTGTTTCAGACAGCGCATACGTGAGCCGCCCTTTTTCGATCAGGAAACTGTTCTTTGCAACTCCCGAGAAGTCTCCGCTTATGGAAGGCGCGCCGCCGGAGAAACGTGCGACATAAATGCCGAAGTCGGTTTCTTTTATTATTTCTTCAATAGACTTGAACCCTTTTTCGATGATCATGTTGGAGCCGCTGTTCGGAGCACGCCTAAAGCCTGTTTTATTGGCGGTATAGGCTGAGATATCGAAGTTTGTAAGGATTCCCTTGTCGATGATGTTGTAATCCTCCGTGAGGTAGCCTTCAGACGAGAACCATTGGCCTCCGACGAAAATATCATCGTTTGTCTTAAACGAAATTGTCAGGCGGTCATCCGCGACCTTTTTACCGAGGCTGTCAATCCAGATTGAAGTACCGTTTAAGATACTGTAGTCATCAGCGAAGTTTTCGAGGGCGCTTGAGAGCAGTTCGTCGACAAGTGCAGGCGCGGCAATGAGTTTTCCGACCTTTTTACCTGAAAAAGACTTCATATATACCTGTTTTTCGACTTCTTTCAGCGAATCTTCAAGAAAACCGGTCTTTATAAACGGCTTATCAAGGTCCTTAAGGGTAAAACCCGAGGCCATAAATGATGAAGAATTCTCACCGTCGTGCGCTGAATAGATAAAATCAGCCCCGTAGGCGCCTGTGAGAGATATAAACTCTGTTCCGGACGAGTTAAAGTAGAGACTTACGCCCCTGCTGTGGTTCGTGACGGCCTGTTCCATCATAATCGAGGGAAAATCCGCCTTCAGAGTGTCCATAAGCTCAGTTGTTCTGTCAAAAAGCCCGTCCTTATCAAAAGTAAGGTTCCCCGAGACAAAGATTTTGTTCTCTTCTTCAGGGGCAACAACCCACGCAGGATCGTCTTCGGCAGCTTTTGCGGCCGCAATCGCGTCATTTACGGCAGAAACAATGTTCTCATCGTCAGTAATGCTTGAACTGATGGATGCGGAGCCTTTTTTATTGCCGATGTAGCAGGTCAGCGACAGCCCGTCCGTAAACTGAGTCCTGAATATGCTGAAAATACCGCCGTCAACGTTAAACTCATTGTTAACACTTCTGCCAATCGAACAGGTGTAGCGGGTGACATTGGCGTCTTCGAGCAGCTTTTTGACCCTTTCGGCGACTGATCTCAGAAAATCGACGGTCTTTCTGTCCTCCGGGTCGGTTATTTGGTTATATGTGATCACAGAATAGCTCATTTATTCCTCCGGCCTGCCGCCAATCTACCTGCCGCCAATGTTAACGCGGCACTTTATCGACGGACCGCCCATTCCAACAGGCATCGGCTGCTTCTTTTCGCAGAAGCCGCAGCTTGTCCACTGAATCTCGTCGGAGACCATGTCAACGGTCTTAAGCATCTCAAACGCGACGCCGGAGATGGTGGTATCCTTGATGGATTTGCCTATTTTTCCGTGTTTTATCTCATACCCGAGAGTTACGCCGAACATGAACTCACCCGTCGTGTCAGCCTGGCCGTTATTAGAATCGAGCAGATAATACCCGTCATCCACGGATTCAATCATCTTTTCAAGCGAGTCAGCGCCAGGAAGGACAGCAGTGTTGCGCATCCTTATCAAAGGCTCGTCATAGAAACCGTATGCGCGTGCATTTCCGAGCGGCTCCATGTTAAACCTGTCAGCGGTTTCGCGGCTGTTCATGTACCCGACAAGCCGTCCCTTGTTGATAAGAAGCGCATCTTTCGCCTCAGTGCCCTCGTCGTCAACGTAAACAGGCAGCGGAACAGGCTTTCCGAGCGCTGAATTTGCAAAATCGACAAGCGAAATCTTCTCCGAAGCAACAATTTTTCCGAGATTCGGCCCTGCAACGGAACCGCCAAGCACAAGATCCGCTTCAACGGTGTGCCCCACAGCCTCATGGGCAAGCATTCCGGTCATCAAAGGACCCAAAATGCACGTTTTAAGGCCTGCCTTGGCGTATACCGCCTGCTTTTTGTCGCAAAGATACCTGTAAGCAGCATCTATTTCCTGGAAAAGAGCCGCGGGATCTTTGAAGTTCACGTCAAAAGTACCGAAACCTCCAATTGGTTTAAAGAACTCAACCGGCTGATTCTCATTGTCAAAAGCCGTCAGAGACACGTAAACGTAGCTCCTTGGCAGTACAGAGTGCGAATTGAAGCCGTTTGAGACGCAAAGAAGCTTCTCCATCGAGTCTGCGTAGGCTGTGACGCTGCGGCTCGAAAGATCAGGGTATGTTTTGGCTATATAGTTGTCGATTTCGCGTATGAAATCGATGTAATATTTCTGTTCGGGGTCGTTTATGCCTTCCTTGACGGTATATGAGCCGTTTTTGAGCGGCGGAAGGCCCTGTTTGTCTGAAAGGAGACGTGAGGCGTAGTAGTCTGCATTGGCGGCAGCCGCGTTAAGAACGTTCCTGCAGGAGGAAGGCGTGTATTCGACGGCAGATGAAAAGCCGTAGAAGCCGTTTTTGTACACCCGGGCGCAGACACCTGTCGATTCGGACCTTGAATTTGAGGTCAGATCACCGTTCAAAAGGTTTGCGCGGCGTGTTTTGTTGGTCTGGGCGCGGAGCTCGGTGTGCGAACCCTCCGCGAAGCTGCCCGAAAAACCTGAAATCATATCTTTAAGCAAAGAGTTTACCTCCGTGTTTTAGAGATTACCGTGATTATAACACCTCAAAAGGCGCTAAACAACAAAAAGCCCCTGATCAGAGGGGATTTTTGGAAGGCATGCCTGCTTTTCTCGGATATGCGGGAGCTGTCGGCGCTGTCTTTTTAAATATGTAAATGATTCGTTCGGCTTCTTCCTTTTCCGAAAGCTCGCCGTCAACGGTCGTTATCGTGAGTCTGTCGGTCTTTTCAAGCCTGCAGGAGAGCTTTTTGGCGGCATTTTCAAAAGAACCCTCGTCGCGGCCGCCCTTCATTGCCAGAAACTCACCGCCTACCCTCAAAACCGGTGTGCAAAGCTCAAGCAGAACGTTCATAGGGGCAACGGCCCTTGCGGTCGAAAAGTCAATCCTGTTCCTGAAGCGGTTGTCTCGTCCGAAATCCTCTGCGCGCATGTGAACCGTCTCGATTTTTGTAAGTCCGAGCTTTGAAATAACCTCGTCAAGGAACAAAAGCCGCTTGTTGAGAGAGTCAACGAGTATCACGTGAAGGTCCGGAAACATGATTTTTAGCGGAATTCCGGGAAAACCGGCGCCGGTGCCTATGTCGCAGAGCGTCTTGGCGGCGCCTCCTTTAAGCCCATCCTTGATATAAGGGGCAACGGTCAGCGAGTCGACAAAGTGTTTCGTGATTATCGCCGCGTCGTCCGTGATCGAAGTCAGGTTCATCCGCGTGTTCCAGTCCTGAAGGAGCCTCATGTATTCGAAAAAGCGGTTCCATTGGTCTTCGGAGACGTCAATACCGAATCCGGAGGCGCCTTTCCGCAGCAGATCATATCCGTCAGATGAATTCATAGCGAATCGACTCCTTTCTAAGGGGCAATACTCTTAATTTCACAAAGTTTTCAGGTAAACCAGAAGGGCGGCAATGTCACTCGGCGTCACACCGCTGATTCTGCCCGCCTGGCCGAGCGACTCAGGCATCGTAGCCGCGAGTTTCTCTCTTGATTCAAGACTCAGCGTCGGAATCTTCTTGTAATCGATGTTTTCGGGAAGTTTTGTGGACTCAAGCTTCTTGAACTGGTTGACCTGAGCCTCCTGGCGCTTTATGTAGCCGGCGTATTTGACCGAAATCTCAATCTCTTCAAAAATCGAAGCGAGAAGGTTTGAACCGAGGCTCGAAATGTCGCGGCCTTCAAACTCGCAGATAACGTTTTCGGTGTCAACATCCTCGGAAACGACGCGGCTTTCGGCTGCAAGAATCAGAATATCCGCAATTCCGAGCTCAGGTCTTCTGAGGAGATCGCCAAGGGTCACACCTGTCTTGAGCGGGGTGCTGCTTTTGGACGCAAGATACTCGTTTACGGTCTGAGAGGGCGGTACAACGGCGTTCTCAAGGTATGCGGTACCGCATTCGATTTTTGCCTTCTTTTGCAGGAATTTTGCAAATCTCTCATCGGATATCAGACCCGTTTCGTGGCCCTTTTCGGTGAGGCGGAGGTCTGCGTTGTCGTGTCTTAGAAGAAGCCTGTATTCGGCCCTTGAAGTCATCATGCGGTAGGGCTCTTTCGTGCCGAGAGTGACAAGATCATCAATCAGAACACCGACGTAACCCTCGTCGCGCCCTACTATGAGAGGCTCCCTTCCGCGGAGCAGATTGGCGGCATTGATACCGGCAATGAGACCCTGTGCGGCGGCCTCCTCGTAACCCGATGAACCGTTGATCTGGCCTGCGCAGAAAAGTCCTGACACAATCCTGCTCTCAAGGGAGAGCTTCAGCTGCCTTGCGTCGATCGCATCATACTCGATAGCGTATGCGGGCCTTGAAACGGACGCGTTCTCCATGCCCGGAATGGACCTGATGAACGAAAGCTGGACGTCCTCGGGTAGGCTTGACGACAGACCCTGCAGGTAAACCTCCTCGGTGTCGCGCCCCATAGGCTCTATGAACGTCTGGTGACGCTCTTTGTCGGAAAAACGCATTATCTTGTCCTCAATCGAAGGACAGTACCTCGGTCCGATGCCCTCGATGGAGCCGTTGAAAAGGGGCGAGCGGTGAATGTTGCTCGTAATGATATCTTTTGTCTCAGGGGTCGTGTGCGTGAGGTAAACAGGAATCTCGTCAACACTGAAATTCTCGGTTTCGTAGGAAAAAGGCGTAGGAACCTCGTCTCCCGGCTGCGGGATCATAGTGGAAAAGTCGATGCTCTTGCGAAGGACTCTTGCCGGCGTGCCGGTCTTGAGCCTGAGAATAGTAAAACCAAGCTCCGAAAGCCTTGCCGTGAGACTGTTTGCGGGGAAAAGCCCGTCGGGTCCGCCAGGATAATTGACATCGCCAATGATAATTTTTCCCTTTAAATAGGTACCTGTGCACAATACGACAGCCCGGCACTTGTAGGCAGCCCCCGTGTGCGTCACAACGCCCGTAACGTGCGGAATGCGGTCGTCATCGCCCTTTTCGCACAGAATGTTCACAATCTCGCCCTGCTTGACGTCAAGATTTTCGCAAAGCTCGAGCTCGTGCTTCATCAGCGTTTGGTAGCGCCTGCGGTCAATTTGCGCGCGCAGCGAGTAAACCGCTGGCCCCTTCGCCTTGTTCAGTATCTTCGACTGGATCGTGGCCCTGTCAGCCATCTTGCCCATGATACCGCCAAGGGCATCAATCTCCCTCACAAGCTGCCCCTTGGAGGTGCCGCCGATGCTCGGGTTGCAGGGCATGTTGCCCACGCTGTCAAGGTTGATGGCAAAAATAACCGTGCGAAAGCCAAGCTTAGCCGCCGCATGTGCAGCCTCAGCTCCGGCGTGCCCGGCGCCTACTACGCAGATATCATATTCGCCTGCAAAAAAGCCCATAATTACCTCAAAAGAATCTATTGTAAAAGATTTTGGGAAAACTTATTTCCCAACGCAAAAATTCTTAAAAATATTGTCAATTACATCTTCGGAAATGTTCTTGCCGAGTATCTCGCAGAGCTTATCGGCAGCAAGCCGCAGGTCCTCTGCGACGAAATCAAGCGGCAGTCCGCTCTCGTTGCTCTTAACGCAGAGCCTGAGGAGCTCGCACGCCTCGTCAATCAGCTGTTTATGCCTCTTTGACGTAATGACAGCCTCGTTTGTGAAGTCAAAACTGCCGAGGAGGAACATCTCCTTGATGGTCTCAAACAAATTGTCAACGCCGGCGCCCGTAAGAGCCGACATCTCAATGACCTTGGCGTCTTCGGGAAGGAGCGCGCGGATCGCGGAAACGTCCTCCCTGGCGTCGGTCTTGTTTATAATGTAAATCTTTTTCAGGGACGCGGGCACGTCTGAAAGCAGCGGATCGTCAACGACAGGCGAAAGCGCATCAATCACGTACAGAAGAAGTTCTGCGCCGGAGATGGCGTCACGCGCCCTGCTTACGCCTATTTTTTCGACAATATCAGCCGTCTGCCTTATGCCTGCGGTGTCGGTCACGGTCACAGGGAAGCCGAAAAGCTGAATCTGCTCCTCGATGATGTCACGTGTCGTGCCCGGAATGTCGGTGACGATAGATCTGTCCGTGCCGCAGAAAATGTTCATGAGGGTTGACTTGCCGGCATTGGGGCTGCCGCCAATGACAACCGACACGCCTTCCTTGGCGATTTTTCCCTGAGAATAGGTATTTCCGAGTGCTTCAAGTTTCTTCAGCTGTTCGCCGATTGCAAGAAGGGCGTCGGAACCCACCGCCTCGTCGAATTCGTACTCGGGATACTCGATTGAAACGTCGATTGCGGCAATCGAAGACGTAAGAGCCTCGCAGATACTCGTAATTTCGCGTCCGATGCGGCCCGAAAGGCCCGAAATTGCCGCCCTTCTGCCGTTGTCGGTTTTTGCGTTGATGACGTCCATGACAGCTTCGGCGCTCGAAAGATCAATCCTGCCGCCAAGGAAAGCCCTTTTCGTGAACTCACCCGGCTCCGCAGCCCGTGCGCCTGCCTTAAGAAGCAGCTCCAGCGTCTTGTTTACAACCGAAAAGCCTCCGTGCGAGTTGATTTCGACAATGTTTTCGGTCGTATACGTGCGCGGAGCCTCCATTTTGGACACGAGGCACTCGTCAATCAGCTCCGGGCGGCTGCCCGAAAAGTCGAAAACGTAGCCGTGCCTTATGGTGTGGTCGCCCATTTCGGACACAAAAGCAGACAAGACGCCACTCTTGCTTCCGCAAAGGATCTTGTCAGCAATGGTAAACGCGTCTTGTCCGCTAAGTCGTATTATTGCGATGCCGCCGTTGCCTACAGGGGTCGAAATTGCGGCAATGGTGTCATTTTCATTGTGGATCACGGTCAGATTACCTTTGTGTACGGTCTCAGTCTGATCACAACGCAGCGCTGAGGCTCTACGCCAAAGCTCTCTGTCTCAACCATACGGTTCGTCTGGAGCGCTGTGTGGATGATCCTGCGCTCTGCGGCGGGCATTGGCGGCAGCTGGATGGGTCTTCTGTACTTGCAGACGCGTGCCGCTGTGCTGTTGGCGAGGTCGATGAGCTTCTTTTCCTTGCTTGCACGATAATTTTCGCAGTCGACAATAACTCTCTTGAATGCGGTTTTGTCTTTATTTACGATAATATTGGAAAGGTACGAGATTGCGTACACAACGTCGCCGCGCTTTCCTATCATGCTGCTGATATTGTTTCCTGTGATATCGATCTTGATCGTTTCGTCGTCAGGATACGAGAACTCGAGGTCTCCTTCCACGCCAAGATACGACATGATCTCCTTGAGAAAAGCAGATATCTTTGTTTCATCGGCAATGTGTTCGGTAACTTTAACGACAGAATATTCATCCTCGTTTCCAAGCACCTCAACATCAGCGCTTTCTACATCTATTTCGAGTTCTTCCAATGCAAGAGAGATTGCCTCTTCGACCGTTTTGGCCTTTTTAATTGTGGTTCTTGCCATTATTGTACCTCTTTCTCATTCTTTTTGATAAAGAATGTATTGATCAGATAAGTCTGCAGGAGTGTGAGCAGGTTACTCACGAGCCAGTAGAAACCGAGGGCTGCAGGTGTGATGAGGGCGATAACAAACGTCATGATCGGCATGAGCTTCATCATGAGTCCCATACCTCTTTGTGTAGGATCTTTCTGACCTTTATCTTTCTTCTGTCCTCTCGTGGGTGAGCTGAACCACTGCACAACGTACTGCGAAACGAGAACCAGAACGGGGATCAGAAGCAGCGGGACGTATGACCAGGACGAAAAAGCCTTTGTAGGAACGATTCCGAGGTCAAGTCCGAGGAAATTCATGTTTACGAGCGGTGAATTGCCAAGGAGCTGCGCTGCGGAGTCGGTCGTGCCCGAAGTCGAGAGCAGCCAAGAGTTGATGCTGAGCTCGTCGGTTGCGATGCCGGCGGCCTTGGCGAGTTCCGAAAGGCTCTTCAGTGTGGTGCTCGAAATGCCGGAAATAAAGGTCAAAGGTCCGCGGATGATCTGGTAGACGACGATGATTACCGGGAACATCAAAAGAGTCGGAAGACAGCCCGCCATCGGATTTACACCGTACTTTGCATAGAGCTTCTGCTGCTCCTGCATGTATGCCTGGTTGTCTTTTCCGTAAGTTTTCTTCAGTGCGGCAAGTTCAGGCTGGAGCGCCTGAGTCTTAATCGTTGAAAGCTGCTGTTTGAGAGTGAGAGGGAACAACAGGATTTTCACAAACAGCGTGAAAAGAATGATCGCAATACCGTAGTTTCCGAATGCCAGATACTTGTAGATGTACTGCAATATTAAACCGAACGGTTGAAGCAGAAAATTAAACATCGATGGTCCTTTCGTGTAAGTGATTTTCGGCGTTAAGGGAGTCTGTGCCCCCGCGCGGCGATATCCTGCCTGCGAAAAGCTATTTTACGGGATCGTATCCGCCCTTCCCGAACGGATTGCATCTCATAATACGCCAAACTGCCATGCCGGAACCTTTTACAGCCCCGTGTTTTTTGATTGCGTCAGTTGCATACTGCGAGCATGAAGGGTAAAAACGGCAGCAGGGCTTCTTCAAAGGGGATATGAAACGGCGGTAAAACCGTATTATCCCCAATAAAATCGACTTGAAAATATTAGAAATCCACGAAAAAAGCTTTTTCATAACTCTTAATATCTCCGTCGCTTCAGTCCGGGGTCTGCTCCGACACGCCAATGTCATCGCGAGGATCCTCTTCCCGGCTGTTTTCGGAAGCACTTTTGTCGTTCATATATGCCAAAACTCCGAGGGTTCTCAGTATCCGTACAAACTCACGGTGAACCTCGGAAGAAGAAGGCACATATACAGCACGCAATTTGCGCTGGGGAGTCGCTGCCGCGCGCTCGGAATACCGGGCGGTGACTATAATGTCGTATTTGCCGAGAAGATCACTGCGAACGGTCCGGAAACTTTCGCGCACGAGACGCTTGAAGCGGTTCCTCTGAACGCTGTTTCCGAATTTTCTGCTCACCGTGATACCGAGTCTGGACTCACCGTGAGAGGTCTTTACGACGTTGACGACCATGTACCGGCCGCCTTTCCGCGCGCCCTTGTTATAGGCCCGACGGAATTCGTAGTGATTTTTTACGGAAAAACTTTCTTTCATGTTCCTGCCACCTTAAAAGTCTTTGGATTGTCCATAAAACTGCAGCCGGTCGGCAGTCGGCAAAGCGAATCCGCAGAGAGTATGCAGAGAGAACTTATGCGGAGAGAACTTTTCTGCCCTTCGCTCTTCTTCTTGCAAGAACTTTTCTGCCGTTAGCGGTGGACATTCTTGCTCTGAAGCCGTGAACCTTACTTCTCTGTCTTGTGTTAGGTTGGAATGGTCTGATCATTTCCGATTACACCTCCTGTAAAGTGAATGGTTGCAACCTTCGGGAAAGTATACAACGCAAAAGCCCCGTGTGTCAAGCAAAGACCACAAGGGAGATAATTCTACTACAAAAGGGGCAATCTTTGCAACCCCCTTTTTTTATGATTTTAAAGCTTTTATCAATAAGAAAATTTAAGCGAAAAAGCAGGGTTTTTGCGCAAATAAAGGCCCCGAACACGCCAATGCCGCCCCTCCGGAACGTCCTCCGCAGCTGTAACAAAGGCAAAACGGTATTGAAGAGACCTCCCGAAAAAGGGTATAATAAGCCAAAGTGCTCGCGCGCGCAAAGCCTTGCGCGCGGCACCGTTTTGCAATGTTTAAAGGGCGAAAAATCGCCTGCAGATGAATTAGGTTGACGCCAATGAAAAAACTCAAGGACAGCCGATATATCTCCCGCAGCACGAAGGACAGCTTTTTCATCGAGGAAAAGAAGAAAAGGCACTTTGTGCCGCTTATTATCATTGGCGTGGTCCTTACTGTTATCATTGTTTTTGCCGTTGTCGGCCTCCGCTGCGGCGCAAAAATAGTCGTTTCGCGGGCTGTCGTGAAAAGCGCGCAGCTTCCGGCCTCCTTTGACGGCTTCAAAATACTTCAGATCAGCGACCTTCACGGGGCGGAGTACGGCGACAGGCAGTCGAGGCTGAAAAAGCTGATTTCAAAGCTCGATTACGACATTGTGATCTTCACCGGTGACTATGCGGGGAAGCAGGAGGACGTTGAGTTCTTCATCAGGGACCTTGTCGCGTGCATCAGGGAAGGCGTTCCGATGTACTTTATCCTTGGCGATTGCGATTACAAGCCGGAAAACGTTGACAAGAACAGCGAAAAGTGGAAAATGTGCATCACTCCGGCCGAAAAAACGCCTGTGATGAACTATTTTGAGGACTGCGGGGTCAAGTTTGTGTACCCGGCGCAGAAAATAACCAATGAGTCCGGCGATTCCATCTACCTCACGGGCATCAGGTACGAAAAAGAGCTGATGAACAAGATGGATTTTGACCAGGAGACCGATTTCAGCATCTGCGTGACGCACAAGCCGATCAACTACAACGTGACACGGCATCTGAAAGACGTGAACAAGCGGATGATAACCGAGATTGACTACGACCTTTGCATTTCGGGGCATACCCTTGGCGGCCAGTACAGGCTGCCGGTCTTCGGGGCGCTGTTTTCGAGCGACGAGGGGTGGTTCCCGCAGGAGAAGTCGGTGAAGGGCCTCAGCGTTGACGACGCGGGGCGGTACAACTATATAAACGGAGGTCTCGGCGTTGAGTCCGGATTCAGGTTTTTCAGCCATCCGGAGATCTCAATCATCGAGCTGAGGCATATTGAAAACGAAAAAAGTTAATGAGGAATTGGCGGTAAAGTAGGGAAAAATGAGCAAGTCAAAAATACTTAAGATTGTTTTGTGGATTCTCATCTGCGTAATGGTTGCGGTCATTGTCGGCTTCTTCCTTTACGTTGTGCTTCACGGCATAAAAACGAGCTTCAACGCCGAAAAGGCGCCCGCAAACACGGTTGAACCGGGGACGACGGAGGAAATTCCGACTGAAACGCCAAAGCCCACCGAGGCTGCGACGCCGACTGAAACTGAGACGGCAGCCCCGGATGTGACTCCGACGGAAACTGTGACCCCGACGCCCGAACCTGTGACTTTTAAGGACGTTGACGTTGTCGCGGTAGGCGATGTGATTATTTACACGTCAATGTGGCAGAGCGCGAAGGCTTACGGCAAGGGCGAGTACGACTTTTCGGAGCTCACACAATACGTCAAGGACATTGCGGAGGGCGCGGACCTTGCCGTTTTCAACTTTGAGGACACCTGCGCGGGCGAGGAGGTCGGCTACAGCGCCTACCCGTCCTTCAACGCACCCGACAACATTCTCACGACGATGCGGAACAGCGGCTTTAAGGTGTCGCTCTACGCAAACAACCACACATACGACAAGGGCCACAACGGTTTCATGCGCACCCAGCAGGTCATGAAGGACAACGGCCTCACAACTTACGGCACGAGAACCTCCGAAAACGAAAAGAGTTACGGTATTTACGAGGTCGAGGGCCTTAAAATAGGCTTTTTGAACTACACATACGAGTCGGGTTCGTCCCAGGGCGACGCCACGAAGAAGTATCTGAACGGTATCCCGGTTGACGCCAATGACATTCCTCTCATCGACTCATTCCACTCGTCAAGGCTTGACAGCTTCTATCAGGAAGTCTCCGGAAGGATTGCGGACCTCAGAGCGGGCGGCGCCGACGTGATATTGTTTTTCATCCACTGGGGCGAGGAGTACAAGGAAAACGCGAACACCGAGCAGCGGGATATTGCACAAAACCTCTGTAACCTTGGCGTCAACGCGCTCATCGGCATGCATCCGCACGTGGTGCAGCCGGTTGACACATACGTTTCGTACGACGGACGGAACAGGATGATCTGCTACTATTCCCTTGGCAATTTCGCGAGCGCCCAGAACCGCACGACTTTCCAGGAAAATTACGACTACGCGTGGCTCACCGAGAACGAGCTTATGGCCAAGCTCACCGTCAGGAAGTATTCGACGGGCGAGGCTCTCATCGTGAACGCGGATTACGAGCCGCTCTGGAGCCACAGATATTCCTCAAACAGCAGGATTATCACCAACATCATTCCTCTGCGGATGGCCCTTGCGAGCGACGAGGCCAAGGAGCAGTACGGTCTCACCAACACCTCTTTCGGAGTCACCCACGCAACTGCCGCCAAGGAATACATCGACTCTCAGGTCGCCTCCGGCATCGCTTCCTACAACGCCGGAATAGTGCTTCCAAGATGAGATACCGCCAATGATTTTCCCGCAAATAAAGGCAAAAAATGATTCATAACTACCACACGCACACAAGAAGGTGCAACCACGCGGCGGGTGAAGACCGCGAATACGTCGAGGCCGCGATAAAGGCCGGAATCAAGACGCTTGGCTTTTCTGACCACAGCCCGTACCTGTTCCCCAAGGAGGCCGGAAGCTACTATTCGTCCTTCCGCATGAGGCCTGAGCTGCTAGAAGATTACGTAAGTTCGATTGAAAGCCTGCGGCAGGAGTTTAAAGGACAGATTCGCATTCTTACAGGCGTTGAAATTGAGTACTATCCGAAGAGTTTTCCGGCAACCGAAAAGTTTTTGCGCGATTCAGGTGTCCAGTACTTGCTTCTCGGGCAGCACTGCTTCGGCGAGGAGTACGAAAAAGGCGCGATTTTTGCTGCAGGGCATAAAAACGCCACAAGAAAAGAGCTTGAAGACTACACGTCACTGATTGTCGAGTGCATCGAAAGCGGTAAGTTCCTTTACGTTGCGCACCCGGACATATTCAATTACCCCGAAGACAGGGATTTTTACCTTGAGCAGTCGGAAAGAGTGTGCCTTGCGGCCGCGAAAAACAACGTGCCGCTTGAGGTCAATCTCCTTGGCTATACGGAGGGCAGGCACTACCCGCGGAAGGACTTCTGGCAGGTCGCGGGAAAGGCGGGCGTCAAAGCTGTTTTCGGAATAGACGCGCACAGGCCCGCCGCCATACTTGACGCAGATAATCAGATTGCGCGGTTTAAAAAGGAATACGAAGAATTCGGCATAAAGTATATCGACGAAGAGCTTATATGATTAACTTTTTCCTTTATATAGGAAAAAACGCGCTGCAGAGAAGACCGTTTCCCGCAGCGCGTTTTGCATTTTTTATATAAACGTTATTTGTACTTGGCGGCAGAGATTCTTGCCATTGCCCTCATGAGCTTTGACTGCGCCTTGGCCATAGATTCCTTGTCGGAGGCCTCTTTGATCATGCGCTCGGCGTTTTCCTTGGCTTTGAGCGCGCGGTTCAGGTCAATTTCGTCGGCAAACTCGAACGTATTCACGACAAGCTTGACGTTGTTGTTCTTGACGGAGAGGAAGCAGCCGGAAACCGAGGCGACCCTGGCTTTGCCGTTCACGGTGATCTTGGCTTTTCCCGTGTCGACGGTGGCAAGGTAATCCGTGTGGTTGCTGAGGATCTCGATGTAGCCCTCGGTCGTCTTGACCAGGAGCCTCTCAGCCTCGCCGCAAAAAGGAGTGCAGTCGGGGGCCACAACTTCAAGATGAAACGTATTCATAGCAGGCCTTGTGCGCCTCCTTTCCTAAATTCAGGTAAAATTACACAGTACGGACAGCTGCCCGCGCCATTTAAAATCAATCTTTGACGCCAAGCTCACGCGCTTTTTCCACAACCTCGTCGATTGTTCCGACGAACAGGAATGCGGATTCGGGGAGGTTGTCGTGTTTGCCTTCGAGAATCTCGCGGAAGCCGCGGAGGGTCTCTTTCAGCGGAACGTAGCGGCCCTGGATGCCGGTGAACTGCTCGGCAACGAAGAACGGCTGCGAGAGGAACCTCTGAATTTTACGCGCTCTGCTGACCGTGACCTTGTCCTCTTCGGAAAGCTCGTCCATACCCATGATTGCGATGATGTCCTGGAGCTCTTTGTACCTCTGGAGGATCTTCTGGACTCCCTTGGCGATTTCGTAGTGCTCGATACCGACAATGTCAGGCGAGAGAATTCGCGACGTTGAGTCGAGCGGGTCGACTGCGGGGTAGATACCGAGGGATGCGATGCTTCTTGAGAGAACCGTCGTGGCGTCAAGGTGAGCAAAAGTCGTTGCCGGAGCAGGGTCTGTGAGGTCGTCCGCGGGGACGTAAACCGCCTGAACCGACGTGATGGAGCCGCGCTTTGTGGAGGTGATTCGCTCCTGGAGCTCGCCCATTTCTGTCGCAAGAGTAGGCTGATAACCGACTGCCGAGGGCATTCTTCCGAGGAGAGCCGAAACTTCGGAGCCGGCCTGTGTGAATCTGAATATATTGTCAATGAAAAGGAGCACGTCCTGGCCTTCTTTGTCGCGGAAATATTCCGCCATGGTGAGTCCCGAAAGACCGACGCGCATTCTTGCTCCCGGAGGCTCGTTCATCTGACCGTAAACGAGAGCTGTCTTTGAGAGAACTCCGGACTCCTTCATTTCGTAGTAGAGGTCGTTGCCCTCCCTGGTGCGCTCGCCGACGCCCGTGAAGACCGAGATGCCGCCGTGCTGCTTGGCGATGTTGTTGATGAACTCCATGATGAGGACCGTCTTGCCGACGCCTGCACCGCCGAAAAGACCTATTTTTCCGCCTTTTGCGTAAGGTGCGATGAGGTCGACAACCTTGATTCCCGTTTCAAGAATCTCGGTTGTAGCATCCTGGTCGGAATATGACGGCGGGTCTCTGTGAATAGGCCAGCGCTCGGTGGCTGTAACTTCGGGACCGTTGTCGACGGGCTCGCCCAGAAGGTTGAAAATTCTACCGAGAGTCTCTTTTCCGACAGGCACGCTGATTCCGGCGCCTGTGTCTATCGCCTCTTCGCCTCTTGACATACCGTCCGTGGAGGACATGGCAATGCATCTCACCACGTCATCGCCAAGCTGCTGCGCAACTTCGCAGACGATCTTTTTGCCTTCATGGTTGATTTCGATGGCGTTCAAAAGATCCGGCAGGTGACCGTTTTCAAAACGAATGTCAAGTACCGGCCCTATGATCTGAACAACTTTTCCGATGTGCTTTTCCATTTTGCGATTCCTTTCCGTAAGGATTCAGTCCGGGTTATAAAGTCTTACGTGCTCCGGAGGCCTCAGAGAGCGTCCGCTCCGGACACGATTTCGGTAATTTCCTGTGTGATGACCGCCTGCCTTGCCCTGTTGAAGCTCAGCGAGAGGTTGTTTAGCATCTCCTCGGCGTTCTTATTGGCGGAATTCATTGCCGTACGCCTTGCTCCGCACTCCGCCGCGAACGATTCGCAAAGGGCGATGTAGATGGAACCGCCAAGATAACTCGGCACGATCCTCTTCAGCATCTCCTCAGGCGACCCCTCGTAGAGAGGCTCGTCCGAAAAACCGCTCTTTCCGTCCTCTTCGTCGTTTTTTTCAAGAGGCGCGAACGGAAGCAGTGTGCAGTAGGTCGGAACCTGCGAGAGCATTGAAACAAACTCCGTGTAGACGATGACCGCCTTGTCGATAGTCCCGTCAAGGAAATAATCCGCAAGGGTATTTCCGAGGGCAATCGATTTGCTGACGCCAAAGCTGCTCACGTTCACATAGCTGTCGGTAAGAATCTCCTTCTTCTCGTACGTGAAGCGCTCAATCGCCTTTTTACCGATCGGGAGGTAGCAGCAGTCGCCTTCTTCCTTCTCGGCAAGGGCGGCCGTCAGCCTGAAAATGTTGTTGTTAAAGCCGCCGGCAAGTCCTCTGTCGCCCGCGACAACTATAAAGCAGGTCTTGGGATTCTTGCGGACCGAAGCAAACACCGATTCGGTCGTCGCCTCGTAGCTCCTTATCCTTTCGATCGCTTCCGAGAGAGCCTTGTGGTAGGGTCTGGTCTGTTCCGCCCTCTCCTTGGCTCTGCGCAGTTTTGAGGTCGCAACGAGTTCCATTGCCTTGGTTATTTGCATAGTGCTCTGCACGCTCTTGATGCTTCTTTTGATCTCAAGCAGTGAAGCCGAACCCATATCTTGCGCCTCCTTTCATTTTTGACTCTTTACGCAAGTCGCGAAAGAGAACTGATGACAACCTATTGAACTTCTTAAAGCACGCAAGGTGTCTGACGACGATTGCTTGCGACTTGCTTTGCGCGAGCTCCCCGCTCGAAGTACCTCCGTACATCTTCGGGGTCGCGCACGCAAAAATAGTTCAAAAATCAAGTTAAATGCCTACCGGCTCCTTGGCGGTGTCATTACTCGGCTATTTTTCCGAGAAAATCGTCTTTAAGAGCATTGATGGCTTCTTTAAGCTCGTTTTCTTCGTCGTCGCCGAGCTTGCCGGTTTCGCGGATGGTTTTGAGCATTGCATCGTGCGTCGCCGTGAGCGATTCGAACAGATTTTCCTCAAACTCGTGGATCCTGTCAACGGGAATCTCCTTCAGGAGGTTGTTGACAACGGCGTAGATTATCGCAACCTGGAGCTCCGTCGCGACGGGCTGGTTTCTGCCCTGCTTCAGAACCTCGACAATGCGCTTGCCCTGTTCAAGTCTTGCGGTCGTGTCCTCGTCAAGGTCCGAGCCGAACTGAGCAAAGCCCGCGAGCTCGCGGTACTGCGAGTAGAGGAGCTTCATTCTTCCCGAAACCTTCTTCATTGCCTTCGTCTGAGCCGCACCGCCGACGCGCGAAACCGAAATACCGGGGTTTACGGCAGGCATGATGCCCTCGTGGAAAAGCTCTGTCTCAAGGAAGATCTGGCCGTCCGTGATCGAAATAACGTTTGTGGGTATGTATGCGGAAACGTCTCCCGCCTGTGTCTCAATAATAGGAAGGGCCGTCATGGAGCCTCCGCCGTACTCCGGAGCAAGTCTTGCGGCACGCTCGAGAAGTCTCGAATGGAGGTAGAAAACGTCGCCCGGGTAAGCTTCACGTCCCGGAGGTCTGCGGATGAGAAGCGAAAGTGCTCTGTACGCCACGGCGTGCTTCGAAAGATCGTCGTAAATGATCAGCACGTCACGGCCTTTGTCCATAAAGTACTCGCCAATGGTACAGCCCGCATAAGGCGCGATGTACTGGAGCGGCGCGGATTCCGAAGCCGAAGCCGAAACAACGACCGTGTAGTCCATTGCCCCGTTCCTTGTGAGCGTCTCGACAACGTTGGCGACAGTCGACTGCTTCTGGCCAATCGCGACGTAAACGCAGATAACGTTCTTGCCGCGCTGGTTGATGATCGTATCGGTCGCAATGACCGTCTTTCCCGTCTGGCGGTCGCCTATGATGAGCTCGCGCTGGCCGCGTCCGATCGGTATCATGGAGTCGATGGCTTTGATACCCGTCTCAAGAGGCACGGAAACCGATTTTCTCTCTATAATTCCGTAAGCTTTGCGCTCGACCGGATTGTATGCGACAGGGTCAAGAGGGCCTTTTCCGTCAATCGGCTGACCGAGTGCGTTAAGAACCCTTCCGATGGTTGTCTCTCCGACGGGGACCGAAACAACGCGTCCGGTGCGCTTTACAACGCTTCCCTCGGCAATGCCCACGTCGCTTCCGAGCAGAACCGCGCTCACGAGCTTCTCCTCAAGGTTCAGAGCCATTCCGTAAGAGCCGTTCGAGAACTCGATGAGCTCATTGGCTTTGCACTTGTCAAGTCCGTGAATCTTCGAAATTCCGTCGCCGACCGAAATGACGTAGCCGATCTCGTCCTGCTCGACCGTTTGCGAGTAGTTCCGGATCTGTTCTCTTATGATTTTACTGATATCGTCAATGCGAGATTTCATACAACCACCAATTTATACCTTAAATGGTTTGTCCTGCCGGCAAGCCTCCCAAAAGCCTTCAAAGCTTCAGGTCTGCCAGCGATTTTTCCAGTGACAGGAGGTTTGCGCGGAGTGTTCCGTCAAGCTGAACCCCTTCGTACCGTATTTTCACACCGCCAAGGACTGACGGATCGATGATATTCTTAAGAATGATCGTTTTCCCGGTCTTCTTTTCGAGTTTTTTCGAGAGCGCGCCGCTCTGTTTCTCCGAAAGCGGTACCGCAGTCACGACCGTGACGCGTATCCTTCCGACAGACTCGTCGTAAAGGCTCTCGTAGCTGTCCGCAATGGCGGAAATCCTGTAAAACTCCTTCTTTTCGCACAGTATCTTAAGAAGATTCAGCACGTTTTTGTCGATCCCCGAAAAAGCATCGTTTATGAGCCCGACTCTGACCGAAGAGGGAAGAGCGGGGGTGTCCGCAAGATCGGTGTATTTCGGATTGGCGTCAACGGCGCACTTTACGTCAGCAAGGTCCCCGAGCACCTTTTCGGCGGTGCCGTCCTCCGCTGCAAGCATGAGAAGCGCTTTTCCGTATTCGTTTGCGTCTGCCATAAAATCCACCTCCCCGGCGGGAAAGAATTACTTGTCGTTTTTGTCTAAATTGTCGATAAATTCGTCAATGAACCTCTCGTGCTCCTTCTCGCTCACGTCCCTTGAAATGATAGCGGAAGCAAGCTCCACGGCAATGCCGGAAACCTCGTTCTTGATATCGTTTATCGCCTGATTTTTCTCCAGCTCGATCTGCTCTTCGGCGCGCGCAAGAATGCGTGAGGCCTTGCCCTCAGCGTCCCTGATCATCGATTCCTCGCGAAGCTGTGCCTTGCGAACGGCGTCCTTGATGATCTGCTCGCTCTCCTCTGTCGCCTTGGCGAGTTTCTGCTCGTAGTCGGCCTTCATTTCGTCTGCGGCCTTCTCGGCTTGCTCTGCATTGGCGTACATATCGTCAACTTCCTTCTGGCGCTCGTCAATCATCTTCTTGACGGGTTTGAAGAGAAATTTCCGGAGAATAAGGAACATGATAAGTATGTTTATCCACGCGAATAACATTGTCCAGAAATTCACGCCGATAAATGACTCGAACTTATCCGTAAAAACTACAAACCAATTCATAGTGATACTTCTTTCGTGAACGGCTTTTGCTGCTGCCGGGATACGTTTTTACCCTGTTTTACCGCCAATGCGCTCCGCACGGGGCACGGGCAAAACCTCTTAAATCACCGAAAATGCGGTTTTCCGCAAAGGTCGATCAAAGAGCGAAGAGGATGAGCAGCGCAATAACCAGTGAATAGATACCGGTACTCTCTGTGATCGCGCAACCGAGGATCATGGTCGTACGAAGGTCAGAGGAAGCTTCCGGCTGGCGTGCAATGCCTTCGAGGGCTTTTGCAACGGCGTTTCCCTCACCGAGAGCGGGAGCGATTGAACCGATTCCCATAACAAATGCGGCGCCAAGTGCTTTTGCAACTAGTAAACTCATAGTAAACCTCCAGATTTTTATATTTTTCACTGAGACTGACCGGAATTTGCGTCAGCCTGCGGCGATGTATGCGATTCGAGAGCGGCTTTGCGCTCTTTCTTCTTTTTGATTTTCTTAGGCTTTTCGGCTGCGGCAGCTGCCGGCAGGGGTGCCGGATTTGCCTGGGCAATGTATACCATTGTCAGCAGCGAGAACACAAAAGCCTGCATGAGACCCGAGAACAGGTCAAAGTAAAGCGAAAGGACTGCCGGAATACCCACCTGGAAAACGGGGGGCATTGCCGATGCGATAGTGTTCGGAACCGCCTTGAAGAGGAGTCCCGAAGCAGACGCGAGCGCGGCGTAGACGATTGACATCAGAACACCGCCGCCGGCAATGTTTCCGAAGTGACGGAAAGTCATGGCAAGAGGCTGCGCGACCTCGCTCACGATGTTGATGGGCGCGATGAATGCGACCGGCTCGGCATAGCTCTTGAGCCACCCGAAGAAGCCCCTGTTGCGGATGCCCTCGTACCAGCAGAGGAACGAAGTCAGGAGCGACCAGCCCATGATGACCATCATGTCCGCCGTGGTCGAGCGGAACACCTTGGTGAGTCCTATCAGGGTTCCGAAAAGCGACGAAATAAAGATCGTTCCGACGTAAGGCGCGTATTTTAAGTTGTGCTTTCCCATGGTCGACTCGACCAGATTGTAGAGGGTGAGCACGATCTTCTCAACAAGAGCCTGCCTTCTGCCCGGCTTCTTCGTGAGGTTGCGCCCCAGTAAAATGCCTATAATTACGACAATTACGGTAACGACAAAGAGAGACACGGTCGTCTGCGTGATATCGATCGGAACAGCGCCGTTAAAGAGGTTTATTCTGAAATAGACTTTTGCGCCCTGGCTTAAGCTGCTTCCGTCCACGGTCCCGTCTCTCCTTTCTTATAATTTCTTTATTTAAAAGACGCCAATGACATTAATCCGCCAATGTCCGTCCTTTAGAATAAAAGGCTCCGGTTTTTTCAAACCCTGCCTTTAATGATGACGCCCGAGAGCAGAACAAGAATGTGCTCGGCAATGAGCGCCGCGACAAATGCGATTGCGTTGAAAACTGCCGGAATCAGGAAAACGCAGAGGGCGGCGGCGCCGAGAAGCGGCAGCCTCATAAGATACGAAATCTTGGCCGAATTGTTGACCCTCTTCTTGTACTTCTCCTTGAACGCGGCAATCTCCTCCTCCGTCATCTCGCCCGTACCTCTTTCCTTGGCGGCACTGTCAAAGACCCTGCCGATGGAAATGATGAGCAGAAGCTGATAGAGAAAAGCTACGATTGCACCTAAAAATGCGGCAGTAATGACGTTCCAGTGAAAGCGCCCGATAAGCGCGTACACGCCAATGACAGCCCCGGGGATGACAAGGATACCCGCAACCATCAGGATGAGCTGAAGCTTTAGCGTTTTGCGATCGTTTTCGTTCATCAGTTGCTATTTCCTCTCTCCGGAATTGTCGTGCGGCACCCCTTCGGCCTGCTGTTCCTCGGCCTCGCGGATCGCCTTGGCGGTTTCGGCATATCTCCACAAAAATGTGATCATGGAGACCAGCCCGACAAGAACCCCGCCCGTTATCAGCACCACGTAAATCCAGGCGCCGACAACGTTATTCGCAGTCAGAAGCCAGGCAACCACACCGCCGATGATTATCGGCGTTACAAGGCACGAAATGGCCTGAAAGACCGAATTGACGCCAAGTATTGTGTTGAAAACCTTGTTTTTCATGCGTGCCTCCGACCGGGTGCGATTTTTGCCACACGTATTTATTCTACTACTTACAAGGGTCGATATCAATATTTTTAAGGTTTTTAAGGAACCCGAAACAGGCCAAAAAATATACAATCTGAGCGCTCCTGCGTATTGATTTCCTATTGAAATAATAAGGCTTTTCGGGTAAAATATTGTTCCGTGGAAATATCTAAAAACCGACTAAAAGGAACGGATGTGGAGGCGGATTAATGAAGATTGGTTTTGATAATGACAAGTACGTAGAGCTGCAGAGCGGGAAGATCCGCGAACGCATCAATATGTTTGGAAGCAAGCTCTATCTCGAGTTTGGCGGCAAGCTCTTCGATGATTTTCACGCATCACGTGTTTTACCCGGATTTTTACCCGATTCAAAGATAAAAATGCTCCTGAGCCTCAAAGAGGACGCGGAGGTTGTCATTGCCATCAATGCCGACGCGATTGAAAAAAGCAAGAAGCGCGGCGACTACAACATTTCGTATGACCTTGACGTTTTGAGACTCATTGACGCGACCAGAGAGGTCGGACTTTACGTTGGCGGTGTCGTCATCACGCGCTACGCGGGCGAGCCCCACGCGGACAAGTTCATGGAGCACTTAAGGTCCCTTGGCGTCAAAGTTTACAAGCACTACCCGATCGAGGGCTACCCCAACAACACCAATTTCATTGTCAGCGACGACGGATTCGGAAAGAATGAGTTTGTCGAAACAACCCGCAGGCTCGTTATCGTCACGGCGCCGGGCCCCGGTTCGGGAAAGATGGCCGTCTGCCTCTCGCAGCTCTACGGTGAGCACAAGCGCGGAGTCAAGGCCGGATACGCTAAATTTGAGACCTTCCCGATCTGGAATCTGCCGCTCAACCACCCCGTAAACATCGCCTACGAGGCCGCAACAGCCGACCTCAACGACATAAACATGATCGACCCTTTCCACCTCGAGGCCTACCAGCAGGTTTGCGTGAACTACAACCGCGACATCGAGATTTTCCCCGTTCTCAACGCGATGCTGAAGCGCATCAGCGGCGAATCCCCCTATAAGAGTCCCACGGACATGGGCGTCAACATGGCAGGTTACTGCATCACGAACAACGACATCGTGGTCAAAGCCGCCAAGGACGAGATCATCCGCCGCGAACTCAAGGCAAAATGTGCCGTCAAGCAGGGTTTCGCCAACACAAACGAGCTTGAAAAGATTGACGCCCTCATGGCAAGGACCGGAATCGCGGTCTCCGACAGAAAAGTTGTCCCCGCAGCCGTCGAACGCGCCAGGGAAACCAACGGCCCCGCAGTCGCAATCGAGCTTCCCGACGGCCGCATAGTCACCGGCAAGACCTCCCCGCTCCTCGGAGCATCGGCCGCGGCCCTCGTCAACGCGATTAAGACATTGGCGGGTATCGACCACGACAAAAAAATCATTCCCCCTGAGGTCATCGGCCCCATCCAGGAGCTCAAGATTAAGTACATGGGAAACCACAACCCGCGCCTCCACACCGACGAGATTCTGATCGCCCTTTCGTTCAGCGCCATCACCAACAAAGATGCCGCCAAGGCCTTCGAGATGCTCCCGATGCTCAAAAACTGCGACGCGCACGCCTCGGTCATTCTGTCGCACGTTGACGAGAACGTCTTCTCAAAGCTCGGCGTCCGTGTGACCTGCGAGCCGGCCTACCAGACCAAGAAGCTCTACCATGCCGTCTGAGCATTCTTCCGCTGTCTGAGTTTTTCTGCTGATTTTCAACGCGCAGCCCAAACTTCCCAAGGGCTGCGCTTTTTTAATACAACTGTTTAACCGTTTTTCCGCCTGACTGTTTAACCGTTTTTCCGCCTCACAACTTTGCCGTCGCAAATCCGCCGGGTTATTTGGTATAATCCTGTATCAAAAAAAGGAATGAATGATTATGAATACGAGCCAAAACGATAAAGTGGCTGTTTATCAGTCGGTTTACGATGATGTTTCGCGCCGTCCTGCGTGCGAGATTATCGAAAACATCCTTCGGAACAACTGTTTTGCAAACGGCAACCGCTATTTTACCAACATAATAGTTGCAGCCGCCGAAATAGTCGATTCCATGCTGCGCGGCGAGCGCGTTGTCGGGGTGTTTGAAAAAGCTGCGCAGCGCCTCGATAACACCAGCAACGCCAAGGCAATCGAGCGTTCAGTCCGCTGCGCCATAAAGACCGCCTGGCAGCGAGCCGCCAAAAGCGACATGCTCGACAAGACCACAATCCTGAGCATGTACCCCGTGACGCCCACAGCCGGCAGTTTCCTCCGCGACGTCGCAAATAAAGCCTACCTCGAAATCAAGGCCCGAATCGAAGCCGCCGAAACGAGCGGCGATGGCATTGGCGATGTCCCGAATGCGCCCGCAGACTAAAATCTGACCGCCCCGTCTGCGACAACAGTCCCCTAACCCGCCATGGCGAACCCCCAAAATCGCCAAGGTTCTCCTTCTGCGCCCTCCCGCCAAGCCATCCCCCGCATCCCTAAATAAAATGATTAAAATAAATCTTTAAAAGATTTTTAAGGCCCAAAACCCGCTAAAACGCAAGAAATTCCCTAAATTACCGCCAATACGCCGCCTTTAAAAATCTTGAAAAATTTTCTGCAAAAACTCAAAAAAGTGCTTGACACGATAATTCAATGGTGGTATTATTGTCGGGCGCCTCAAAAACGGGGGCGTTACGGACATTGAAAACTGAACAGCGAACAAACATGAAACTCGTTAAAAAACGAGGATTTAA
>Ga0310696_10000621_pt1 | contig 54107 bp, 50 predicted proteins | sample AusTroGonzalo_MG_4_FD_203885 | JGI IMG/M metagenome (GOLD analysis project Ga0310696, IMG submission 203885) | Bovine rumen microbial communities from tropical cattle in Woodstock, Queensland, Australia - Gonzalo_02 (v2) (version 2) | ecosystem: Host-associated > Mammals > Digestive system >...
GTTAGCATATTATACAGCCGTCAGTAGGGGCGAAGATGTTGATAAACCCCGCAATCTGGCAAAAAGTGTTACTGTTGAATAGAGGATGAATCAGAATGAGAGTTGTTATCCAGGAAAACTACGAGAAGATGAGCAGATGGGCCGCAGAGCACATCGCAAAGGCCATCAATGAGCACAAGGGAAACAGGCCGTTCGTGCTTGGACTTCCCACAGGTTCCTCCCCGCTCGGGGTCTACAAGAAGCTGATCGAGCTGAACAAGGCAGGCAAGGTCTCGTTCAAGAACGTCGTCACGTTCAACATGGACGAGTACGTGGGCCTTCCTCACGAGCATGACCAGAGCTACTGGTACTTCATGCACGACAACTTCTTCAACCACATCGACATCCCCGCCCAGAACATCAACATGCTAAACGGCATGGCCAAGGATCCCGTCAAGGAGTGCGAGGACTATGAGAAGAAAATCGCCTCCTACGGCGGAATCGACCTCTTCATGGGCGGAATCGGAGTCGACGGACACATCGCCTTCAACGAGCCCTTCACATCGCTCAACTCAAGAACCGGTCTCAGAACCCTGACCACGGACACCAAGATCGTCAACTCCCGCTTCTTCGGAAACGACCCGTCGAAGGTCCCGTCATACGCCCTTTCCGTCGGAGTAGGCACGGTCTTCGATTCCAAAGAGGTCCTGGTCCTTATCAACGGCCACGTCAAGGCCCGCGCACTCGCCCATACTGTGGAGGGCGGAGTGAGCCAGAAGTGGACCTGCAGCGCCCTTCAGATGCACAACAACGCCATCATCGCCTGCGATGAGGCCGCTTGCGGAGAGCTCAAGGTCGACACCTACAGGTACTTCCTGGACGTGGAAAGCTCGGAAAGACTCTGATTTTCATACTTCATCCATAATCAGAAGAAGAGGGGGAGACCCCTCTTCATTCTTTTTGTGCTAGAATGTCCCCATGGGCAACACTTTCGGAGTATCAGGACTCAGGGGACAGGCAAACGTCTCACTCACGGCCGACATCGTCTACCGTTTCGCACGCTATCTGGGATACCGCCTTGCAAAGAAAGGCAAGCCGAACCCCAGGGTCGTGATCGGCAAGGACACCCGCATCTCGTCCGACATGTTCGAAGCCGCCCTCAGCGCGGGCCTTGCCGCCTCAGGCTGCGATGTCTTCAGGCTCCACGTCACCACCACGCCCTCGGTATCCTACATCACCAAGACCGATGCCTTTGACTGCGGCGTGATGATCACCGCCTCCCACAATCCCTATTCGGACAACGGAATCAAGGTCATAGCCTCCAACGGCGAGCCCATGGGCGACGGCATCTTCGCAGAGAGCCGGGACTACGTCGAGGGCAAGGTCGCCGAGCTTCCCTATGCGGAAACACATTCCATAGGCCGCATCACCGACTATCCCCAGGGCAGGGACGAGTACATCGCCCATCTGACAGCCGTTCCCAAGAATCCGATAACCGGAATCAGAATCGGACTAGACTGCGCCAACGGAGCCTCGTATGCAATCGCCCGCGAGGTCTTCGGAAACCTCGGTGCAGATGTCACTTTAATCAACGACGACCCTGACGGTCTGAACATCAATGCAGGCTGCGGCTCCGAGCATCTCGAGGCCATCCGCACCCTGGTCCTGGACAAGAAGCTGGACGTAGGCTTCTCTCTGGACGGCGATGCCGACCGCTGCATGGCCGTGGACAGCCAGGGCAACGAGATTAACGGAGACAACTTCTCCTTCATCTACGCCAAGTATCTCAAGGACAAGGGCAAGCTGCCCAACAACGTGGTGGTTGGAACCGTCGTCTCCAACCTGGGCCTTCGCAACGCCCTTGCCTCGGAAGGCATCAACTACATCGAGACCGGAGTGGGTGAGCCCACCGTCAGAAAGTGCATGGTCGAAAACGGGGCCGTCATTGGCGGGGAGCAGTGCGGACACATGGTGTTCTCCCAGGACTCCACCACAGGGGACGGAATTCTCACCGCCCTGAAGATGCTGGACATCATGGCCGAGAAGAAGGCCACCCTGGCAACACTTGCAGCGCCTGTGATCAGAGTCCCCCAGGAATATGTTTTCATAAAGATCACGGACAAGAAGGCCGCCATAGCGGACAAGGACGTATCTTCCGTAATCAAGAGACTCTCGGATGAACTGGGTCAGGAGGGAAGGCTCCTGGTGCGATCAAGCGACACCGAGAACCTGATCCGCATAATGGTCGAGGCCGGCACTCAGCAGAAGTGCAAGGCCGTCGTCAGAGAAATAATCGATACAATCAGAAAGAAAGGCTACTGAATCACCTCACGAAGTCTGCGAAGACTCCGTCGCAGGCACGTGCAAGGTCCTGTGGCCTGAGGCTCAGGGACAGACCCCTCTGTCCCCCTGATACGTGGATTGTCTCCTCAAGCTGAGCAAGATCGCAGATGAAAGTCGGAAACTTCCTCTTCATGCCTATGGGAGAGACGCCGCCTCTGATGTAGCCCGTCAGGGCAAGAAGCTTGTCCGTGTCCATCAGGTCGATGGATGAACTGTCCGTGAGCTCCCGCACTTTCTTCAGGCTGATGCTGAAAGAGGCCGGCAGGCAGAATACGAAATACTGCCTGTCGGAATTGATCATGATGATGGTCTTGTAGACCTGCTCCGGCGGTATGCCAAGCACTTTGCCGGAGTACAGAGCTATGTCCGTGTTCAGGTCGTCGGGGATATTGTATTCGAGGATCCCGTACCCGATTCCCATCGAGTCCAGGATCCTCATTGCATTCGTCTTCATGGTCGAAGCTCGATCAGTCCTTTGTCTTCGTCTTGGGTCCGTTGTCACAGGATACCAAGAACGATGCGACCAGCAGCACCGCCAATACGACCAAAACTGAGAGTAGTGATTTCCTCATTACAATTCTCCTTCTGTAAAGATGCTTTTGAATAAGCCCTTTAAATTTTAACATCTGCGGTTTTTACGGAGCAACCAGTAACGGCAAAGAAAATTTGTACTGTTTTTGCAATTTGTATGGTTTTTTTCTTTCTATATGCCGGGCAATGAGATACAATAGACAACCACGGTCTTTTGAAAACCATGGGGGGGGGGAATGAAGAAAACCGGTTATTTACTGGTACTGTCTCTGTTTATCGCATCTTTTCTGATGATATCTTGCACAAATCATGACAACGCAACTGAAGCATTCAATGCAGCCAAGCAGTTCGTCATCCAGTCGGATGAATTCGAAGCCACAGCGAGTTCCTCATTCTGCAGCCATGCGGAAGCTTCCGTGAAGAAGGGAAGCGACGATGTATGGGAAGTGGGCGGATATTACCTGGTCAATCTGTGGAAGCAGGACTTCACTGTATATTGCCGCTACGATAAGGAGTCAGTGTTCGACAGAGAAGGAAAGTGGACTGTCACGGATTACAGCCACTCCAGAAGTTCATCGCGTTAATCCGAATGTAAATGAAGAAAAGCAGCCGGACAGACCTTGCAAGAGGTTTCAGGCTGCTTTTGGCAGTCGAAATACCATGGGGTGTGGTCTGGAGACTGCCTTTTTTATTGCTCCGAATGTAATCTTTCTTACGCGGTTTGGATTAGATACGATCAATCATTAATACAGTCTTTCCACTGAGCCTAAACAAAGAAAGGCAACCTTTTTCAGGTTGCCTTCTTTGTCTACACGGCGGGGGGTTTGAACCCTCGACCTCCACCACGTCAAGGTGGCACTCTCCCGCTGAGTTAGCCGTGCATTGCATTACCATTATGCACGATTTGTGAAATCTGTCTAGTATCTGATTCAAAAGTTTTCCGTGTATGACGTTGATGTTGAATAATGTTCGATAATGTGGCTTATTATTAAGTGACTCAAGGAGAAGTACTTCATGGAGAATTCCGGAAAGCAGATAATACTCACGGGTGACCGTCCTACCGGCCGCCTTCACCTCGGACACTACGTCGGATCGCTGATGCGCCGCGTGGAGCTTCAGAACTCCGGCAAGTTCGACGAAATCAACATCCTGATTGCAGACGACCAGGCTCTGACTGACAACGCCGACAATCCGGGCAAAATCAGGGACAACATCATCAACGTGGTGCTGGACTACCTCTCCGTAGGCATAGATCCCGACAAGAGCACCATCTGCGTGCAGTCGGCCCTTCCGGCACTGCATGCCCTCACGTTCTACTATATGAACCTTGTCACCACGGCAAGGCTTTCAAGAAACCCTACCGTCAAGTCTGAGATCCAGATGCGCGGCTTCGCAGCCGAGGGTCTTCCTGCGGGATTCTTCGCTTATCCCGTGTCCCAGGCAGCCGACATCACGGCTTTCGACGCCACCGTCGTTCCCGTAGGCGAGGACCAGCTTCCCATGATCGAGCAGACCAGGGAGATCGTCGAGAAGTTCAACAGGACCTACGGCGAGACGCTGGTCATGCCCAAGGCCATGATTCCCGAGAACGTCATGCAGCGCCGTCTTCCCGGCGTGGACGGAAAGGCCAAGATGAGCAAGTCGCTCGGAAACTGCATCTACCTCTCGGACGATCCCAAGACGGTCAAGAAGCAGGTCAACGGCAAGATGTTCACCGACCCCACGCACCTGAGGATCGAGGACCCCGGCCACACGGAGGGCAACGTCGTCTTCACATATCTCGATGCCTTCAGCACGGAGGACCACTTCAGAAGGTTCCTACCCGAGTACGCAAACCTGGACGAGCTGAAGGACCACTACAGACGCGGAGGCCTTGGTGACGGAACCTGCAAGAAGTTCCTCATCAGCGTGCTTGAGGACATCCTAGAGCCCATCAGGGCCGAGAGGGCAAAGTGGGAGGCCGACATCGACTCCGTCTACGACATCCTCAAGGCCGGAACGGAGAAGGCAAGGGCCAAGACCGATGCCACTCTGAACCGCGTTCGCAAGGCGATGAGGATTGATTACTTCGACGACCGCAGCATCATCGGAGACTGGGAGAAGCTTCTCAAAGGTTGAACATGGCAAGGGAAAGAGACAACGGCAAGAACGCAAGGCCGCAGAAGGCATATCTGTATCTGGTGAAGACTCCCAGCAGCAACGACCTCAGTGTCTGCGCCTCTGAGAACGTATATTACCCCGGAACCTATGTCGTATCGCCCACAAGGTACGGACTGGACATGGGAATCGTCGTAGGCCCGGCCGCAGCACTCGGCAGGGATTCGTCCTACAAGCCCGGATGCAAGGGCTGTCTCGGTGCATGCCACTTCGGCTCCACGCCCAGGACGGACGAGGACGACCAGAGGCTCATGGCATCGGGAAGCATTGAGGACGGCGATGTCATCGTCGAGACCGACGGACATGTGACGGACATGGGCCCCGTGCCCGAGTTCGAGTTCAGATCGGCTTCTGGCGAGAAGATTGTTCCCGAGGACCCGGAGATCGACGAGAGCGGCCTGTGGGACAGCGCCTACAGGGAGCCCGAGCTGATGGACGTGGACGGGGATGTCGAGTGGATAGCCCACATCGCCACACCCGATGAAATCAAGAGATACACGGCCAACATGGAGGAGGAGAAGGAGGCGATCCGCATCTGCAGGGAGAAGATCGCCAAGCACAATCTGGGCATGAAGCTTGTCACGGCCCATTTCCTTCTCAGCGAGCCCAAGGTGCTTTTCTTCTTCACGGCCGAGAACAGGGTCGACTTCAGGGACCTGGTCAAGGACCTTGTGTCGGTGTTCAGGATGAGGATCGAGCTTAGGCAGATCGGTGTCAGGGACGAGTCCAGGGTTCTGGGGGGTCTTGCAGTCTGCGGAAGGGATTTCTGCTGCCACTGCGTGTCCGACAAGCTCAAGCCTGTGACCATCAGGATGGCCAAGGAGCAGAACCTGTCGCTGAACTCCATGAAGATCTCAGGCCCCTGCGGCAGGCTGCTGTGCTGCCTGAGCTACGAGTACGACTTCTATCTTGAGGAGAAGCAGGCCTATCCTGCTGAGGGAAGCAAGATAAAACTCGGTCAGGACCTGTTCAAGGTCACCGAGATAAACATACTCTCGCACAAGATGACGGTGTCCGGTTCGGAGGGCAGGCAGTTCGTGATTCCGAGAAGCGAACTGTACTTCAACCACGAGAAGGGACGCTGGGAGGTGTCCAGGGAGTATCAGGAGGAGTTTTTATCCAACTGACAAGTTCTAAAGTGTTCTATTGACCAGTTTTAACGTCTGTGATATGGTTTGTAGGCGTCGCGCCTGTTCCAAGTCGCGGCCGTTTCGAGTAAATAGTTTATCTTGTTAAAGATAGTTTGGAGGTTACAGTGAATCGTTCTGCAGATAAGAGAGATCGTGAGAATAAGACCAGAAGGCTCAGAAACCGCGAGACAAAGAGCGAGTTCCGCACAGCCATCAAGGCTTTCGACGCAGCAGTCGAGGCCGGAGACAAGGCTGCGGCCGAAAAGTCCATGAAGCTTTCGTTCAAGCTTATGGATTCGGCAGTCAACAAGGGCGTCATTCATCACAACACAGCCGATAGAAAGAAGTCCAGAATGAACTTGAAGTTCAACAAGATGGCATAATCAGAGGTGATAAAATGGAGAAGACAAAACTTACAAAGGCTACAATCATAGAGAACCTTCATGAGAAGCTCGGTCTCAACAGAACCGATATCCATCAGATCGTCGATGAGTTCTTCGAGGAAGTCAAGACCGGACTCAAGGAAGAGAAGGTCATCGAGCTCCGCGGCTTCGGCACATTCGAGGTCAGAACACGCAAGGGCAGAGAGAAGGCCCGCAACCCCAAGACAGGCGACCTGGTTGCAGTCGACACACACGGAGTGGCAGTCTTCCGCCCCGGCAAGGAGCTGAAGGACCTGGTCTGGGATCTTCGCCAGGAAGGTTAATCAACGCTTTTCATATGAAGAACACCTTGTTTTGCGTAAACGAGAAGGTTCTACGCAGGCGCAACCTCAGAACAGTATGCTCTGAGGTTGCTCTGTTGTTGGCCTCGGCTCTCATTTTCGCGCTTGCTCATCCTAGTTTCATTTCAAAGAACGGATTCGGGTTCCTGGCATTCATTGTCCTGATTCCCGTGTTCGCCGTGATCCGCAACACATCGTGGAAGCTCGTCGGAGTGTACGGTTTCGTCTACGGCTTCGTATACTACGCCATCTTCAACTACTGGCTCACGACCTTCCATCCGTTCGCAATCCTCATTGTCACCATAATCAAGGGCGCCGAGATGGTGCTGCTGTTTCTGGCCCTCAAGGCTGTGGACAGCTGGCTCGGCGATGTTCTGAAGGGCAGGCTGGTTCCGGTCCTGCAGGCCGTGATCTGGGTGGCTTACTCCTACATCTCGCAGGGCTGGTTCGCAGGCTATCCCTATGGCGGCATAGCATATGCCCTGCACGGATACAAGATTCTCATCCAGGTGGCCGACCTGTTCGGAATCTGGGGCCTGACATTCATGCTGGTCCTTCCGCAGGCCTTCCTCGGAAGCTGGTTCTGCGACCACTACAGCAAGACACGCACGGAGCACTCGGACGGCCTGTGGCAGCACATTCTGCTCCACAAGGTCATGCTGATCATCTACGCCGTTCTCCTTGTGGCCCAGATCGTCTACGGAATCATCACATACTCGTACTGGAAGAACGCAGAGGAGGACACCTCGTTCTCCGTCGCCACAATCCAGCACAACGCCGATTCGTGGAAGGGCGGCTACGACACCTACAAGCGCAACTTCATCAACCTTGAGAAGATGAGCCTCGAGGCCCTCATGTACAATCCGGACCTGATCGTCTGGTCCGAGACGGCGTTCGTCCCCTCCGTGAGCTGGTACACATCATACCCCTATGAGGGCGATGACGAGGGCGACAACTTCGACTACCTTCGCAAGATCCAGGGACTTGTGGACGACTTCGTGACGTTCGGTCTGGAGCTGGGAACCCCGCTTCTCACCGGAAACCCCTCCAGCGAGATCGATGACGAGACCCTTCCCCCGTATGACGAGGACGGTGTCTGGAACAAGATCGACTTCAACTCCGTCATCCTCTTCGACGACGGAACCATCAAGCAGAGCTACCGCAAGCAGCATCTTGTGCCGTTCACCGAGCACTTCCCCTATGAGAAGCAGATGCCCTGGCTGTACAACCTGCTCAAAGCCAACGACTACCACTGGTGGGAGAAGGGAACCGAGTCCGTAGTCTTCGAGACATCCAACGGAATCCGCTTCTCGACGCCCATCTGCTACGAGGACGTCTTCGGCGACATCTGTGCCGGCTTCGTCGAAAGCGGTGCCGACCTGATCATCAACATGACAAACGACTCCTGGTCCGGTTCCGAGGCCGCGGAGCGCCAGCACATGGTTATGGCCATCTTCAGAAGCGTCGAGAACAGAAGGACCATGCTCAGGGGAACCAACAGCGGAATCACCTGCCTGATCACTCCGGACGGAAACGTCCAGGGCGAAATGGAACCCTTCAAGATGGGATACAAGATCTGGGACGTCCCCGTCTACGAAGCGAAAACCTACGGGACCACCTTCTACACGGACACCGTGGACGTAAGCGCCAAGATCTGCATCTATCTCTCATACGCTGCCCTGATCGCAGGCCTTGCCCTTGCCATCATGCGCAAGGTCAGCTCCCGCAGGGCACTGAGGGGAAAAGACGGTGAGTGAGACCGTCTTCACCGTGAGAAATCCCGGCAGCGCAGCTGACTGCGCCCGGGATCTCACCGATTATCTTCTGACACACAATCTGACAGTCAGCTGCGCCGAAAGCGCCACATGCGGCCTTGTGGCCAAATACCTTACCGACAGGTCCGGAAGCTCCTTATGGTTCTGGGGCGGAATGGCGACATACTCCGTTCAGGCAAAGAAGAAGATTCTGGGAGTGGCGCCCTCTGTTCTGGACGACCCTGCAAAAGGGCCCGTCAGCGCAGAATGTGCCGCAATGATGGCAGACGGCATCAGAAAGATATCCGGAACAGACCTTGCACTGTCCGTCACAGGCATAGCAGGCCCCACAGGTGAAGAGCCCGAAAAACCCGTCGGAACGGTGTATCTTGGCTTCTCCTCATCATTCAGAAAGACGGAGACGATCCGCATCTTCGTTCCCGGTGCCGGCAGAGAAGAGTGCAGGGAGGCTTTTGCCGCCTGCTGCATGGCGCTGGCTCTGGCATACGCTCAGGGACGTGCAATTGTTGACATTGCACGGAACTGGGTATAATATTCTCACATCCGGTCAAATCCGCCGGATTCCAATCGTTTTTCAATCATTCTTTTTTTAATTCAGCACATCTGGAGACAAAACACATGGACAATGAGACAGCCCGTCCCGTCAAGAAACTGGTATTGAAAAGAAAACCCGCAGTCAAAAAAGCCCCTGTTGCCAAGGAAGAGGATTCCGTGAAGGAAGAGGCTCCGCAGGCAGTCGAGGAAGTCCAGGCTTCCGAGGTCAGGTCCGCCGAGACCCCTGAGCAGGCACAGGAAGAGAAGCCTGCAGCAGAGAAGGGCAGAAAGCGCGGTCCCAGAGGCCGCAAACCCGGCAAGGAGAACAAGGAGGAGAAGGCAGAGTCCGCCTCCGAGACCTCAACCGAGAGCGCTGCAGAGGCCCCCAAGGCCGAGGAGAAGTCTGATTCCCAGACAGAGACATCATCTTCCGAGGAGTCTTCCCAGGAAGACAGAAGGGCCCAGTTCAACAGGAACCAGAAGAACAACCAGAACAATCAGAACAACCAGAAGAACAAGAACAACAAGTTCAACGGCAACGGCAAGCAGGACCAGAGGAACAACAACCAGAAGAAGGCCCTGACCATGGAGGAGATCTCCATCAGCGACGAGGAGTACAGGGAGCACCTCTCAAACCGCCTCATCGTCGGAGACATCGCCACAGCCCCGTTCGACGAGCTCAAGGAGCGCCTGGCCCAGATGGCAGGAACCAACGTCGACGACTATGCCGAATACAAGAAGCAGGAGGTCGTGGTAGAGCTTATCAAGACGTTCTGCCGCAACGGAGGTGTCGTCTACGCCACCGGAACCCTGGAGATCCTGGGTGACGGATACGGATTCCTGCGCTCACCTCTGAACAGCTATCTCTCCGGACCGGAGGACGTCTACGTCTCGCCCGGAATCATCAAGTTCCTGAACCTCAAGACCGGTGACACCATCGAGGGAATGATGAGGACGCCCAAGGACAACGAGCGCTTCTTCGCCCTTGCCCGCGTGGCCACCGTCAACGGAGACGCCCCGATCGTCGCCAAGACCAGAATCAGCTTCGACAACCTTGTTCCGCTTTATCCTGACCAGAGGATAAACCTTGAGACGGAGAGGAAGGACAACGATGTCTCGATGAGAATCATCAACCTGTTCTGTCCCATCGGAAAAGGTCAGAGAGCCCTGATCACGGCTCCTCCCAGAACCGGAAAGACGATCCTTTTGCAGCAGATTGCCAACTCCATCACAACGAACCATCCCGAGATCAAGCTGATGGTCCTTCTTGTCGACGAGCGCCCCGAGGAAGTCACCGACATGAGACGCAACGTCCACGGTGAGGTCATTGCCTCCACGTTCGACGAACAGGCCACACGCCACGTCACCGTCGCCGAGATGGTCATCGAGAAGGCCAAGAGGCTGGTCGAGCACGGCAAGGACGTAGTAATACTCCTTGACTCGATCACAAGACTTGCAAGAGCCTACAACCAGACGGTCCCGGCAAGCGGAAAGATCCTCTCCGGAGGAGTCGACTCCAACGCCCTGCACAAGCCCAAGAGATTCTTCGGTGCCGCCAGAAACATCGAGAACGGCGGATCGCTGACGATCATCGCATCGGCTCTGATCGAGACCGGCTCCAGGATGGACGAGGTCATCTTCGAGGAGTTCAAGGGAACAGGTAACAGTGAGATCGTCCTTGACAGGAGAATGGCCGACAGAAGACTGTATCCTGCCATCAACATCAAGAAGAGCGGAACCAGACGTGAGGACCTTCTGCTGTCCAAGGAGGAGGCTGCACGCATCTGGATTCTGAGAAATGCGATCAACGGCCTTGAGGATCTTGAAATGACCGAGTTCCTCATTGACAAAATGCGCAAAACAAAGAACAATGAAGCGTTCTTGCGTTCCATGAACACGGGAATCGGTCCCGAGTTCTAAAACGGAGACGGCTTATTCATTAACCTTTGGTCTGCTGCACCACACCAGCAGACGGCAGGAGGACGAAAATGAAGAATGGAATCCATCCCAAGTATGAGCTGACAGAGATCAAGTGCTCATGCGGAAACGTCATCAAGACGAAGACAACGGCAAAGAACCTCACGGTTGAAATCTGCTCCGCTTGTCACCCGTTCTTTACAGGCACGCAGAAGCTGGTTGACTCGACAGGAAGAGTCGAGAGATTCAACAAGCGCTACGGCATGCAGTCCAAGTAAGAGATCCCCAGGGATTTCAAAATCACCCGCGTCGGAAGATGCGGGTATTTTTTTACACTTAAACAAATTTAATTGCATTCCACTGTCTTGTCATATATCATTTCCAAAAGGGGTGAGGGGACTGTGACCACTGAATCTGATGGCCATCCGACCGAAACAAAAAAGAGTGCTCTTGTGACCGTGAGGGTTCCCGGTGTTACGACCGTTCTGGGAGAGTTCGCAAGCTATGCGCAGGGCAATGTGCTCTGCTGTGCGAACCACCAGAATCTCTTCGTTACGCTCTCACAGAGCCCCGACGACCAGATCCATGCCCTGAACACACTTACCAACGACCGAAAGAAGTTCTCACTTTCATCGCTCAAGTTCCGCAGGGAGGACAAGTGGGTCAACTACATAAAGGGTGTATACCTTGCCCTTGTCGAGAAGGACATCCCCGTAAAGCCGTTTGACATAACCCTGGAGGGTAAGCTTCTGTTGAATGACACGGGGACCCTGTCTGCCGCCGTCAGCGTCGGTGTCTGCCTGGCACTTCGGGAATGTCTGGGCTTCAGTATGAGCGATTCGGAGATTGCACTCCTGTGCTACAGCAACTGCATCGGCTACTGCGGTGAGATTGCCAAGTACAGCACGGTCATAACCATGCTCATGGCTCAGAAGGACTCCTACATGCTCTTCAATATCGATGCATTGTCCTTCTCGCTGTTCCAGGATCCGTTTGCCGAAGGAACCTGCGCTTCAATCGGCATCGACTGCGGTATTCCTCCCACGGCAATGCGCGAGGAGATACGGCTGAGGCACGCCAGCGTGAGAAGTGCGTTCGAGAAGCTGCGTGAGAAGTATCCCCGTTATTCCATGAAGGACTTCCCCATGAAGGACCTTATGAACAGGGTCATCCCGCTGGATGAGGAATCGCGGAAGATCTGCTATGCCGTCATGGAGGACAGCGCGGCAGCCCGCAAGATTCCGCTCCTTCCGGACAAGGACTACCAGCAGGCAGGAAAGATCCTTACCTGGACGAGCAAGCTTATGAGGGACAATCTGGAGATTTCCTGCCCCGAGGTGGACTGGATGATAAAGCGTACCTCCGAAATTCCGGGATGCTACGGAGCCAACCTTGTGTTCAACGGCAACAACGTCTACGCCGCCATCCTGATTGAGAAACAGGCCATACCGCTTCTCGGACCCAGGTTCGAGGAGTATGAGCACATATTCGGATTCAAGGCCAGATCGTTCGTGTTCAGCCCGTGCGGACACTGGGAAGTGTGTCAGTTAGATAAATCAAACTAAAGCCCTTCCGACCCTTGACGTTAATCGGTTTCGGATATAACTTTCATTCATAGGTAATATATATGGGTAGATTGATATATCTTGACAACAATGCCACGACACGCATGGCTCCGGAGGTCCTTCAGGCCATCTCGGAAGCCGAGCCCGTCGTCTACGGCAACGCCTCCAGCATGCACACGTTCGGCCGCGAGGCGGGAAGGCTTGTCGAGGAATCCAGAAAGAACATAGCCGCGCTTTTGGACTGCTCAGCCGAGGAGATCACCTTCACAAGCGGTGCCTCCGAGGCCAACAACACGGTCTTCATGATCGCCAGGTCCATTATTGAGAAAAAGGGCTCAGGGAGGATCGTCACCACGACCATCGAGCATCCCTCGATAATGGAGACGGTCAGGTACCTGAAGAAGAACGGAATCCACGTGGACCAGGTCAACGTCACAGCCGACGGCCGCATCAAGGTCGACGAGCTTGAGAGTCTCATGGGACCCGATGTGGTCCTGGTGTCCGTGATGACGGGAAACAACGAGACCGGAGCCATCCAGCCTGTGGAGAGGGCCTGTGAGATCGCCCACCGCTTCGGTGCCCTGTTCCATACCGATGCCACCCAGGCGATCGGCAAGATTCCTGTATCCTGCCGCAAGTGGGACGTGGACTACCTCTCCTGCAGCGGACACAAGTTCTACGGGCCCAAGGGCGTGGGAGTTCTCTTCGCCCGCAAGGGAGTTCCGTACGAGCCGTTCGTACACGGAGGCGAACAGGAGCACGGACGTCGTGCGGGAACATACAACACCATCGGAATCTACGGAACGGGCGTTGCCGCAAAGCTTGCCCTTGAGAATCTGGATGAGGAGAGCAGAAAGCTCTGGAAGATGCGCGAGAAGCTCAGGGAGGGAATCCTGAAGAGTGTTCCGCATGTGGTCGTAAACGGCTGCAGCGAGAAAGAGTTCTGTCTTCCCGGAACGCTGGATGTCTCGTTCGAGAACGTCGAGGGAGAGTCGATCCTCCTCATGCTGGACATGGCGGGAATCGCAGTCTCAACGGGATCGGCCTGTGCGACGGGGTCGCTGGAGCCCAGTTACGTGCTGATGGCCGGCGGGCTGGATGTTGAGCTGGCACACGGCTCCATAAGGTTCTCGTTCGGAAGGTTCAACACGATGGAGGATGTGGATTACGTGCTGGAGGTCCTGCCTCCGGTGATTGAGAAGCTCAGGGCCATCTCGACGAGATGACCTCGGCGTATTAGAGGTAGTTATGGATAGTTTCATGGCCCAGTGGGTCTATACGGATACGGTTAAGGACCATTTCATCAATCCCAGGAACATCTGGCGCAAGGAGGAGGACTGGGAGCCCGAGGCAGTGGGTGAAGTGGGTTCTCTTGCATGCGGCGACCAGATGAGGGTCGGAATCAGGGTCCAGGACGGAAAAATCTCGGACATCAGGTGGCTGACATACGGATGCGCAAGTGCCATCGCAAGCACATCGATGATGAGCGAGATGGTCAAGGGAATGACTCTGGGCGAGGCCTACAAGATCACGCCCGCGATGATCACAGAGGCCCTTGGAGGACTTCCGGAGCACAAGTTCCATTGCTCGGTGCTCGGAGACAAGGCCCTGAGGGCTGCGATCGACAACTACCTTGAGAAGAACGGTCTTGAGAATCCCTATAAGAATTCCGTTGCCAGGATCATCTGCGAATGCAAGGGTGTCACGGACCAGATGATAGAGCACCTTGTGGCCACCGATCAGGCCAAGACCCTTGAGGACCTGCAGAGGCTCACGGGGTACGGTACCGGCTGCGGCAGGTGCAAGGCAAAGATCGCCCACGAGTTCGAGGAAATGAAGCACATCTACGGAAAGTGAGATGCCGATGAGAAAGATTGAAGTCACCGTCGACGGAAAAGCCTACAGTGTCCCAGTGTTCACCACAGCGAAGGATGTCCTGAAGAAGGCCGGACTGATTCCGGAGAAGATCCAGCGCTATGACGAGAATCCCCCTGTGGGAGTTCTGTTGAACGGGGAGCTGAAGCCGCTCGGTGTCTGCATTCCCATGTCATGTGATCTTGAGACGGTAAGGGTTTTCCAGGGATTCGGACGGAGGATCTACAGGCACAGCATCTGCTATCTGCTCTGCTATGCCGTCAGGCAGGTCCTTCCCGACAGGAACCTCGTCATAGGACATTCGCTTGGCGACGGCTTCTACTTCGATTTCAAGGACGGAAAGAGAGTCACCGAAAAAGAGGTCGAGGACATCTCGGCCTGCATGAGGAAGCTTGTCTCCAAGGCCCTGGACATCGAGTATGTGACGCTTTCGAACAAGGATGCAATCAAGGCCCTGGGCAAACAGGGATACGAAGATGCAGTGATGCTGATCCGTTCGATGAACAGGCCGTACATCGACATGTACAAGATCGGTGACTACTACCATGTCGCCTATGAGCCGATCGTTGACAACACGAAGGTCCTGGAGCACTGGGAGCTGCGCAAATACAGCGGATCGGGCATGCTCCTGAGGTATCCGGTCAAGGACAACATCCTGACCGTGAGCCCGTTCAAGGACAACGACAAGCTGTTTGAGGTCTTCTCCGAATACAGGACATGGGGAAAAATCCTCGGAGTCACCTGCGTCGGAGAGATGAACGGCAGGATTGCGGACAACACCGTCGAGCAGTACGTAAGGCTCTCCGAATCCCTTCAGAGACGGAAGATCGCATCGATTGCCGACGACATCCTCAAGCGCGGTGCGAAGGCCGTTTTCATTGCAGGCCCGTCATCGTCCGGAAAGACGACGTTCGCCAAGGAGCTCTGCGAGCAGCTTCTGCTTAAGGAATACGCTCCCATCAGAATCTCGCTGGACGACTACTACAAGAAGCCTGAGTTCTATCCCCTGGATGATGAGGGAAAACCTGATCTCGAGACCATCGATGCCCTGAACATCGACATGTTCGAGAGCAACATGAAAGACCTGTTCTCCGGCAAGGAGGTGGACCTTCCGCACTTCAGCTTCAAGATGAAGGACACCTACTATCTGAACAGTCCCATAAGGATGTACGACCACACGATCTTCGTCATCGAGGGTCTTCACGGTCTGAATCCCAAGATCACATCGAGGATAGACCGGAAACTCGTCTACAAGGTCTATATTTCGGCGCTGACGCAGCTGAACATGGACGACTGCAACAGGGTCTCCACAACGGACGACAGGATGCTCAGAAGAATCCTCAGGGACCACATGACGCGCAACACAAGCGCCGAGGAGACCCTTCTTATGTGGCCCAGCGTCTCGCGCGGCGAGAGGATCCACATCTTCCCGCATCAGAACAACGCCGATGTTATGTTCAACAGCGCCCTGGATTATGAGATCGGAGTCCTTTCTCCGTTCGTCACGCCGCTTCTTCACGGAGTCAGACCGGAATCCGGCGAGGCCTACACCCATGCGCAGCGCCTTCTGGAGTTCCTGGAGAACATCCATCCGATTCCGTCGGACCTGGTACCGGGTGATTCACTGCTTCGCGAGTTCATCGGCGGAAGCGACTTCGAGGGCGAATGAGGCCTATGACTTACGAGATTCTTGATACATGCACAGGTTGCGGAATGTGCCTCTCAATCTGCCCGGTAAAGGCCATCTCAGGCGGTCCGGGCAAGAAGCATGTCATCAACGCGGACTACTGCATCAACTGCGGTTCCTGCGCCCGTGTGTGCAACAGCTCGTCCGTCATAGACCCGTCAGGCAACGCCACAGGCCACGAGAGCAAGAGATTCTGGATGATTCCGCATTTCGACAAGGACAGATGCACATACTGCGGCAAATGCTACGGCCTGTGCCCTGCGGGAATCATAACCAGACCTGAAAGCGGTGTGGTTCCGTCACTGACCAATCCCAAACTGTGCGCATCCTGCCACTGGTGCGAGAAGGTCTGTGTCTTCAATGCCATTAAGTTCTTCCCGGCGTCGGGCGAGAACCAGAACTGAGAGGTGGAACGTGAACATCGCACTTCTGAAGGAAAGACTTGAGGAACTGGACCGTAACCTGCCCACACAGGGAATAATCGAGAGAAGCACGTCCAAGGCCCTTGTGCTGGATCTGAGCGACGAAGGCTTCTACGAGTGGACTGTCCCTCCATCATACCTCGAGAACTACATCTCCGGACCTGCCCTCGGAGCAAGGCTCTGGGCCGAGTTCGCCGGAGCCGGCGTCGAGGACCCCTCGTCCTACGAGGCTGACAACCCGGTGGTCATGACCACATCGGCCATGAGCAACTCCGGAATGCCGGGCTGCGAGAGCTTCTCCATAGTATTCAGATCCCCCGTCTCGGGATCGCTTTGCTTCAACGTCGTCAGCAATACCGTCGGCATGAGACTCGATGCCCTGGGATACTGCGCCCTGATTATCACGGGCCGTCTCAGACGTCCGACGATAATCGACATCAAGAGAAGCGGCGTCACGTACAACACCTCCGAGATCTTCATCGGCTACACCGTGAGCCAGATCGAGGGCCTTGTCGGTGTGGGGCCCATGACAACCGCCATGTCCATAGGACCTGCCGGCGAGCAGAAGGTCCCGTTCGCCACCGTTGTGTGCGAGGGTGCCTCCACCGGGCGCGGAGGCCTGGGCTGCGTGTTCGGATACAAGAACATCAAGGCCATCTGTGTGACAGGATTCGACACGTTCTTCAGACGCTCGGGCAGAGCCGAGGACATCCAGAAGGTCACTTCCCGTTTTGCCGAGATCATGGACGGCAGCGACTACTGCCGCATGATGCACAGAAGCGGCTCCGCCTGCCTTGTCAAAAAGAGCGGAAAGAACGGCTGGGCGCCGGTGTTCAACTTCAGCAGAAGGACGGACCCCAGGCTCTTCCACCTGGGAGGCGATGAGATACAGCGCCGTTACGGCGACGAGCACGGAGGATGCATAGGATGCCCCGTTCTGTGCCGTCACAGGACCAAGGAAGGAATAGTCATTCCCGGATACGAATCCATCCTCATGCTGGGCTCAAACGTCGCATGCTTCGACATGGACAAGATCATAGAGCGCTATGCACTGTGTCTGGATCTGGGTCTGGATCCCGTTTCGACTGGAAACGTCATGGGATGGGCAGAGGAGGCCTGGACCCGCGGGCGTATCAATCTGTTCGAGAGCGATTTTTCCTTCAAGGACAACTCCAAGGTCCTGCCGCTGATCGACATGATGGCCAGAAGGACCGGAATAGGAGAGCCGCTGAGCTTCGGAACCTACGCCCTGGGCAAAGCCAACAACGACGAGAGCTTCGCGTACACCATCAGAGGCATAGAGTGCGGTCCTTACGACTACAGGGGTGCATTTGCACAGAGTCTTTCGGACTGCATGGGATTCTGGTTCACCAACTACTTCGAGATCCACGGGGATTTGTGCAGAAGCGACTATGCCGACTGGGCCGTTCTGAACGAGCGCATCGTCATGGGCCTTCAGAGCTACGGAATGTCCTCATCGCTCATCATTCCCACCGTGGTCGAGACCTCCAAGTACCTGAAGAAGGCCTTCATCAAGGGTTCTAAAAAGATTCCGAAGTCGGCAATCAATCACGTGAAATTAGATGTGCCGGCAGACATGCTCAGTGCGTACTCCGGTTCGGAAATCATTTCAGAGAATATACTTGCATTGGGTGACAAGTGCTGGCGCCTCATCTATGAGATCAACCGCTCGCTCGGCTTCAACCTGCTTGAGGATACGGAGGACCTTCTTCCGGAGCATTTCTTCATAGACCCCGAGAGCAACCACAATGAAAGCTCAATCGTTCCCTACAGGGCCCTTGTCGACCGCTACTGTTATCTGAGAAAGCAGACCATCGCCCTTCAGGTCTCTGATCTCAAAACGAACTGACCCGTTTTTCTCAAAGATTATGACGGCATAGGAGGCTCTGCTTCTGCCTCTGGGCCGTGACGGAGAGCCTGGATTAAGGAAAACAACTCTTTTTCCTGAAAAGAATTCCTCATGCAGGTCAGGTACATGGCTGTGGCCCGTTATCACCACGTCGAAGTCCCTGTTGTCAAGGCCTGCGGCATCCGGATCCCAGTACATGTGACCGTGTGAAATGAAGATCTTCAGGCCCTTGAAAGAGCATGTCCTGTACATGGGAAGGTCCATGGAGACGTCCGTCCAGGACCATCTGTTGTCGCAGTTTCCCTGGACCGGGATGAAAAGGAAGTTCCTGCATGATATTGTCTGCGATATGAGGCAGTTTTCTATGTTCAGATCCCCTGCGTAAAGGAAGGCCAGGCACCTGGAATCGGAGGCTTTTTCCGCAAGAAGAGCGAACACCTCGTCGTCATCGTGGACGTCGCTTGAGACCAGCAGAAAGTTTTCTTCTTTTATTCCTATCATAGTATGAAATTATACTAACATGGCATCTGTTGTTCCGAAACCTAAACACCTGTTAAGGAAATATGCTGAGACAATACAAAAAAAGTAAAAAAACGGGGGTTTCCGTACAAATCCGTCCTTGCTAACGGAAATTCTTTCATACTATAGTTATAATAGTCTTCCTGTATAGGAATTTATATATATTTCACTTTCCTGGATTAAATGTTCCAGGGAATATTGGGGGTTGATATGGCAGATAAGGTTTTCGTCTGTTCCGACGGTCATAAGCTTGCATATAACCTCTGGTTGCCTTCTCCTAACGTAGAAATCAAAGCCTTCTTACAGATTCTCCACGGCATGGCCGAGCACAGCGACAGATATGCACGCTTTGCTGAGTATCTCAATTCACGTGGAATCGCGGTCTTTGCCGTCGACCACAGGGGGCACGGAGCAACAGCATCAGAGGAAGATATGGGTTGGTTATCCGAAAAAGACGGTTGGTACCGCCTGGCCGATGACACATTCGAGCTTGCGAACCACATCACCTCCCAATACCTGATCAATACAACATTCCTCATGGGCCACAGCATGGGCAGCTTCCTTGCAAGGACCGTGATGGTCAAATACCCGGACTTCTACAGCGGAGTCATCATCATGGGAACCGGCTGCGGCAAGGGTCTTGCCGGAAAGGTCGGCAAGCTCATCTGCAAGAGGGAAATCAGAAAGCACGGAACAAAGTCCCCCGGCATCATGATGCACAAGCTCTCCTTTGGCGCCTACAACAAGGCGTTCGAGCCTGTTGCCACCGATTTCGACTGGCTCTCCCGCGACGGAAAGGAAGTCGAGAAGTACATCAAGGACGAAAAGTGCGGCTTCATGTGCACCAACGGCTTCTTCTACGATCTTCTTACGGGAATTGAATTTGCAAACAGCAGATCCAATGCCGAGAAGATTCCCAAGGACCTTCCGCTCATGATAATCAGCGGCGAGAATGATCCCGTCGGAGACATGGGCAAGGGTGTCAGGAAGGTTTACAAGCTGTACACGGGAGCCGGAATCGTCGATGTGACGTTGAAGCTCATCCCGGGCGCACGCCACGAGCTTCTGAACGAGACGAACCGCAAGGAGATCTTCGAGATTCTTGCAAACTGGCTTGAAGCCCACATCTGACGGCATGGCACCGGAAAAAAAGAAGAAAGGATTCATCTCATTCATACGCGAGTTCCTGAAGCAATTCAGCGAGAGTTCCGCATCCATGATATCCAACGGCATGGTCTACTCCACCCTGATAGCGGTAATTCCCTGCCTTGCAGTGGTTTATGCCGTTCTGAGCTTTTTCGGTGTGCTTGATCCCGTCGTGGCGGTCCTTGAGGAGAACATCCTTACGACCTTCGGGGAAGGCACCGGAGAGACCCTTCTGGGATACCTCAGAACCTTCACGGAGAATGCCGTGGGAATGGGAATCGTCAGCCTTCTGTCCTTCGGCCTCACCTTCGTCCTTCTGATCGACAAAATCTTCGGGGTCATAAACAGGATCTACCATGCACCGAATGCGAAGAACCTGGTGACCAAGTATCTCAAATACGTTGGAATCATAATCCTGGGTCTTCTGGGCATTGTCCTGGCGGTATTCCTCATCGGAAGATTCAACTCGCTGTCCGTGAAGTTCAGGCATCTGGCTCCTCTGAACTTCGTCCAGAACCTGATAAAGGAACTTGCGCCGGTTGCAGCACTGTTCGGGCTGCTGCTGGCAATGATCTGTCTGATACCCAACTGCAGGGTGAACTTCAAATCCGCCCTGATAGGGACCATCTTCGGTACCGTGGGAGTGACAGGACTGGGGTACATATTCAAATTCGTCGTCAGCCGTTCGGTCAAGTATTCCGTAATCTACGGATCGCTGGCCACGCTGATGTTCTTCTTCATGTTCCTGTCATACCTGTGGAAGATCGTCTTTTCCTCGGTGATAATCTCCTATGTGCATCAGAACATGACAACAGGATTCAATAAATGAATACAATCAAAAGAATAATTCCGGTTATCAAGGATTACCCCTGGGGTAATGACTACTTCATTCCGGCCCTTGTCTCAAAAGAGCCTGACGGCCCCATGGCCGAGCTTTGGATCGGTGCCCACAAGTCGGGAAGCGCGACTGTGGAGGAAACAGGGGAGAGCCTCTTTGACATGCTGAATAAGGACCCCGCCTTCTGCGGCTGCACCGCCGAGGCTTTTCCTTATCTTCTGAAGGTCCTTGCAATAGGACAGTGCCTGAGCATCCAGTGCCATCCGGATTCGTTTCAGGCGAAAAAGGGGTATGAGGCCGAAGCGGAGAAGAGAAAGACAACCGACAGGAAGCTTTGGAATTACCAGGATTCAAGCCAGAAGGCCGAGATGCTGTATGCACTCACTCCTGTCACCGCCATGTGCGGTTTCAGGAAGTTCGATGAGATGAAAAAGCTTCTCAAGGCCACTGTACCCAATCTTTATTCGGAATATCTTTCCGAATACGGAAGTATCAAAGACCTTTTCGACGGTCTTTACAGACTGGACAAGGATGTCCTTTCATTCGGTGAGGCTGAACTTTTAAAGAACTGCGATGTCCTTCCCGAGGATATCCGCACCATAGTGCACGAGCTGGGTGACCGTTATCTGGGAGATCCGGGTGTCTTCTCACCGCTTCTTCTCAATGTGATCCATCTGAAGCCCGGTCAGGCGGTTTATCTCAAACCCTGTGTTCTTCATGCTTATATCGCAGGAAACGGTGTAGAGCTTATGAACAACTCGGACAACGTGCTTCGCGGGGGTCTGACATCCAAGCATGTGGATCTTGATGAGCTGGAGAAGGTAATGAACCCCGACAGCTATCTTCCCAAGCCCATGGACTCCGTTGTCGATGAAGGCGGACGTCATTTCGTCTGTGAAGGCGGATTCACACTGACATTGATGGAGAACGGACAGTTCCGCAACACCATTTCAGGTCCCAAGGTCATGATCTGCACCGAGGGTGAGGCCGATGTCAACGGCGTTAAGCTGACGAAGGGCATGTGCTGCATAGCAGGCACAGCCGACTCTGTGATCACGGTCAGGGCGGACAAGGGTACGGTCTTCATGGCATCATCCAATTAATATAGTAGAAAGCCAATGATGTTATAATCTTGTCTAAATATGTTATTATAACAACACTTTGTAAAAATTCATAACAAGTTCCATTGACCAAGAAACAGATTTTGAGGTATGAAGTAGGCACTACGGAGGTTTCGTATGTTTATCAAGATTCTGTTGATCCTGGTTTTCTTCGCAATAATGATTGCGGTGGGTCTTGTCTGCAGGAAGCAGGCAAGGGACGTGAAGGGCTTTGTCCTGGGCGGAAGGAATGTCGGCCCGTGGCTTTCCGCCTTCGCTTACGGAACCAGTTATTTCTCAGCGGTCATCTTCGTAGGATATGCGGGACAGTTCGGATGGAAGTTCGGAGTGGCCTCAACGTGGATAGGACTTGGAAACGCCTTCATCGGCTCGCTTCTGGCGTGGACGATCCTGGGCAGAAGGACAAGGATCATGACCCAGCATCTCAAGTCGGCCACGATGCCCCAGTTCTTTGAGAACAGGTTCGACAGCAGGGGCCTGAAGCTGGTGTCTTCAATCATAATCTTCATCTTCCTTATTCCTTACACAGCTTCGCTTTACAATGGATTGAGCAGACTGTTCGGAATGGGCTTCAACGTGGATTACACAATCTGTATCGCAGTGATGGCCATCCTCACTGCAATCTACGTCATAGCCGGCGGATACATGGCCACGGCCGTCAACGACTTCATCCAGGGCGTAATCATGCTCTTCGGAATCGTCGCGATAATCGCAGCCGTACTGAGGATCAACGGAGGCTTCGCAGGATCGCTTGCCGCACTGGCACAGGTCAGCGACAGCTCGGTCTCAACATCCCCCGGAATCTTCGCATCCTTCTTCGGACCGGATCCGTTCGGACTTCTGTGCGTCGTTATCCTGACATCTCTCGGAACATGGGGCCTTCCCCAGATGGTCCAGAAGTTCTATGCCATCAAGAGTGAGAAGGACATCCACAAGGGAACTGTCATCTCGACGGTCTTCGCCCTTGTCGTTGCCGGCGGATGCTACTTCCTCGGCGGATTCGGAAGGCTCTTCAAGGTCGATGTGGCAAAGGAAGGCTTCGATGCCATCATTCCCGAGATGCTTTCCAACCTCTCTCCTGTGATCTTCGGTATCGCACTGGTCCTGGTTCTCTCGGCATCGATGTCCACGCTCTCATCGCTGGTGCTTGCCTCAAGCTCGACTTTGACTCTGGACTTCATAGACCCGGTCTTTATGGGCAACAGGAAGGACGAGAAGAAGAACCTGCCCATCATCAGGATCTTCATTGCCGTGTTCATCCTCATCTCGGCCGTCATTGCAATCATCCAGTACAAGAAGAACGTGACGTTCATAGCCCAGCTGATGGGTCTTTCATGGGGAGCTCTGGCAGGTTCCTTCCTGGCTCCGTTCCTGTACAGCCTGTACTGGAAGAAGACCACAAAGGCCTCCTGCGTGGTGTGCTTCATCTGGGGTTCCGCACTTATGCTGGCCAACATGTTCTTCAAGAGCTCCTTCCCGGCGGTTCTTCAGAGCCCGATCAACTGCGGAGCCTTCGCGATGCTGGGCGGAATGGTCATAGTCCCCATCGTCAGCGCCTTTACAAGGAAGCCTGACAAAGAGAGGATCGATTCCATCTTCTCCTGCTACGACAAGAAGGTCATGGCTCCTATCAAGGATGTCCTAAGTACTGAAGAGGCATAATGTTATCTTAGTTAGTAATGAGTACTGACAAAGGGCGCCGCGCAGATCAGATGCAGGCGTCCTTTATTATCTTCACAGCTTCCTTGAGAATGTCCATGGGGATGTTCAGTGCGGGAAGAAGACGTACCCTGTCCTTGGCTGTCAGGCACAGCACTCCGTTTTCCATGCACTTTGCAACCACGTCGGATGCGCTCTTTTTCGTCTTGATTCCGATCATGAGTCCAAGTCCGCTGACGCTCTCCACACCCTGTGCTCCCTTGAGCTCGCCGAAGATGTAGGCGCTCTTCTCCCTGACCTGGGAGAGAAGCTTGTCGTCGATTCTGGAGAGGATGCTCAGGGCTGCGGCGCAGCTTACCGGGTTTCCTCCGAACGTGGAGCCGTGGTCACCGAAACCCAGGACGTTCTGACACTTCTCGCTGATCAGAGTCGCTCCGAGGGGAAGACCTCCGGCAAGACCCTTTGCCGTGGAGACCACATCCGGCTTGATGCCGAAGTTCATGTAGCTGTAAAGCTGTCCGCTTCTGCCGTTTCCCGTCTGGACCTCGTCGACGATCATGATGATGTCGTTCTTCTCCGTCAGTTCCCTTACGGCTTTGATGTAGGATGCCTCAAGAGGAAGGACTCCGCCTTCGCCCTGGACGCACTCGATCATGACCGCTGCGGGGTTGAACTGCTTGATGGCCTCCTCAAGGGCATCGGTATTGTTGGCCGGGACGCTGGTGAAGCCCGGTGTCAGGGGCTGGAAGAGCTCGTGGTAGTGGTCCTGGCCGGTGGCGGCGAGGGTGGTGAGGGTTCTGCCGTGGAAGCTGTTCTCAAGCGTGATGATTGTGTGGCGGCCTTCTCCGTATTTGTCGGAGGAGTATTTGCGGGCCACCTTGATGGCGCATTCGTTGGCCTCGGCTCCGGAGTTGGAGAAGAATACCTTGCTCATTCCGGTCTTCTGGCAGAGCATCATGGCAAGCTCGGCGCAGGGGCGGGTGTAGTAGAGGTTGGACATGTGCTGGACACTGGAGATCTGGTTGATTATGGCCTGCTGCCAGATGTCGTCGGCGATTCCGAACGATGTGACGCCGATTCCGCTTCCCATGTCGATGTACCTTTTCCCGTCGGGGGAGTACACGACGGAGCCCTTTCCGGATGAGATCTCAACGGGAAAGCGCTTGTAGGTTCCTGCGACGTACTGGCTGTCTATCTGCTTGGTATCCATGTCATTCTCCTTTGACGAGTGTTCCGGCACCTTCGTCGGTCAGAAGCTCCATGAGGATGGAGTGGTTGACCCTTCCGTCCATGATGACCACGTTCTTCACACCCTCCTTGATGGCGGTGACGCAGCACTGGACCTTGGGGATCATGCCTGCGGAGATGACGCCGCTTTCGAAGAGGCTGTCGGCCTCGGAGAGGCTGATCTCGGGAATCAGGGTGGACGGGTCGTTCTTGTCCTTGAGGATTCCGGCGATGTCGGTCATGAGGATGAACCTCTCGGCTCCAAGGGCACCGGCGATGTGGGCGGCCGCAGTATCGGCGTTGATGTTGTAGGCGTTGCCTTCCTCGTCGCATCCCAGCGTCGAGATGACGGGGATGTAGCCCTTCTCAAGGATGTCGGTCACGGGCCCGATGTTGATCTTGGTCACTTCGCCGACAAAGCCGAGCTTCTCGTCCTTCATTCTGGCTTCGATGAGCTTTCCGTCCATGCCGCAAAGTCCTATGGCCTTTCCGCCGCGCTTCTCAAGCATGGTGACCAGGGTCTTGTTGACCTTTCCAGCAAGGACCATCTGGACGATGTCCACAGTCTCCTTGTCTGTGACCCTCAGGCCGTCGACGAACTCGGGCTTCTTGCCCAGCTTGTCCATCATGCCGGTGATCTCGGGTCCGCCTCCGTGGATCAGGACGACCTTGACTCCGATGAGCCAGAGCAGGACGACGTCATCCATGACCTGCTGCTTGAGGTCCGGATTGACCATGGCGTTGCCGCCGTATTTGACCACGACGATCTTACCGACGTATCTCTTGATGTAGGGAAGGGCCTGGGTCAGGACCTCGGCTCTTTCCGGGTTTGAGAAGTTCTTCATGTTCTGTAGTCCCCGTTGATCTTCACGTAATCGTATGTAAGGTCGCATCCCCATGCTGTGGAGGTTGCTGCTCCGCTGTTCAGCTCCACAAGGATGTAGATCTCCTTCTCAAGAAGGATCTCCTTGGCCTTTTCCTCGGAGAAATCGATTCCGGCTCCTTTCTTGCACACGTCGACCGTTCCCTTCGAGCTCTTGAAAGAGACATCGATCCTGTTCACATCCACATCGGCTCCGCTGTAGCCGATTGCGCACAGCACACGTCCCCAGTTGGCATCGGCGCCGAACATGGCGGCTTTGGTCAGGCTTGAGCAGATAACGCTCTTTGCCACGGTCTTGGCTGTTGCCAGGTCCTTGGCTCCGGTGACAACACACTCCAGAAGCTTGGTAGCTCCCTCTCCGTCGGCGGCGATCATTCTGCACAGTCCGACTGTGATTGTGTTCAGTGCCTTCATGAAGGCATCGAAGTCCTTGCCCTCGTCGGTGATGGGACTGTTGCCCGCCATTCCGTTTGCAAGGACCGTGACCATGTCGTTGGTGGATGTGTCACCGTCTACGCTGACCATGTTGAAGGTGTTGGCGATGTCGCTTGAAAGGGCCTTCTGAAGCATGGCGGGAGAGATCGCGGCATCAGTTGTGATGAAGACGAGCATGGTGGCCATGTTGGGGTGGATCATTCCGCTTCCCTTGGCCATTCCGCCGATTCTGCATTCCTTTCCGTCCACAGTGAAGCTGACTGCAACTTCCTTCTTGAAGGTGTCTGTCGTCATGATTCCCTCGGCCGCATCCTCGTTGCCGTCCTTGGAGAGCTTTGAAATCAGCTGGGGAACTCCGGCCTTGATGGGCTCTATGCTGAGCTTCTGGCCGATGACTCCGGTTGAGGCCACCACCACATCATCGGGATCGATGGAAAGACCCTTTGCGACAAGGTCGCACATCTGCTTCGCAATCTCGATTCCGTTGGAGTTGCAGGTGTTGGCGTTTCCGCTGTTGCAGATTACAGCCTGTGCATAACCGTCGGCAAGGTTCTCCTTTGTGACCACAAGGGGTGCGCCCTTGACCAGGTTGGTCGTGTACACGGCAGCGCACGAGGCGTTCTTCTCCGAGTAGATAAGGGCAATGTCCTTCTTGGTCCTGCTTGCCCTGATTCCGCAGTGCACTCCGCTTGCGGTGAAACCCTTTGCGGCACAGACGCCGCCGCTGATGAATGTCATGTTCAGCCTCCGATGTTAAGACCTGTTGTCTGGTCGGTTCCCAGAACAAGGTTCATGTTCTGGATGGCGGCGCCCGAGGCGCCTTTTCCAAGGTTGTCGAATGTCGATACCAGAATGATTCTGTCCTCGTTTCCGTATACGCTGATTGCCATGTCGTCACGTCCGGAGAAAAGACCCGCAGACATGAACCCGCCCTGGTCGGCGTTTTCAACGAAGTTCACAACAGGACCCTGATAATATTCTTTATATGCATTTTTTATGTCATTGAGTGAGCCATGGGCCATTGTTTTGAAGAGCGGCACCGTCACCTGCATGCCCGCGTAGTAAGGGGCCACGACCGGGCAGAACACAGGGTCGTTGACTATTTTGCAGACCTTGGCCATCTCTGGAAGGTGTTTGTGCTGCTGGGTAAGACCGTACTGTCTGGGTGCATCCAGAAGGACATCCCTTTTCCCGTCTTCGTACTGGGCGATCATCTTCTTTCCGCCTCCGGAGTATCCTGTGAGGGAGTAGCATGAGAGGCAGACGTCCTTGTCCAGAATGCCGCACTGCACCAGGGGAGCCACCAGCGAGATGAAGCCGCTTGCATGGCAGCCGGGGTTGGCGATCCTCTTCGACTTTGCGATCTTGTCCTTCAGATTTCCGATCTCTGCAAAGCCGTAGGTCCATCCGTCGGCCGTCCTGTGGGCGGTGGATGTGTCGATTATGCAGACATCGGGATTCTCCGTCATGACCACGGCCTCTCTGGCCGCATCGTCGGGCAGGCAAAGAAAGACGATGTCGGCGCTGTTGATCATCTTCTTTCTGGCGCCGTTGTCCTTCCTGAGCTCGTCCGATATGGTCAGAAGCTCTATGTCGGTTCTTTTCGAGAGTCTTTCAGCTATCCTGAGTCCGGTGGTTCCGGCGCTTCCGTCAATGAAAACCTTCTTCATAGATTTTCCTCGATGTATGCAATCTGCTTCTTCACAGAGGCGAGCGAAGTTCCGCCTTCGGAGATGCGCCTGCTGACGCAGTTCTTAAGGTCTATGGCATCATAGACGTCTTTCTCAATGAGAGGGCAGAAGGTCTTGTAGGATTCGAGGGGCAGGGTCTCGAGAATCTGTCCGTTCTGAATGCAGAAGGCCACGACAGAACCGGAGATCTTGTAGGCATCCCTGAAGGGGAGGCCCTTGTTCACAAGGTAGTCGGCAAGGTCTGTGGCGTTCATGAAGCCCTTGGACGCGGCCTTTTCCATGGCAGAGGCGTTGACCTTCATCGTCTTGATCATGGGAGCCATGACCTCAAGGCACATGATTACCGTGTCGCAGGCGTCGAAGACTCCTTCCTTGTCCTCCTGCATGTCCTTGTTGTATGCCAGCGGAAGCCCCTTGAGGGTGGTCAGAAGACCCATCAGGTCTCCATAGACCCTTCCCGTCTTGCCCCTGCAGAGCTCGGCCATGTCGGGGTTCTTCTTCTGAGGCATGATGGACGAGCCTGTGCTGAAGCTGTCGCTCATCTCGACGAAGGAGAACTCCTGGCTGGACCAGAGGATCAGCTCCTCAGAGAGCCTGCTCAGGTGCATCATCACAAGAGAGAGGGCGCTGAGCATCTCCACGCAGAAGTCCCTGTCGGAGACTCCGTCGAGGCTGTTCAGGCAGACCGAGTCGAAACCGAGCTTATCTGCCTCGAAGGTCCTGTCCGTGTCGTATGTGGTTCCTGCAAGTGCGCAGCATCCGATGGGGCTCACGTTGATCCTCTTCCTGCAGTCGGCAATCCTCTGGATGTCCCTGATGAACATCATGGCGTAGGCAAGAAGATGGTGTGAGAACAGAACGGGCTGTGCGTGCTGAAGATGGGTGTAGCCCGGCATGATGACATCGATGTCGGCCTTTGCCTTTTCCTTGAGCTCTGTCACCAGGGCCTTGAGGTCGGATGTGACCTTGTCGGCGTAATCCCTCATGTAGAGCCTCATGTCCAGGGCGACCTGGTCGTTTCTGCTCCTTGCGGTGTGCAGCTTCTTGCCGGTCGCACCGATCCTCTCGGTCAGGACCTGCTCCACGAACATGTGGATGTCCTCGGCCTTGGGATCGATCTCAAGGGCTCCGGACTCGATGTCCGAAAGGATCTGGTCCAGGGCGCAGATGATCGTATCCGCCTCTTCTGAGGTGATTATTCCTTGCTTGGAGAGCATGGCCGCGTGTGCCATGCTCCCGTTTATGTCCTGTCTGAAGAGTCTTTTGTCAAAGCCTATCGAGGAATTGAAACTGTCGGCCAGGCTGTTCACCTCGCCGGCAGTCCTTCCCGCCCACATCTTAGCCATAGTCTTTCCTTGTCAGAGAAGTCCTTTCTCCCTCAGGGCCTGGACCTTTGTCGGAAGGCCCCAGAGGTTGATGAATCCTTCGGACTGCTTCTGGTCGTAGTCGCTCTCTCCGAATGTTACAAGGTTCTCGGAATAGAGGGAATACGGTGAGGTCATTCCGGCGGGGATTACGTTGCCCTTGTAGAGCTTGAGCTTCACATCGCCGGTGACGTACTTGTTGGACTCGTTTGCAAAGGCGGTGAGGGCCTCCTGGAGGGGAGAATACCACTTTCCGTTGTAGATCAGGTCCGCATAGTCCACGGCCAGCTTCTGCTTCTCGTGAAGTGTGTCCTTGTCCACCGTAATCATCTCAAGCTGCTCGTGGGCCTTGTAGAGAATCGTTCCGCCGGGGGTCTCGTACACGCCCCTGTCCTTCATTCCGATGAGCCTGTTCTCGACGATGTCGATGATTCCGATTCCGTTCTCACCGCCGAGTTTGTTCAGCTTCTCGATGATCTTGGAGGCCTTCATCTTCACTCCGTCGATTGCAACGGGAGCCCCTGCTTCGAAGCTGATCGTCACATAGGTCGGCTTGTCCGGAGCCATGGCGGGGGAGACTCCCATCTCAAGGAAGCCCGGCTTGTCGTAGTTGGGCTCGTTCGACGGATCCTCGAGGTCCAGACCCTCGTGGCTCAGATGCCAGAGGTTCTTGTCCTTGGAGTAGTTGGTTTCCCTTGATATCTTCAGGGGCACATTGTGGGCCTCTGCGTAGTCGATCTCCTCGTCCCTGGACTTGATGTTCCATTCCCTCCACGGGGCGATGATCTTCATGCCTGGTGCGAAGCGCTTGATGGCAAGCTCGAACCTGACCTGGTCGTTTCCCTTTCCGGTGCAGCCGTGTGCGATTGCATCGGCTCCTTCCTCAAGGGCGATCTGGGCAAGCTTCTTTCCGATGACCGGTCTTGCGAAGGCTGTTCCTAGAAGATAGGTCTCGTACTTTGCATCCATCTTCAGAGCCGGGATGATGATGTCGTCGACCATTTCGTCGACAAGGTCGGCCACGATGAGCTTGGAGGCTCCTGTCTTCAGAGCCTTGGCCTCAAGGCCTTCCAGCTCGTCGGCCTGTCCGACGTTTCCTGCCACGGCGATGATCTCGGGATTGTTGTAGTTCTCCTTGAGCCAGGGGATGATGATGGATGTGTCCAGTCCACCCGAATATGCCAGAACGACTTTCTTTATTTCTTTCTTCTCCATTTTGTAACTCCTTATAACGTCGCTGCCATGACAGCCTTGATTGTATGCATTCTGTTCTCAGCCTCGTCGAATACGACCGACTGCGGGCTGTTGAAGACCTCGTCCGTGACCTCCATGCAGGTAAGTCCGAACTTGTCGTGGATGTCCTTTCCGATGGTCGTGTTCAGATCATGGAAGGAGGGGAGGCAATGCATGAAGATGCACTGCTTGCCGGCGTTCTGCATGAGCTCCGTCGTGACGCGGTAGGGCAGAAGGTCCTTGATCCTCTGCTCCCAGACCTCGGCCGGCTCTCCCATGGAGACCCAGACGTCGGTGTAGATCACATCGGCACCCTTTGTGGCCTTCATCGGGTCGGTGATGAACGAGAGGGTGGCTCCCGTCTCCTTTGCGATCGCCTGGCACTGGGCCACGAGATCCTTGGAGGGGAAGTACTTCTCAGGTGCGCAGGCCACGAAGTCCATGCCCATCTTTGCACATCCGACCATCAGCGAATTGCCCATGTTGAACCTTGCATCTCCCATGTAGACGAGCTTCTTGCCCTTGAGGCTTCCGAAGTGCTCCTTCACGGTCAGAAGGTCTGCCAGGACCTGTGTGGGATGGAACTCGTTTGTAAGACCGTTCCAGACGGGAACTCCGGCGTACTTGGCCAGGGTCTCGACAAGGTCCTGTCCGTAGCCCCTGTACTCGATTCCGTCGAACATCCTGCCGATTACCTTGGCAGTATCCTCGATGCTCTCCTTCTTGCCCATCTGGGATCCGGAGGGATCGAGATAGACGGCGTTCATTCCAAGATCGTATGCGGCCACCTCGAATGCGCAACGGGTACGGGTGGACGTCTTCTCGAAGAGGAGGGCCACGTTCTTGCCCTCATGGATCTTGTGAGAGATTCCGGCCTTCTTCTCTGCTTTGAGCTTTGCCGAAAGGTCCAGAAGATAGCTGATGTCCTCTGACGTGAAGTCCAGAAGCTTCAGGAAACTTTTTCCGTGATACTTTCCGTTAATTTCACTCTTTGTCATATGCGCCTCCGTTGCGTATGCACAAAATATGCTTTTAGACGGATAGTGTCAAGCATAAAAATACAAAAACATACCGAAATACGAACAATTTCTATATATTTATAAAAGCCACCCCTGTGAAGTCCGGACAAAACATGCATAAAATTGCATTTTTCATCTGCATCCGGTGGTTCAAAGCAGATGGCCGATGTGGTAGAATGAGGCCATGTTCAAGAAAGAAGACATCAAGGTCATAACATTGGATTTCGACGGCACCGTGCTTCAGAAGGACAAGATGTGGCTCAGCCCGCGCAACCACCATGCCCTGAAGGAGTGCCAGAAGAAGGGAATAACAATCATTCCGTGCACCGGAAGGACGGCGGACATGTTCCCTCCCCAGTTCGAGGACGGCTCGTTCAGATACTGGTTCACCTGCTTCGGATCCAGGATAATCGACACGCTCACGGGCGAGATAATCCACAAGCACTCGTTCACCCCCGAGCAGAGCGCAGAGGTCTGCAGGCTCTTCGAGGGAAAGGGTATCTTCTGCGAGGTTGCCGCCGAGGGCAGGCTCTATTTCGAGAAGGCCATAATGGATGAGCTTTGGAAGTATCCGGTACCGCCCCATCACGTGTGGTACATGTACACATCCGGACGTCCGATCACAGTCTACGGAAAGCTTTCCGATTTCTTCCTTTCGCAGAACATAGGTGCCGAGAAGTTCAACCTCTACGGAATTCCCAAGGACATGTTCCAGAGCATGCTGGAAAAGTGCCAGGCCTTCGATTTCGCTGGAATCTCGCTCTCCGAACCCGTCGGAATCCAGGTCTCCAACAGGCCCGACAGAAGGGTCCCGGCCATGGAGATCCTCCTCAAGAGACTGGGCTACACCTGGGACAACGTCATGAGCATCGGAGACGGAATGCCGCTTGACGGACTGATGATCCAGAAGGCGGCCTTCGGCGTGACTCTGGAGAACGCCTCCGACGAGGTCAAGAAGATCGCCGACTACGTCACCGACCGTTTTGACGAGGACGGCTTTGCAAAGGTCGTGGAGAAGTACATTCTCTGATTTCCGATGGAAAGCGCCGACAAAAAGAGACTATTCGATTTCTACTCCGCTGAACTGAAGAACAACATCCTCCGCTTCTGGATGCCCAGATGCCTCGATACCGCATACGGCGGATATCTGAACTGCTTCGACAACAGCGGTGAGCATCTTGTAAGCTACGACAAGTACACCTGGAGCCAGGGGCGCTTTCTCTGGATGTTCTCAAGACTCTCCGTCACGAAGGCCCCGCTTTTCTCAGAAGAGGAGAGAGGGGTTTTTCTGGACATGGCTGCCAACGGCTATGACTTTCTGAGAAGGCACTGCCTCATTGCACGGGACGACTGGCGCTGCGTCTTTCTGATGAACCGAGACGGCTCGCCGAAGAAGGTTTCCGGCTGTGATACGCTGGACATGAGCATCTACGCGGACTGCTTTGTGATCATCGGCATGGCCGCCTATTCCGTTGCCGCAGGGGAAGAGGAGGCCTACAGCTTTGCAAAGCGCCTCTATCTCTCGGTCAGAGACCGCATTGCGGAAGGCAGTTTCAACACTCTCCCGTATCCTCTGAGTCCCCGGTACAGGGCCCACGGAATCCCCATGATCCTCACCAACGTGGCAAAGGAGCTGTACGAGGCCTCCCTGGTCCACGATCACCCGTTCTCAGAAACCCTTCTTTCGGATATGGAGGGCACCGCGGACGATGTCCTTGAGAACTTCATGGACAAAGACCATCTGATCCACGAAGTGATAGGGAAGGACAACAGTGCGGTTGAGGGCCTTCTGGGGCAGCACATCAACCCGGGGCACTCGATCGAGGACTCATGGTTCATCTACGATGCCTCGGTCCTTCTGAAAAGGAGCGATATGGCTGAAAAGAGTGCAAGGATGATGAAGGCCTCGTTCGAGAAGGGCTGGGACAAGGCATACGGCGGAATCCTCCACTTCGTGAATCTGGACGGAGACCCCCTTGTCTTTGAAAGCACATCCGACGAACCGACTGTAAAGCTGGTCCAAAGCGGCTGGGGCGACAAGCTCTGGTGGGAGCACTCGGAGACCCTTTATGCCTCGCTTCTGTTCCACATCCTGACAGGCGGGTCCTCCTACATGGAGATCCACGACAGGACGCTTCGGTACGTGAAAGACCACTTCATCAATCCCGACAGGAGCATAGGCGAGTGGATCCAGATCCTTACCAGAGAGGGCAGGCCACAGAACAAGGTCGTTGCCCTGCCGGTCAAGGACCCGTTCCACATAACGCGCAACCTTCTTCTCATCTGCGAGCTTCTTGCAGAATAAAAGACCGGCACCTTCCGATGCCGGTCCGAATTCCAAAAAACTGTGACCTTACATCTTCATCGAGGAAGATATGTCCGTGCTCTTTCTGGTGTTCATCGTGTAGATGATGATGAACACGATGACAAGAAGAACCGTGGACAGGGCGCTTGCACGTCCCAGGTTGTTCTCATTGACCGCGCTGAAGATCTGGATCGGGATGGTCTTCGTTCTTGCGCTGTACAGAAGGACGGTGGTGCTAAGCTCCTGCAGCAGCGTCGTCAGCGTCATGACCGATCCCGAGATGATCGAAGGCAGGATGAGGGGGACGCTGACACGTCTGAACGTGTAGAACCAGGTCGCTCCGCTTATTGTGCTGGCCTCTTCCAGGGACGGGTTGAGCTGGGTCAGGTTTGCCACGACCGAACGGTAGACGTACGGGGTACGCCTTATCATGTAGGAGATGATCAGGATTGCATATGTTCCTGTCAGCTTCATTATTCCGTTTCCGCCGAATGCGGAAAGCAGGGCAATCGAGACGACTGTTCCGGGCAGGATGAACGGAGCCATGATGGACAGGTCCAGCAGGGCGGCTCCCTTGGGTCTCTTCCTTTCGGTGATGTAGGCCAGGATCGATCCGAAGATGGCGCACATCAGGGTTGCCGTTATGGAGAGGAAGAACGAGTTGAACAGCTCATGGCTGGACTTCTTGAAGATGTCGGCGTAGTTGTTCCACGTAAAGCCCGTGGGCAGGATTCCCGTCCATCTCTTGAAGAACGACATGACGATGATTGTCACCTGCGGTAGCAGCGAGAAGACCAGGACGATGAGACAGATGATGATGGCAATGAGCCTTGCACCGAAGCTCTCATGGAGTTTGACATCGGTGTGCGAGGAAGAGATCGTCTCGTATTCGCGCTTTGAAACGATGAACTTCTGAAGATAGAGTACGAAGCCCGTGATGATGACGTTCAGAACCGCGATCGACGAGGCGAAGTTGATGTCGCCCGAGCCCTCGTACGCGAACTTGATGATGGTCGGAAGTACGTAGTTGTTTCCGCCGATGACGGCCGGGATACCGAAGTTACCGATTGCCCTGACGAAGACAAGAAGTGCGGAAGCACCGAGCGAGGGGATGATGAGAGGCAGTGTTATGGTCCTCATTATCCTGGCCTTGCTGGCACCCATGAGCATGGCGGATTCCTCCAAGAGCGCGTTGGCTCCTGAGAACGCTCCGTACGCCATCTGGAAGACGAACGGGTAGTAGGTGAGCGTCATGCACAAAATCATTCCGAACATTCCGTAAATGCTGGGGATCTTTATTCCCAGCGGTGACAGAATCCAGTTCAGTGCGGTTCTGACGATACCGTTGTTTCCGAGAAGGATGACCCAGGTGTAGGCTCCGACGAACGAAGGCATGATGATGGGCAGGATTCCGAGTGAGAGCAGAAGCTTTCTTCCGGGAATCTTGACCCTGGCCACGCAGTAGCCCATCGGAACTCCTATGAGGATGCACAGGAAGGTGACGGAAAGGCTGACGATGACCGAATTGCCCAGTGCCCTGAGATACAGTTTGGTCGTGAAGAAGGTCCTGAAGCCTTCAAGCGACCAGCCGGTGAACCTGTAGTTGTTTTCGGCTGGCGCCCAGAATGCCCTCAGGAGGGTGATTGCCATGGGGTAGAGCAGGAAAACAGCTATGAAAAGCATCGGGACAGCAAAGATTATTAGCTGAGAGAAGTCCTTCTGGAAGAACTTTTTGATTCTGCTGGTTTCCGCTCCATTTTCAATCATGGAGTACTTTGCTTTCATAACTCTCTGCCCTCCGGTGAGAACAGGGCGACCCTGTCATGGTCGAAGGTGACAAAGATGTCGTCTCCCTCGTGGATGCCGGGCTGCATGCTGTCCATGTCGATCTCAAGTGTTACGGGAGAGATGTTGCGGTCAATTTCAACCTCGTAGCGGATGAATGATCCCAGGTGCTGGATGATTCTGACCTTTCCGGGGATGGAGTCTTCCTTCTTCTCGGCAGAGACTGACAGGTACTCCGGTCTTCCTCCGACCAGGACGGCGTCTCCGGCCTTGGGCTCGACGTGACGCTTCTCGCTCTTGATGACGAATCTGATTCCTGTGGTGTCTATCTCCACGACGGTCTCCTTGGGACCGGACGACTGCACGTGGGAGTTGAAGAAGTTCATCTTTCCGATGAAGTTGGCGACGAACGCGTTCTTGGGACGGTTGTAGAGCTCGTCGGATGTTCCGATCTGCTCGACGATTCCCTTTCTCAGGACTGCCAGTCTGTCTCCTACAGCCATGGCCTCCTCCTGGTCGTGAGTGACGAAGATGGTGGTGATGTTGGTCGCCTTCTGGATCCTTCTGATCTCGGCCCTCATGTAGCGGCGGAGCTTCGCATCAAGGTTGGCCAGAGGCTCGTCCAGAAGAAGGACGTCCGGGTCGTAGACAAGGGCGCGGGCGATTGCGACACGCTGCTGCTGTCCTCCGGAGAGGGCGGTGGGGCTGGGGTTTCTCTTCAGCTCTTCCTGAAGACCGACAAGCTCCATGACCTCGGTGACCTTCCTGGTGACTATGTCGTTGGGAACCTTCCTGACTCTGAGACCGTAAGCGACATTCTCGAAGATCGACATGTGCGGATACAGTGCGTAGCTCTGGAAGACCATTCCGATGTTCCTCTTGTACGGCGGGATGGTGGAAATGTCCACATCGCCGTAATACATCTTACCCGAGGTGATGGTGTCCAGACCTGCGGTGTTGCGCAGCAGTGTGGTCTTGCCGCAGCCGGAAGGTCCGAGGAGGCAGAAGAGCTCTCCTTCCTCGATGGTGAATGAAATGTCCTTCAGGGCATGGACCTCGTTCTTGGTTCCCAGCCCGAAAATCTTGTTTACGTTCTCATATCTTACGTTCTTGCTCATAAGGGGTTTCAGACTCCTTTCTAAAGAATAGGGCCGCCCGCACTGGGCAGGCAGCCCGTTGATGTTCAGTTTTCAGCTATCAAAGGAACGAGTTGAATTCCTCTCTGAGAGCCTTCTTGAGTGTGTCGGCTTCCTTTGCGTCATACTCGAAGAACGGGAGCTCGTCGAGAGCGGGGAGGAAGTCAGGTCCGCCGACTTCTGTCGAGACAGGTCTTCTTCCGCAGCTTCTGATGACCTCTGCACCCTCAGCACTGGTGAACCAGTCCATGAAGATCTTTGCGGCCTCGAGGTTCTTGCAGCCCTCGATGATACCGGCACCCTCGATTCTTCTACCTGTTCCCTCTTTGGGATAGAGGTAGCTGACGGGGCTTCCGTTTGCCATGGCGGTTGAAACGTTGCTCTCACCGGTCATTGTGAGTGCATACTCTCCGCGTGCGACTGCCTGAGGTCCGGACTTGGAGTCTGTGACATAGGTTGTGCCGTTCTCTGCGATTGCCTTTGCCAGGCTGAGGTCGCCTGTGAGCTTGTACATCATGTACAGCTGTGCATATGCGCTTCCGGATGAGGACGGGTTGGCCAGAACGATCTTTCCATAGTACTTGGGATCGGCCAGGTCATACCATGACTTGGGAACGTCATCGCCCTTGAGCATGTCGGTGTTGTACATGAATGTCTGCAGCGGCATGGAACATGCATACCATCTGCCCTCAGCGTCCTTGTACTCGGGTGCGAACTTTGCATCGTTCTTGTTCTTGTAGGGGACGAGCAGGGATGCCATGGGTCCGAGGCTGTCCTGAGCGATCAGAAGAACGACATCCGAATCGGAAGCGTTCTGCTGTACGAGTGAAAGAACTGCTGTCGAATCTTTCTCGATGTGTGTAACCGTGATGTTGGGATACTTTGCTGTGAATGCCTCGATGATGGCCTCACTCTCAGACTCCTTTCCGGCGCTGAGAAGGACGAGTTCCATCTTCTCTGCCTTCTGCTCTGCTGCTCCCTGTGCGAACACTGCCGAGAAGACAGTGGCCAGAATCATCAGAACCACGAATGCTTTCTTCATATAAAGCCTCCTAGATAATGCTATCAACTAAACATTTTAACATATCGGCGGGGTAAATCAACGAAAATATACCTTGTATATGTGTGCATGGTTTCCCTTGATTTACTGAATTTCCGAGCTAGAATGATAGTAGACGTTTCATCTTAAGGAGGTATCAGGATGAAGAAGGTATTGAGTATTCTTTTGGTCTTGTCACTTGTTATGGTGACAGTCTTTGCATCCGGTGCAGGCGAGGCTTCAACGGGTGGAAAGAAGACCATCACAATCGGAGCGGAGTCATGGGAAATCAACAAGATCTTCCTTGAGCATGCCGCTAAGGAATTTATGGCAGCTCATCCGGATGTAACTGTCGAGATCGTCACAATCGCCGATCAGACAAAGCTGTCCAACTACATCCTTGACTGGGCAAAGGGAAGCACGGATGTCGACCTGGTCTTCCTCGATGGAGGTATCTTCTCCGCCGAGTATGCAGCAAAGGGTCTGATCTATGACTTTGAGAAGGATCTGAACTTCTTCAAGGACTTCCCGAAGAGCAACTTCACAGCAGGTTCCCTTGAGACCGGTCTCCAGAACGGTGCTCAGGTCTGTCTGCCGGCAATCTACGAGGTGTACGGAATCTCCATCAACAAGCAGATGTTCAAGGAGGCCGGACTTGTGGACGCCAATGGCGAGCCGCTTCCGATCAAGACATGGGACGACTTTGTAAACTATGCCGAGAAGCTGACCAAGAAGGACAAGAACGGAACCATCACACAGGTCGGAGGATCGATCCAGTTCGGTAACAACCTCAACACGATCCTGGGTGCCGCACTCTACTCACAGTTCGGCAATGTCTATACATCGGACGGAATCACATTCAACGTTGACAACGACTACGTCAGGAACATGATCGCAGCATGGCAGAAGGGAATCCAGAGCGGAGCCCTGTCACAGTCCACATTCGTCGATAACGCAGGCGGAAGAAACGGATTCAAGGCCGGTCAGATCGCAATGTGCTATGAGGCCGCAGGCCGCTGGATGGAAGCTGTCGCAACAATCGGAGCAGAGAACCTGGCCCTCATCCCCATCCCGGGAGAGTACGGCGGAACAATCTGTTTCGGCTGCCAGATGGTCATCCCCAAGGCATCCAAGAATCCGGACCTTGTCTGTCAGTTCATCAAGGAAGCCGTCTACGGCGAGTACTGCCAGACGAACGCCTTCACGACATACGGAAAGATGTCGGTCATCCAGAAGCACTTCGATGCCGCTCTTGAGGCAACTCCGATATGGAAGGGCATTGCCGATGCAATGAGCAAGGCAAAGCCGATGATCACATACGAAGAGTCCCAGAAGTGGCTCGAGGGTCTTGATCAGATCTTCCAGAGCGGTCTTGTCAGCAAGACGACCACTGCTGCCGACATGGTCAAGCAGATCCTCACTCTTTCGGCATCGATCAGAAAGTAGTTTGATAATGATGCATGTGGCCCGTTCGGGTCACATGCATCACGTTTTCCCGGAAAGGCATCATGCAGAACACAATAAGCTTCAGGAGGAAGGCCAGGGCCCGCTGGGGTGTGATTTTCGTCATTCCCACATGCGTGGTTCTGTTCGTCTTTGTTTTCTACCCGATCTGCTATACCCTTGTGCTCTCCCTGAATGAATACAACTTCGCATACGACATGCACATGAAGTTCGTGGGATTCAAGAACTTCCTGGACATGTTCAAGGACACCCAGTTCCTGACGGCGCTGAAAAATACGATGCAGTTCACTGTGTTCATGTTCGTCATCCTCGTCGTTCTGGCTCTTTCGCTTGCGCTGCTGCTGTTCAACAAGAAGAGGCGGAGCTGGTTCTACAGGGTATCGATCTTCATGCCCATAGTCGTCCCCGCATCACTGATCTGCATCCTCTTCTCGTTCATGCTCGCGGACAACTTCGGTATTGTGAACAAATTCCTTGTGAGCATAGGACTCTCAAGCTGGAGCCACAACTGGCTGACGGATGCAAAGACCGCAAGGGTCTGGGTCATAATAGTCAGCGTCTGGGGCAAAGTCGGGTTCTGCACGATTCTTTTCCTGTCCGGACTTCAGAACATATCCCAGGACATGTTCGAGGCCGCGGAGATCGACGGAGCGGTGGGTTGGAAGAAACTCTTCTACATCATGATCCCCAACCTCACTGAGACCTTCGTCGTCGTGGGCATCTGGGCCATCCTCCAGTGCCTGAAACTGTTCGTCACACCGAACGTTCTGACAAAGGGAGGGCCGGCGAACGCCACGCTCGTCCTTTATCAGAACATCTACAACACGGCGTTCAACTACTTCGACATGGGTTATGCCGCCGCCCAGGCATTCGTCCTCACGGCGCTGGTCATGATCTTCTCGCTGTTGAACATGAAGATAAGCAAGGGGGACAAGTAAATGCCGAAAAAACAGAAACTGTCCTTCTCGATCTTCGTCTCGGTCGTTCTGATAGTGATCTCTGTGATCTTCCTATTCCCGATAATCTTCTGCATCTTCACTTCGTTCAAGGAGTCTGCCGAGATCATCAGGGACATCACCTTCTTCCCGCACAAGTGGTCCAGCGTCAACTACGACTACGTGTTCGCCAGGGGAGCCAAGTACATCAGATACTATCTGAACACCATCATCATCACGTTCAGTGCCGTGATCATCACGTTGGGACTTTCGGCTCTGTCCGGATATGCATTCGCCAGACTCCACTTCAGGGGAAGCGGATTCCTTCTGGCGAGCATACTGTTCCTTCTGGCGTTCCCCCTCTGCGCCATCCTCATTCCGATCTACATGATGGAGTACGAGCTGAGGCTGCTGAACACCTACATCGGAATAATCCTGCCCAACCTGTTGTGCATCCTGCCTTTCTCCATATTCATAATGCGAGGCTCGTTCATAGACATGAGCCACGAGCTTGAGGATTCGGCAGAGATCGACGGATGCTCCGTTCCGCAGACGTTCTTCAACATCATGCTTCCGCTTGCGCAGAACGCATTGATAATAGTCCTTGTCTCCGGCTTCTACAACGTCTGGGGCGAGTACACCATATCCAAGACGCTTGCCTCCAAAGACTCCATCATGCCCATCTCCGTAGCTCTGACACTTCTCAAGAGCGAGGACTGGAACTACGGAGTCCTTGCCGCGGCCATAACCATGTCGATAATCCCGCCGATTGTCGTCTTCGCCGTGTTCCAGGACAAGCTGGTGGAGGGAATGTCGGCCGGAGCCATCAAGGGATGATTCTCCCGAGGAGGATGCAATGAGACTTCTCTTCAAGAACGCGAACATAATCCTGCCCGACAGGATCCTCTGGGACGCCTGGCTCGTGACACAGGACGATAAGATCGATGACTTCGGCACGGGGTGCCTTCCCAAGGGCAGCTTCGACAGGACGGTCGACTGTGCCGACAACTACCTCTCGCCCGGCTTCGTGGACACCCATGTTCACGGAGGAAGGCTCCATGACTTCACCGACGCCACGGAGGAGTGCGTCCTGGACAGCATGAGGCTCCACTTGCTCGGCGGAACCACGACGATGCTTCCGACATTCACCAGCATCACCCATGAGCAGTATCTCAAAGCCTTCGGGAACCTGAACAGGATTATCCCCAGGCTGTCGTCCATGGACGATGTGCCGGAGTTCGGCGGTCTTCATATGGAAGGCCCGTACTCAAGCGGTGCCGCTCTTGGCGCCCAGAACACTGCAACCTACAGGGACCCTGACTTCAGGGAGATAGAGCAGTACATGGAGCTGGGCGGCTCCTACATAAAGAAATGGACTGCGGCTCCGGAACGTAACGGTGGTCTGGAATTCGGAAGATTCTGTGAAAAACATGGTATAGTTGCTTCAATAGGACATTCTAATGCGACCTTGCAGCAGGTCATGGATGCCTGGGACAACGGCTACAAGTGCATCACCCATCTTTACAGTGCCTGCTCCAGCTACCACAGAAACGGAGCCTACAGAGAGGGCGGAATAGTCGAGGCGGCGTGGCTCATCGACGACATGGACGTGGAGATGATCACAGACGGCGTGCATCTTCCAAAGGAGTTTCTGCAGCTGATCTACAAGATCAAGGGACCGGACAGAATCTCCATGATCACCGATGCCACAAGGTATGCCGGTGTGGATGTCCCGGACGGAAGCTTCGTTCCCTACGGGGACCGTGTGGACGGCGGCATCTGGGTGGAGAACGGGGTTGCCCTGGTGAAGGACAAGTCATGCTTCGCCGGAAGCATAGCCACATACGACAGGCTTGTGAGGACGGCCACGCAGATTGCGGAGATAGACATGGTGGATGCCATAAAGATGGCCACTCTCACACCCGCAAGGGTCGTGGGACTTGACCGTGAGGTAGGTTCCATCGCCAGAGGCAAGAGGGCTAACCTTCTTGTGTTCGACGACGACATAAAGATCAAACACACAGTGCTCAGAGGCAAACTGGTCAGATAACAGGAGAGGTGAATATGAACATCAGCATTTCAGTTTCATCAACGGCCGTGGAGAACGGACGCAAGGCAGCGGTCAAGGCCGCCGAAATCATCAATGAAGCCATCAGGAGAAAGGGACATGCCAGAATCGTCCTGTCCACCGGCGCAAGTCAGTTCGAGATGTTCGACGAGCTGGTCAAGCTGGACGTGGACTGGTCCAAGGTGGAGATGTTCCATCTGGACGAGTACGTGAACCTTCCGGAGACACACATCGCATCGTTCCGCAAGTATCTCAAGGAGAGATTCGTCAACATCGTCCATCCCAAGGCAGCCCACTTCGTCATAGGAGAGGGTGATGTGAAGAAGAACATCGAGCAGCTGACACGCGAGCTTCGCAGCGACGAGATAGACCTGGGCCTGATCGGAATAGGTGAGAACGGCCACATCGCCTTCAACGATCCTCCGGCGGACTTCGATGCAACCGATGCCTACAGGGTCGTGAACCTGGACCACAAGTGCCGCATGCAGCAGGTCGGAGAGGGCTGGTTCGCCAACGTCGACGAGGTTCCCAAGCAGGCAATCTCGATGCTTCCGAAGCAGATCATGTCCTGCAACGTAATCATCTCGGTAGTTCCTCACGCAGTGAAGGCCAAGGCCGTCTACGACACCATCACCCAGAAGGTGAACAACATGGTGCCGGCAACACTGCTCAAGACCCACCCTGAGTGGTATCTGTTCCTGGACGACGAATCGGCTGCAATGCTGATCAAGTGACAGGCTCCGAAAACAATGAACCCGTCGGTTTGACGCCGACGGGTTTTATTTTGCCTTGATCCGTTCTCAAAGGAAGAACTGGAATGTCACGTAGGCTGCGTACAGCAGAAGCAGGATGATTCCCTGATACCTTCTGACCTTCTTCGTACACAGAGCCGGGACCGTCATGAAGGCCATGACGAAGAACATCAGGGGAAGGTCCACGACGAGCGAGGCGTTGCGGCCTGCGATCAGCTTGTCCGCAGGGATGGAGAACGGATTGATCGTAATGGCCATGCCGCTGACAAGGACCAGGTTGAAGAGATTCGCTCCCACGACGTTTCCCAGAGACAGGGCGGAGTGGCCCTTTACCAGGGACGTTATTGCGGTGACAAGCTCGGGAAGCGAGGTTCCAAGGGCGATGAACGTCAGGGCAATGACGGACTCGGGGACACCGAAGCCGGCTGCGATGATCTTTCCGTTGTCCACCAGAAGCTTTGCGCCCACGGCTATGACCGCAGCTCCGATGACCAGATAGAGGATGTCCTTCCAGAGCGGAGATTCCTTCTTGTCCTCATCTTCCTCCTCGGGCTCCAGAACGAGCTTTCCGCTGAAGGCCTGTCTGATGGTGATGGTCATGTAGATGACGAAGATCGCCAGAAGGATGATGCCTATGACTCTGGTGAACGTTCCTGAAGTGTATGCGACCGCCGCGTAGAAGACGGCTGCGACGAAGAAGAAGATCACCGGTGTCTTGAAGGTGCGCGTATCCACGTCGGCAAACGGCTTTGCCGCCAGGGTTATGGCACTGATGAGGGCCGTGTTGCAGATGACCGATCCGATTGCGTTTCCGTATGCCGTCTGGCTCTGACCCACCGCTGCGGCGATGGATGAGACCATGACCTCTGGAATCGTTGTTCCGATCGAGACAACGGTGGCTCCGATCAGGATCTCAGGTATGTGGTAGCGCTTTGCGATGCCCACGGCACCGTCGACGAACCAGTCGCCGCCCTTGATTAGCAGCACGAAGCCTACAAGAAACAGAATGATGGCTTTTACCATGTCCGAACTCCTCAGCTATCTCAGAAATCCAGGAAGAACGTGGCTCCGGTGATCCAGGACTTCTCGGGTGTCCTGAGGTTCTGTCCGCTGATCAGATACGACAGCTGGAAGCCCAGATCGATGAAGTCGAAGAAGCACATCTCAAGCTGTACGCCGGTGGAGCAGAGGAACTGTTTCAGGTTGTATTTCTCGGCCATGTCGGATGCGCTCTTGTCCTTGGTGTTGAGATAGTTGCCCGTATAGTAACCCATATCGAAGAATATGTTCAGTCTGGGGAAGATTCCGTCCAGAAGGAACTCGGGTCCTGCTATTCTGATGTCCAGGTTGTTCACGACGGTGAAGTTTGTGTTGTAGCTGTTGGTGTTGAAGCCTCTGACCTTTCTTCCCAGGGAAACAGGCATGGATGCGTAGACGGGAACCTTCTCACCGTCCGTCCAGTTGACGTTGACCCTGTCGATCAGGACGATGGAGAACACGTTCAGGCCCTTCTTGTTGGTCAGCTCATACAGTGTGGTTCCGCCCACGGCGTTGAATGTGACGCTGTAGTAGGATGCCTTCTTGTTGAGGAACGACGGAGCGAACTGGAGCTTGATCTCCGCTGTCGCACCTTCGTTGGAGACCATCTTGTCGTCCATCATGTTCAGCTTGGCTCCGAAGTAGAAGTTGTTCATGAAGGCGATGTAGTCATCGGCAAGGTCGGGATAGATCGTGTTTCCGTCGATGCTTCTCTCCGACGGATAGTGCCCGTTGAACCATGTGTCCAGGGTGGGGACGCGCTGGGGGATTCCGGTGTTTCTGACTTCGCCTGCGACCATGGAATCCACAGCCTTCTCGTAGCGTCCCTCATATCCGGCGTACAGGGTCACAAGGTCCTTGCCCTCGACCCATGACTGTCCCAGACCCTGCAGGAACTTGAGGTTCCAGCGGACCTGGATCTCATCGTACAGAAGCTGGTCCTGGATGAGGGGTTCACCCAGCTCGTCATTGGTCGACCAGGGATTCTGGAAGAGCACCCTCTGGGTGTAGCCTCCGCCGATTGTCGCCTGGATCTGTGTCAGGTTTCCGGGAATAAGCTCAAGTCCTTCATAACTTGCGCCTATGGCCGTCAGTGTCGGAAGGAATCCGGCCAGGATCTCCGGATGCTGGTCGAGTTCTGTGAACAGGAACTTGAAATCTCCTGCGAACACGCTGCAGACCGCCAATGCGATCACAAGAACAACAAGCAGTGCTTTCTTCATCAAATACCCCTTTGAGCCGTTCTGATCTGGTTTAGTATATCCCATGAGAATGCCATACGAAAGAGGAAAAGAAAAAGGCTCCCATGCTTGATATTCAGATACAAAAGTGCTAATTTTAGACGCTACCGAAAGGTAAGCGGGCCTGTAGCTCAGCGGTTAGAGCAGAGGACTCATAATCCTTTGGTCGAGAGTTCAAACCTCTCTGGGCCCATGTGAAAACCTTTCAACACAAGAAGTTGCATTTCCGTGTTGGAAGGTTTTTTCTTTAAGTCACCCGACGGGGTCCAGAAAAGGCTGGCAGAGAGTATTATGGAACAGCAGAATTCAGTGCATTGGGCGGACATCTACGCCGACAAGATCATAAGGGAGAAGGGCGACAAGGCCCTCTACACATGCGCATCCGGAATCACACCTTCCGGTACGGTCCACATCGGAAACTTCCGTGAGATCATCTCGGTCGACCTTGTGGTCAAGGCCCTGAGACAGAAGGGCAAGAACGTCCGTTTCATCTATTCATGGGACGACTACGACGTGTTCAGGAAGGTTCCCAAGAACATGCCCCAGCCCGAGCTCCTTGAGACCTATCTCAGAAAGCCCATCACGCTGGTTCCGGACACAACCGGACGCGCGGACAACTATGCCCGCGGCAACGAGCTGGATGTCGAGCAGAAGCTCCCCATTGTCGGTGTCTATCCCGAGTACCTCTACCAGGCCCAGAGATACAGAAGCAGCATGTACGCCGAGCCGATGAAGAAGGCCCTTGAGAACAAGGGAAAGATCATCGAGGTCCTGAACCAGTACAGAACCGAGCCTCTGGACGACTCCTGGTGGCCGATCGCCGTCTTCAGCTCGTTCACCGACAAGGACAACACCACCATCCTCTCATGGGACGGCGAGTACGGCATCACATACAGGGACAACGACCTGGACAAGACCGAGACCATCGACCTCAGGACAACCCCCTATGCAAAGCTCCACTGGAGAGTCGACTGGCCCATGCGCTGGGTGCAGGAGGGCGTTGACTTCGAGCCCGCCGGAAAGGACCACCACTCCAAGGGCGGAAGCTTCGACACGTCCAAGCAGATCGTCGAGTTCTTCGGCGGCCATGCCCCTGTGTCCTTCCAGTATGACTTCATCTCCATCAAGGGCCGCGGAGGAAAGATCTCATCCTCAAGCGGAGAGGTCGTCTCCCTGGGCGATGTCCTTGACGTTTACACACCGGAGCTGACGAGGTTCCTGTTCGCCTCCACAAGACCCAACACCGAGTTTGCAATCTCGTTCGACCTGGATGTCCTGAAGCTCTACGAGGACTACGACAACTGCGAGAGAAGGTACTTCGGTCTTCTTCCCTGCAATGAGAAGAAGATGGCCATGGAGAAGAGGGTCTACGAGCTCTCGCAGGTCGGCGACGTGCCCAAGACACCCGGCTATCAGATTCCGTTCAGACATCTTTGCAACCTGCTTCAGATCAACAGCGGAGACATCGAGGCCGTCATCTCATCGCTTTCCGATGTCAAGGACGACCAGGTCGAGAGACTTAGAACCAGATGCCGCTGTGCATGGACGTGGATCACCACCTTTGCACCCGAGGACTTCAGGTTCTCGGTCGCCACGGCGGATTCCGCCAAGGTCGATCTGGATGCTGACGGACTCAAGGCTGTCAGGGCCCTGTGCGCCAAGGTCAGAACCTGGGACGGAAAGGATGAGAAGGATCTTTCGCAGCTGGTCTATGATGCCGCCGCAGAGGCCGGTGTCGAGAATGCAGTCCTGTTCACCGCAACATACCTTGCCCTGATCGGAAAGGAGAAGGGACCCAAGCTCGCAGGCTTCATGGGTACACTCGGAAAGGACAGGGTGGTGGAGATTCTTTCCCGCTACTGATCAGTCCCTTGTCTCTCTGAAGACCTTTGACAGGATCATGTCGTTGGACTTCCACTTGCCGTTGACGCGGACGCGGAGGTCCAGCTCCAGCTTTGAGCCGGGGAATATCTTCTTGATCTCCTTGAATGAAGCGACTCTTATCCTCTTTATGTTCTCTCCGCCCTTGCCGACCATGATGCCCTTCTGGCTGTCGCGCTCGACCGTTATGAAGGCACGGACCCAGACCTTGCCTTCCTCGGCGTTGTACTCCAGGTCTGCCACATCGACCATGATGGCGTAGGGGATCTCCTCCTTGACGGAGTTCATGGCCTTCTCTCGGATGATCTCGGAGATGCGGAACTCGAGGTTCTGGTCTGTCCAGGTGTTCTCGTCGTAGAGCATCTGGCCCTCCGGGGCGTGCTTGAAGAGTTCTATGAGGATCTCGTCCACGCCGTCGTCGTCCTTTGCGGAGGCCACGAGGACCGTCCTGCCGGGCATGCTCTTTTTCAGATACTGCTCGGCGTCATCGATCTGGTTCTGGGAAAGGATGTCCTTTTTGTTGATGACGCAGACCACGGGGACGGAAAGGGCGCTGAGCATATAGGTGATGGCATCCTCCTCGCTTCCGGGGCGGCGTGTTGCGTCGAGCATGTAGAGGACGGCGTCGGTCTCCTCAAGCGACGAGGTGGCGATGTCCTGCATGCGCTTCTGGAACTTCTTCTCGGAGATGTGGAAGCCCGGGGTGTCGATGAAGATCAGCTGGCCGCGGGAATCGGTGTAGATTCCGCGGATGGCGTTGCGCGTGGTGTGCGGGGTTGGGGACGTGATGGAGACCTTGGACTCGCAGATGGTGTTGAGCAACGTTGACTTGCCGGATGACGGCCGGCCGATTATCGCGATGGATGCGCACTTCATGACTGGAAGTATATATGTTTGCGCCGCGACTTCCAAGGTTGTAATTCGGTCGGATTATTGGTATTTTATTTCCATCACGGAGGGCGTATGACACTTGAAGACAAAGAGACCAAGACCGAACCCAGGCAGGAGCAGAGCGGACAGTACGACAGGCTTCTGAAAACAAGGTCGCTTTTCCTTTGCGGAGAGATCAACAAGGACTCGGCTGACAAGCTCATAAAGGATCTGGTTGTCCTTGAGGCCGAGGGTAAGGATCCCGTCAAGATCTTCATCAATTCGCCCGGCGGTGATGTGGACGCAGGATTCGCAATCTACGACATGGTCAGATTCGTCTCATGCCCCGTCATCATGATCGGAATGGGCCTGGTTGCAAGCGCGGCCGCCCTGATTCTCCTCTCCGTTCCCGCCGAAAGACGTGTGGGCCTTCCCAATTCCTCCTATCTGATCCATCAGCCTCTGAGCGAGATGCGCGGCAACGCCACGGACATCGAGATTCACGCCGCCCAGCTTGAGAAGATGAAGGCCAAGATCAACAGGATCATCTCTGAGGCCACGGGCGCCAAGCTTGAGAAGGTTTGTGCCGACACTGACAGGGACCACTGGCTCGATGCCGACGAGGCCAAGGCCTACGGACTTATCAGCAGGATAGTACCCACCCAGAAAGACCTCTGATTTTCCCCGATTATCTTTTCTCTCAGGCGGAATGAAACGCCTTTTTCCCCGTACCGGTGTGTATGGGAAAACTGAAATGCGCTTTCATTGTTCTGCTGTCGTGTCTCTTTCTCGTCTCATGTGATGCACAGGCCGCCTCGGAGAGGGAGAACTCCGTGTGCATCGCTTCGTGGAACGTCCAGAATCTCTTCGATGCCAAGACGGACGGAACGGAGTACGAGGAGTACACCGCTTCATCCGGGTGGACTCAGAGCGCCTACGAGGCGCGTCTTTCCAACGTCGGAAAGGTCCTTGGATACCTTCCGGATGCAGGATCCTATATTCTTGTTCTGAATGAGATTGAAGGCCCGGATGTTGTTGAAGACATAATAAAACTCAGTGATGCACAGAAAATGGGACTTTGTTGGTATGCCTGTGCCGGAGCACCAGGCGGTGCCATCCGGACTGCGGTTGTAAGCAGCATACCCATCTCATCGGCCTGTATCCACGATGCCGGAGCCTCCGTGCGTCCCATTCTTGAGGTGGGCTTTGATACTGAGAACGGAAAGCTCTTCATCCTTGCCGTTCACTTCAAATCCAACGTAGACGGCGTTGATGCCACGGCCCCTCTGAGGCTGCAGGCTGCAATGGTCGTGGCCCAGATCTCACGATCTCTGGAAGCCGAGAATCCGGGTTGTCTTGTCCTGGTTTGCGGGGACATGAACGAGGAGTGCAGGGACGGAAACTGCATGGGCCGCACCGGAAGCCCTCCTCTGAAGGTGACGGGAGGTTTTTCGACGGGGTCCTGGTACTGCTTCTGGCTGGATGAAAGCCTGGCCCTCTGGCCGGGCGGGTCTTACATGTACAGGGACGAGTGGAAGAGCTATGACAACATCCTCATATCCAGGACCGGCAGGGACGGTTCGGGCTGGTTCTGAAGACTGCGGACTCCAAGCCGTATGCATGGAGCAGGAACCTTCTCAAGGGGGTATCGGACCACCTTCCCGTCTGGGTGAAACTATCTGTTCCGCTTCCGTGATGGTTCTGTTCTTGTAGACAACCATAGCAATTGAAAGTAGAATTACTCAGTAAAACTAATACCTTATATCAGGTGGTTCAAAGATGGATTTTCTGGAGAAGTTGAAGGAGACGCTGAAGTCGGTCCTGCCGATAATGGCGATTGTCCTGATACTCAATTTCACCATCGCCCCGCTCGGAAGCATGCTGGTGCCGTTCTTGATCGGCGGAGTCATGCTTGTGATCGGTCTGTCGCTGTTCCTCGCCGGAACGGACATCGGAATGGTGCCCGTCGGTGAGAAGCTCGGTTCCGTTCTGACTCAGAAGCGCAACGTATGGTTCATGCTTCTGATCGGATTCATAATCGGCTTTGCGGTGACGCTGGCGGAGCCCGACGTGACTGTGCTTGCAAATCAGGTCCACAGTCTGAACTCGTCGATTCCCGAGACTCTTCTCGTTGTGATGATAGCCCTGGGACTTGGCATCTTCATCGACATCGGACTTCTCAGGACGGTTGTCGGATACCCGCTCAAGTGGGTTCTGATCATCTTCTACGGGATAGTCTTCGTCCTGGTCAGCATAGTGGGTCAGAGCATGGCATCCATCAGTTTCGATGCCAGCGGAGCCACTACGGGACCCCTTGCGGTGCCTTTCATCCTGGCTCTGGGTCTGGGTGTCTCGGCCTCGACCAAGAACGACAAGGACGGAAGCTTCGGCCTTACAGGTGTGGCTTCCATAGGCCCGATCATGGCGGTTGCCCTTCTGGTCATGCTGTCCAAGGCCGGTTCGGCTTCGGCCACGGCCGAGGAGGCTGAAGCAGCACACACTCTCGGACGGGTTTTCCTCGACACCCTCGAGGGAACTGCCATAGGATTCGGACCGCTTCTCGGAATCATCCTGATCATGCAGTTCACCATGCTGCGCTTCCCCAAGATCAAGTTCAGGAACATCGCGTTCGGTATGGCGTACAGCTTTGTCGGAATCGTTATCTTCCTCACCGGAGCAGAGTACGGCTTCACATCCGTCGGAGCCTATCTCGGAAACGTGATTGCAACGAAGTACGGAGCCGTCCTCACCGTCGTGCTGGCCCTGCTGTTCGGAGGAATCGTCGTCTTCGCCGAGCCTGCGGTCTGGGTTCTTACAAGCCAGGTCGAGGATGTCACGGCCGGAAGAATCAAGAAATCTCTGGTCATGGTGTTCATCTGTCTTGGCGTTGCAATCGCAGTCGCTCTGGCAATGCTGAGAATCATCCTTCACATCAACTACCTGTACTTCGTTTTCATCGGGGTGGGGCTCTCTCTTCTGATGACGCTCGTCACTCCTCCGCTGTTTACGGGAATAGCATTCGATTCGGGCGGAGTCGCCAGCGGACCCATGAGCACATCTTTCCTGCTCTCGTTCGCACTGGGCGTCTCCGGCTCTGCTGACATGGGATTCGGACTTGTCGGTCTGATTGCGATCTCACCCCTGATTGCAATCCAGATTCTCGGAATCATCTTCAAGACAAAGGAAAGAAAGGGCAGAAAGGAGGCGAACAATGCTGTTGCTGGAAAATAACCTGATGATAGCCATTGTCAGCCACGGACAGTCGGACAGGTTTGTCTCGATTGCAAAGGACAATGGTGCGACCGGCGGAACCGTCATACCGGCAAAAGGAACTGCGTCGGGCGGTTTTCTCAGTCTGCTGGGTCTTGGTGACAAATCCAAGGACCTGATTCTGATGGTCATAGCGAAGAACAAGGCGGACAAGATCGTACAGGAAGTCCGCAAAGACGGCAAGGTCAACGGAGTGGCGGCCCTTCTGGGTACGGAAAAGGAGAATGACATGTCAAGCAAATGGAAGATGATAACCATAATCGTGAACACCGGCTATGCCGATGACATAATGGATGCGGCCCGCAAGGCCGGAGCAAGGGGCGGTACGGTCACCCAAGCCAGAGGAACCGCAAGCGCAGATGACGCCAAGTTCCTCGGAGTGACGATCGTTCCCAAGAAGGAGATGATCCTCATCCTCAGCGCGGCCGACCAGACGGATAAGATCGTCAAGGCCATCACCGAACTCAAGTGTCTCGATGAGCCCGGAATCGGAATCATCTACACTCAGGATGTGAGCGACTTCAAGAACCTGGATCCCCAGAAATGACCGATGAGATAAGGATCAGGCAGGGCAAGGAGAAGAACCTGCTGCGCCACCATCCATGGGTGTTCTCAGGTGCACTTGAGGAAGGAACGGTCCCCGCAGAGGCAGGGATCTACAAGGTCACGACCTGGGAGGGGAGGTTCATAGCCTGGGGCGTCTACGACCCGGACAGCCACATCCAGCTCAGGCTCCTGTCCTGGGACGAGTCCGTCTGCCCGGATGCCTCCTGGTGGAGCTCTTCCGTCAGACAGTCCGTTCTGAGAAGAAAGAGCTTCTTCGCCGACAAAGACTCGGATACCAACGCATTCCGCATCATCCACGGCGAGGCTGACATGATCCCCGGCGTTGCGGCCGATGTCTACGGAAAGATCATCCGCATCATCATCTCCGCAAGGGTCGCATGGAACATGCGTCAGACTGTTGTGGATACGCTTGAGGACCTTCTGCATCCGCAGATGATAATCCTGAACACGGATTCCTCCTTCTGCGCCATAGAGAAGCTTCACGAAGTGACCGAGTACTACAGGGACGGCGTGCGCTTCACCCCGGAGGGGAAGCTGAATGAGATCAGAATCCGCGAGGACGGTCTCTACTATGCCCTGGTTCCCGGTTCGGGTCAGAAGAGCGGCTTCTACTGCGACCAGCGCGAGAACAGAAAGCGCATCGAGACCTACGTGAGGGACGCAGTCGTCCTTGACGGGTGCTGCTACACCGGAGGCTTCACGATGCATGCCCTGCGTGCCGGAGCAAAGGCGGTCTTCTCCGTGGACAGCTCCGCGGATGCGGTGCACAGGCTCCTGTCCAACGTGAACATGAACGTGGAGATGGGGACTCTGCCTCCCGATGCCCGTGACAGGGTCAGTGCGGAGAAGGGCGATATCTTCGAGACGCTGAGGGGCATTGAGCGCAACCGCTTCGATGTCATCATCCTGGACCCGCCAAAGCTGGCCCAGACTGTGAAGTCCCTTGACAATGCGAAGAAGGCCTACAAGGACCTGAACCGCATGGCCATGGAGAAGATAAAGAACGGGGGGATTCTGGTTAGCTGTTCATGCTCGGGTGCCCTCTCGAGGGAGGACTTCCGCACGGTCCTGGCATGGAGCGCCAAGGACGCAGGCGTGGAGGTCCAGGTTCTGGAGACATTGGGACAGGCCCAGGACCATCCCATAAGGCTCTCGTTCCCGGAGAGCGAATACCTGAAGGTCTTCATCATGAGGATCATAAAGTGAAGATATGATGGAGAATTCCGGCCGTCCTTGCAAAACGGGGTTCTTCGTATTAGGCTATATTCGGAGGAAAAGTGATGTCCAAGAAAGCAATGGTGATAATCGCGGTTGTTCTCTGTCTGTTCTGCATGCAGAGTGTCTTCGCAGGTAAAGAGTATCCCCAGGAGTACAGGGTTCTGGAGGTCAAGGGAGAGGAAGAGGGTTTCTACACCCTTGCCGAAGCCTACTGGTACTCACCGACCATCTACAGCGTCGAGGTTCTGGAGTTCCTTCAGGCATACATGATGCCGGAAGATCCTGTGGCATTCTACCTTCAGGCTGCCCAGATGACCGATGAGGAGATCGAGGAATGCGGAGTCATCTTCATGTCGTTCGTCGAGCCCGAGTACGCCGGAAACATCAGATACGAGTACAGATGCGATCTGGAGGCCATTGTTGACCTGCTGGGCTATGAGTACAACGATCCGGCCGGACAGTACGAGCTGAGCTACTTCTTCGAGACACCCGAGTTCTTCAACGAACTCTTCCCCATGGGAATCGGAAGGGCAAACGCCTACGACTCATTCAGAAGATGTGCCATCCATCTGGCTTTCTATGCCGCCAAGCACGGAAGTACTCCCGGCTTCCAGGTCTGCTACGACTACATCCAGGACGCACTGGATTATTACGAGTCGCAGTTCGACTCCGCCATGGAGGCAGAGGCCATCTACGAGGCTGAGCTCGAGGCCGCACAGCTTGAAATCGAAACTGAAGAAACAGTGAACAACTGATCTGTTAGGAGATAATCACATGACATTTGCTGAGAAAATGAAGAAGCAGGCCATTGCCGCACAGAAGTCGCTTGTCCTTCCCGAGGGACTGGAGCCCAGGACCGTCAAGGCCGCAAGGATGATCATCGATGAGAAGATC
>Ga0310696_10000622_pt1 | contig 54104 bp, 55 predicted proteins | sample AusTroGonzalo_MG_4_FD_203885 | JGI IMG/M metagenome (GOLD analysis project Ga0310696, IMG submission 203885) | Bovine rumen microbial communities from tropical cattle in Woodstock, Queensland, Australia - Gonzalo_02 (v2) (version 2) | ecosystem: Host-associated > Mammals > Digestive system >...
GGGTTCGATGGATCAAGCTATTAAGAACTTTGTACTCGCAAAGAAGCGTCATTATGAGAATCCAGACCAGTTTGGTTTTCCTAAACGCAAGAAATACAAGTCTAAGCGTTCGTTCTATATTGAGAACGACAAGGCGAAGTTGATTGATGAATACCATATCAAGCTGCCGAAAATACCTACTCCAGTTAGACTGGCTGAACCAGTCAAGCAAGAGTGTTTGCATGGAAAAATCAATAATTTCGTAGCATCTAAGGGAAGTAATGATTGCTGGTATGTGTCTATTTCGTATACGTATGATGACATCAATGTAGAATATGGCACAACTGAGAATGGCCTTGTCGGCATAGACATGGGTATCAAGACGCTGATGCAGCTGTCTACCGGCAAGCAAGTAGCTAACGATAAGCTTCTACGCCAGCATGCCAAGAGACTGAAGCGATATCAGAGGATAATGTCACGCCGAAAGTACAACTCAGTTCACTACAAAGACGTAAAGAAGACGTTTAATAAGAAGAACACATATATCAAGAACTATCGTAAGGACTTGATACACAAGGCTACTACTGAGATAGTCAAGCATAATATGGTAGTTGCCATCGAGGATTTGAATGTCAAGGGGATGATGTCCAACCACAAGTTGGCATCAGCAATTTCGGACTGCGGATTCGGCATGATCCGTAGGTTCCTTGAATATAAGAGTGCCAAGTACGGAACATTTCTTATCAAAGTCGGAAGGTTCTTCCCGTCCAGCAAGAAATGTTCCGGTTGTGGACATGTGAAAGAAAAACTTTCATTGTCTGAACGAGAGTATATATGCGAGGAATGTGGACTGGTTATCGATAGGGATACCAACGCCGCAATAAACATCCTCGCGGAATCCTTGTTCATTGAACTACATAACCGTTTCAATACCGACATTGCCCGTCGGAAATTCACGCCAGCGGACTTGGTAGCTCTGGCCTCTTCTCTTTCGAGAACTGGTGAAACTACCGAGGTCGATGCTCATTGCCTACTTACCAGAGATGGTAGGACGGCTATGGTGGACGAATTCTTTATTCGTCTATGGAACCAAGTTGATAACTCAACCGTAAATTGCTATATTTAAGTCATAGACAAGTCCGTCTATACTTTTATATACTTTTATGAGGCAGTAGAAAATGGCATTCATTCAAGCAAGCTTCCTCCAGATGAGGGATGAAAACGGCAAAGACCTAGGTACTATGGCTACCGGACAGGCGAAGGACTACGCACGAAAGCGTGGGCTCGAACTGGTGGCGGTGGACGAGACGGTGAATCCGCCCATCTACACGGTAAAGGCTCGTCAGCGCTTCGTCCCCAAGAACCCCATGGACGAGGCAAAGGCTCAGTACATGATTACTGCAGCTACAGTTCGTCTTACCGACGAGAACGGCAAGTCTCTCGGCGTGGTTTCCACGGCAGACGCCCAGAAGATGGCCGAGGAAAAGGGTCTCGACCTCATTGCGGTCAACAACCGCATCGATCCGCCCATCGGAAAGCTCGGCGACCTCAGCAAGTTCATCTACGAACAGAAGAAGAAGGCCAAGGAAATGGACAAGAAGAACCGTGTAGCAGCCAAGGCTTCCGAAGAGAAGATGCTCAAGCTGACATCGGACACTACCGATTCCTCCAAGGCAGACCGTGCCCGTATCATCAAGCAAGCGAACGATTTCCTTGCCGAAGGACATCCGGTCAAGCTCAACATCCGATTCCGTGGACGTGAGATTTCCCATGCCGAAGGGGCGATGGATCGTCTCCGTGAGGAAATCCGTGTGGGCATCGTGGAAGGCACAGTAGTCAAGGAAGCGCGTTCTACCGACGGAGGCACGTACACTATCCAGTGCGCTCCGAGGAAGAAGAAATAACATGGCAAGTTCATCAGACGAATTGACTTGGTGGGAAGTCCTATTCATCATCGTGTTAGGACTCGTATTGTTCTGCGGAGCAAGATGGGTGATCCACCACAAGGAAGAAGAAATCAGCTGCGTCAAGGGAAAATTCACCGTATGCGTAGGCGACACCGAGAAGTTCGGCGTCCCTACGTGCTACGACTTCCCTCTGGATAAATACAAGTACAAGCAGTACAGCGACCACTTGGTAGTCGTCAACAAGGAAGTCTCCAGCGACGTAGTGAACTACCCACGCAAGAAACTCATTTCTGCGGCAAAATCCGGCTGCAAGGACTAATCATGGACGAACCCACTCCGACACTCATATTAGTTATCGTCATCCTTATGGCGGTCTTGTTCCTCAAGTGCTGCATGGATGACTGCGAGAGATGGAAGCGATCAGCAACGTCGATTTCGACGAAGTGCTTTCTCGACTTATCGCATTCGCAAACGGAGACCTTGGCGAAGGCGACCAGAACTACTACTTCGACGATTACGGATTCGACGTAATGCCGACAAAGGACCAGTTCAAGGACTGGCTCGAACAGCTACGTTTCGTCAAATCCGAAGTAGAATCCGAACACTGCGCAACCGACTTCTTCTACGAAAGCACATTCTAGTAAAGATTGGTGTATGGAAAGGTCCGCCAGACGGCGGACTTTTTCTCTACATCGGTGGTCTATACTCTGATGCAATGGTAACTCGAATCGCCGGAGGATACGTAGCTATTGCTGTTGCTGCACGGCTCGCCTTTGTCTTTGCAAGATCAGACCAGACCTTGACAAGGCCAGCCGCGTTCGTCAGCAGCAGGACCACGGCACCGATAAGTGCAGCCCACAGTTCGTTTGTCATAAAAATCCTCCTATGCTTCAACAGGCCAAGGTAGCGTGGATGTGCTAAAACTACCGCACGGTGCCACGCTGTATCCATACCAGTAGCCTAGGTCTTGCAGAACACCGCTGGATAAGTAGAACCCCCAGAAGATGTCGCAATGGAACATTGCTGCACGTGCCGAATAGGACGAACTACGCAGTGCATACACGGCCAAGTCTAGCGAAATGTGCAGGGAGTCGCCCTCGTTCGCGAATCCAGTGTATGTAGTCGTGAAGTCGTGCTTATTCGCAGATGACGAAAGTTCGAGAGACCTATACTGATAGTCGAAATATTTCTGGTTGTTCTTCACGTACTCGACCCGGCTCCATGCAAATGCATAACCGTCAGTGATCATCCAGCCATCGAGATTCCAGAACCTCGGCATCGCAAAGATCTGATAGACGTTCTCCGAAGTGGAAGATCCCGCTGAGTTTGCACCAAGCTTGATAGTCGGCATTTTTTTCCACGTATCGCCGTCGCCACCGATGATGATTCCTAGGTTAGCGTCATAAACTCCACCATACATTGTCGGGGCGAAGCCGAGCGCCGGCTTTAGATTTTCGTTTAGACGTACGACCCGCCACGGCTGGGCGTTGGTCATGTCCGGACTCTCGAAGGCGTTGATATTATTTCGTGCGTTCAGCTGGTTGGCCGTGCTTAGACCTTGGTTCGCATCGTATGACACGAAGTGTGCAACTCCAGTCGTGTCGCTGTTCGTGATTGAACTCGGTTTCACAATTCGATGATACGCTGTATTGGTCGAGGTAACGTTATCCTCGAAATGGTACCACATGACGCTGGAATCGTTCGGGTCGGTCGACACGTAGGTAAGTGGCAAGTAGATGCCGCCCACGTTCAGCATTGGCGCGTAGCCCTTTGATATTGCATTCACCGTGTCCGTGTACGCAGTGCCAGAACTTGCGTTCGTGCCGTCGATGTACATGTTGCAGAACGGCTGCTTGTTGTTCAGCGCCGTGTTGATGTCATTGATGTTCTGGGTGTTCGCGGTGAAGTAACTTTCGATATTCGTTCCGCTCGCGCCGTATGTCGCGTAAGTCGCGTTTGTCGCGTTAGTCGCATTGGTCGCAGTCGTTGCGTAGTCGGCGGAATCGGCGCTTGTGGCTTTGCCGTTGATGTTGATATTATAATACTGTGTGGCCGGGCCGGTGGTTGGCAGCGCATTCTGCTTTTGTGCGAGAGTCGTGTTTATATTGGCGACGTTCTGGATGTTCGCGGTGAAGTACGCCTCGATATCGGTGCCACTTGCGCCGTATGTAGCATAGGTCGCGTTCGTGGCGTTTGTCGCGTTAGTCGCATTCGTGGCATAGTCTGCAGAATCGGCGCTCGTGGCGTGGCCGTTGATGTTGATGTTGTAATACTGCGTGGCAGTGCCGGTGGTTGGCAGCGCATTCTCCAGAGCAGCTTTAATGGACTTGCCGCTTGCTGGATTAAGCGACTCCGGATCATATGCTGAGTCTACAATAACCGATTGCTTATTGTATCTAAGATTTCCATCATTGAGATCCTCCTCAATACTCGATACAAAAGACAGCGCAGAGCCTTGGTCTGACTTAGGAGTTTGGAAATTCTCCATACCAATATTTTTACGAGCTTGTTCCTTATCTGTTTTGCTCAAACTTTGGTCCACCGTCCACAACACTGCCGGATTTTTCTTACTCATATGACACTACCTATATATCCACACCTAGTTTATTAGTTGGCTAGCAGTCCCGGACCAGCCTTATCGACAGCCCATGCGTAGCGACTCCGCCGTTCATGTAAATTTCGTCCCGGTCGTACCGGATGTTCATGTTCAGAACATAGTCGGAATTTCCGCCTACCGGCGTAATGCTCCAGAATGCGCCGCTATATCCCCAAGACGTATAGGTACTGCCGCTGGAAGTGTTCGATACAATCATTCCACCTGGAAGCCCATTGAACAGCATCTCGTTGGTACCGTTGGCATCGTGTTCCCAGTCATGAGTCGACTTGAGCGCTACACCGTTCCTTGAAGCAGCAATCAATGACAAGAAGTCCGTCTTGGTAGGCACACGCCATCCATCGGTCAGAATTGTGTCCAAGTACTGTGCGGCTTGCCAGTTGTAAAGTCGTCCATAGCCTTCTGTCCTCTGGTTCTGGTAGTACGCGCACATCGGGCGGTTGGTATACCACTTACCTGAACCCCTATCGGTAATCCCGTTCGGGCACCAATCGAGATTCTCGGCCATCCACTCGCGTCCGTCGATGGCAACCGTGTTGTACGTACGGTCGCCGATGGTAGCTCCGCTCGTGTCGGCATCACGGACGAGACGGACTGAGTAATAATCCGACGAACCTCCCCATGGTGCCAAGTAGGCTCCATGACGCGCAACTGGTATACTCGATCCAAAGTTAATGATAAAATGGTACCCAATAGAACCATCAGCCTCATATGACCAGAAATTCGTAGTCGACCGATTATCATAATAACGACCGTTAATGCTGTTCTTAAATCCAACCGGCAATAAGTTAAATCCGTACAAGTCGCTACCGTTCTCATCCGGCCAGTCAGTCGTATTCAGCAATACTTCATATGTATAATACGGATCACTAGGTCCATGGGCATCACCATCGTCATCGAAGAATAAAGTAACTCCAGTCGTACTACACAATTCTTCTATGTCAGCATTTGTAGGAAGTCTCCATCCGGAACCTACTGATGCGGCAACACGCCTAGCTGCAGTATGCTGATATATGATTTCCCCATTGGAATAAGATCCGGTACCGTTATTGAACGTTATTATACCGGTTCCGCCGTCGTCCAGCTGCAAGTTCTCGGCAAGCCATATCTGGTTTCCGATACGTACGGTCTTGTACGTACGTCCTCCGATAACGTCCGACGGATAGTCTCTGATAAGCCGTACGCTCGATTTCCATGACTTGTCACGTGGGCTGGAAACGCTAGCCACGGTAGATGCGTTTAGCACCATGTCGTAAGTCTGGTTGTCCAGTACAGAAGCGCTACGGAATGCAGCCGAACCGGCCACGTTGTCCGGACCGTTTCCGGTAGTGACCATACCTACGGGGAATCCAGAGAACCCATAAAGGCGGTCTCCGTTACGGTCGTTGCTCCATCCGTAAGGCGACTTCAGTCTCGGCAATGCCGCCGTCGACCCGCCGAGCGCAGTAATCAAGGCATTGAAGTCATCATTGTCCGGAAGCTTCCATCCTCCGTTAGCAAGGGCCGCCACACGAACGGAAGCGTCGTAATCGTAGTACATCTCCCCAGAATAAGGTTCAGACGGCTTGGTATATATGCCTGTACCTGAATCGTCCAGCTTCAGGTTCTCTGCGAGCCATTCCTGACTACCGACGACGGTCGTCTTGTAGAACCGTCCACCTATCTTGGTAGTCGATGGACGCTGTCGCTCCACGTCGTCAAGGTTACGGACAAGCCTGACGTTGAATCCGTTGTTCATAGAAGGAACCGTATCCAGAGATGCAGTCAATACTATGCTGCTGACATTATACGGCAAATTAAACGTAATCCGATAATAATCAGGCTCAGAAGACGAATCGTTCAACTTTTGTGTAATTGTCCACAAGTTAGTTGCTACACAATATCCTTCACGAATTCTAGTACCAAATTGCCGATACCCGGTAGGGAACAGGTTAAGCCCGTAATTGTCGGAACCTTCGTTGGTTGTCCAATAGTCAAGGCACAGTAGACGTTCGTACGTCAGCTCGGCATCGGGTGCATAGTGATTGTACTGCAAGTCCACCTTGGCATGGTAACACAGCGCCTCGATATCGTTAATCGTAGGCACTCTCCATCCAGAATTCTGATCTAGGCTGAACTGAAGTACAGAAAGCGCTTGGGCATTATAGAAAGCTCCGCTGTCAAAGTCCGGGTCGGTATAGTGCCATGCGGAAGGTACGTTCACGGAGGCCGTCGAGCTCCCCTGCTCAGTAATACCATTCGGAACCCAGTCCAGATTCTCGGCGAGCCATTCCTGGTCTCCTATCTGCACGGTCATGTACCGACGACTGCCGATTACCGTCTCGCCGTTACGGAATATAGGCCGGTAGTACGGGTCGAGAATGTCGCTATTGCCGTATGATAGTATAATCGGGGTCATGTACCAATGCACTGTTAAGCCATTTGCTAGTTTATCAATTGCGTTCTTATGCAAATCAGATAAACTGCACACGTATCTTCAAGGACTTCACATGCCTATCGACCAACAGAACTGGATGGAAACCTATGACCGAGCGCTTAAAAGCAAGGTCGACGAGCTGCACGCCACCAAGCAGATTCCCGGCAACTCGGAAGTGTTCAACCAGTACAGCAAGCAAATCGCGTCTGAAATGTTCAACAAGGGGATGACCCCTGAGGACGCCGCCAACTATGCGGCCATGTCGCTTGTACGTCGTCCGTTGCTCGACGAGATCCAGAAGCTCACCATCAAGCGACGCATGACCACCGACCCTACTGAACAGTCGAAGATAGACGAGCGCATCGCACTAGACCAGCAGAAGTACAACAAGATCATGGGAATGCGCTGCTTCGAGTCCGTACAGACAGCAAGGCCGCTCAACGAGGGCGTAGAGCTCCCCAACATGATATGCTTCGGTCGAGGATACGGCGAGAACTCAAACCCCATGGACACAAGCGTAATAGCAAGGTTCAACAACCTGGCCGCACGGAACGACCCGTATACAGGCGGAATCAATCCGGTGCTGGCGAGGACTCAGCAGTTCGAGTACAACAACGCGTCTCGTTACAGCGTAGACCCGGACCCGGAACTGGACAAGTACGTCGACACTGTATTCGTTGACGACATGGGCCCGGAAGCGTTCACCGTCAACGGAGAGAACCCCTACCGAGTGCTAGACAAGATCAAGGCCGGTGAGGAAGTAAATATCCCAGTATCGCACGGAGTTGCAGTAAAGCCGAGTCTCCCAGCGTTAACACGCGAACCGCCCAAGGAAGACCCCGGATACGTCGACACGTTCGACTCGCTCTTCTCCCCAGTCAACTAACAAAAAGGCCAGCTCGACGAGCTGGCTCTTTTAATTCAAAATGTCGCTCCGCAGTCGGAGTTGTTGAATGCGAAGTTTGGAAAGTCCATTCCCTCGGAATTGGATATGTCTCCACGGATGTCGTTCCACGGCTGGCACAGAGGCCCGTTGTTGATGCCGGTACCCGGCTCCAGCAGTGCAGCGTTCGGCAACACGTCATAACGGCCATCCGCATAGCGTACGGCGGTCGCACGGCCATCGTCGGTAGGACGGTAGTCGACTATCTTCAGAGTGCCGTAGTAGGGCTCTGGACGAGGCGGAGCGATCCCAGGCGACGGATAGGTCGGACTCGGAGGATCGGGGAGCCCGCAGCAAGGAAACACTGGGTCGTTATATCTGTACATGGCTACAACCAAAGTCTAATGAGATTTACAAAATCAATAAAAAGTTTATCTTATTTGTATAATGAAATTCAGCACTAATTTTTTTCCATTGTTATAAACTTGATGTATAGAGGTTCAATGAATTAGTCGTGTTTTTCATTGGGCTGTGGCAAGAGACCATTTATGATGGCTCGTTTGGAGTTAAACACGACAATAAAATTCCAAACGAGCCATTTCTGTATGATATGAGCAAGCACTGTTGGACATTGAAGGATAGGTACGAATCGCAATTTTCCGCTGCGTTCTATCCTATTCTATTGTCCGACACCAAGCGAGCTGAAATCATCCGTCGTGCAGAAGAAATCCGTTTAGTTCGCAACGAAATATCAGAAGTATTCTTCTCTGATATGATCGGCTTCCAAGACATGAGCAAGTTTGATGCGTTCAACTTCTTCAACCCTACATTCAATACTCGGCTATCAAGCCATTACTTGCTGAAGGCAATCGAGGATGTGTGGAGAGCATATCAGCTCCGATTTGACGCAATCCGAAAGAAGATTGAGTTCGTCAAGGTAGAAGAACTGGTACCATCGTTCTACAAGATAAATGTCAATGGACACAAGAAAGGTGACCTTAAATCCATAGAAGTGCATACAAAGAAGACAGAACTTACCAAGGTGCTGACTTGGCTTGCTCGATACGGAAAGGACGAAACTGTATACTGGCTCGAATCCGTGATTCCTACCGTACAAGAATCTAAACAGAAGTTCTACCGCACCATCTTGGGCAAGATTAGGAAGTTCGGCTTCGACCGTCTCATGCGGTTGGCTCTATCTAGGAGAACAGCTGTATTTGCCGAATACGAGAAGCGTGGCAAGATTACCTTCGAATCGCTTACATTCTCTGGTCGTAGCCGTATCAAGCGTCCTATTGTGGATGCACGACGAAATGAGACCGGCAAGTTTGACTACTTTATCGAGATTTCCTGGGACTGGTATGACCAAGGCTACCGTGGTGATAACAAGAACACTCTCTGTATGCCATTCAAATACAACAAGGCATATCATCGCTCGCTGAACCGATATTGCAACGGAGCCGACACTTCCTATACGATGGTAATTCGTGGAAAGGACATCCATGTAGTTCTCGCGAGGGACGGATATCGTTACAAGAATGACGATGAGATAACCGAAGAAAATACCATCGGCATTGACGTGAACTCCAAGCATAACATGTTCGCATTGAGTACCGGAGAGTTCATTCCTAACGACGATACCTTGATAGCTGACCTTGAATCCGAGCTGCTCAAGATAGACCAGAAGCAGAAGAACTACAATAACAAGTTTAAGGAAGGAGAATACCATGATGCATTCAAGATATCCAAGAAGGACAAGGCTCGCATTGAATCAATCACATTAAAGCTGAACGAATCCAACAAACGAACTATTGTTCTGCTCTGTCAAGCCTTTGCAGTCAAAGGAATCAAGCACATCGCAATGGAGAACCTTAATGGCTTCCAAGGCAGTAGACTCCACGCCGATGACTCAAAAGGATTTAATCTGGGAAGATTGCATCGACGGACTGGGCTATCGTCACTGAAGGACGAGTTCATCCATATTGCGCCTCATTACGGACTGTCGGTTTCGCTTGTTCAACCGGAATATACATCCAAGATGTGCGGTCATTGCGGTTGCATCGACGACCGCAACCGTCAGACCCAGGAAAAATTTTGTTGTGTCGACTGCGGCCATTCCGAGAATGCCGACATCCACAGCGCAAAGAATATCAAATTCCGCCTTACCTCGACCGTGTTAAGAGGGAACTTGCTCGAAAGAGCAAGGGATAGCGGATATAGGTACTTCCAGCCAAAGAGCTTGTTCATGTGGCAAGTAAGGAAGTGCCTAGAAAAATGCCGTTGCGATGGTCTGTTTAAACGGGCCATAGGAAATCACGAAAGACTTGCAATAAGTACGTTTGAGTAGATTTCAGCCAACGGTCGGCATGAAGATGGTTAACGGCTGATCGGGGAGTCAGCAGCCGGAAAATACTGGATTATTGTAACGAGACATACTACCACCTCTGTCTAGGATCAAACGGAATTGGCGGACGCCACGGCATGGGAACCGGTTGATTTGGCATGAAGATGGGGAACGGCGGAATGAACCTCGGCCATCCGCACACGTTGAAGAAGTTGGGGTAAAGGTGCGACGGCGTGTACTGGTGAGGTCCCGGTGGAGGCGGAGGCGGGAAGCATCCGCCCGGGCCACCCATGAAGGGATGCCAGTAGTGCGGAGGAAGCGGTGCGCATCCGCAAGGTCCCACGTAAGTAGGCGTCTGGTGCGGAGGAAACGGATAGAGATACGGTGCCGGACGAGGATGCACGGACGGCCTAGGAGGCGGAACCGGAGGACGACGATGTTGACAGTTGCATGGCATATCTCACCTCACTACTTTTTCTTCTTGGTGGTCTTCTTTCTGGTCTTAGGAACACGCGGCATGAGCAGAACCTTCTCGTGGACGGTGTGCATGTAGGAGTTGCCGCCGAGCTCCGTATAAATCTGGAACAGCTGCTCGAAGTTGTCTCGGTCCCAGTCGCCGATGTATCCTCGTTCCTCGGAACGGTTGTAGCATCCTAGCATCTGGTTCCTTAGAATCGCCTTGATAGCGTCCTTTGTCAACGTCTGCTCTGCAGCGTCACGTGCAAACTTGTCCTTCAGCTTGTCGCTGACGCTGTCGATGAACGTGCTGATCTTGTCCACGTTTGTCTCGATCTTGTCGACCCGTTCGTTGGTCTCCTTGTTGCTGTAGGCACGGAACAAGTTCACGAACCAGCGTCGAACCGGCTTGATGATGCCGATGAGTGCGGCCACGAATGCCGTGATGGAAACCAAAAAGGCTGAAAGAAGCTGTATATAAGATGTAACGGTAGATAGATCCATGCGAGGAATCCCCCAAATCCTTGTAGAATAGTTTATAAAATCGCGCAGAGAAAACTGCCACCCAGCGCCGCTAGTCGCTGAACTGAACCGTACGGTACCGTGCCGAAAAGAAAGTACACGATGACGTCCATATTGTCTTCCACGAACTCAACGGCACCGCAGCAGCGGTGCTTTTGTTTACTTAATTTTACAAATATTTTTATTAATTTGTACGTAATTACGTTACTTTGTATGTAATACCCCTACTAAACTTATAGGCAAATAACACGTAGATGAATACGGGAGAGGAACGTACAGTCCCTTTCTCTAACGATAGGCCGACGGCCTACCGTGTAGCCGGACACGTGTTTCCAGAAATTACATACAAATTAACTGTATGTAATAATAGCCCTGAACCGTTAACAATAGGAGGTATATCATGGCTACATACGAAAACAGCAACACTGACTACACGTCCAAGGGCGTCGGCAACGCCGGTCTCACCTTGGGCATCATCGGCACCGCCCTCGCAAGCGGCGTCCTCAACAACGGCATCGGAGGCATCTTCGGCCAGTCCAACCCGGCGTCTAGTACCGTGTACCAGCTCGCACAGAAGGACACCGAGATCGCCCAGCTCAAGTCCGACCGCTACACCGACTCGCAAATCAAGGAGCTCGCCTTCGAGGTGTGCAACTTGAAGCAGCGTGTCGCAGCGATCGAGGTCGCAGAGCCTCTCCGCGAGCAGATACTGAACGAACGAATCTCGTGCGTGCAGAACACTCTCAGCCGTCTCGTCCAGCCGATGATCCCGAACGGCAACGTCGCACCCGGCTGGGGACCGGCCTTTGTGTCCCCGTTCCCACCGGTAGCACCTACCGCCACGACAACGCCGACACCGGCTTCCACTTCTACCAACGGATAAGGAGGACTAGACCATGCCAATTTCGCTAGAGAAAGCCGTTGACGGCTTCATCGGATTCATGGCAGACCAGGTGGCGCAGATACCGAAGCTTGGCGACAGGTTCCTCGGCTACGCCGCCCTCGGTTCGCTCAAGAGCAACCCAGACGTACTCATAGGACGAGTGAAGCCGTGGCTTGAAATGTCCGGCATGCTGGCCGACGGCCAGATCGACCTCGGTTCCGCAAAGGCGGCTCTCGACATGGCGTTCGAAAACGTCCCCAAGGTGTCATACTTCGGGTTCTCCTTCACCGAGAACGACGCCAAGGCGCTCTTGTCGAAACTGCGTGGTCTCGCATCCGCCGACACGGAGGAAGTATGATGGACGACATGGCCAAGAAGACGCTCGAAAGAACTAGGGGCACGCTGCTACGTCACCTGGAAGACCTCAACGACGAGGTCGAACAGAACGACGGTCGCATCGGAAACCCCATTGTTCTCGACGGCATGAAGGACGCCATTACCTCGCTTGACTGCCTGAACGGCATGATGGCTGCGGATACTGCCGTAACCGAACCCAGCAAGGCTGGAACCGTCTACAAGGCATCCGACAGGTAAGCACCGGATCGGCTGGCGCAAGCCAGCCGATTTCTTTAATTACATAGCAAAATATCCAATTCCGTTGCATATATAACGCCTATGCAACAGAATGACAATGTATTATTTATTTTACGTATATTCTTACGAATTCCATACCTTTTTGATATGAAATAAACTAGATTTCCTTGAGATGTACCAATGCTGGTTACATCTTTTATAAGGAAAATCTATATGAAGCCGACAAGACGCTTTATTTGCGACGCCCTGCCGACCTACCTCCGCCGAGCTTGCCACGGGCAGTCCGACGACGCGCCAACCCACACAACCGATCATTCTGGATGGTTCTGCCTGTCACTGGACGGGTTCACCATATACGACATGATGTACGAGCACAAGGCAATCGAACTGGCTGATATGCTTGTTAACGAATTGCCGGAACTGCAATACAGGCTAGAGGTGTTTGAATTGCTGGACACCGAACTGACATACTTGGAAGACATTCCAGGGATGGACGATTTCTTGCGTAGGCGGATCATAGAGATATATGATTCGCTTGATTGCGTTTAAGGAGAAGACCCGCCTAATGGCGGGTCTTTTGACAAATGTGTGAACTACGCACAGCCTAACGGCTGTTCGCTTCGCGTTAATCCACGTGGGACGCCCGCGCCTTTAACCGCAGTCACTGCGGCGAGTACCTTGCGGTACATTATCCAATATAGTATTTTCATTATTCATTGGCAAGGTGGCTTTCATCTCACCGCCTTAAGGCGGCGATTTTTCTCGCCACATTCTTATAAACTAGGTATATAGTTAGATCGAGGTGAATATGGCCAAGATAAGCGATTATGATAATTACGAGACTGACAAGACCCAGGCAGAAGTTGAAACCTTTAAGGAAACCGGCATTGTTCTGGTGTCCGGCAAGTACCATGCGGCCGACACCGACAACAAGACCAAGAGTGTCAAACTCAGTGACCTCATGGGAGGCGGGGGCGGTGATTTGCCGCCCCATGGCTCGGAAGAACAGGGATATGTGCTGACAGTAGTCGGCTCCCACGGCGACGAGATCGGGTGGCGCGAACCATTACCAGGCACTACCACACTGATTGGCAAGCACTATGATGATGATGGAGGTTATCCAGTCAGTGACAAACCGGTCGCATTTCGTTTAGTATCATTGGTCAGTACCGACAATGAGGGTACAATTCTAACCGCAACACCAGCAAAATGGCAATACGATCCCAGTAACGGTTCTGGCTCTTGGGAAGATCTTTAATGAAAATGCTATATTTCCGTCATGAAGCCTAGATATACAGTATTGTCATTCAATTTCAACGGCTACGACAAGGTTCGCGAGCCGTTTTCTGTTGATCCGGAGGCGGAGTACGTGTTCGTGACCGACCGCCCGGTCAAGACCACCCTCTGGAAGGTAATCGTCGACCCGAGGCTGACCAACCGTAACCCGGTGTACTCTTCCTATTATGTCCGGTGGCACCCGTTCGAATATGCAACCACCGACACGGTGATGGTGGTTGACGCATCCGTCCAGATAAAGGATTCGCTGGCCGACATATATGCCGAATTCGCGGAATCCGGTGCCGATTTCGCGCCGATGTGCAGCGTGTTCACAAATGACGAGAGAAAACTGAAGTTCTGGGTCGACACCACCCAGCGCCTCGACAGTGATAGCGGGGACCGGCTTCGCCATTTCATAGAAAAGATGGGCCAGGCGGAGTGGAAAGGGTCGCTCGGCATGTCGTACGTCCTGTTCAGGGATACTGCTGTCTCGGGAAGGTACCGGCGGCACGTATGGAGATACCTGCTGGCGCTAGGCACCGGCGGCGTGCCCAACCGACTCGACGAGGTCGTCGCCCACAAGTTGATGTATGCATACCGGGACACCATGGCCCTGTTCCCCCTGTCCGTACAGGTGATACAGTCATCCTACATGACCTACTGCGCCCACAATTCGGACATGCCGGTTACCAAGTACAAGGACTTCGAGCAGTGCTTCTATCTCTGCAACTGCCCGATATCACCCAACCGGTTCGACAAGGGGAGAAACTTCCCCAGGAAGTACAGGTACAGGACCGAGGCTATTCTGCTGACACGGTACCTGGACAGCCTGGACCTGGCAGAATGGCTTGACCACCACCTCAATACGGTGAAGTTCGACCACGTCCACATATTCGACAACGAGTCGAACTATGATGTCAAGGGAGTATGCGACGCTTACAACGAAGCCTACGGTGAACGGATATCATACCAGAAAGTGTACGGACACCCCAGGCAGTATAGATTGTATGACGCATACATCAACAGTATGTCGGATGCTGAGTGGGTCATGCCTATAGATGACGACGAGTACCTGGACATCGGTGATTTCGACTGCGTATATGACGCCATCATGTACTACAAGAAGAAATATGCGCACCTGACTGTACTGGCGGTAAGGTGGAAACACCTGTTCCCGAAGAAGTTCCATACAGAACGCGACGGGAACGTGCTGGACTACTGTACCGAGGAAAACCCGGAACTGGCAAAGTCATTCATGCACCTGGGGGACACCACGGTCAAGTGCATCGTGCGCCGCTATGGCGACATACACTACGAGGAAACTTGGGAAAACCCGGCTGGCGGGCATGTGCCGAAGCACAGCTGCTTCCAGGGCGCTTTGACATGCGACGGACGGACAGTGACCGGGTGCGGCATACTGGATTGTCCGGACAATCTGGACGACGAGCGGATACGGCTAATTCACTGCCGCTATACCGGACCTAAAGACTGGGAACGGAGATACGGCGGTAACGGCGAGACCACGGTGTCAGACTCGTCACCACGGAAAAAGCAGTTCCCTTTCATGGAACTGCTCAATAAGCTAGACTAGACTGTACGGTTATGGCGCGAACTCGGCCATTGTCCAACATGTGCCAACGCACGTAATCTGGTAATACTTGCCGGGCTCTATGGTATTCCCGGCAGTTACGCTTGGGTAAGCCTTTGTTATAGTATTTCCACGTTTGAGATATAACTCGACAGTTGAATTTTCTTCACCGATACAAGAAAATTCAAACGCAAAATTTGCAGCGTCATCGCCGTCCAAATAGCACATCAAGTACCATATACGATTGTTTCCATTTAAAGCCCCATATACAGCTTTATTGTTAGGAACAATCCACACCGTGGCTGACCCAATGTCAGGCAATGTTTCCAGCATCCAGTTACTATCCCAAATGGAATACCCGAGCCTTTTCTGGTAGGTCGCCACTATGTTTTGACCTAGACTATCTTCTGCAGCCTTGTCCGCTTGCTTAGCGTATTCTGCCCTTTCCGCATAGAATCCGACATTGTTTAAGCTTCCCCACAATGTAGGCTGGTTGTCATAGATGACGTTACCTAATTCATCAAGAATCGGGTCATCGTTATCATCAAGCAACTGAGACGACGTACCGCCTACGGTTGTAAGCTGTTTCCACGAGCTGGATCCGTCAGACATTCCAACAAAAAGCTCGTTGTCATGCGTAGGTGTCGGAAGAGGATTCGCCGGAGAGTCCCACGTGCCGTCTCCCTTGAGGAACTTGTCCTTGTCTTCCACTGCTGGGGACGGAACTATACCGGATGAACCGGCCGTAGATGCGGTCGCGCCGGTCATTTCCGGAACGGTGAGCGTGACGTCGGCGCTAGCGTTCGCGGTGAACCCGGTGTCGGTCGCCTGTCCAGAGCCGAGCTGCAGCTTGAGCTTCGCATTGTATACACTCGGCACGCCCGACTTGGGTGCGTAGGTGTCTACTATGTTCTGGCCCACCTCGTCGCACACTGCGCGTTCGGCCATAATCTTAGTGTTGTCAAACCCTGTCCAAAGTTTCTCAGTTGCCATAATCTAAATTCCCCTTCACTAGGTTGCCGACTTGCAGAGACGGACTGACAAAAATGCGATCTGATTCATCTTGTCCATAAGGTTACTGTAGGAACCCGGCTTCAGGTTCAAGTACCAGTCTTTCCATTGGCCATTATACGCAGCAGTCTTTGATGCAATACATAAATAATTCGACATGTTCAAATAGCCACCATCATCCGCCCTGTAATATCCGCTAGGATATCCCTTAAAACCATACTTATCGGTAGGCTGTCGACTATATACTACGCCACCTACATCAAATGCATCAATTGCGAAAAACTCATGTCCACTATCATCATTTTCCAAAGCTTTTAATTGGCTCAGTTCCCATGCAGCCGGCAGATGCCAACCATCGTGCAACAGCGCCAATAATGCATCGCTTTCTTCCATCTCTGTATCCGGTGGTTCAGTATCGGTCGTCTTCAACAGTGTCCGCTTGGCATACAGGTAGCCACGCTGTTCGACAGTTTCGGATTTATATATGCGGTAATCGGTATTTAATGTGCCTATAGGTTCCCTCAGGTTCTCGGTCGTCCAGTACCGGTTGCCAATTTGGACATACGGGTACCAGGTCTTCCCAATGAGAACGCTGTTCTGCACCGGCTTCGACACGGTTACCGATGTCCAGTTCGCCCATCTCGGCGAGGTGCTGTCACTCTCCGAGAGGATTACGGCGTTGTCCGTGCCGATCCTGTCCGGGATTGAGTCCAGCACAGCCTTGTTGGCGTGAGTATGCTCGGCAAGGACTGCCGCATCGAGATTTGTCTTGTCGGTAGCCGACATGAGGCCGTCCGACGAGGTGGTGGCCACCGGCAGTTCTGCCCAAGTTCCGTCACCCTTGAGGAACTTATCCGTGTCAGATGTAGTAGGAGCCGGTACGAGACCTTCGCCACCAGCTTCCAGCGAAGTGGCACCCGACATCACTGGGATTTCGATGGTGGCATCCGTATCGGCGTTCGCGGTAAAACCGGTATCAACGGCTTCAGCAGAACCGAGCTTCAGCTTGAGCTTGGCGTCGTTGACCGTACCTTGTTGAGACACTTCAGTCCAAGTACCGTCACCCTTGAGGAACTTGTCCTTGTCGGCAATTCCGGGTGCCGGGACCAACCCAGCCGTACCGGCAGCCTGTTCGGTAGCTCCGGTCATGACAGTAGGCAACTCGTCCTTTGTCGCATATGTCTCTACGATGCCATTGCCGTTGGCATCCTTATTGGCTATTTCGGCACGAATCTTCTTTCCGTCCCAAGTAGTAAACATCTGTTCGGACATATTCTACATCCCCAGCATTTGCAGTAAGTTTATCGTCCCGGTCACCAGTCCGGTGATCAATCCGCCAGTGAAGAACGCACTGGCTACAAGCGCAACACGGTAAATCCTATCCTTGAGGTCTACGGCCTTCTGCAGCCCACGGTATCGTTCCATGATGATGTGGCGACCCTTCACATGGTCGAAAAGTCCGTCAGATTGGTCATGCGCTTGATGCAGCACCTTGACCGAATCGGTCACGGCAATGTCGAGACCCGCATACAATGCGTCGATACCCATTGCCACGTCCTCGTAGCCCCAGCCGTCCTTGAATGCGTCGGAGTCGAAAATGCCTTCTTCCATTCCGTAGGTATTCTTCTGGAACTTCGTGAGCTCCTGTAGACCACGCTTGGTGAAAGCGAAGTTGCAGCTCCATCCAATCATTCCGGTTAGCATAAGGTCAAGACGCTCGCTAAACGTCCTAGCCTCGTTCCATGCCTTCACTGCTCCGGCAACCACACGGAGATTCGTATAGTCGATATCATTTCCAGCCCACATATTGTCCATGTTGGCGGTCAATATATCGGACGGCGGATTTTCAAGTCCAGTGATATCGGAATGCTCGCGAGTACCAAAAATCAAGTCATGGTTGGACAGCAGTTCAATATACCGCTCGATGAAGTCTACCGTCATAGGGGAACAGTCACCGTCCATGAAGATAATCGAGTCGCAGTCCGAATAAATGAAATTCCGTACTACAGAATTGCGGTTGGCACAGCGTCCGACACGGCTGCCGAGATTGTTGATAGGAATTACCTTGAACGGGTAGTATTCACCCGGCAAGTTCCAGTACGGCTTTCCGTCAGAAAGCACGTACACGACAGACGGGCGTACCGTCTGCCTAGCCAGTGCGGCGACTGTATTTCTCACCAGATAATGCTGGTTATGGTTCGGTATAGCAATAGCAACCCGCATATTCACCTCGCCTATTCTATTCCGACCAGCACCCATCTGTAGCTGGCAACACCGCCGACCACATCGCATGCCAACGCATAATGGCCGTTATCTAGCGGAGCCGCCGGGATGACGCCAACCTTCGCCTTGTCGGCATCGGTATAGTCGTTCTCGGAAAGACCCTTGCCTTCCACCTTGTCTACCTTGTTGGAAAGGTCGGCAGTTTTTGCGTAGGTAGTCGTAAACAGGTTTCCTTCGGAGTCCTTGATAGCGGTTTCGGCGGCTAGATTGCAACCACCGATAGCGTTTACTTTGCTATTAGTTATTGTAAGGGTAAGGTCATTGTCCATAGCGTCGCATGATGCTCGCTCGGCATACTTTGCGCTTTCTGCTTCGAATCCGTTCCCGTTAAATGTCGACCACAATTGTTTCGTTATTGTTTCAGCCATACTAATACCCTTTATCAGTTAGCGTTGCAACATAGGCGGAGACAGCAATATAGATAGGTTTCGCCACCAATACCGTTTCCATAAGTAATTCGTGGGCTACCACCACCGGTTCTTATGGTGAACGAGTAACGCTGTGATGCCAACCCATAATACTCTGATGTATATAAATCTAATACACTATTCACATTGATGAACCCGGCATCGCTATATACGTGTCCGGCTTCTCGATAATCACCTGACAAGCGGCCATTGAACCCCTTTGTATCAGTACCGCCATCCTCCACCGACAAAAGAGCTTTGCCATCATACTCACTCAATCCGCTACCCAAATTGTAAAAGTCTCCTCGTGTAGGGATTCGCCATCCGTCATGGAGTAATGCGGCCATTTCCGTCGTAGGGGAACCATCGGGCACTGCTTTCATAATGGATGTGTCTCGGTAGACCAAGCCATATTTGCGTGGATTGCTTCCGTTGTCATATTCCCAGTAATCGATATTCTTGTTTCCGATGGGGTTACGCAAGTTCTCTGTCATCCAATACAGGTTGCCTATTTTCACATACGGATACTTGATATTGCCAAAAGTGACCTTGTTTGAACGTGGAATAACAACCGATGATGATGTCCAGCCACCCCAACCATAGGTCGTCGTCGTTTCATTGTTTACCGTCGTATTGGTGATGATCAGTGTCGATGTACCTTCGGCAGTCGTCCCCGACGGTATGCCGGAATCCTTGATATTGCCATCATTGGCTAGGCTTATTAGGTTATTCTCGGTTCCGTCGGAAATTATATCAGCCTTATCGGCAAGAAGCGCATCCGCCTGTGTCTTTGTATAGGCATCGGATATTCCGTACCCGGCAAGTGTCGTGGAAACGTCAGCTTTGCCAGCCACCGCTTCGGTAACGCCTATACCGCTCTGCGCATTGCTCGAATCGGGCGCATAATGCTCGTCAATCGTCGGAAGGTCATCCTTTGTAGCAAATATGGCATCCGCCTGTGTCTTTGTATAGGCATCGGATATTCCGTACCCGGCAAGTGTCGTGGAAACGTCAGCTTTGCCAGCCACCGCTTCGGTAACGCCTATACCGCTCTGCGCATTGCTCGAATCGGGCGCATAATGCTCGTCAATCGTCGGAAGGTCATCCTTTGTAGCAAATATGGCATCCGACTCGTCCTTGGTATAGTAATCTTCTAAGTCCATTGTCGTCGTACCGATACAACGCCATATCGGATTACCTTCGGTGGGTACATCCCAAATCCACTCATAGAAATGGTCTGGATCTGGAGCATTCGGGTCTTCCACCAAGTAAACCACCTTAGGATCCGGATTCTGCACATCCGGATGATTGTCGGCACCAATGCCGTTCACCTTCCTATATCCGCCGAACTTCTTGAATGCATTGGTAACGGCACTGTTCGAAATCGGATTGGACGAGTTTTCGTTCAACTCTTGGTCAACCGCTGGTATCAACGCCTTGATGATACGGTAAAGTTCTTGAGCGCCTTCCTTGCCTACATATACCTTGGTATTAGCCATTTTCAACCTCTCTGATCCACGCATCCATGTCGTTAGCTGTACATTCGCTAGTATTGTCCACATCGGCCCACTGTCCGTTACCGCAGAGGAACTTGCCCTGCTCGCCAGCTTGTGGTGCTGGAACGACTCCGCGTACGCCGTCCTTATTTGCGGTAGCGCCGATAAAATCTGGCATGTCCGTTATGACGGTCTCCCATGTACCGTCACCTCGCAAGAACTTCTCATGGTCTTCTGCGGTACCATGCGGTACCAGTCCAGCGACGCTTCCAGCATACTCACCCGGCTTATTCTTGATATAGTCAACTTGGGTGTCGTCATCCTGTTTCCAGTCGGACTGGGGAATTTCAACGATAAAGTCCGACCATTCACCATTGGAAGTCAGAACCTTTTCCTCGTCGCCTTCCTGTGGAGGCGGAACCATGCCGGTAGTACCGATACCCTCGAACGTCTTGGCATCGATGCCGAACGCCTTCATTCCAAGGTAGGATCCCTCGACGACCTCGATTTTCTCCTGGTCGAGTGACTGCACCGTGATATTGTCTACCACCTGTGTAGAACTAGGACAACACGGCCCCGGCATGAAGAACGGCGGAGGAGGCGCAAACTGCCTCGGTACATCGGTTGGAGCTGGACGTGGCATGGGTATCGGCTTCGGTGCCGGACCCGGACACGGCGGCTGGCCTTTAGTGACTGAACTGACCTTAATCTTAGACATACGCAAGCTCGTGTAGCTGGCATTAGTTTATCGGTTTGCATAAAAAAAGCCCACGGCTATTGCCGTGGACTCTCCGTCATATTCGAGTCCTATGAACTACATGCCTATTCCACTACAGCTTGTACCAGCCTTCTCCAGTATAGATATTCATTATATCCTGGAAGAACTTCTCGTACTTCGGTGCAATATTTTCAAGGGAGAACTTCTCACCTTGTCTGCGACAATCTTCCGGGCGAATCTTTCCAGCAAGACAATTCTTTGCAGCGTTGACAAAATCTGCAAACGTATTGCACCGGTAGCCGGTTACACCCTCGATGTTGTTTTCGGAGAATGCGCCCCAGTCAGTCGTGATAGTAGGGGTTCCGGAAAGAAGCGTTTCCACCTGAGCACCACCGAACGGCTCAAGATATGTGGATGCGATGAATAATGCGACAGCATTTCGCATCAGTTCGGCACGGGTCTGGACATCAGCATATCCTACGAATTTCACAAAGTCGGGCCATTTGAAATATGCATATTCGTCCGACAGCTGTCCAGCTACCACCATCTTGGCACCGATACGCTCGCAAGTCTGCAAGGCAATATTTAGTCCTTTAGCGTCCGACACTCGACCGAGGAACAAGAAATACGGGTCCTTCAGACGTGATTCAAAGTCCGGGTTGTATGAAAACTCATCCAAGTCGAAATAGTTCGGTATTACTCGCCAGTACCACTGCGGATTGCAGTACTCGGCATCCGCCATGCCGTGTTCCGCATGCATAATTGCATAAGACTCGTAGGCACGGTATTCGGCCCATGCACCAGTATATCCGATACCCGGCTCAACCGTGATAATATCCGGTATTGCTTCGCAAATCGCACGAACGCCATTTCCCCAGAAGGGCAGAAGGAAATCGTTTGGCTGCTTACGTTCGTTGATTTCATTGATTGCATTGCAGTAGAATGTCTTATAGCACTCGTCATCGATATCGTACTTGAAATATCGCTCTCTGTACGGATGTGACCCATATACCTTCTGGTAGATCTCGTCCGAGACAACGTCCACCTCTTCGGCATTCGGCGGACAGGAACCCTCGACACCGTAGTGGATACATTCGTGGCCACGTGCACCCATCATCTTGCAGAACTTCCACGCCTTCTGCGTATACGCGCATGCATTGTACTCTGGCGTAGTCTTGGTATGGGGGACACCCAATACATGAAACCTGAACTTTGTCATTGAATTACCACCTTATAGCTGGTACCACCCAGCCCCTGTATAAAGATTAGTTACGTCTTGGAAGTATTTCTCGTACATCGGGGCAATCTTGTCGAACGAGTACTTCTCTCCGTTTGCTCGGCAATCAGCTGGATTAATTTTTCCATCAATACAGTTCAACGTTGCAGTGATGAAGTCATCGAACGTACGGCACCGATATCCGGTTACGCCGTCGATATTTGTCTCCGGGAACGCTCCCCAGTCAGTACTGATGACCGGAGTGCCGCACAGATGGTTCTCTATCACAACGTATCCGAACGGCTCGCTATACATGGAAGGCACGAACGAAGCAACCGCATTACGCATCAGCTCGTTTCTCTTATCGACATCCGCCGGTCCGACATACTCCACCCAGCCAGGCAATTTATTGAAACAATCCTCCCAGATCGGACCAGCAATGACCAGCCGGACACCTAGCTTCTCGCATACTTGCATTGCGATATGGACTCCCTTGTCGGCATATACGCGACCCAAATACAAAAAATACGGATCCTTCATACGCGATTCGATACTGCCGTTATAGGAAAAGTCGTCCAAGTCGAAGAATGCAGGAATTACCGCATGATACCAGCTAGGACGATTAATGTCCTGAACCTGGCAATGCATCCACGCATACGACTCATATATACGGTACTCGGCAAACGACCCCTTGTACCCGATACCCGGCTCAATCGTAATCAGTTCCGGATGTGCATCACATACCAGCTTGACTCCAGCACCAAAGAAAGGAAGAATGATGTCTAGCGGCTGTCTCCTCTCACCTATACCACGAATCGTATTTCCCAAGAATTCAGTATAGATCGAATTATTATCCAAGTCATAGTTTCCTGTCGGATGCGCACCGTAAATCGACTCGAAAAGCTCGTTAGAAGTTACCTCGATGTTCTCGGTGCATTCCGGGTCAGAACCAGGATTCCCATAATGATAGATGGTATGCCCACGACGGTGCATCATCTTGCAGAAATTGATGAGCTTCGTAGTAAAAGCACACGTATTGTACTCTTTGGTCGATCGTGTATGAGGCATTCCTATGACATGTAGTCTAAACATCGTTCACCTCGCACTGTTTATTTTCATTTTTCTGACGGAAAGCATCCATCCTTGATTGGGTCTCCGGTCGCAAGGCGTACCAACCTTCACCAGTATAGATATTCGTGACATCTTGGAAGAACTTCTCGTATTTAGGCGCAATGCTGTCGAATGAGAACCTTTCCGCATACTTTCTGCAGTCAACAATGTTAATTTTGCCATCCAGAATGTTCTTCGCCGCGTCCATGAAGTCGGCAAACGTCCTACAACGGTATCCGGTCAGTCCGTTGATATTGACTTCGGGGAACGATCCCCAGTCCGTCGTAATCACCGGAGTTCCTGACAGCATCGATTCCACCTGTACATAGCCGAATGGCTCAGTATATATCGACGGCATGAACGTACCGATTGCTCGCGATAATAACTGCTTACGCTCCTCAATCCCTACAGACCCGACATACTCGACATTCTCAGGAAATTCCATCGTGTCATACGGCACATACTTGTGACCGGCTACCTTCAGCTTTACGCCTAGCCGTTGACATACGTCCATCGCAATCCCGACACCCTTCGACTCGTTCACACGTCCGATAAACACGAAATACGGATCCTTGGCACGTTCCTCGAACGGAACATCACATATGAATTCGTCTAGGTCAAAGAAAGGCGGAATCACCGTATGATACCATTTAGGTGGTTCGGTATCTCCCAGCTGACAGTCCATCCAGCCATACGACTCGTATGCCCTGATATCAGCATACGAACCGGTGTATCCGATTCCCGGCTCAATAGTAATGATATCCGGATGGGCATCACCTATTTCCTTATGGCCAAGCCCCCAGAACGGAAGTATGATGTCGAGAGGCTGCTTGCGCTTGCCGATTTCGATAATGGCATTCTTGCGGAATGCCCGATAAACGTCGTCATTCTCGTTGAAAGGCATGTCAGCGGTAATGTCGGCATTGCCGTATACACGGTCATATATCTCATTAGATACTACGGTAACGTGCTCAGTACAAAATGGTGCCGAGCCTTCAGTACCATAATGGTAGACGATATGGCCCCTCTGGTGCATCATCTTGCAGAATAGCCATACCTTCTGTGTGATGGAACACGTGGCATGCGCCGTGGTTGTCCGCGTATGCGGAACGCCTAATACATGTAATCTAAACATTTGGCCTTGTTTCCTGTGAACTACGCACCGCCTAAAGGCGGTGAGCTTCGCGTTGCGTATCATTGTTTCCCGCGCCTTTAACCGCAGTCCCTGCGGCGATTAATCTTTTCCCTTCGGTAAGGATGTTGATAGCGGCATTGACGTCACGGTCGTGAGACGTGCCGCACTGCGGGCACGTCCACGACCTTACGTTCAGATCCTTAGTCAACATATTCCGGTAATTACATCGATGGCAGAGTTGAGACGATGGGAACCATCGTCCGACGCGGACGATGGTTCGCCCGTACCATTCAGCCTTGTACTGTAGTTTGTTCAGGAACATCCTCCAGGCTGTGTCATGCTCGGACTTCGCGTGGTCGCCCTCGGCGACCTCGCGCACGTCCAGGTCCTCGACCGCCACCGTTTGGTTCTCGCGGAGCAGTCTCGTGGACAGCTTGTCAAGAAAATCCTTCCTTCGATTAGCAACTTTTTCATGTTCGCGAGCGATGCGCAAGCGCAAAGCTTCGCGTCTCTTTGAACCTTTCTGCTTCTTGGAGAACGCTCTCTGAAGATCAGCGATACGACTTCCTGATTCTTTGAGGAAGCGAGGATTCGCGACGGCTTCGCCGTCGCTGGTCACGCAGAATTCCTTAAGACCGAGGTCGATGCCGATTTCTGTTTCGGAGGACGACAGTGCCTTCGGCACAGCCTCCTCGACCAAGATTGAAGCATAATACTTCCCGGCACGTGACCGTGTTACGGTCACGTGCTTTATTTCCCTTGCCGACCAGTCGATGTCCTCGTAGTTGCGGAAGGAAACGAAGCCTACCTTCGGTAGGCGGAGTTTCCTACCTTCCACTCGGATATTGTAGTTTGTCGTATAACTAGTATACGACTCCTTATCCCGGTGCTTAGCCTTGAACTGCGGAAAGCCGACTCCGTCGTCCTTCCGATCAAAGAAGTTCTTAAACGCCGTTTGCAAGTTAATCTTCTCGGAAGTCAACGCTTGCGCGTCGACTTCCTTCAAGAAAGGAAATTCGGCATAGAAATCTGTGGGGTTCGACCGGCACTGCGTGCCGGTCTCCTCATACGACTTCTTGCGTGCCTCCAACATGCAGTTGTATACCTTACGGCAGCAGCCGAAAGTCTTGCAGAGCAAGACTTCCTGCTTCTTGTTAGGATACAGTCTGACGTTGTAGGCACGCTGAAACATGGTTCAAAATTTCTTTTTATATAGTTTATATATAGTTAAATTAATTTTGTTTGTCAAGTTCCGCGCCTATCATCTGCCACCCTAAAGGGTTCCCCAGCGCCTAGCGGCGCTGGGTGGCATGTTTCTCGGCGCGATTTTCTAAAGCAGGAATAATTCCCAATATTCCTTTTCAGGAACATTTAAATAATTGCGGATGCTTTTTTCGCTGACGATTTGGCAAGGGGCACCGATCCATTTTACCATACGCGCCTGTTCCTGCAAAGGGGAGGCACCATGAATATTTAACAATATGCGGCTTCGGAGAATATAATGATCCAAGGAATCCCCATAAATAGGATTGTCCGGACGAAGGATTGTCACATTGTATTTTCGCCCCAAAAAATCCAATAGGACGTTACGGCGCTGAAGATTGTCCGTGCGCCCGACAAAAAGAATATCAATATCCTTTTCCACCGGGGCATATATGGACCAATTCATATAAGGCGCGAGAATATGGAGTTTCGCGTCGATTCCTATTTCGCGCAAAAGCTGGACGTTTTCCTCATCATAATCCCACACCTCATCGGCTGCCGAGAGCCATTCATAGTATTTGGTTCCCGGAGCGATCCACCCAGGGCGACATTCGGATATATTTCCGTCCGAGGCGCATGCCACCGGCTCCTGATTATATAAAATAACCCGAGAATAGCCGCGAGCGAATTCATGATAATCATAAAGGTTGCAAAAATCAACGGCACCAAGAACCATCAAGGTATCGGGAGACCTATCCGGGAATTCATGCACCAATGAATTCAAGGTGTCGAGATACATGGAAGATGAATATCGGAATATCATATCCTAATATAATCCTTATGTTGTCGGAATTGTCACGAATTGGCCCCATATCCGTACGGCGGCGGCCGTTCCGGACAGGAGGCGGATTTTTATCTCATGCTTATGCCCGGCATCCATAAAATACCAGCCAAGATCCGGCTCGTACATATTTTTACGTAAGGACACATACTTGCCGACGATCTTAGTCCCATCGCGATAAAATTCCACGGCCACATAAAATCTCGTGGTGGCGTCGGAATAAAGCGAAAGGCTAATAATGCGGGCACTGGTGCTAGATTCATATGTCCTAAAAGTATATGCCGTGGTTGTGGGGGTTGAATTATAGAGATACCCAAACGAGGCCCAAGTTCCCGCCGAGCCATACCCTTTAGGGCCAGTCGCCCCAGTCGTGCCCGTCGCCCCTCGAGGGCCACAAACACCCTTGGGTCCGCAGGGGCCACATGGGCCGTTGGCACCGGCCCAGGCGGGGCCGGAAGGTCCACAAGGGCCGGTGGCACCCTGAGGGCCGGTTCTGCGGCCTCCGGTCGCCCCAGTAGCGCCTTTTGGTCCGCAAGCGCCCTGAAGGCCGGAACCGCCTCTCGTGCCGGTATCGCCTGTAACGCCGTTTGCCCCGGACGGTCCGCAGGGTCCACTCAGACCTTGCGCACCGGTAACCCCAATGCCTCCGGTACTTCCAACAGCACCGCTAGGCCCGCATGGGCCTTGAGGGCCACACGGGCCTTGAGGGCCGCATGGACCTTGAACGCCGGTGCTGCCAGTCAGCCCGGTTACCCCGGATGGGCCACAAGGGCCGGCCGGGATAGAGGAGGAGATAACCGGGCCGCTCGGGCCGGATACAATGGATATATTTTCGCCGGGAATTATCGGGATGACATCGGCTACAAGGTTATCCAATGCGGTATCAATATTCTCGCCATCCTGGGTGCATGCGGCACGCTCGGCAATAATCTCATTCCCATTAAGTCCATTTATAAATTGAACTGTTGCCATTGAATACCTCGGCTATTACACGTTAATCAGCATATAGGCGTTTTTACAGTGAACCACGGACGCCGTACCGCTTACCTTCGTCAGGTGAACTTGGTATGCTGTATTCGGGGCCACGAGGAGGGATAAGGTTTTCTCTAGCGTGCTTCCATTCAGGCGGAATGTAACATCCTTGGATGTGCTCGCGGTTACGTTCGTAAAGGTGACCTTCACATAAAAAGAGGATGAGCCCTCACACCAAAAATAATACGTGACCAACGCGCCGCGAGTACTCGAACTTCCCCAGCTATCTATCAGCTTTGCTGATGTGGTCGGAGTATGTGTCGCCAAATCGCAGTCCCCAACCATAGCGGATACGGACATGCCTGTGGCAAACCCGTGGGGGCCGGTGGCACCCTTGGGGCCGCACGGCCCTTGAGGGCCGCAGGGTCCTTGAACGCCCCGGACACCGGTATTGCCGGTGCTACCGGTAGCTCCTTTAGGGCCGCAGGGTCCGCAAGGACCCTTTGCCCCGGACGGTCCGCAAGGCCCACAAGGACCGATAGGTCCGGTATCCCCGGTAGCCCCCTTGGCACCGGACGGTCCGCATGGGCCACATGGACCGGTGGGACCGGTCGTTCCCTTGGAGCCAGTAACGCCCTGTGCCCCGGACGGCCCTACGGGGCCGCACGGGCCGGTAGGACCGGTGTCACCCCTGACTCCGCCGGAACCCAAAGGGCCACATACGCCGGAATTTCCGGTCACGCCTTTCGCACCGGACGGTCCACATGGGCCCGTGGCACCGGTCGGCCCAGCAATGCCGCCAGGACCCGTGGCTCCGGGGGCCGCCGAGATGGTATACCCATTCGCGCCAGAGGTTATCGTAATATTTGTCCCCTCAATCAATGAGGCGGTGTTTGCTTCTATGGTATCTATTGCGGAATCGATATCCTTTCCTGAATGGGAATACTCGGCGTATTTCGCATAAAGCGGCTTTCCATTTATACTATTGACATACGCAGTTTTCGCCATAAAAACCTCATAAAATTAAATCAAAAGGCCCATTTGCTGCACCTTGCAGGTCACTGCGGCGGCCGTTCCTGAAACAAGTTTCATCAATACCGAATATGCATTTCCGGGCGCAACGTAGTATGTTACGGATGCCTCCTCATTGGCGGTGAGTTCCAGAACCGTGGAATACCCGGCGGAGGTGGTGCTATTTTTAAGATTCACATCCACATAGAAGGTTCCGGTACTACTCGTATAAAAGAAATATGTAGCCACACGCCCATAGGAAGAAGCATCCCACGTATCTATTTCTGTAAACGATGTGGTCGGCGTAAGGGATGATTTTTTACTGCAATTCGCTATGCCGGTAGGCCATGCCATCGTATTCGGGATACCCTTATTTCCGGTGACACCAATATTGCCTTTTGACCCGGACGGTCCACAAGGGCCGCAAGGGCCCTGTGCACCGGTCGGACCTGTGGCGCCTCGCACCCCGGTAACGCCTTGCGCACCGGTCGCCCCGGTAATGCCTTTCACGCCGCTAGGGCCGGAAGGACCGGTTGCGCCTGTGGCACCCTGTCCGCCAGTAACGCCTCGGACGCCCGTTGGACCGGTTGGCCCGGTTGCTCCTTTAGGGCCGCATGGGCCTTTGGCCCCGGTAGGACCGCTCACCCCGCGAGCGCCGGATGGACCGCAAGGTCCGGTAGCGCCTTTAGGGCCACATGGACCGGTTGCGCCGGTCGGACCGGCTGCACCGGTAATGCCTTGAGGACCACAAGGGCCAGACGCACCAGTAGATCCTCTTGGGCCACACGGTCCAGTAGGACCAGTGTTCTCGATAGTCGATATCGTCACTCCAGATGGTCCGTAGTCGATCTTGATGTTATCACCAGCGACTAGCGGATTGACGTTCATACGCAAATCGTCAAGGGACTCGTCGATATTACGACCAGCCGTTGTATATTCGGCGCGTTCCGCATATATCTTCTTTCCGTTAATTTCGCTAATGTATGTCGTCGTTGCCATATCGAATTTTGTAAAACCTCGTGGAATCAAATATAGATTATATGAGTTTTAGTTGCAAATTTACGTCCTTAGACGGACCAGCATCAGTGTATGTCCAAGGGCTCTCGTACTAAACGAACGTTCATGTATCTTGAATAAGCAATCCCACTTCCGTTTTTATCAATGTTGGCATCGTCTCCGGACGCAAACAGCTCAATATAACTATTCTTATTATTAGTAATTGTTGACGTAGCGAAAAAAGCATTCCCACCACGCACTGGAGTATGGTCGATATAATGAGACGGCAATCCAGAGCCACCTTCTATATAATGCAGTTCATTATCGTAAGGTTTTGCGTTAAATCCATACCTATCTAATCCATTTCCGGAATTGTCCCACCCAGTTTCTGACTTAAGCATCTGACCGGCAACTTCCGTTCCGCCTACATACGTAAACAACGTCGCATATTCATCATTACTTGGAAGATGCCATCCATTGTTGAACAGTGAATCCAGCTGTAACGTGTAACTGTCACTACCATTATCATGCTCGTAATATTTTTCGCCATTGAACGTATGTACGGACGAACTACCGTCATCATACTTCAAGTTCTCGGCAAGCCATTCCTGTGTTCCGATAGTAACCGTCTTGTACTTCTTTCCACATATTGTAGTTCTTCCTCCAGTTGCGTTGCGGACGAGACGAACTGACATGGCCATAGTATTACTGTTGTTAGTAAGCCCAGCAACGTCACGATCATACTGCATATACAAATGGTAGGATTGATCTGGAAAATCAATGTTTTCATACTCCTCCGACGTCCATAGAACTGAATATTTACCTTTATATACAAAATTACCATTAGCATCTCTATATCCAACTGGGACAGCATTAAAGCCATATGTATCATCATTGGATATACCCACATATGAATCCCAACCATCGCGAGACTTCAGATACTGTCCAGCCGTAGACGCAAGTCCGTTGCCTACTTGAAATGCCAATGTACGAAAGTCATCAGTACTAGGCAAATACCAACCATCGCCAACCGTAGCGGACACTCGCACGGCAGCCGCCCAATTATAAAACTTCTCGCTAGCGTACGGAGACGATTGTCCAGTATATATACCAACACCGCCGTCGTCCAGCTGCAAGTTTTCTGCAAGCCATTCTTGGTTGCCAATAAGGACGGTCTTGTAAGTTTTGCCGCCGATAGTAGTAATACCGTAACGGAAGATGGCATTTCCGTCAGCATCCACGATTCGCTTTCCGCCGTATGTAAGAACGATAGGAGTCATCGTCTAGTACCTCTACAAGATAGCGTCCAGTTCGATAGTAGTGAAGGTCACTACGCCGTATGTGCTGGTAGTCGCCGCCGGAAGGTTCACATGACCGTTTGCATCCGGAGTATACGCGGAAGAGTTGTTAAGCTTGACGCCTTGGACAATTGCGCTCGGTTTTCCGCTGACGTCCGACCATGCGACCGACGATGCGGTAGCAGCGTTTCCTGAAATATTGATTGCGTACGTATCGGTAGCCGTACCTGTAGTAGGAAGCGCAGACTGAGCACCTATCTGAGACGCTGTGACCGAGTGAGGGTTATTGGTATCGGTCAAGTGGGTATCATATGCAGATACCTTCGTAGCAGTGACGTCACTGTTGATAGCGGCCCACTGTTCGTTAGTAAAGCTGCTGTTATTCAGCGTATACTCGTACGACCAGCTTCCGCTCGGTGTACCGTCGGCATACTTGAACCTACGATATTCGTCAACGTCTGTCGTAGTTGACAGGTTAATCGATACAAACACGTAGTCGTTATTGCTTACGGTGACGCCGGAAGGGAACGTATAGCTATTCAATGCAGATGCGATCTGGGCATTGGTAGCCGACGTTGTCAATCCAAGGTCGGTCACGACGTCGTATGTCCCAAGGAAGTATGCAGTATTGGTCGCGATTGACGAATTGACGAAGTTCTTGACGGCTTCCGTAGTAGGATAGTGTCCGGACGTCGGCGTATTCGGTATGGAAGTATCCTTATTGGCGACAGCCTCCCTGGAAGTATCGCTTGGGTGGACGTGGTCGCTCTTAGACCATGTACTTGCCGAACCCGGACTAGCTGTGCCGTCCATTACTGGGTTACTTGTACTCGCTGACGGAATAGTCGGCTTGTTCAGGATTTGTGACGCACCGGAATTCGAGTTCCAGTCCGCGTTAACCTGGTCGACAAAATTGCCTTGCTCGTTAAGGAACTTGGTAGTCGAACCAGAGCTATCTATACTCAGCTTAGCCTGAAAATAATTTTTTAAGTTATTTACAAGTGTTTGTAAACCATCCCAATTAAGATAATTTGCCATATTTCTATCCCCTTATGCATTGCGGACTAGGCGAACTGAAAAGCCGTAGTCCTTGCTGATATTTGCCAAGCTAGCATTGTCCGCAACGCTCAATTCCATATAGTACGATGTGGTACTATTATCAATTGAACTCCAAAAGCACGCAACATTACCATCGTCGCAAAAATCTTCAGATGGATGTCTCTGCCCAGCTGGCAATGCAGAAAATCCATACGCATCAATACCGTTGCCACTGTTATTCCACAAGCTCATTGACTTCAGTGCATTACCGGCAGTAGATGATCCGCCCGCAGATGTAAACAGTGTCTCAAATTCAGTATTACTAGGCAAGTGCCATCCGTCGCCAGCAGTAGCCGATACCCTAACAGCTGCATCCCAAGTGTAAAAATGCTCACTTGCGTACGGAGACGACTGTCCGGTATAAATTCCGGACTCGCCGTCGTCCAGCTGCAGATTCTCAGCCAGCCATTCCTGGTTTCCAATCAGGATAGTCTTGTACGCCCTTCCACCGATAGTCGTGGTGCCGTGGCGGAAAAGGGCCTTCCCGTTCGATGCAGTGAGCCGGACTCCGCCGAATGTAAGCACTGTAGGTTTCATCCAAAAATCCTTTGCCGAGTATGAAACTCACCCGGACGGATGAGAGGTTCATCGGCAACAGCCTTTTAGTACGGGACTACTAGGTTCCCGACGAAGTGAACAGCGAGTTGATATCGGCATCGGAAATTGCAGCCGGGTCGCTACCGGTAATAGTAATCGTACCGGATCCATCGGAAGTTACTGCTGCCAGACCGGAACCGACAATGTTATGAGCATTCTTGACCGCATTGTTAGTCACAAAATTCAAATACACGTTTCCAACAGTTGCTGCGGCGTTAGCTGTTGCATAACTCGTTGCTCCGACAATAACCGCATCGCTGTTTGCCAGGTCATACGCAGTCTTCACGGAATTCGGCGTCGCCGCAGTAGTCGTCGACGTACTGTTGACCGCGTCGGTGAGCTGCACGGCACCCTTGACGCTCGTAGTACCGTCAGGTACGGCGATCGTGACATCGTTGCTAGTTGCAGTAATCGACACGTTGGTTCCGGCAACGACCGGAATCGAATTACTGGTAATCGCATCGAGTTCGGTACGGACGGCTGCCTCGGACGGATAGGCAACATTCGTAGCCGTACCGGCAGCACGGATAGACGTTACCTTGTTTGCCGAGTCTTCGAGCGTCTTGGTAACAGCAGCTCCCCATTCACTAGGAGTTCCGCCATCTGTACATGTATATGTGGTGGATACATTGCCTTCGATCTTTTCGAAGACATATGCAGTTCCGGTATCCTTGACAAGCTGATAGTATTCATCAGTACCAGACGTTGTCAATTTAAGTACAGGAACCTTCTTTGCAGTAAGATAAGCGCCAATTGCCGCATATGTATCCGTCATGGCCACATAGACTACAGTGCCGCCCAAGTCGTTCAATGCCGTGTACACAGCACCGCTCGTGATGGCCTTCGTCGAGCTCTGTGTCGGAGTAGTGTCCATCGTCTCGACTGTAGCTGAAATCTTGCCGTCGGTTTCTCCAATCGCCTGAATATACTTACCGGCCTCACCAACTGCGGCTACGTCCAGGTCGTTGATAGCGTCACGGACAGCCTTTTCTGTAGCCGCCTTATTGTTTTCGCTTGCTACGGTGGCTCCGATAGAACCAGCAAGCTGGACGACACCAGCGTCACTTGTCGACGCATTAGGAATAACTACATCACCGTTATTATCCTTAAGTTCTGTACCGCTAGAACTACCCAGCTTGAGACTATTCACGAAATCCGTCGTGGTCTTTCCGGAATCGGTAAGATCCCCGTTGCCATCAAGTCCAGCCAAGTGGCCAGTTGTAGCACTAGAAACCCTTGTCGCACTGTTGTCAGCCGTAATATTGACCGCAGCGACCTTACCGTCAGTCTCGGTTACCTTGACCTGGACGTTCCTGCCGTCGACGGACGTAATCTCTGCATCCAAACCATCAATGGCAGCCTTTACACCAGCGCCGCTGATCGGCTTGTCACTGTTAGTTCCAGTAGGTACGTACGTCTGCTGGGTAATGTCGTCGGTGAACGCGCTCAACGTAGTAGGCTTGTTCTTGATATAGTCATCTGCACCCGTCAGAGTCTGTTCCCAGTCGGGCTGGACGTTGACTTCAGCACCGGCAGCGATACTATCCAGTTTTTCCTTGTCTGCACCCGTCATAAGACCGGCAGAACCACCAGTGCCACTAGAAGAAGCAACAGCGTTCGGAATGTTTTTCTTTGTCGGGTTAATCTGGCCATCAGATGATTGCTCAATAGTATCGATAAACGCAAGAGCATCACCAGACGCGGTCGGGTCACTAACGGCCATGTTTTTTGCATCGACAAGGCCATCCGTCGTTGTAATCAACGAATAACCAGCAGTGTTTCCTACCTTACCGCCATTGGTAATGTTTCCATGATCGTGGGTATTGCTGGCCGTATTGTCAGACGTTACGGTCACCGCCGTAATCTTGCCGTCCGCTTCGGTAACAGATAGGCCGAAATTCGGCGTTACACCGGTATCACCGGCAGAATTAACCGTAGCGTCGAGGTCGTTGATGGCGTCACGGACTGCCTTCGGAGTAGCTGCCGTCGTATCGGTAGTTTCATTTGCTCCTATACTACCTTGGAGCTGCACGACACCCTTTTGTGACGTAGTGCCGTCCTGGATGTCGTTCAATGTAAGGGTTACGTCGCCGTTTTCGTTCTGTGACATGGACGCGACACCCTTGAGCGTGCCGCCAGTGACGGACACGGCTGTCTGCTTAGTTTTGAAACTAGACGGAGATACATCCGAATTCTTGATTAGCTTACCGGTAGAACCATCAAATATGGCAAAGTTTCCGTCAGTCGCAGATGACGGACCAGTAACCGCACCATCGATATTATTCTGGATTACGTTCCAATCATCGTTAGACGCTGTACCAGCGGCATAGTCCTTCGACGCAATAATCATGTCACCGATTTCACATACTTTTCCGGCATATGTACCAGCATCGGCAACCTTGTATGTATCACCAGCTTTATAATTCTCTGAAGGCAATGTCGGATAAGTACCATGAGTCGCACCAACAGTTCCCTTATAGTGCATCGCTTCGCCGATATTGCCAACCACGGCCTTTACATATGCGGTTGTGGCGATTCGTGTAGAATCATCACTAGTTTCGGCGGTTGTTGCCGTAGGAGTACCAGTCAACACCGGAGATTCTTTCGGAGCGAACTTGTTATGTATATTCGTAACAAGGGTCTCTAGGCCATGTTTGTTCAAATAGGTATCGAGTTGTTCTGGCATGATAAACCGTCACGTAAGCTTTACGCGTAGTTTATCAGTTTGCCACTAATCAGAACATGTTATCTATCTCATTATCGGAAATAGCGACCGGATGGTTGTCTATATAGGCCAGTGAAGTCGAATCGGATTCCTCCCAGTCAGCCTTCGTATTTATCTTCGTTACATATTCAGGCGAAATGCTGATCTCGTGGTTCTGCTGCGCAATGGCAATGCCCAGACCGGCAATATAGGCCGGGACGTCTACAGACTTGTCGTTCAAGTCGATCACCAGCGGGACTCCGCCCACCTTTACGATTTCGATCCGGTTCGCTTGGGAACCCGGCTCGATATCAGCCAGCTTGGACTTTTCCTCTGCAGTATACGATGCAGTCGTGGCGTCAAGGATAGCCTTGTTGTTATGCGTATGTGACCAGACACCAATGGATACCGTAAAGAATTCATCGCCGTCGCACAGCTTGTAGAAGACGTCACGAGCCCAAGTCATCTGACTGGAATCGGTGAATGCCTCGTTACAGGTAAATATGACGTAAGGCTTTACTACTTCGAGTTCTATCTTGTACAGCGTGAAGTACATTCCGGTTCCGCCATACGACACTTGCTGGGGAGTGATCCATGCAGCGTTGTCGTGCAGTATCATCGGCGCTCCACTCTCGAACGCCTCCACGATACGGCTGAACGGAGTCGCCATTTGCGTATCCGGTTCGACCGTATTCGCAATGAACGTACTGGTAGGGATGGTAATATATACGGTCTTACGTGCGTCCGGAGGCATGGGGACGTTGTTGACCTTGATGACCTCGATCTTGTTGTCCAGCTGTTGCGGCGTGTATCCGGTATCGGTTAGGTTTCCGTTTTCATCCAGTCCGGCAACGTGCCCAGCAACCGCTCCTACCACCTTGTCGGCCTTGGAATGGACGTCCACGTGCCCCGGTTCGGCCCATTCTACGCCATTCTCAGTTACAGTAAGAACAGATCCTACCGGACTTTCTTCCGACGTAGGCACTTCGCTAATCGTCAAGTCGATATTCTTGTTCTCGTCCGGGATTACCGGAGTGCTTCCGTTGATTGAAATGCTGTTGACAGCGCCCTTTTCCTCGATTTCTTGTTCCAGGTCTGACCGTAACGTATCCAGAGCTTCCTGGGTAGCGGTCGAAATCGGCTTGTCGAGGTCAGCCGTGTTGTCAACTTTATCCAAGCCGATGTTTCCGCGAACGTTTTTACGTCGCGTGTCGTCAAGATTCTGAGGACTAGTCAAAACATGTGTCGTAATTTGCATATATTTCTCGTCAACCGGCTTTGTATTCAGTTTATAAGAATTGACATTTTAAATCACAGATAAACTGCACTTGACTGCACTAAGAGGCAAACATGTCATTTTACGATACAGCAGACTTTGTAGAGGCGTTCCGCAACGGAGGATGCTTCCTATTCGAAGGCGACGAGGGCGATCCGGACGTGACCGAGGAAGCACCAGAAGACGCATCATTGGAAGATACAGAACGCGACGATAACGACACTCAAACTGACGAAGGTTCAGAACAAGATCCGCCCACACCAGATGAAGAAGACTCGCAAGACGAACAGATACCAGACGATGTCAAGGAAAGTTCTGCAGAAACGGTGAACACCGACGACCCATCACAAAGCAAGCAGTCGTTCACCGCAGACCAGATTGCAGCAGAATTCCGTAAAAGCGGTGCCCTCAAGATGACAGTCGCCTACGCAGTCAAAGCCATCGGGAAAACAAAAAATGTCACACTGAAGATGCTTCTGCCATATATCAAGGCAGGAATCGAAAAGTTCTGCCAAAAGCAGGAATTCTCGACCAATGTGTCCGAAATGGCCAAGGCAGTCATGGAGACCTTGAAGAGCCTCAGCGTGAAGGAAGTGCAGAAGGCCAAGATGCAAGCAGCGCAAGCCAAGAAGGACGCCGAACAGAAGGCTGCCGCACAGCAATCCGATGAAGGATCCGCACCAGAAGGCGGCGAGGAAGCCCCAGCGCCAGAAGGCGGTGATGAAGGCGGAGAAGAAGAAGGTGGCGAAGAAGTCGCTCCACCAGAAAACTAAGAAAAAGGGACGCATCAGCGTCCCTTTCCCACACCACGCATCCAAATCTACATGTACAAATCGGCGTAAGTTTCCGACTCCATTTCTTCCGGAGTCAGCTTCTCTTCCATCTTTATTAACTTGTTGTCCAGTTCCCAGTATTCCTTGACATATCTGTCCTGGCGAAGGGAATCCTTGTCGGTCACGCAAGTAAGCCTTGACAAGTCCATGTTGTCCTTCAAGTCCATCAGCTTCACCTTGGTGGCTAGTAAGTTCTCTCCGATCCGACCGATATACACGTCACGGCCATCTGACTTTCCACGTGTCAGAAGCTCCACCGTCTTCCAGACGGCTACCGGGAAGAACAGAGAAAGGTCGCTCACGGTAAAACCGCCGTCCTCTACAACGTCGTGCATGTACGCGGCAGCCGTCAAAATGTCGTCATTGTACTTCTCGGCGGTCAGTTCGGCAACTCTCGTAGGATGATAGATATATGCCTGTCCTCCCTTGTCGAGCTGTCCGGCGTGCGCGAACTCGGCAAATGCCTTCGCACGTTCCACCATGCCCAGATTCTGCTTCTGGACGTCCTTTAGAAAACCCTTAATCTCGTCGCGTGATCTCATCAAATTCCTCTCTCACACACAAAAGTTATGGCTTCCGGCACGCACTCGCATTGCCGTACTGTTAAAATTACATCATTTAAACAAGAAAGTAGTAATTTATAATTTGTAATTCAAATCGGGACCCATTATGGTTTTTGATGCAGATTTTGAACACGAGATGACCCAGCAGATGGTAGCGGCAATCTCGTTCGCACTGGAACTTGACGCAGAGGTGATGATCGACGACGTGAAGCAAGTCCGCAAGGTCATCAATACCTACACGTACTCGTTCCACGGACAGTTCGCCGCCGGTGAGCTGTTCGGCGAATTCTACGGACAGTACTCGGTAAAGGACAATCTCACTACGCTGAACCAGATGAAGTTCAAGTTCGGCGACTGCGACACCGAAGCTGTCATCAGTTGCGGAAGCGGACAGACGATGCTCAACGGCATATCGAACGCATACAACGTGTACCGTACCAGAAAGGGAGCACTGCCGAAAATCTACCCTCAGCTGACAAGTAAACTTGACACCATCAACCGTCTGGCAGCAGACACCAAGGTAAGCGAAAAAATCGCAGCGATTACCGCAGAAATCCGTGAACTCTTCGGAACCGATATCGAACTGGTATCCACACTACCAAAGGAAGGCTAATATGCAGCTTGACAAGTACATCAGCGACATCAAGGAAGGAATCGACAAGATCGGCAAGTGGCCGACAAAGATGCTGACCGAACGCTCGATCGAAATCAACTACACCGCTAACAACATCCGTCTCGCCGGACGTGTCGTAATTGCGTTCAGCGTGCCCAACGGACACGTGAACGTGCGTGTGTCCTTCTACAACTACAACTGCGTAAGAAAGGAATCGCTCGTTATGAGGGAAATGTCCGTCGACGCGGTCGTCAAACAGGTAACAAGCTTCGTGGACGACAAGGAATCTCGCCTTCTTGCCGACTGCACCAACGCAGAATCTCACCGTCTGGCCATCGACAACCTCATGTCGGTCAACGGCTACGCAGTTGATTGCGATTCGAAGTACATGGCGGTGTTCAATGGCAAGGGTGTCAAGATCACGTTCAAGTACACCGACGAACCGAACTTCTCGGTAATCATCACCAAGATCCGTAAGAAGTGCAACGAGAAGGACATCATGTTCGAGACGGCCTTCCCCGAATACGACTATGCGGCATGGATGCAGAAGATCTCGACTGGTATCGAGAACATCCGCAAGAAACTCGTACCAGAGGCCACCAAATGATCAATCCGAACGCAAAACTCACTGCTGAACAGTTTCTATTCGCCCAGCGGTTCTTCTACTTCATGTGGGAGGCTTGCGCCGGATACGCCATAATCGTGATAATGACTATTATTTCCATCACATTCGGCACATTCATGCTTGAACAGTTCGGCGACGTAGGCGGTTTCATCTGGATTGGCGTCACCTATGTAGCGTTCCTCAGTTTCGATTCGTTGTATCGTAGAATGGTTAAAAGCATGCGAGCCCATCTTCCACAAGGAATCATGCAATGAATAAAGACCCGAACGAGCATTACGTACCACAAATCGTAAAAGACGAGGAAGAATATATCCGTTCCGGTATCGCCACATACGGATACGATGGATTCTGGACCTTCATCGACGAGCTGAACAAGAAACCGATCAAACCGTACAGAATCAAACTAATACGTAGAAAGTTTCCACAGCTTTCTATGAAGAAAGGCGGCATCTAGCCGCCTTTTTTATTTCCGCATTTCAGCGATTTCAGCCCTCGACAGAAGCCGTTGATTGCTACTGCCTCGGAATCGCAAGGAAAGATCTCTCTGCGCCTGGATAAATGGTCCGTCGACCAAGACATCCACCAAGTCGAGAATGCGGTCAGTGACCCCTTCCACGTGCTTTCTCTGACCAAGAAGCAAGTCTCTCTCCAGAATGTAGCCAGTGTAGATCCACAAGGTCTTTTCCGGATACATTTCCTTGAAACGAGTTAGCAACGGAAGCAAGGCGGCTTGGTTCTCAGGTTCCATGACTTCCCCGCCAAGGCAACTTAATCCGTCTATGTAAGGCTGCTTGCACGCTTCGAGGATTTCATTGGCCTCGATCTCGGTAAATTCCTTACCGTATGCGAAATCCCATGTTTCCTCGTTAAAGCAACCTGGACAATGGTTGCGGCAACCGCTGACGAAAAGGCTGACTCTGCAGCCTTCGCCGTCAACGATACTCATGTAGTCGATGTTGCCGTAATGCATTAGATGTTCTTCCTATCGCCGAGTTCCTTAATCTTGGCCTCATTCCAGGAAGAGAAAAGGGACTTCCTTGGAGCCCCCGAAAGGTAGCCCGTGATACGACGAACTCGAACTATATACGACTCGTCATGGCATCCGCATACAGGGCATGCGTTATCAATTACACCATGATAACCACATTTAAGGCAATCGTCCAGCGACATGGTTGTCGTAAAGTATCCCAAGTCACCTTCATACATAGCGTCAATGACTGCCTTGAGAGCAGCTGGATTCTTTGCCGGATCACCATTGACCTTATAGTAGAAGATGTGGCCAGCGTTGGTGAGAGCATGGAACGGAGCTTCGGTCTTGATCTTGTTTTCAAGCGACGTATCCAGAGAAAAGTCCATCATGTGGGAGTTGGTGTAGTAACCCTTGCCGAACAGACGATGCAGATCGACATCGGCGAGCTTCTTGTTCTTGGCAACGAGCATCGTGTGACCGTCCTCGTCCTTGACTTCCTTGGAGAACTTATTCTTGTCGATATTCGCGAATCGGCCAGCGACAGCTTCCGCCGGTGTAGCGAACGTGCTCCAGTTGAGATGAGTTTCTTTCTGGCAAGCGTCAGTGAACTCGCGGATATGCTTGACAATATTGATAGCAAATTCGTCCACATCATGGTCAATACCAAAGGTCTTGCCAGTAATTACCTTGACAGTTTCAGCAATACCGATGTAACCGATACTCAATGTAGACTGTTTCAACACGTCGGCAATCTTGTCGTGAATGGCATGCGGCTTGTCGTCCGACGTATAGTAGACGCCTTGCTGCATAGTGAACGGATAGTTCTCGTATGTCTTCTCGCAAATGAGCTTGAAGCGTTCGAGAAGGCTTCCCTTCGCATCTTCTAGCATAGCGTCAAGCTTTTCATAGAAAATCTTCGTACGGTTCTCGACATTCGTAGACTCCAAGTGGGCTTCGATAGCGAGTCGAGGAAGGTTGATAGTGTGGAATGCGAAGTTGCCACGGCCAGTTGTCTGCTGGGCACCGTTAATATTTCCGATAACACGTGTACGGCATCCCATCGTAGCGATGGTGGTGTTCGGAATGACACGGCGTAGAGTAGCCTGATGACCCTTGCACTTGATGATATCCCAGTTGTCACCAATACCGAGGTTGACAGAATACTCAGGGAATTCGCCCTTAGGAGTCTCAATGTCGGTTTCGTCGGTAATCATGACAGAATCGTTATTGCCACGATGAGAAATCAGCTTGCCACCAGACAGCTCGACTTCCTTGGTCTCGTACTTGATGTACGGCTTATTGAAGGAGGAGTCGACACGGACGAAGTTCGGATAGAATCTGCGAGCGAGACATTCGATTGCCTGGTTGTATAAGTCGAAGTTCGGATCGCCAGCGTACTTCGTGTAGCCCTTCATGAGCTTGAAGATCAAGATGGGGAAGATAGCGGTGAGGCCGTCGCCCATGCCTTCGTACTGCGCACGCATGAGGTTCTTGCTTACCATACGACCGCAGTTGGAAGTATCCATACCGAAGTTAAGGGAAGAGAACGGCACCTGGTTACCTGAGCGAGACTGCAGAGAGTTCAGATTGTGAACAAGCGCTTCCATTGCCTGATGCGTGTCAATGTCGGTGCATTCGATAGCGGTAGCGACACATTCCGGACGGTATACGTTGTACAGATCCGCCAGCGGCAAGTCCATTGTAATGCCGATCTCTGCAAGCTTCTTGGCAACACGCTTGATCATCATCTCTTCGGTCTCTGCGGGTTGCTTGAGGAACATTTCGTATTCCTGGTCATGGGAATACATGGCATAGCGGTTAAGTTCACGAGCGAGGTTCTTACGGAACGACTCGTCTACGAACGGTGCAAGGTCAAAGTCGATATTGTCGCAAGCGATACCACCGTACTGCTGATTCGACTGCAGCTGGAGAATAACGGCGGTCAATGCCGCAGCTGACTGGATAGACTTGGCTCTACGCAAGAATCCAGTACCAGAATCAAATCCACTCTTTAGTAACTTGCCGATTGGGGCAAAAAGACAGTTAAACGTCAAGTCATAAAAATTCAAATCGTGCGTGTGCAGGTATCCTTCGGTATGCTCATCTACATACTTGCGAGAAATCGTGTTCAAGCAGTTGTACAGTTTGTTGGTCTCGCTGGCAATCTTGCCATACATGCCAGCCGGTGTAACGCCAGATTCATTGGCGTTGTCTCTTAAGATATTCACGCTACCGAGCTTGTCTTGCTTCAACTTACGAATGATGGCATAAACGCCACTTTCATTCTCACGGATCCTAGCACGGTCTTGACGGTACTTTATAAAAGCCTTTGCCACGCAGTTGTAACCGCTATCCATGAGCACGTTTTCGATGGTGTCCTGGATGTCCTCGACCTTTGCGGACTTCCTTCCGCCAGCCGACAGGTCGTCGACGACTTCACCTACAAGTCCGTCCAGAATTTCGTTTGTGTATTGGGTCGTGCAGTCCTTAAATGCTGCCTCGATTGCGTCATAAATGTGCTTCGTATCGAATGGTTTCTTACGGTGGTCACGCTTAATTACATGTATTAACATAACATCTCTTTTGCCGTTTCGGCAGTTAAATTTATCGTTTCGGTAATGGCAAGTTTAGCAATATTCAAATGCAAAAACAAACACCAAAATGACCCAAAATTAGCAGTAAAACACTATATATTGTTGATAAGTTGTTGATATTTATACCATATGTAGATATCACTTCAACCGGGCCCAATAAAAACGCCGGAACCGAGCTGGTTCCGACGTAAATTATTTTTTACTTACTTTTTTGCCGTGACGATGTGACCGTCCGACCCAGTCACCATAGCCGCATTTGCGATGCTCTGGATGCGCTTGTTCACCGCCGATGCGAAGTCGTCGATGCCGTATCCGTCCGGATATAGGTCGACAAGGTCGCTGATGATGCCAGCAATGTGGGCATGGGTGAAACTTGCGTCGATGATTGTCTGCATCAGCTTGGCGAAGTCCTCGTTCGTCTCGACCATCCAGTCCGGTTTGGTAGCTCCGAGGCACTTGTAACGCTGCGTAATGACGTCAAGCACCTGTGGGAACGAGTCCGGATTCTTGACGTGGATAACTTCGTCGATACGTCCGTTACGAGTCTTGATGGTAGAGTTGATTCTCTGAGGGTCATTGATCGTCATGATGATGACGCCAGAGAACTTGTTGGAGTTCGTCTCGTCGATACAAGTGATGAACGTCGTAGTGAGGTTGTCCTTCTTGCTGAAGTCGTTACCGTCAATATCGTCGAACACGAAGATAGATCCGGGGAACATGTTCAGAATACGGAACACGCTACGGATCTTTCCAGTATCGTTCAAAGAGTCTGAAGAAATCCAGAACACTGGGACATCGGTGAACTCCATAACGAGCTTGTGGATAGAGACCGTCTTACCAGTACCGGGGTCGCCCTGCAGAATGTAGCCACGACGACGCTTGGAAGACAGCACTGCACGGCAAGTACGAGACATGTCGGCAATGTCGATGTTGTGGATATCGAAGTTGATATTGCGGCGAGGTTCCGTGTGAAAATGACCGCCGTCAATCTTGATCAAGTTCTTCTTGATGTCGATCGAAGAAATGTAGTTGGCGTAGATGATATGCACGATATCGTCCAAGATATCGACACTTTCCTCATCGTCATCCACATCCATGTCATCACTCAAGCCGAACATGTCGGCATTGTACACGCCAACGTTAATATAGCTGTAGCCAGAGTTCTGCGTGACGTTGTTGTCCTTGTTCTTCTGGTCGTAATAGTTGACCTCGACACCGACGTTCACCTTGCGGTACTTGATGAGCATGTACACGGTCACCATTTCGCCGACAGTCTGGTTTCCAGTTGAAGGCGGACGGTGAGTCTTGACAATCTTCACCTTGTACTTATCTTGCATTTCCGGCTTCATTTCGATAAGAGCCTTGCAGATGTCACACGTAGAGTCCATCTGCGTAGTGTGTATAGCCTGACCGTTCTTGTATCCCATGAACTTAGCCAGTTCGTCGTAGTCTGTATGGACTTCGTACTTCTGCGAAATGAACAAGTTGTTCACGATCATGCTGGCCTTGCTCAAGTTCAATGCGGTCTCCGCCAGGTCAGCGTAGTCACGCAGCTTTCCGGTTGCATTGTCCTTGACGATGTCGATGACACTTTCTGCCAAGTGCGTGCCGACATTGATCAGCTTACGGCGAGTATCGCCAGAGAGCTTGTTCTTCAAGTAGCGAAGCTTCGCCTTCGCATCCTTGCCCACCCAGAGATCGCTGTCGATCTCGATATTCAAAAGCATGCTGCCGATATCGTCGAGCAGCCGAGTACCGATATTTTCAGAATTTGTCATTACACACCCATGTTGTCCGGAATGCCGTCATCATATTGAACTGTTACACTGGACTTCGATCCGCCGTACTTCCAAGTTCGGATAAACACCCTGATGAGATTGATTGCAAATGCACCAAATAGCAAAATTTTCAGTACGGAAATGATTTTTTTATGCGTCATTATAGTTCCCTTTAACTTCACTCGTAAGGTTAATATAGTAATTCAGCGGGAAAACGGCAACAATAGCGAATTAATTTCATAAATAGTCGACGGACGGTACGAGTCGTCCCCGGTGTATGAACAACATTTCCCGGTAGACACCGCCATCGAGTGCACCATTCCCCTATGTCCGCCGCAATGCAGTATGTGGTTTGACGAGGCCATGTACTCTCCCAGCAGTTCCACCGATGCGAACGGACTGTCAGTGATGTCACTTTCATTAACCACCAGCGAGACAAGAGCGTTCCTCATTTTCCAGTATCCTATATCGCCTTCGTTTACGCCACCATAAGGGCACGCAATACGGAGTTTCATGTATTTTTCTGACAAAAATGTCTTTACATGGTCAACTATCCAGTCGTGACAATGGTCTTCGTACTCGCCGCAAATCAATATCTGCCCTTTTGGGTCTTCTGGGCGAGAAATTGGCGTCGATACCGGATATGAATCCAACGTAACCGACTTTTCAAGCTCCGGATGTGCGAAATTACCAAGGAAAATCGCCTTGTCGTACTTTCTGACCTTGTTTCTGTACGCGTCATACCAGTCATGGAAAATGTAGACGTTCTTTTTGCCTTCGGCACGCCTCACCAATCCGTCGCCAAACTGAGTAACGCCCAAATCTGGGACAACATTTGGTGCTGCGAACTTGGTTTCTACCTCGATAGTCCTCGCCACGGCCACAGCGAGCAAGTCGTACTTTGACTCGCCCTCGAACGCACCCAGATCTTTTCCAAAAAAAATCATATTTAGGCACCGAGTTCAGCCAGTTTCCTAGCATTTTCCAGATAATCGTCGATTTCCTTACGCTGTTCTGGCGACAAATCCGGAATAGCATCAAAAATCTCGTGAACGAACGTCGGAATGTATGCAGCGCCGTCCTCTGACATGACCGCGTCCAGTATTTTGGTAATCGTTACCCCGTCGCCGTAGTCGATATCGTATATCGTCGTATCGATAGTCAATAGCGTCGCCGGAGTTATCGGCCACCGGAGACGTACGTCAAGACGATTCTGCTTGTTGTACTTGTCAACCAGTTCACCGATACTCACCCGCTTGTCCAAGTATGCAGCAAAATCCTCGTTTGACATCCGTCTCATGCACGCGCAGAGCTTCCGGTTTGTCATATAGACAGATGAATTCTTGTAAGCCACTGTATCCACTTGCGGATGGTACAGATGATACACATATCCAGGCGTTCTGCACACGTTTCCGACCTTCCGCTTGATCTTGTACATGAACGTATCATCCTCGGCTCCCCATTCATAAAATTCCTCATCGAACCCGCCCACGGCTTCCCAAGTCGACTTCAAGTACATATTGCATAGACCGGTTTGCCGATGGATATGCACACCATGGAAACTGAACTTCGAATTGATTGTCCCGCCTCCAAGCAATGTCCGGGTCTGCGCTTCAGACAAGTAATCGACTCCGTCATACGGATAGAGAATACCGACTCCGTTCTTCTTAAGTAGAGAAACACCGTCATCAATCGACTTGGCTGCGATATCGTTCAAGTAGCTGTCCGCATCGACCATCACTATTACGTCTGTTTCCGTATTCTTGATTGCCTCGTTAAGTAATTTCGTCTTGTGGAAACGCTTTCCGTCGTCTACTTGGATGCGCTTAAGGCGAGGATTGTAGCCAGCCAATTTCTCCGACTGGCTCGATTCGCCTTGCTCGGCTACTACTATTTCGGCGTCCGGCATCAATGACAGACAACGGTCGATTACTGCGAACAAGTTCCTTCTGCGGAACGAGTTGTTGCCGTCCATATAGGCCATAACTATCGAAAAATTGGGCATATACAGCTCTTTTGATAAACTCTATACGGAAATATAGCAAAAATAATTTCAAATAGGACATAAATGCCATTTAACGGAATTGCAAACCTTCGTGACGCGAAGGAGTCAGTAAAACTGTCGGCCAAGCAACTGGCCGAGATTAAGAAGTGCGCATTGGATCCTCTCTACTTCATGAATAACTACATGTACATCAACACAAAAGACTATGGCATGCAGTTATTCAAGACGTGGCCGTTCCAGGACGCAGCAGTCAAGCGGTTCTTGAAATACCGCTTCAACATCAACCGATGGAGCCGACAGGTCGGTAAATCCACAATCGTGCGTGGATTCATCTTGTGGTACGCAATGTTCCATTCCGACCAGCTCGTAGCAATGCTCGCAAACAAACTTTCACTGGCAAAGGAACAGCTACAGCTATTGCGTGACTCGTACCTAGCCTTGCCATTCTGGCTACAGCCCGGTGTCAAGCTATGGAACAAGCTGAGCATCCAGTTCTCCAACAATACACGTATCCTTATCGCAGCTACGACTGGCGAAGGTATCCGTGGTTTCTCGCCTAACCTTCTGTACTTGGACGAATTTGCATTCTTGCGTGAAGGTCTCGCAGACGACTTCTGGGCATCAGTGCTTCCGTCTATTTCATCTGGTAAGAAAACACGTGTTATTATCACTTCGACGCCTTTTGGAATGAATCTTTTCTACCGTCTATGGCAAGAAGCTGTAGACGAAGATACTGCATCGTATCACGACTTGCTGTCAAAATTCGTCAGGTCTACTGTGAAGTGGAACGAGGTTCCTGGTCGTGACGCACAATGGGGCATCGACGAAATCGGTCGTATCGGCGAACAGAAGTTCCGACAAGAATACGAATGCGAGTTCGTCGGTTCTGCCATCACGCTTATCGACTATAAGATCTTGCAGAAGCTACATCCAGATAATCCGTTGCCTATGGCGAACATTCCGCCGGACTACCAGATGAGAATGTTCCAGAAGCCAATCATCAGACAGAAGATGGAAGTGAACGGATGGACATATATAGCATCCATAGATACCGGATACGGTATCCGTAAGGACTACCACGTTCTGCAGATTCTGCTCGCAAAGAGCAACATCGACCTCGAACAAGTTTTCGTGATGTCGTCCAATACGGTGACTATCGAAGACTTCTGCGCATACTCCTACCTAGTTCTGCAAGGATACGGATTCCCGCCGCTGACTATCGAATACAACGGCCCCGGCGCACGTACTCTCGGTATCATGTTCAACAACTTGCAGTACGAGAACCTTGTCCACTACGACAACAAGCTTCGTGGCATGTGGGCTACCGATACAATCAAGCAAGCCGCAGTCATGCTTCTGAAGCTGTACGTGCAGCGTTTCTACTGCAAGCTCCACGACGAAGCGACAATCAACGAACTCATGTCATTCACGACTACTACCGAATCCGGACGTAAATGGGGTGCGACTGGCGGCAACCACGATGACCACGTAACATCTCTGTACTGGTGCATCTACTATGCCGCATCTCCGCAGTTCGAGGGCGGAAACGTCGAGGAAGTGGACTTCCTCAAGGGTCTGGAGCTGGCCTTCACCGCTATCGGAAATACCGGCGAGGAGACCAACCGTGCGCTAGAGTTCGTCCAAGACCAGATTGCACAGCGAGAGCAGATGGCGATAGGCCGTCTGCAGCAGCAGCAAGAAGACCAAGAAGTGCAAAACGTATAAACTAGGCATAAACGACTTGGAATAAAATTATGCCCATGTACGACGAACTTGAACAATTGAGGAAACTCACTCGTCCCATTGAACTCGAAGCGATGGCTAAGCCGGACGTCGAACCAGAGGATGACGACTTTGGCGCTCTAGTGCTTGATGCGGAAATGGGCAACCAGCCCTACGACCCGAACCCGAAGGTGAACGCCTACGCCGTTCGTGGCACTGCCGACCAGGCCAAGACAACCGGTGGCAGCTGCGGCACTCCGGCCAAGGGTGCCAAGACCAAGGACGCCATTTTCGGTTCCGAAGATGATGCCGATGCCGAACGTGTAATGGACGAAGGTCTCGGTATCGCCGGTATCGGTCGTTCCATCAAGGAAGGTCTTCACAACTTCAACGAGTGCATGGACATGTGCGACCCGGACTGCAAGATCCACTTCAATATCGGCGACTTCGTGAAGCCGACTTGCTGTGAGACTCCGGTCATCCTCGTTGTGAAGTGCAACGACGGCTCCAACATCATGACCGCCAAGCCGACCGAATGTGCCGACGAATGCGGAGAGAACGGCTGCTGGCCGGAATTCTCGTTCGAACAGGACGAGATCGAGCCGATGGACGAGATCACCCTCGCAGACATCTTCAACGTCATGAAGTTCAATGACCAAGCACAGACCGAATGCTTCAACGGCGGCAGCTACGACGAAAGCCCCATGAAGGCAGCACAGAAGGGCGCTAGCGAAAACCAGCGTGACAAGAAGGCCGCTACGTTCGACGACATCAACGAGTTCATGGAAGACGTGTTCGGCCCGGTCAAGGACTATACTGTCAAGCAGAAGATCACACCAGACCAGCCGGAAGAACAGCGTGTGAAGTTCGGCTTCATGGGGGCACTCTAATCAACTACCCACGGGCTAAAGACCCGTGAGTTTGGGGAGACTCGGACTCATAGTTGATTAGACTCAGTGAAGCGGAGAAATTCGCTGAACTACGTTAGGAAGGTCATGGCACCCTGGGATGTACGGTCAAGTCCCTCGCTCTGCCGAACGTCATTAAACAGCCCTGATGGGTAGGGGCAGTGTGGCGTTCATGATAAGCCTTCCTAACATTGTCGATGACCACCCACAGAGCGTAAGCTCTGCATTACCTATTAAGTTAGGTTCAAAAATAACTAAAGGATAACAACTATATGGTCTATGTACTGAACAAATACAGCAAACCACTGATGCCTACCACACGGTACGGCAGGGTCCGCCATTTGCTCAGGAAAGGACTTGCGGTCGTTGTCGATTACCGTCCATTCACAATCCAGCTTACTTATGACACACCGAACGGCGTGCAGGAGGTCAGTCTAGGCGTAGACGCGGGTACGAAGCACGTAGGCTTCTCCGCTACGACAAAGAAGAAGGTACTTTTCGAGGCAGAACTGCTTTTAAGGTCGGATATCGTGGAGAAGCTCTCCACACGAAGGGAGTTCCGTCGGACTAGAAGGAATAGAAAAACTCGCTACCGCAAGTCCAGATTCCTGAACAGGACCAGGTCCAAGAAGCCAGGGTGGCTTGCTCCTTCCGTACGGCAGAAGGTGGAGTGTCATATCCACTGGATATTGAAGATATGCAATATCTTGCCAATCAGGACGATCACCGTGGAAACTGCGCAGTTCGATACACAACTATTGAAGGCCCAGGAACAGGGGCTTCCGTTGCCGCGGGGAACCGACTACCAGAAGGGAGAACAGCTCGGATTTTCTAATGTTCGGGAATACGTGCTGTGTCGAGACGGTCATAAATGCCAATGTTGTAAGGGCAAGTCCAATGACAATAAGCTGCACGTCCACCACATCGAGAGCCGGAAGACTGGTGGAGATGCACCTAACAACCTCATCACGCTGTGCTCGGAATGCCATGCGAAGTACCATAGGGGAGAAATCAAACTACCAAAGAATGTCAAACGTGGTACTTCCTTGAAGGATGCAGCGGTAATGGGTATTATGCGAAAATCGCTATTCATTTGTCTGAAAAAACTGTTCGGCGATACAGTTCCTTGCTTCGAGACGTACGGATACATCACCAAGCATACCCGCACCACGGTTAATCTATCGAAAGACCATGTGATTGATGCTCGATGCATCAGCGGCAATCCAGTTGCCGAGTCCGACGGTCATTATTGGATTATCCGCAAACTGCGAGCCAACAACCGACAGCTACATAAGGCATCTATTCTCAAGGATGGAATCAGGAAGAACAACCAAGCACCACGTGAGGTACATGGATATAGGCTGATGGATTCCGTTGTTTATGCTGAAAGAACTTGCTTCGTAAATGGCCGCCGGACGTCTGGATACTTTTCGCTATCGGATATTTCCGGGCATGTACTTGCTGGTTCAGTCAACTACAAACACATAACTTTAATCAACCACAACAACACTAACATAATGGAGGAAGCAGTGTTACGCTCACCCACTAAAGATGGGTGAGTTTCCACACTGCATACATTGCTATGAAACCACAACTTTTATTTGATAGCGACTGCCCGGTCTGCTCCGAGTTCAAGCGACTCGTCAGCCGCAAGCTCGGCGATTCAGTCGAGTACGTGGCGATCGGTGCCTACAAGTCAGACTTCGAGTACGTCGACGCAACCGGAACAAAGTACGCCGGTGCAAAGGCGATCGAGAAGCTGTCGGCGGACTTCCCGCAGATCAAGGACTATGTCTGGATTCTTCCGGAAAAGCTGAAGGTGACCGGGCTGAAGGTGGCCTACAAGGTAGGCAGTGTAGTCAGAAAGGCAATATCCAAGGTTCATCACGGATGCAACTGCGGAAAACATTAAGAAAAAGGCCAGTCGATCGACTGGCTTTTCTGTTAATCTACTGGATCAGTAGAATACATTTCTTTGATTTTGTCAATACTCGTATCAACGAAATTATCGTGCTTGGCACGTGACCTCAACACATCATCAACCTTCATAAGGATGTCTTCCTTGTTCGCCGACAAAATCTTGTACACGATGTCGTTATATGACTCCAGATTATGTACTGATACCACGTTATCCGCATAGTACTTGCTGATATACGGGCCTATATTGACTACGATACGCTCAGGTATCTTGTTGCCGACGCTAGGATTATAGGATACAATACGAGGATCATTGCACTTCCCGGCGACCAATATGACCCGTGCGCCACCAACATCCAGCGGAACACCGGTAGGACGCATACGATTCTTCTGGCCTAGCACATCTCCAAGTTTTCCCTTCTGGTACAACTGTTCGATACGCTGCCACAGTCGCACGCCGATTGCTGCACTAGGAGGCGTAGTGTCGACATGCTTGTACAGTTCTACCAAAGCTTCGCAGAGCGCCTGGTCGTCGTCGCATATACGGTTAATCATTTCGAGCATACTAATCATGGAAAGTTCTCGGTTAGATACAACATCAGTTTATCAGAAAGGCCACCGAACGGTGGCCAACTGTTCATCGAATCGTGATTAAATTGCTAACCTATCGAAATAGATTTGCCTTCAAGCGGTGTACGGAAGCCGAGAACCACATGCAACTGTCCAAGGTCGAAAGAACAGCTGATGCGGTTCTCGTCAACCGGCTTCATAATGCTGTACACTACGGTGTGGTCACCCAGCAAGTAGTCTGGGATGTTGACTTGCGCAGCCCACTTGGTAGCTTCCTTTTTCTTCTTGCCGCCCTTCTTCTGCGTCGGCTTGGCCTCTGCGGACATCAAGGATACGTGAGTGTCCCTATGGAACGTCACAGCGACCTCGTTGTTCTGTGTCAGCTTGATTCCGATATTCTCCTTGGGGATACCCGGCAAGTCCACGAACAGGTGGCATTCCGTATCGGTAATGACCAGTTCGGAGAACGGCTCGGCAAGCATGCCCATGGGAGCTTGCATCGGCTGTGACTGGGGCTGGGGAGATTGACCGATAGGGATGTTCATTCCCTGCGGAGGCTGCTGCGGCTGATAAGACATCGGCTGAGGCTGCGGAGCGTAGCCCGGAGCCAGCTGTCCATAGGTGGCTGGCTGCTGTGCATAACCTGTCTGCGGAGGCGAAATAGGTGCCGCTGGGGGCATCTGCTGCGTATTCACGCCAACGCCACGTCCACGGGGCATCCTCTGTCCCGGAACCGGGTTGTTCGCACTGATACGTGCAGTTTCCTCAGCCATCTGCTGAATGATCTGCGGACTGATGCGTTCGCCTTCGCCAGTCTGACCGATAACCGAATTGTAGTCCGGCTGTCCAGTAAAAATAAGTGTATCGTTAGCCATATTCGACCTTTTTCCTAAATATTCAACTTCGACCTTGTCGCCATGGAACAAACCCTTTATGAAATTCAACACTCCCATCACGAACCAACCGAAGCTCTAAGCTCGGCGACTTCTCGAAGTCCTTTCAGTTTAGCAAGAGCCCTCGTGCGCATGCGGCGCAAGAGTTCCTTGCTGACCCTTCGTTCGGAGGATATTTCGCTGATAGTTTCCTCGCAGCCGTCCAAGCCATACAATCTTCGTAATAAATTATTCTCTTCTGCGCTCAAGTTGTCTTCCATGACGTCACGGAGCTTTTCTTGCATAAATTCCTCTGCGTGATCGGCATCGGTCTCCAGTTCCGAGGCGACCGTGTCGCCCACGGTAAAGTGGGATTCATGGTCATTTTCGCCACATACCGATGCGGAAAACGATGTGGTCTCCCTGATGGCGTTGTCGGCAAGGACACCGTACTTGAACTTGTCCACGGCCTCTCCGTTCTTCTTTGCGTCGAGAACGTCGTGTCGTGTCTTGACCGGGACTCGAACCATGTCGCAGTTGTTCACGATCATGTTCATGTGCCGCTTGACCTCGTATGCGGCGAACGATCCGAACTTGGTTCCTGTCTTGTAGTCGTATTTCTCGAAGGCTTCGAGCAATGCGAGCTTGCCCTCGGCGTAGAAATCATTTATCGGCAAGCCATTCTGCTTCTTGTACGACTTTGCGACAGCAAGCACGAACCGCAAGTAGGACTGGATGATGGCCACCTTGATGTCCTGTTTGCGACGTGCATCCTTGATTCTGTGGAACTCCTCGAACAGCTTGCGCTCGGCTTCACGTCCGAGAATCTTGAATTTCTTGGTCTCCTCTATGAGCAGACGTGTACTACGGTCTTCTTCATGGGTTTTCATCTACGTCCCGATGAAAAGCTGAAAATAAATATACATAATTGTAATTTGAAATGCAAACCGATGGTGAACTACGCACCGCCTAAAGGCGGTGAGCTTCGCGTTGCGTATCGTTGTTTCCCGCGCCTTTAACCGCAGTCCCTGCGGCGAATAATCTTTTCCCTTCGGTAAGGATGTTGATAGCGGCATTGACGTCACGGTCGTGAGACGTGCCGCACTGCGGACACGTCCACGACCTTACGTTCAAGTCCTTTGTCAACGAATTCTTGAATCCACAGCAGTGGCATAGCTGAGACGAGGGGAACCATCGTCCGACGCGGACGATGGTTCTGCCGTACCATTCAGCCTTGTACTGTAGTTTGTTCAGGAACATCCTCCAGGCTGTGTCATGCTCGGACTTCGCGTGGTCGC
>Ga0310696_10000625_pt1 | contig 53972 bp, 36 predicted proteins | sample AusTroGonzalo_MG_4_FD_203885 | JGI IMG/M metagenome (GOLD analysis project Ga0310696, IMG submission 203885) | Bovine rumen microbial communities from tropical cattle in Woodstock, Queensland, Australia - Gonzalo_02 (v2) (version 2) | ecosystem: Host-associated > Mammals > Digestive system >...
ACTCAGCGGACATGGTTTTTTGTTTACTTTTTTGCCAACAAAAAAGTAAAAGCCCCCGCGGCTGGAGCGGAATGTTATAAAAACATGCAGACAATGATTTTTCTGTCACGTTTGATAAGATATTCTTGTAATGAGGACCTTTATCTGAGGCATCATACGAAAAAAGCGGCCAATCAGCCGCTTCTTTCTGGTGGAGTATATCGGGGTCGAACCGATGACCTCATGGCTGCCAGCCATGCACTCTAGCCAACTGAGCTAATACCCCAAACCTTTATTTAATTTTTTGCAAAACTACCATTTATTTCTTTCTCTCCATACGAGATCTTGAATAAGTAGTTGCCACTATGCAAACCGTTTACATTTATGCTGTTGTGATTTCCATTCAGTTTAACTTCCTTTACGAGAGCTCCGTTTGCCGAATATATATTCATGGTGCCATTGTCCATGTCCTCAACTGCAATGTTGAGAATGTCGGTTGTAGGATTCGGGAATATGTCAATGTTTGCAATTTCATGTTCAGTACATGAAGTTGTATGATCTTCATATCTTATTGCAAGATGTTTGGTATGAGTCAGATTTGGATTGGTTGACATTTCTACTATCGGGTAGTTGTCGTCAGCTCTCCAGTAGTTTAATGTTATGCTTTTTGAAGTCATAGGGAACGACAAACCAATCATAAATTCCAAAGCTTCTCCGAGATTTATGGTTTCGCTGCCAAAATACATTGCAAACATCGGATTTGTAAGTGTACATTCGCTGATGATAGTAAACTCTGTGCTACCATTTCTTTGCAAATACATGTTGGTTATGTATGAGTATTGCCTATTTTCGCGTAAATATTCGTATTCGCCTTGCATCATCCTTCTACCAGCAAGTGTTAATGTTCCTGTTTCATCGAAAGCAGAATTGTATGTTACTTGTATGTCAATCATTATTGAGTCGTATTCTGCTGTAACGAACTGGTAAACCATCGGTCCGTATGAACCAAAATCACCATTGCTGAAAGCGTCTTGCAATGCGCTGATGTGTTCAAGGTACAAGCCGTGAGCTGTACTGTTGGTCTGCGAATTCAGCTGTGCAGGGAAAGTGATGACCTCCATTTCTTCTTCGAATGGAACTTCGATGTCATCGTTTAGACCCAATTGAGCCAAAGCACCACTAACACCAAGACATACTGCTTTTTCGTCAGTAACTTTCAGATGCATGCGCATACCGTTTTCATCGGCAAACGAGCAGGTTTCTTCAATGAATTCACCTTCGGTTGCAGGTTCGTCATAGAAAACAGAGTCAATCATATTATATGCACTGAATTGTGATTCGAGCGAATTGTCGAACGTTAGCGGGTTTGCCAAAATAGCAGCAGTTGATACAGAGTCGGTTGCATCGTTTTCTACTGTGTATGCGTCCACTGCTATTCTACCTGGTTGGTAGAAATTGCTTGATGTTATTGTTACTTGAGCAAAAGCACAAACGCTAAACGCCACAAAAACTATGGCTGATAAAACTTTTTTCATGTTGAATCCTAATTAAAAACTGTTTGTTCGTTGATTTCTATTGTGACATCAGCAGTCTTGTCGTTTTCGAGGACAAGTACTCCCATACCTCTTCTTACGAACGGATTTTGTCTGTCGGCAGACTTTGTTGCTTCAACTTTAAGTATTGATTCGTACTTGAATTCGTATTCAAGTATGCCGTCGGAACCTGTGTATTGAGTGTCGGCAACCGATTTTGTTTCATCCTTGAAATACACCATTGTGTGTGCACTGTCTGAATTGTTGGCCTTGATTATAACCATCGCATTTTCAACAGGTTGTTTATTGACGTCAACAATCCTTACTATAGCCTTTGGCGGTGCCGGCTGACGACAACCATTCATTGTAATCATTGATCCAAAAGCCAAGGCTAGTACCAGAAATATTACAACATTTTTTTTCATATTCGTTCTTGAAATTTTTTCTAATTTTACGCCGACAATATTAATAAAAAAAACAATATAAATTAATTATTTGTGAAAAAAATATTGCGGGTGTTTTTGATCGGTCTTTTATGCACTGGATTTTTGCAGTCCTGTTCGGTTCTCCGCAATCCTTTGAAAATAAAAAATTACGTTGAGATTGAAACAACTATGGGTAGTTTTGTGGTAGGATTGTATCAGGGAACACCAGCTCATCGTGACAATTTTAAGGAAAAATGTTCGTCGCAGTTTTATGATGGAACACAGGTTTACAAAGCTATTCGCAAAAGCGATTATTCTATTGGGCTGCGAAAAGGATCTAGCGAGAACAGTGTGTTGCAGACTGATTTTATAAACGAAGTTGTCTTGCCGTATGAGTTCAACGAAAAAATTCTTCCTTTGCGAGGAACTGTTGCCATGAGGCGTTTGGTTGATGCCCAGAATTCGGAAAAAAAGTCTGATGCTTGTCTCTTTTTTATTGTTGATGGAAGCAAAAATGTTGACATTCACGAAATAAATGTTTCTGTCGCAATAAAAAATCGTGATACCTATAAAATATACATAGATAAGTTTTTGGCGTTGCCGGAAAACAAGGGCTTGAAAGATAGCCTCGATGCCTTGTACACGATGAAAACAATGAAGCAGTACAACGAGCTGTATGCCTCCCTGATGAAAAAGGTTAAGCCGCAGATCGAAAAGGACGGTGTTGAATTGTTCTCAATATCGGAAAAGAGCATGGACAAGTATCGTGATCGAGGTGGAGTTCCAATGTTCGAGGACCTATATACCGTTTTCGGTGAAATTGTTGTCGGAATGGATATATTGGAAAAACTGGCGAAGGTTGATACCGATGTGGAACGCCGACCTAAAAAGGATATTTTTATAATATCCACAAATGTACTGAAGAAGAAAGATTTTAAAAAGAAATACAAATAGTTGAATATGAAAAGGATAGTGATTTTGCTTTGGGCTATGGCTTGTTATGCGGTTGCATTTTCACAAGCGAATAAAAGCCTTGAAGTTGTGCATTATGAGTTGCCCAACGGACTGAATGTTTATCTGAATGAAGATCCGAATGCCTCGGTTGTTCTTGGCGCTGTAGCTATTAAGACCGGAGGAAAATATGATCCCAAGGACCATACCGGTACGTCGCACTATCTTGAACACATGATGTTTAAGGGAACTGATGAAATCGGTACGGTTGACTACAAGGCCGAAAAGGTTTACCTCGATAGCATTGCAATGAAGTATGACGAGCTGGCTGCTACCACCGATGATGCCCGTCGCAAGGAAATCCAAAAGGAAATAAATGCATTGTCGCTTAAAGCAGGAAAGTATGCTATTCCCAATGAACTCGACAAGCTGCTCGATGGAATGGGGGCAACAATGGTTAATGCCTTTACTTCCGATGAAGTTGTTGCCTACTTCAATGCATTTCCTGTAGGACAGATGGAAAAATGGATGGAGTTGTATTCTCATCGTTTCAAACATCCGGTATTCAGGTTATTCCAGTCGGAGTTGGAGACAGTTTTCGAAGAAAAGAACATGTACGCCGATGAGTTTACTTCAAATCTTATGGAATCATTCCTGTCGAAATTCTACAAGAACCATCCATACGGAACACAAACCGTAATTGGTACTGCCGATCATATTAAGAATCCGTCGCTTACGACAATGCAGAAAATGTACGATACTTATTATGTCGCCAATAATATGGCCTTGATTATGACTGGAAATTTCAAGGTTTCAGATATAAAGCCTCTTATCGAAAAGTATTTCGGTGTTTGGCGCAAAGGTGATGTCCCAACCTATCCTAAGTACGAAGAGAAGCCTTTCAATGGCGTTGAGTCGGTAGAAGTTGCTCTGACACCTGTCCGTATGGGCGTACTTGGCTATCGTACGGTGACAATGAGCGATAATGATAGATATGTACTTTCGGTATGCCAGACATTGCTTAACAATTCGTCGTCGACAGGTTATCTGGATAAACTGATGAATGATAGAAAATTGTTGGCCGCAATGGCTATCAACAACGAGCGTCTTGATCATGGAGGAATGATGGTAATGTATGTTCCAAAAATTATCGGTCAGAAATTCGAAGATGCAGAAGCCTTGGTTGTTAACGAGATAAAGCGTCTGCGTACAGAGAGTGTTGACAAGGAGCAGTTGGAAGCAATAAAGCTTGAAATGATAAAGAATTTCGAATCGGAAATGGAAGATCCCGAGATGCGTGCCTACAGGATGGGAGAATGTTTCCTCACCGGTATGGAATGGGACGATGTGCTTGCTTATCCGAAATATATAGAAAGTATAACGCCGGAAGATATCAAGAAGATTGCAGAAAAGTATTTGAACGACAACTATTTGTCATACCATTCGAAGATGGGATTCCCGAGTAAGGACAAGCTGGACAAGCCAGGGTTCGATCCTGTTGTGCCCGAAAATGCCGAGGTTTCATCTGATTATGCCATGAAATTCGAAAATATGTCAGTAAAGTCAATGTCGCCGAAGTTTGTAAAGGAAGGCGAGGATTATGAGTATTACGGCATTGCAAAAGGTGTTGACTTGTACTATTCCAAGTTTGACCAGAACGACATCTTCAATATGGAGATAAAGTTCAAGGCAGGATTGAAAGACAATCCAAAATATGAGCAGTTGGCTTCGTATCTTCAATATATAGGTACATCAAAGTACAATAACGACGAATTCAACAAGGAACTTCAGAAATATGCGGCATCGTTCTCTGTTTCAGCAGATGATAACTATTTCACAGTTTCAATCGATGGCTTTAACAAGTATTTCAAGGAGTCGGTTAGTTTGGTTTTGAGCTTGCTTACCGATGCAAAGGCTGATGATTCGAAGCTAGAAAGGATTGCCGAGGAAGATGCCATGAACCGAAAGATGGAACGTGAGTCAACCGACGACGTTGCTTCCGCTTTGATCAATTATGGTATTTTTGGCGAAAAATCAAAGTATCTGCGTCGTACAAGTGCAAAGGAAGTATCGAAGATTACATCAGACGACATGATGTCGTCACTTTCGCAAGTCAAGACTCACCCGTTTACAGTTCATTATTCTGGCAAAATAAGTGTTGACGATGTGATTTCTATGCTGAAGAGTATGGATTTTGGCTCTGTAGAAACTGACGGAGAATTCCCAAAGGTTTTGCCGACAAAGCAGTATTCTGAGAATACAATCCTGTTCCTTAACGATTCTAAGGCATTGCAGAGCAAGATATATTTCTATATAGAAGGCGAGGTGCTTGACGAAAAGCAAATGGCAAATATGGATGCGTTCAATCAATATTTTGGAACAGGAATGTCATCGCTTGTTTTCCAGGAAATCAGGGAGTTTCGTTCGATGGCATATTCAGCATACGCTGTAAGCAGAACTGGTTTGACACAAAAGGAAAAATCCAAGTTTATGGCATTCATAGGAACGCAGAGCGACAAGACCATTGATGCAATATCAGTTATGACTGGACTTATCAACGATATGCCATTAAAGGAGAAGCGTATGCGTGGCGTAAAGGATTATTTGATGCAGTCGTTGCTGACATCTAAGCCCGGTGAGCGCGAAGTTACCGAAACTGTTGAAAAATGGAGACTTTTCGGTTATAAGGAAGATCCGCGCATTATGCAGTACGATATATATAAGTCGTTGGAATTTGACAGCATAGTTGATTTCTACAAACGTAATATTCATGGTCGTCCGATGCTTATTACTATTGTTGGCAATAAGAAGAAAATCGACATGAAGGAACTTGCAAAATATGGCAAAATTGTAGAGGTAAAGTCGAAGTCTATAATGAATTGATAATTAATTATGTGTAGGTTGGCAAGATTTGCGGTAATATTTAACTTTTTTGTTTTTGTTTCCTTGTTTTCCTTTTCTCAGGGAAGGGTCAAGGTTATGAGCTATAATTTGCTGAATTTTAATAATTATCCAAGTTATTGCACAACGGAAAATAATCCACATCAGGCAAAGGCTGGCTATTTGGCGACTATTGTCGCCAACCAGCAGCCAGATGTTCTTTGCTGCTGCGAAGTAGGCGGAAAAAATCCGACTTTGGCGTATTCTATTTCATATATTCTGGGCAATTCGCTTAATGTTAACGGAGTAACGAGGTGGGCAGCTGCAAATGCTTCGGGAAACACATACTTAAACAATGCTCTTTTCTACGACAAGACAAAGCTCAAGCTTGTTGCGCAAACAAAAGTCGATACCGACATTCGCGAGATAAACATATACAAGCTAAAGCATTTGACATCAGGCGACACCTTGAAGGTCGCTATAGTGCATTTGAAGGCAGGAACCGACTGCGCTTCGGATCGGGGAACTGAAATTCAACAGCTTATGAATTATCTGACTCTGCAGGGTAGCAACGATAATTTTATTGTCTGCGGTGACTTCAATGTGTATCGTGCTTCAGAGCCTGCCTTCCAGAATCTTGTAAATCCATCTTACTTGCCGATTGCATTTTACGACCCTGTTAATCAGATGGGAGAGTGGACCAATAACTGGAATTTCAGTGAATATCACACTCAATCAACCCATAGCGGCAGTGGAAATGATTGCTTTTCGGGCGGTGGTATGGACGATCGCTTCGACTTGATTCTTATGTCTTCCAGCATTATTAATGGAACTAAAGGCATAACATATTGCCCTAATTCGTATTGGGCAGTAGGACAGGATGGTAACAGGTTCAATGGTGCGATAAATTCACCGTCAAACAATACCTTGCCAAGCAATGTTATCGATGCTTTGTACAACATGAGTGACCATCTGCCAGTCGTTGCGGAGTTGGCTTTCGGCGATGTCGGCTATGCTTCTGAAAGTACCGATGCTGGATTCCAGTCTGTTGTGCAAAATCCTGTGAGTGATGAACTTGTAGTGAGACTAAGAACCGAAAAGCCACGCGAGGTTGATGTAAATGTATATTCTTCGCTTGGAAGAATTGTGCTTTCGTATTCAGTTCAAGTTGCAGATGATGAAATTGTTGCGCGTAATGTTTCGGATCTGCCCAATGGTGTTTACATTGTGAGCATAAAGTCCGAAGGCGTTTCGGTGTCGCACAGGGTGGTAAAAGCTGAATAGTATGGGCGGCGAATACTCCGATTTGATAAAGCGCCTAAAGCGACTTGATAGCAAGAAGCTTGATGCTTTGTTTCATCGTTTGCACGATGAGGAATCGGAAAAAATAGATTGCCTGCAATGTGCCAACTGTTGCAGAACTTTGGGGCCTCGCTTTATTCAAAATGACATCGCTAGAATGTCTGCACATCTGAAAATGAGGGAATCGGCATTTATTGACCAATATCTTCGCATCGATGAGGATGGTGACTATGTTTTCAAGGAAATGCCATGTCCTTTTCTCATGCCCGACAATTACTGTATGCTCTACAACTCACGGACTAAGGCATGTCGCGAGTACCCTCACACCGATTCAAAGAATATTAAAAGTATACTGAATTTATGTGAGCTAAATGCTGAAACTTGTCCTATTGTAAGGAATATTTTCGAAAGAATAAAGAAAAACGGATGTTGAGACCCCAGAAACATTGGGAGGGAGATGTATTACAAATAATTTTTGATTATTTTTGCGGTGAAAAATATCAACGATGAAAAGAATTTGTCCAGTTTGTCACACTGAGTTTGATGGACGCGCAGACAAAAAGTTCTGTTGCGACCAATGTAGGAATACATATAATAATTTACAGAAGCAGGAGGAGAATAATTTTACATATAAGGTAAATCGTGTGCTTAAGAAAAACCGTCAGATATTGTTCGATTTGTACAGCAAGTCAGAAAAGTCGGATCATGAGCGCCATTCTGTTCCTAGGGAAAGGTTGATAAAGGACGGATTCAACTTCGACTATTTGACCAATATGTATCGTACCAAGGCCGATAAGGTTTACTATTATTGTTACGATTATGGCTATTACAACGACAATGATTTTGTTGTAATTGTACGTAAAAAGGAATATGTTGACTAAAAATAACTGTATTTATGATATATAAAGTAGAAAAATATGATAGTGCCGAGAATGTGGCATATATTATAGCCGATGTGTCGCAGACATCAACTTTGGGATTCGATGTTAAGGAATCTGATTTTGTTGCAAAATCGCTTGAAAAAAAGGATCTAGTTTTTGTAAACCAATATAGTAGGTATTGTTATTTTGTCAAATTGGATTCTACAGTATCGATTGACGAACAGCGTGAGAAGCTAAGAATGGCTGGTTGCCGCATTTCTGACGATTTGAATGCAAAAAAATGCAGTTCGTTGAATATCGTGGATTTGTCTGATAAAGGAATGCATTTCTTTTTGGCAGAGGGAATAGAACTTTCGAATTATCGTTTTGACAAGTACAAGGCAGAAAAGAAAAACATATCCTTGGTCGATATAAAAATAGTAGGGAATGTTGACGAAACGGAAATCGTTAGGTTAAATAGCTTGGTAAAAGCAGTTTATATTGTGCGTGATATTGTAAACGAGCCTTTGTCGTACATGACAGCCAAGAAACTTTCCGAAGAAATTGAGAATATAGGCAGAAAGTGTGGATTCAAGACGGAAATTCTTGATAAAAAGCAGATTGGAAGCCTAAAGATGGGCGGTTTGCTTGCTGTTAATAGAGGAAGCGTTGAGCCTCCAACTTTCAGCATTATGAAGTGGGAGCCAGAAAATGCAATAAATGAGCGTCCATACGTGCTTGTAGGCAAGGGTCTTGTGTTCGATACAGGTGGCTATGATTTGAAGCCGTCGAGTTCTATGGATACTATGAAAAGCGATAAGGCTGGTGGTGCGGCAGTTGTCGGAACATTAGCTGCGCTCGCAATGGCTAATGTTCCTGTAAAGGTTTATGGCTTGGTGCCCGCTACCGAAAATAGAATAGGTGCAACTGCTTACGTTCCAGAAGATATTGTGACAATGTATGACGGAACCACTGTCGAAATTGCCAATACGGATGCAGAGGGACGTCTGATTCTTGCAGATGCATTGTCGTATGCAAAAAAATACAATCCGGAACTTGTAATTGACATGGCAACTCTTACTGGTGCCGCAATCGTGGCTGTTGGAGATAAGAATACTGCAATACTTGGCAATTCTCCTTCTGATATTGAATGCCTTAAGCAATGTGGTTTTGATGTGTGGGAAAGACTTATTGAATTGCCGTTGTGGGATGATTTCAAGGAGCAGTTGGAGTCTCCTGTTGCCGATATGAAAAATTGTGGCAAACGCTCGGGAGGAACTATAACTGCAGCAATGTTCCTGAAACATTTTACTGATTATAAGTGGGTACATTTGGATATTGCAGGTCCAGCTTTTACTGAAAAGAAAGATTCGTATAGGGGAAATGGTGGAACGTCAGTGCCTACACGTTTGCTTTTCAAATTTTTTACAGATTTGTGCAAGTAGAAACGTTTAATTTATTTTGTGTGCAATGACGCAGTTGAAGTATAGCTACGTGTAAATTATTGTTTTATGACATCAGTATAATTTGTTATGAGGAAAATTTCAATTGTATTGGCTTTGATGCTAATCTCGGCAGTGGCTTTCGCGCAGTCAACCAAGGTGTTGATTGAAACATCCAAGGGAAATATTACGGTAATGTTGTACGATGAAACGCCATTGCACCGCGACATTTTTATAAAGCTTGTCGAAAGCAATTTCTACGATAGCATATTGTTTCATCGCGTGATAAATAATTTTATGATTCAGGCTGGTGATCCGACATCTAAGAATGCTGCGCCTGATGTGCTTTTGGGAGATGCAGATACCGACTACACCATACCAGCCGAATTTGTTTATCCAAAGTATTTCCACAAGAAGGGCGCACTTGCTGCCGCGCGTACCAGCGATGACGAGAATCCCGAGCGTAGAAGTTCTGGCTCTCAGTTCTATATTGTTCAGGGAAGGACTTTTACCGATGAAAAACTCGACAAGTACGAGGCGCATCTGGGCATAAAGATGCCTGCCGAAATTCGTGAATACTACAAAACTATTGGAGGAACTCCTCATCTCGATACTCAATATACAGTATTTGGTGAAGTTTTGGAAGGAATGGATGTCGTAAACGCGATTGCAGCAGTAGAAACGAACAAGGATGACCGTCCTGTGGTCGATGTCAGGATATTGAAGATGAAGATTATTAAGGATGATTCTGGAAAGAAAGCGAAGAAATCCAAGAAAAAATAATGTAATTACATAGAATCATCGCATTTTGTAAATTCTTTTGGCTCGCTCTTTGTTAATCAGCTTTGCGGTTTTTGCCAAATTTATTAATTTTGCATTTCGCACTTTTGATTAGTAAACTATAAAAAGTTGATTATGAAGAAAATATCAATTATTATTGCTCTTGCGCTAGTTGCTGCAACAGCATTCTCGCAGTCGACCAAGGTGTTGATTGAAACAACAAAGGGAAATATGACAGTGATGCTTTACGATGATACCCCATTGCATCGCGACAATTTTGTGAAACTTGTAGAAAGCGGTTTCTACGAGGACTTGTTGTTCCATCGCGTGATAAAGGACTTTATGATTCAGGGAGGCGACCCTATGTCTAAGAATGCTGCTCCTAATGCCCGTCTTGGCAACGGAGGTCCGGGATACACGATTCCTGCTGAAATCGTTTATCCTACGCATTTCCACAAGAAAGGCGCTCTTGCTGCTGCTCGCACTGGCGACAATGTAAATCCAAAGCGCGAAAGTTCTGGCTCGCAGTTCTACATTGTTCAGGGTCAGACTTATACAGATATGAAACTCGATCAATTTGAGAAGGCTCTAGGTAAGACTTTCACAAAAAAAGAACGCGACGCCTACGCAACAATAGGTGGTACTCCACATCTCGACAACCAATATACAGTTTTCGGTGAAGTCGTTGATGGTCTTGGCGTTGTCGATAAGATTGCTGCAGTACAGACTGCTCCCGGTGACCGTCCTGTAGAGGATGTTAAGATTATAAAGATGACGGTTCTCAAGGACGAGCCTAAAGAGGCAGAAACGCCAGCCGTTGATACCAAGGATAAAAAGAAAGCCAAGAAATAATGGCTGAAAGTTTTATATTTTCCGGAACTGGCTTTGTGCTTGGCAAGTACGAAGTTACAAATGCAGATATTCTGAAATATATCCGTCTTGGCTATCTCGACGGTTTCAACGAATCGCGTGCATCAAAATCGGAGAAGTTCACTGCATACAAGACTAAAAATCCCAATGCGACAGCTTTCGACTATATGGCCGAGGCAAAGATGGGCTTCAAGACGCGCTACCATGTTGTGCCGTTTCCACCGGCTGCTTCGCAGTACAAAAATGCCGATGATACAATTACTTTGTGCGTAGGTGCAGTTGAGAAGGCACTTGCAAAAAGTGGCCTTTCTGGCAACGACATCGATGCTTGGTTTGTGGGAACGGCAACAGCTCCGCAGAAGGCTCCTGGAATTGCCGAGTTCGTGAAGTCCTACTTTTGCTCCGAGGAAAAACAGTCGCCATCGTTCTCGCTCACATCCGCATGCGTCGGCTTCAATTCAAATGTCGAGGCAGCGTTGGCTTATTTCAATTCGCATCCAACTGCAAATCATATCGTTGTGGCTCATTCCGAGGTTATGTCGGAACTTCTGCTCGAAGAACGCGACTTTGTGCCGTTTACGACTTTTGGTGATTCGGCTGCCGCTGTGGTGATTAGTAGGGTAGAGACCAAAGAAAAATGCGGTATAGTTGCCGTTCGCAACAACGAGGACATTGCAATGCTCGATTTCCTTGGCGCCGACCATTCGGGTAACCTTTTTATGGAACCGCGTATGGTGAAAAGCCGTGCCGTGCCGAATATTACATTTACAGCGCAAAAACTGCTTGAGCAGTGCGGTTGGACTATAAACGACCTTGCTGTTTTCATCCCTCACCAGACTGGAAATGCAATCGTTCATTCGGTTGCCGAAAATCTTGGCATCGACAAGGCAAAAGTTTATCAGGATGTGCAGATAAATTGTGGTAACCTTTCCGGAGCTTCTATTCCTGCTTGTTTCGATGCGCTTATGTCGGAAGGAAGGCTCAAGCCAAACGACAAGGTTCTGACGGCTGTGGCAGGTCTAGGTGGTGAATTTGGTGGTTTTGCATACATAATGCCTCCGCGAGAGTTCAAATTTTCGCCATCGCGCGAATTGGAAGGCAGAACGCTGATGCTTACTGGCGCTTCTGGCGGTATAGGTCGTGAAATTGCACTTTCGGCAGCTTGCAAAGGTGCGGAACTTATATTGCTATACAATTCCAATATTGCGGTAATCAACAACTTGAAAGAAAAAATCTCTGCCGAGTGCAATGTTCGCGTTTCGATTGAAAAGGTCGATTTGTCCGACAAGTCGCAGGTCAATGCTTTGGTGGCACGCATTGCAGAAAAGTATGGAAATGTTGATTATCTGATTAATACACATGCTGTTACAGGCGGACTTGCTCGCGCTACGAAGGTTGGAATTTCCGAATTTGAGGATGTTGCACGGATAAATTACGAGTCTATCAGGTATTTGTGCGAAAAGATGTCAGATTATGTGCGTCGTGCTGTGCTAATAACTGGGTCGGTAGGTGAGGATGCCCAGTTCTCTGGTTCTGCACCGTATGTTGTGTCGAAGCGTGCTTTACGCGGATTTGCCCGTTCGTATGCTGGAAAGGTTTACGAAAATGGCGTCAAGTGCATATATTATCTGCCTGGACTTATCGGCGCAGGTATGGTGTCGAAACTCGATGAATCGCAGATTCAGGCTTCGATGATGGCTGTAAACCAGAAGGTTCTGACAAATGTGGATGAGATTGCCGAAAGAATGGTATTGTCGGTGTGCCGAATCAAGGTGCCCGATGTGCGCATTTCGTTCGAGGAAAAGCTTATGGTGATAAAGGATGTTTACCTAAACTATTGATTGAAAGATGTTTGAAAACTACATATTTTCCGGTTTCGGATATTCTGCTGGCAAGTTTACAATTACCAACAACGACATTTACGATGCCCTGAAAAAAGGCTACTTCGAGGGATTTGCCGAGGATAAGATTAGCGGAAGTGCAAAATTCGAGAAATATCGCGAAACTCACCCCAATGATACGCCTTTCGACTATTTTGCAGGTAACATTATGGGCTTTTACGAGCGTCATTATGTGCGTCCGTTTCCACCGCGCGTGAACCGTATGCAGGTCGAGTCGTCGTTGGAACTGGCGGTAAAGGCTGTGAAAAACGCTATGCTCGATGCCAAAGTGCAGGCCGGCGATATTGACGCTTGGTTTGTAAGTACGGTTTCACCGCATCAGCAGGCACCAGGAATCGCAGGTTCGGTAAAGTCGTTCTTTGTCGATGCAAAGAACTATACGCCAGCATTTTCGCTTATGTCGGGCTGCGCTGGTTTCAACCAGAACTTGCAGAAGTGCATAGAGTATTTCCGTCTGCACAAGGAGGCCAAGTATGCAGTTGTGGCTCATACCGAGACAATGTCATCGTTCCTGAACAAGCGCACGAAGTTTGTTCCGTTCGTGACTTTTGGCGACGCTGCTGCTGCTGTGATTGTAGAGCGAGTGCAAGCCGACGAGAAATTCGGAATTTTGTCCATATGCAACTATCAAGATTTGAAAATGCTTGATTATGTTGGCGTTGATGACGACTGGAATCTTTATATGGACGACTCTGTTATCAAGGACAGGGCTTGCGTGAACATACCAAAGGCTTCGCGCGAATGTCTGTCGGAAGCAGGGTGGGGAATTGGTGATGTCGATATTTTTGTGCCTCACCAGACGGGTAATGTCATTGTAAAGCAGGCCGCTGCCGAACTTAACTTCCCGATGGACAAGGTTTTCCTGAAGGCTCAGAACCTTTACGGAAATGTCTCTGGCTCAACCGTTCCGCTCGGACTTGCGATGCTCGCCGAGGAAGGAAAACTCCACGATGGAGCAAAAATCTTGAGTGCAACTGCCGGCGTGGGCGGAAATTATGGAGGATTTGCATATTTGCACCGTAAGATTAGTGCCGAAAAATCCAATTATCTGCTTCATAATAACGAACTTGCAGGTAAGAATGTGCTTGTGCTTGGCGCTTCGGGCAAATTGGGAATAGTGGTTAGCAAGGAGCTGGCTTCGCGTGGTGCAAATCTCTGGTTGCAAGGCAATTCTAATACAGAAAGTTTGAATAATATACCGAAAGCGCAAATTCTGAAATGCAATTTGGGCGACAAGGCTTCTGTGCGTAGTTTTATTGATGAGGTTAACTCGTTGGATGTCAGGTTCGACTATCTTGTGAACCTTGCTGAAAGCACTGCCGAAAATTGCATGGATGTGAACCTGTACGCGCCCATTGAGATTATTAATGGTATTGTGGAGAAAATTTTACGAGGTATTCTTGCAGTTGGGAATGGGGCTGAGGACTTGAATTTTGACGAGAATTACAACGAATGGGCATCGTCGAAGCGTGCGTTCCACGGCTATCTGGCATCGGCAAGCGGTGAGTTTTCAAAGTATGGCATACGGACGGTTTACCTGCACTTGGGCTTTATGGACGATGGTCTTGTTTCGCAGTTGCCCGAAAAGTCGGTCTTCAAGTTTATGGTGAAGTCACGTCAGGAAAATCTTGTGAATTTGGAGTTTGCTGCCGAAACAATTGTAAATGCGCTTTACATTCCGCGTCAGCTTGGCGTGAACTATTCCTACGAAAATTTGATGCTCGTAGGTAGGTTAGGGTACGACGAGAATAAGGTGGACTAAAGGGATTTACGAGGTACGATTTACGATTTTAGATTAACTTCCGTTTCTTGGGTCTTTCGGATTTGCAATTTGAAAGACTTGAGTGTCAGCATTTATAATGCGCATAAAGCCAGACAACAATGACAACAATGAAAAAAATGTAATGTGGTATTATTTTTTTGTTAATTTTAGGCAACCATTTGAACTTTTTCGCGTTATACAAAATATATTGATGAAATATTGTATGTTTATGAAGAAAATATTATTGCTTTTTTCGTTGATTCTGTTGGGAATAGGAGTTTTTTCACAGGAATTTTCCGTTAATTTTACTGGAAGACTTAATGGTTCTCAGTATCAACGGATTGATAGTGTGAAGATAACAGATGTTACGCGCAATTGGACAGAAACTTTGGTTTATCCCGATACGGTGATTGTAGTAAATGCTACAGTAAATGTATCTGATGCGGAAATGTCTGCTGTTGGTTTTGAACAGAATGTACCAAATCCATTTGATTGCTATACTTCAGTGAATCTTGCTATTCCACAGGATGAGAATGTTAGATTACTGTTATACGATGCAAGCGGAAAGCAATGTGCAGAATTGAATGTCGCTCTGAATACAGGGTCTCATAGATTTGATATTACAGCATCGAAACCGCAGACATATATCCTGAAGGCGGTTGCAGGAGCAAAAATATATTCCGTGCGTATGATAAATGTTGGAAGTTGTGGTAGCGATGGCATAAAGTATGGCGGATATGTCGGTGAGAATACAAAACTTACCATAGAAAATGAATTTCAGGTTGGCGATAATATGGAATTTGTAGGATATGCTACTATTGCTGGAAATGTTGTTGAGAGTGAAATTGTTTCTATGCAACTCAGACAAAGTCAGGATGTTGTGCTGGAGTTCCGTTCGGAAACAGTTGGAATGCTAAACGGTCACGAGTGGGTTGATCTTGGTTTGCCAAGTGGATTGCTTTGGGCAACCTGCAATGTTGGGGCAACTAATCCCACAGACTATGGAAATTACTATGCATGGGGCGAAACTACTACCAAAGAAACCTACAGTTGGGATACTTACCGTTACTGCAATGGAAGTTATAACACATTAACCAAGTATTGCAATAATTCAAGTTATGGTAATAGTGGTTTTACCGACGAACTTACAACCCTTGATGCAAGCGACGATGCTGCTACAGCCAATTGGGGTTCTGCTTGGCGTATGCCGACATTTGATGAATTTGTCGAACTCATAACCAGTTGTACGGTAACTTATCTTGATTACCCAGAATACGAAGTTCCAGGAAGATTGTTTGTTGGTCCAAATGGTAACTCTATTTTTCTGCCGAGGGCATCCGAACGCAGTGATAATGACATGTTCAATCCAGTCCCTGCACACTATTGGTCAAGTTCGTTATATACGGGCATTCCGAGTTGTGCATGGCAATTATATTTCGACCCAGACACTAGTTTTATGCACTATAGCGGATACCGTAGTTATGGACGGTCTGTTCGTCCTGTTTGGAGTAGAGCAAATGATAATGATAGCACTACCATTTCCGTGCCGACTGTAATTACAGGTACTGCATCAGATATAACAACATCTGGTGCTGTAATCTCAGGTAATGTAATTTCCGATGGTGGAGCAACGGTAACTGCTCGAGGATTTGTTTACGGCACAAATGCAAACAACCTCACTCAAATAGCGCAGAGTGGCAGTGGCACAGGCAACTTTACTGCAAATCTCTCAGGTTTGACCGCTGAAACCACTTATTATTATAAGGCATACGCAACGAATGCAGCTGGAACGGCATACGGTGAAGTTATGTCGTTTATGACTGAAAATGTTGGAGACCCTACTGGTACACTAAACGGGCATGACTGGGTTGACCTTGGTTTGCCGAGTGGTACAAGGTGGGCGACCTGCAATGTAGGTTCAACTACCCCTGAAGGCTACGGCGACTACTTTGCTTGGGGCGAAACCAGCACGAAGACAATTTATACAGAAGACAACTATACATATACAGGTAATCCTATCACGCTTCCGACGAGTGCCGATGCCGCTACTGCAAACTGGGGTAATGGCTGGCGGATGCCGACACGCGAAGAAATGGACGAACTTTACAGAAACTGCACCCGCGAATGGACAACTCAAAACGATGTAAACGGTGAAAAGTTCATCGGACCGAACGGCAACTCAATCTTCCTGCCCGCTGCTGGCTACCGCCACGACGGTGACCTCGATAATGCCAGTTCCCGCGGCTATTATTGGTCGAGTTCACTCAGCACGAACTACTCACGCTATGCGTTTAACTTCATCTTCGATTCTGGCAATTGCGACTTGTACAGAGGTAGCCGTGTCAATGGACACTCTGTTCGTCCTGTCTGCGACCAATAAATTTACGATTTAGCTATGTCTAGCTAAAGGTTTAGATTTACGGCAGTCGGAAAAAAATCGGCTGTCGTTTTTTTGATTCAAAAAAAATGTTAAAATTTGTTTTGTTTTAAAGAATAAGGATTATATTAGCATTTTCATTATTGGGTTAATATTTATATGTAATAATTAAAATAAAGTGGGTATATGAAAAGATTATTCTCTGTAGTATTGTTTGTTTTACTGTCCGTAGCGGTGATGGGACAGATGGCGAATGACTATACGGTTCGTTTTATTGGGCGGCTCAATGGAGCGCACTATCAGCGGATGGATAGCGTTAGGTTTACGAACTTGACTCGTGGATGGTCGGAAACGATAATTTATCCCGACACAATAATAGTATTGAATGCTACTGTAGATGTACTTGATAATGAGTTTAAAACTGGTGGTTTTGAACAGAATGTGCCTAATCCTTTTGACTGCCATACTATGGTTGAACTTTCCGTTCCGCAGGACGAGAATGTTAGATTGCAACTTTTTGATGCCGCAGGAAAGCAATGCGCGGAATTGAAGGTTTCATTGGAGGCAGGTTCTCACAGATTTGATATTACGGCATCTAAACCGCAAACATATATCTTGAAGGCGATTGCCGGCGAACATCCCTATTCTGTAAGGATGGTAAATGTTGGTAGTTGCGGATGTGACGGCATAAAGTATGGCGGATATGCAGGATTGAGTACAAAGCTTACTATAGAAAACGAATTTCAGGTTGGTGACGATATGGAATTTGTGGGATATGCAAATATTGACGGTGTCGTTGTTGAAAGTGAGGTAGTTACGCAGTCGCTAATGGAAAATTTGGATGTTGTGTTGGTGTTTTCTCGTTTGCTGACAGATTTCAATATGGAGGACGGGTTTTCTGTAAACATCAATTGTGGTGTAATATATAATTTCTATGATTCTGGAGGAGCAGACGGATGTTATAGCAACGACGAAGATATGACGGCAGTTTTTACTTCTGATGGTCGTATGATAACATTGACTTTCTCAGAGTTTGAAACTGAACCAAGTTTCGACAAGTTAACAGTATATGACGGAACCAATCTTTTGGGAGTTTACTATGGAACTACGATTCCAGTTGCAGTAACTGCAAGTAGTGATACGATGGTTGTCGTTTGGCATTCGGATTATTCTTCTGTTAGAAATGGTTGGTCGGCAATTGTTACAGCCAATTGTATGAGAATTTTTACATGTGAGGCTGATAGTATAAGCAACCGAGGTGCAACCATTGTAGGCAATATAATTTCAGATGATGAATTTTTCGAAGATAACGATTCAATTGTAGTACGAGGTTTTGTATATGGTATATGTGAAGACAATCTTTCGATGGAAGCGCAGTGTGATTGTGGTATTGGAAATTATACAGCTTCAATCACTGAACTTATGGAAAACACAATGTACTATTATAGGGCATATATGGTTTGGGCTACCGATACGGTATTCGGTGAGGTTATGTCGTTTACTACTATGGGTTCTATGGTGCATACAAATGAGGCGACTGGTGTTTATGTTACAAATGCAACCCTTTCTGGGTCTGTTATTGCTCCAGACGACTCAATAATAAATAGACGAGGCTTTTTATATGGAACGGATTACTGTAATCTTTCGCATGATATATATTGTGGTACAGGAATAGGTGTCTATACGCATGAACTCATAGGTTTGCAATTGGGAACTACTTATTACTATAGGGCTTATGCTGTTAATGATGATTATACGTCGTATGGAGAACTTATGTCATTTACGACACGATCAACCTATAATGAACCTAATGGTTATGTAGATGGTTATGCTTACGTTGACTTGGGCTTGCCTAGTGGTACATTATGGGCGACTTGCAATGTCGGAGCAAATGTTCCAGAAGAATATGGAGATTATTATGCGTGGGGAGAAACTAGCACGAAAGAAACTTTTGACTGGAGTAACTATAGTTGGTGCAATGGAAGTCGCACTACACTTACAAAATATTGTAGCGATTCAAATTGTGGTGACAACGGCTATACAGACACCCTGACTACTTTGGAACCGTCTGATGATGTTGCAACTGTCATTTGGGGCAATAACTGGCGTATGCCAACAGATGACGAACTGGCAGAGCTTGTGAATGGTTGCCAGTATACATTTATGACACTAAATGGAGTAAAAGGATATCTTGCTATAGGTCCAAATGGTAACAGTATCTTTATTCCTGCAGCAGGTCACATAAGTGAAAATGGACTCATAAATGCCACTTATAATTGTAATTTATGGTCAAGTACGTTGTATGCGGAGTATCCTCACTCTGCAAGAACAGCCTTTTTTACATCGTATGGTAGCTCAAGTTCCAGTATATATCGCAATTGTGGAGCACCTATTCGTCCTGTGTGTTCAAATAGTGGAGGTCAAATATCTATGCCTGACACTGTAGTAGTTTCGTTCAACGCTAATGGAGGGAATGGAACAATGGATTCGCAAATATTTAGTGTTGGAACATTGCAGGCCTTGCATGCTAATGGTTTCATTCGCGAAGGCTATGTGTTTTCTGGTTGGAGTACATTCGCTAATGGATATGGCACATCATATTCTGACCAGCAAGAGATAAGTATCCGTTCAAATATTACATTGTATGCACAATGGATAACATTGCCTACGGGAGATTTGAATGGACACGACTATGTTGACCTTGGCTTGCCGAGTGGTACAAAATGGGCAACTTGTAATGTCGGTGCTGATAGTCCTACAGATTATGGGGATTATTACGCATGGGGAGAACTGACAACTAAAGGAACATATAGTTGGAGTAATTATATATATTGCAATGGGTCTCAAAATAGACTTACAAAATATTGTAACAATTCTAACTATGGAGATAATGGCTTTGTTGACACTTTAATAACCTTGCAGGTATTAGATGATGTTGCTACAGATAATTGGGGTAGTGGCTGGCGTATGCCAACTAACGATGATTTTAATGAACTCTTGAGTAATTGCACATATATTGTGTCAATACAGAATGGTGTAAAAGGAATGCTTTTTATTGGCCCCAATGGTAAAAGTATCTTCTTGCCGCCTGGTGGCTACCGCGATAATAATCTTCTTTTCAATCTTAAAAGAAATGCTCTTTATTGGTCGAGTTCTCTTTGTGAGAATGTTACATATTGCGCATTTTACCTTCGCTTCTGTACGGATCTTACATCGTCAAATATCCCTGAGATTAGTGCCTTTAGTCGAGAGTCTGGCTTCTCTGTTCGTCCTGTATGTAATCCATCTAAATAATAGTATTTTGTTAGTCCTTTCGGTTTTATAACCTTTAGCTCGCTGCCAGAGGCAGCAATCCGAAAGACTTGAGTGTCAGCATTTATAATGCGCAGAAAACCAGACAACAATGACAACAATGAAAAAAATGTAATGTGGCATTATTTTTTTTTGTTAATTTTAGGCAACCATTTGAACTTTTTCGCGTTATACAAAATATATTGATGAAATATTGTATGTTTATGAAGAAAATATTATTGCCAATTCGTAAATTGTTAATACTTTTTAGGCAAAAAGATTGTAGTAAAATGGGAGCTAAGCCGTATAATAATGACGATGATCAGCAAATCTATGTTGCTTCTGAACCCGCTGCGGTATATGGAAGTGGTAATGTTTGTGTTCGGAATGCAAATCATATTGTTTTATTGTCGAAATGGCATTTGTTTAATTGATAAATAGTGCGTTTATGAAAAAAATGTTCGCTTTATTATTCTTTGTGTTGCTATCTGTTGCTTTTATGGGACAGTCGGCACAAGACATGACGGTTAAGTTTATTGGAAAACTTAATGGCAATCACTATCAGCGATTAGATAGCGTTAGGTTTACAAACTTGACTCGGGGATGGTCTGAGACGATAATTTATCCCGACACAACAATAGTATTGAATGCTATTGTAAATGTGAATGATAATGAATTTAAGGCTGCGGGGTTTGAACAGAATGTGCCCAATCCTTTCGACTGCAACACTTCGGTGGATTTTTCCGTTCTGCAGGATGAGAATGTCAGGTTGCAGTTGTTTGATGCCGCTGGAAAGCAGTGTGCGGAATTGAATGTTGCTCTGAATGCAGGTTCGCATAAGTTTGAAATTACAGCATCGAAACCGCAGGCGTATATCTTGAAGGCTGTTGCTGGCGCAAAAACATATTCCGTGCGAATGATAAATGTTGGTAGTTGTGGCGGCGATGGAATACGGTATGGTGGAAAGGCAGATGTCTTGGCAAAATTTTATACAGAAAATGAATTCTTTCTTGGTGATAACATTGAATATGTTGGTTTTGCCAATATAGATGGAGAAACTATTGAGAGTGAAAGGTTTACACAATCGCTTGTTATGAGTCAGGAAGTTATATTGCAGTTTACGTATTATTTAAGGCCGAGTGTTGAAACATTGGCAGCAACAGAGATTTCTCTCACATCTGCAAAGATTAACGCTTTAATAACAAATGATGGTGGAGCGGAGATAACTGCAAGTGGATTTTATTATGGACATTCACCAGATAGCCTTGAATATGATGTTGTTTCTAGTTCTATGTCAACATCTTTTTCTGCGGTTATTAACTCGTTAGAAGTAGGCGCTACTTATTATTATAAGGCCTATGCTACCAATATTGAGGGAACTGCTTACGGCGAAATATTGTCTTTTACGACTGATAGCGCTGTCATTATGGTTGATGGTCTTGTTTTAAATGTTGGATGTGGGCAGGCTTTCGACTTTTATGATTCTGGAGGATCTAATGGTGGGTATTCGAATAGTGAAAATATGAATGCAACATTTACATCTGAGGGGCGTATAACGTTGTCTTTCTCCAGTTTTGAGACTGGGAGTTCAGATTATATGGATGTATATGATAATAATGAGGCTACTGGTCAAAGATTGATATATTATGCGACTGGTTCTAATATTCCATCAACAGTTACTGCATATAGTGGCGCAATGACAATTGTATGGCATTCTGACGGAAGTGTAACAAGAGCAGGTTGGGAAGCAACAATTTCTGCAGACTGTGAGCCGGTAATTCCTAGAGTAACAACAGATTATTTGAGTAATGTTACAAATAATACAGCAACAATTAGTGCTAATGTTACGTATGGCGGGAATGACATGGTAACAGAGCGAGGATTTTTATATGGTACACATCGAGATAGTCTATATAATAGCATACAAAGTGGTTCGGGGACTGGTAGTTATACAGCCGAACTAACGGGACTTTCTTCTGGTTCTACCTATTATTTCAAGGCATACGCAACAAATAGTGTGGGAACAGGGTATGGTCAAGTATGGTCATTTGAAACGGACGCAACCCCTCCTGCATCATTACCTTCTGGTTATATGAATGAACATGGATATGTTGACCTTGGCCTTCCTTCTGGTACGCTTTGGGCAACCTGCAATCTGGGAGCAACCCTGCCCCTAGAGGCTGGCAACCACTATGCATGGGGCGAATTATCTCCTAAGAATCAGGTTTATAACTGGACAACCTATCGCTACTGCAATAGAAGTAGTAATACATTAACGAAATACTGCAGTAATTCAAGTTATGGTAATAATGGTTTTACCGATGCTCTTAACACTTTGGAAGCAAGCGACGATGCCGCTACAGCAAACTGGGGCTCTGTTTGGCGTATGCCGACAAACACAGAATTCGACGAATTAAATACTAATTGTACGGTAATATGGACTACTCAGAACGGAATGCCTGGCAATATGTATGTCGGACCCAATGGTAATTCTATTTTTTTGCCATGCGCGGAACCATATAACGAAAATGATATGGTAAATCCTAATGTCGCATATTATTGGTCAAGCTCGCTCTGTACGAATAGGCCTACTGGAGCATGGGGACTTGTAGGAGACTATGAAAATAGTTCCTTGGTAGTTATAACCCGTAGCTGGGGATTGGCTGTTCGTCCTGTTTGTCATATCGGTAATGATAGCATACCTATTTCCATGCCGACTGTTATCACAAACGCTGTATCAAATATAACAGCCTATGGCGCAACCTTTTCAGGTAATGTAATCTCTAATGGCGGTGCATTTGTAACTGCACGCGGATTTATGTATGGAACCAGTGCAGATAATCTTACGGAAATGGTGCAATGTGGTAATGGTACGGGAGTCTTTACAAGAACAATTAGGTTAAATCCAGCTACTACATACTATTATAGAACTTACGCAACAAATATTGTAGATACTGCGTATGGTGAAGAGATGTCGTTTACAACAGAAAATGTCGGAGAGCCTACAGGTTTGTTAAACGGATATGAATGGGTCGATTTAGCTTTGCCGAGTGGTACCAAGTGGGCAACTTGCAATGTTGGTGCAACAAATCCAGAAGATTACGGCGATTATTTTGCATGGGGTGAGACATCTCCAAAAGATGAATATTCATGGGATACATATATGTATGCCAATGGAATTTCTGATGATGATCCAAAACTTACCAAGTACTGCAACGAGTCAAGATACGGCAATAATAGTTTTTCCGATACTCTTACACTCCTCGAAGCATGTGATGATGCCGCCACCGCCAACTGGGGTGCAGGCTGGAGAATGCCTACAGATACAGAAATGGCGGAATTGAGAACTAATTGTACGATGTCTTGGACAACACAGAATGGTGTAAACGGACGCTTGTTTACTGGACAGAATGGCAACTCTATCTTCCTGCCCGCTGCTGGTTACTATAACAATATCAGTTTAATCGGAGCCGGCTCTTATGGTGGATATTATTCGAGTTCGCTCTACACTGTTCCCCCAAATAGTGCTTGGAATATTTATTTCTATTCGGGTGGTTGTAGCGTAAACCGCAGTCATCGCTGTTTAGGACTGTCTGTTCGTCCTGTTTGTGAACCGTAAATTTACGAAGTTCGATTTGTAATTTTAGAATTACGGCAGTCGACAAATGTCGGCTGTCGTTTTTTGTTGTATAGATGTAAATAATGAAAATTTTTGTTGTTTATGTCCTTTCGGATTTGAAACTTTTAGCTTGCTCTATTGCGGCTACCTTTGGCAGTGAGCTAAAGGTTACAAATCCAGACAACATTGAGAGCTATAGGTTATAAATCCAGACAACGTTTTTTTTGTATTCCTAAAAATATTTCTTGTCAGTTCTATTATTTTTAGTATTTTTACGAAATGGTTTTTGTATATAAATTAACATCTGTATAAATTTAAATCTTACAACAATGAAGAAGTTTTATTCAATTATTATGGTCGCTTTTGTGACAATGATGGTGGCATCCTGCGGTTCAAACGGAGATGCTTCAAAATCGGAAGCCAATTCACAAACTATTGAAAATGTCGGTTCGGACAAAGTCGGTCTTGATGACGCGACTGAAAGCAATTATGCCGCACTCTTGAAAGAGCATTTCGGAATTGACGCGAAAGACATTGAAGAAGATGGTTTCAAAATTATCAGTGTCAGCGGAAGTGATTATACGTCAGGCTTTAAACTGACACTCACTTATTCCACCAAAGATGATGACACCGCTGACTTCCAAAACGCCTACAAGGCTAAACTGTTTGATGTGACCAAAAAAGTCGGCACGGCGAACTACAAAACCGACGATTTAGGTTACATATCAAGCGAGACAATCGAAGATTACAGCGCTCTGAATTCTGCGTCATACGATCTGGGCAAATGGTACTACAAGTATAACAACAACGAGATTTCTGTCAATGTAACAGCAGGCTCTTCCGTATGGATTCAATTGACAGGGCACAGAAAGTAATTTTACAAAATAGTTTTTGTACATAAATTAACATCGGTATAAATTTAATTCTTACAACAATGAAGAAATTTTATTCAATTTTGATTGCCCTTGCTACAATGACACTTTTGTCATGCGGAGGCGAAAACAAGACTAATTCTCAGGCAGAGACGAATGCAGAGAAGCCCGCTACAACGACGGAAGAAGCTTCAACGAAAGTAGAACCTGAAAAGCAAGTAGAGCAGACTGTTGTTCCCGAAGCAAATGGCGAACTTTCATTCGAGGAGTTTTCTGCACAAATGAAGGAATTCTGCGGTATCGAACCCATCACAAACGACAAGATGACTAAAATCGTGGTTCGCAGGGAAAGCGAAACCGAGTTTTTCATGGCTTCGCCAGTTACCGCTGACATTGACAAGGAAGGTGTGCAGCGTGAATACTACAATGCTTTTGCCAAGGTTGCTGACGGTGGAAAAATGTACGGCTTCCACATGAACCAAACTCGCGGCGATGATGTATTCAAAGATTATGACGAATACGTTAAGTTTATTAAGGCTAACGGCAACTACGCTAAGGCTATTTACGGCTACGACTACAACGGTAAGCAAATTTATGTCGATTGCGCTGTGTCGTTCGGTGATTTCGGCCTGACCGTAAAATTGCAATAACACATGTTATGTGAATACAAAAACAGGGGATGCCTTTAGTGGCGTCCTCTGTTTTATGACTAACAATTGCATATATACAAAAAAAATACTGCAGATCGCCATTTGACGACCTGCAGTATTTGTAACTAAATTTAATTATTTCTTTGCGAATTCATATCCTGCCTTTATTGCAGCAAGGTTTGAATTTACAACAGCTTCGCCCTTGCGACCGAAAATGCGCTGGATTGATGCTTCAAGTTCTGCAAGTTCCAATCCGAGAAACGGAATTGTTGCACCAAGCAGAACCATGTTGGAACGAGCGTTAACCTTCTTTGCTATTTCATTTGCATTGAAAGCAACATTTGTCTTTACCTTCTTTATTTCTGCCATAACCTTGTCCATATCAGGATAATTCTTGATATTAACGAAAGGTTCCGAGTTGGTGATTACACAACCGTCGGCAGCAAGGAATGGCAAATAACGCAACGATTCCATTGGTTCGCTCGACAAAATGATGTCAGCCTGACCTTCGGGAATAACATCAGCATAAATCGGCTTGTCGGAAATACGCAAGTGCGAGAAAACCGAACCGCCACGCTGCGACATTCCGTGGATTTCGGACTGCTTCAAATACAAATTCTTGTTGAGTGCTGCATCAGAGATAATTTTGGCAACCGATACTATACCATCGCCACCTACGCCGCACAATATGATGTCTTTTTTCATGTTTATTTCTCCTATTATTAAAAGGTTATTTCTTTTCGCCTATGTGCTTCTTGAGTTCTACGATACAAGTTCTGCGCGGAATGATTACCGATACGCCGTTGTAATTGATTTCCTCTTCGAGGATCTTTACAAACTCATCGTGGTTCTTTGGTAGCGGAACAATCTCGCGAATATGTTCTGGCTCAACGCCAAGACCTATACATATCTGAGCAATCTTGCAGTGTGCCGATGATGGCTGACCGCCTGTCATTGCGGTAATGTCGTTGTCGAGAATCATAATGACAACATTTGCCTTTTCGTTTACGCAGTCCAAAAGACCTGTCATACCGCTGTGACCGAAAGTACCATCACCTATTACAGCAACCGATGGGAATATACCAGCCTCAGCAGCACCCTTTGCCATTGTGATTGATGCACCCATGCAAACGGTTGTGTCGATAGCCTTCATGTTGAAGCCCAAGGTGTAGCAACCTATGTCGCCGAATACCTTGCCGTGATATTTTGCCATAACATCGTTCAAAGCAGTGTAGCTGTCAACGTGAGGACAACCCTGGCACAATGCTGGTGGACGGTTTGTAACCAATTCTGGAATAGGCATTCCCTTTGCAGGAGCGAGCTTCAATGCAGCAGCAATCTTTTCTGCGTTCATTTCGCCATCGCGACGGATAGTTTCATCCAAACGACCCATAACCTTCTTGCCCTTTGCAAGGAATCCCTTTATGTGCTCCTCGATAAACGGCTGACCATCTTCGAGAACAAGGAGTTCATCACACTCATCATACAACTTGCTGAGCATATTGTAAGGCAACGGATACTGGGTAATCTTTACAACCGGATACGGGCAATGTCCGTCCTTGAAGTTTTCCATCAGGTAGTTGTAAGCGATACCGCTGGTGATGATACCGAGCTTCTTGTTTTCGCCATCAAAATACTTGTTGTAACCAGATTCTTCAGATGACTTTGTGAACAAAGGCTGCTTGTCGATAAGATTTCTGTACAAGCGCTTAGCATTTGCCGGCAACAAAACGAACGAACTAGCGTCAGCTGGTTCTGTCAATGGGTTTTGTGGCAATGGATTGCGACGTTCAACACCTGCGCGGCTGTGAGCCAAACGGGTAGGAATTCTGTAGAGAACAGGAGTTCCAAGCTTTTCGGAAAGTTCGTAACCGAAGAAAACCATATCGTAGGCTTCCTGCTGGTTCGATGGTTCGAGCATTGGAATCATTGCCCAATGACCGTAGAAACGGCTGTCCTGTTCGTCCTGCGACGAGTACATGCTCGGGTCGTCGGCAACAACTATGAGCACGCCCTTAGTACCAATGATTGCTGCGTTCATGAACGGGTCACCGCATACATTGAGACCAACATGCTTCATACAAGTCATCGCACGCTTGCCAGCGTATGCCACACCGATTGATGCTTCGAGAGCAGTCTTTTCGTTTGCACACCAGTTGGCGATAACACCTTTTTCCTTTGCTTCCTTCGATTTGATTACATATTCGGTAATCTGAGTGGACGGAGTTCCGGGATAGCTGTTGATTGCGCTTCCGCCAGCATCGATGAATGCCTGAGCTATCGCTTCATCTCCCAACAATAATAATTTCTGCATATTTCTATATTTTATTTTACATATTTTAAGTCCACGAAATTAAAAAAAAATCGGGAGATAGAAAAATGTTTCAAAGCATATTTTGAATGGAGTTATTCACGATAATATTTTTTTACAAGTTGTTTTAAATCAAAAATATAATCATCAATAAATATTTCTTTGTTAAAAAAGCATTAGCATATCCTTGGTGGTAGCAACCACATTATTAACAATGGCTGGCAGAATATGCAACAAACAATGGAGTTCTATTCCTTTACGAATTTCCGCAAAGTCGCTCCCTGAGCTTGTGGTTGCTGAGCCTCGCCGAAGTATCGAAGGGCGCGAACTTTTACCACATACACCCCACTTGGCAAATTCTCGACATCGCAAACTGCACTTTCGCCATGCACATCCATTTGCAAAACAACTTGCCCCATCATATTTACAATTTCAATTTCAGAAATTTCTTCTAATGATGTAATATGAAGCGTATTGCTTACTGGATTGGGATATAAATCAAATTCATCATCCATAAGTTTTTCATCAATGTCGTCAGCTACTTCGAACAATGCCGTATAGGTAATACTATCATTGGTAACCACTACTGTACGTGGATTGTCTGTATTGCCATCGTCCCATTGCACAAAACGGTAACCCCATAAAGGACTTGCTGATATTATGGCCGATCCACCGGTACAATCGGGTGCCTGTACAACACTTGCAATGCCCATAGCATAGTCGCTTGCAACATATAGCATATATTTGCTACCATGTATATTTGTAAAATATGACCAGTTTTCAGCCGCAGTATAATTATCCACCGCATTGCATGGAACAAAAACCGAAGCATTAGTATATTGATTGGGAGTAAAAGTCCATCGATAAATTTCTGGTGGATTTGTAGAATATGAATAAATCTCAGTCAATGGACATTCTACAAAACCATCCGACATAAAAGCGTCAAAAGGAATATTGGTAACATTCTCTCCTATATTTAATATTCTTAACCATGGACAATCTCTAAATGCATAATACATTCTTGTACAATTAGTTGCATTAAAATTGACAGTTCCAATTTTGCGACACCATCCAAATGCATATTCGCCCATATTAGTTACAGAACTAGGAATAGTTACAGATGTAAGACCATCGCAATGACTGAAAGCACTAATACCAATATGTGTTACAGAACTTGGAATAGTAACAGAGGTTAATCCACTGCAACCATAAAATGCACTACTGTCGATATGGGTTACTGTATTGGGAATTGTAATCGACTGCAAACCAGTACAACCATAAAAAGCCATTCCAACTACTTTCCATATCCCATCGGGAATTGTATACTCGGAAGCATAATCGCTGGGAAAATATACAAAATAATTTGCATTATATAATGGTTCGGTTATTCCACTGCAACGATAAAAAGCGCCACAGCCAATCCTTGTTACCGAATTAGGAATTGTAACGGTTGTCAGGTTGCTACAGTTATAAAATGCATAACCGCCAATGGATGTCACCGAGTTTGGAATTGTAATTGAAGCAAGTTCGGTGCAATCGGAAAATGCTGACGAATTAATATATTTGCAGTTGTCGTTAATATTACACGATGATATGTTGGGCGAAATCGCCTTGTACAAAATAAAATGTTGATTTTCCTCATTTCCAATATAAAGAGCGTTGTCATCTTCGTTACATTGTACATTGCATCCCGTAAATGCATAATCGCCTATGCTCTCAATGGAATTAGGAATTGTAACCAATGTAAGTCCACTGCAATTATAAAACGCATAATCGCCAATATGTGTAACTGAATTAGGAATTGTTAATGTCCCTCTGCCCAATAATCCGCGAAAAGCACAATCAGGTATTATTGTAACATTATCGCCTATATTTATTGTTGCATCCGAATTGCAATGAGAAAACAAATTTTCATTATATAGTTCTGAATGATTAATGCTACAATTTGTAGCGTTGAAATTTATTGTATTCAGGTTGCAGCAAAAACCAAACGCTCCACAGCCAATACTTCTAACGGAATTTCCGATGGTTATTGATTCAAGCCCGCTACACTCACGAAATGCATTGTTGTCAATATTTATCACATTATCAGGAATTGTAATGGAAGTTAGTCCAGTGCAACCACTAAATGCACCATTGCCAATATTTGTCACACTCTCAGGAAATGTAACAGAAGTTAGCCCCGTGCAACCACGAAATGCCTCACTGCCAATGTTTGTAACCGAATTATGTATTGTTAATGATGTGAGACAAGTAGCGCCCCAAAAAATACACGCTTTTATTTCTGTTATCGTTTCTGGAATAGTTACATCTGTTACAAGATTATTATCTATGTATAGATTATGTGCTGTACAAAGCGGATTCGCCTCGATGTTTACAAATGTTATATTACACCAACCTGCAACGTCGCCAGTATAATAAACAGCAGTAAGTCCATCGCAACTCATAAATGCAGCATTATCTATGTTCACCACTGAATTGGGAATTGTTACCGATGTAAGCCTGTTACAACCAATAAATGCCTCTCTACCAATGCTTGTTACCGAATAATTTATGCCATTATGAACAACTGATTCTGGTATTATAAGATCTCCTGGAATATTATAGGCTGGCGATTTAAAAACCTCTACCGTATATGGTTCCACATCCGATGTAATGTTATAACACAACATCTGCCCGCTTTCGCAAACAGCGGAAAAGTCATAGGCGAATGCACTGCTACATAAAAGTACTATAAAAGCCAGAAAAAAAGATTTTGTTTTCATAATTATCATGGTTTACTCCTTTATGAATTTCCGTTGTACAACAGCTTCTCCATTCGACAAGCAAACTTTTACCACATACACCCCACTCGGCAAATTCTCAACATCGCAAACTGCACTTTCGCCATCCACAGCCATTTGCAAAACAACTTGCCCCATAATATTTACAATTTCAATTTCAAAAATTTCATCAGATGATGTAATGTTCAGCGTATTGCTTACCGGATTTGGATAAATTTGCAAATCTGCGTTTTCGTTTTCATCGATATTGACGCCAAACGCGAATTTTGCTTTAATAGTGTGGTAGGATGTTACATCGGTGAATGTATATACTCCATCAACAAGCTGGTCTGTAACATCGATTGAGCCATCAACTATTACGCTAGTGATGCGGCATCCATTTTGGGGTGTGATTGTAAACGATTGTTCGGAGCCATCATCAACAATTACATTGCCGCTAGGTTCTATTGTGCCCTGTCCTGTAGCTGTAGCATTAATGGTGTGGGCGGTCATGAAGATTGCAACAAATGTACTGTCGCCTTCGACAACTATGGTTCTAGGATTGTCTTCGTTGTTGTCGTTCCAGCGGACAAAACGATGTTCGGAGGATGCGATAGCTTCGATTATTGCTATGTTATCGGTACAACTTGGAGCCTGCACTATTCTTGCGATGCCGAATTGCGGATTCTCACTTTCAATGTTCAGCATAAATGCACGGCTACCTTGTATGTTGGTAAAGTTAGACCAATCTTCTGCAGACGCATAGTCCTCTTCCGCACCACAAGGCACATTGACTGTAGTTGTGTTCATAACATCATTTTCAAAAGCTCCGTACAACAATGTAGGAGGATTAGGAGATCGTGAATTAATTTCTTGTATTTCACTTATTCCAGTAAAGGCGTTTGATGGAATTTTCGTTACATTTTCCCCAATGTTTAAAGTGGTTAATGATGGACAATTGTAGAAAATAGAATAATCCAAAAGGTAGACACTATTACTCGTTCCCGCAAAAATACAATTCTCTGCATTAAAATTGACGGTCTCTATACTTCCGCAATTCCGAAATGCATTCTTGCCAATCCTAGTGACGCCATTGCCTATTGTTAGTGTTGTCAAGTTGTCATTTTCACAAAACGCAAAATCCCCAATTTCTACAACAGAATTAGGGATTGTAAACAATGTAAGACCAGTATTTTCAAATGCAGACTGTTGTATACTGGTGATGGAATCTGGAAGTGTTACCGATGTTAAACTCGTGCATTCGCAAAATACTCGTGGTTTGATTTCTGTTATTAGGTCTGGAATTCTAATGGCAATTAAACTGCTACATTTTTCAAATGCACTTTGTCCTATGCTTGAGACAGAATCAGGGATTGTTATGTGCCACATTTCTGTACAACCGCAAAATGCTCCATCCGCGATGCCAGTGATTGAACTAGGTATAATTGTGCTTTTACAGCCCGCAATCAGTGTGTTAGTTTCGGTTTCAATTATGGCATTGCAGTCGTTTCGGGAATCGTATGTTGTATTGTCTGGAGAAACAATAATGGATTCCAATTTGACGCAACCTCCAAAAGCAAAAAAGCCAATGTGTGTTATCGAATCGGGGATGACAATTGATGCTAGTTTCCTGCAGTCATAAAAAGCAAAATCAGGAATATTCGTAACACTTTCGCCTATGTTCAAGTTCGCCAGCGATGTGCAACCTGAGAAAACATAACCTATTATAGTTGTACTCCCCATTTCCGAATGTCCCATTGTTGTGCAGTTTGTTGCATTGAAGTTGACGGTAGTAAGTCTTGTACAATCACAAAATGCTTGTCCGCCGATATATGTAACAGAGTCGGAAATAGTAACAGATGTTATCTTTTGGCATTCCCTAAAGGCATATTGACCAATATGTTTTACAGAAATTGGGATTATTAATTCGCCAGACAATTTTCGACAATAAGCAAATCCCAGACTGTCAATTTGTGTCACGGAATTAGGAATTATTAGTTCACCATCAATTTGGCTGCACCCGAGGAATGCCTGATAGCCAATATGTGTAACTGAATTCGGGATTGTAACGCCTGTCAATCTTTCGCAAGCACAAAATGCACCTTCGCCAATTCTTGTTACAGCATACGTTGTGTCTTGGTTTGTAACCGTAGTAGGAATAATTAGATTGCCAGTCGGATATGTATTGTAATAGTATTGTGTTGAATAAGCAGAATAATGAATCTCCTCGCAAGTCACTTCCACCGTATATGGCTCTACATCAGATGTAATATTATAATACAATGTCTGTCCGCTTTCGCAAACTGCTGAAAAGTCGTAGGCGAAAGCAGATGCACAAAACAGAACGGAAAGCAATATAACTGCAAACAATCTCTTCATACCAAAACTCTTTTATGATTTTTCGCTCACAAATATATGAAATAAAATATTATCACACAAGAACTTTGTGAGAAATTCATCGAGACTAAAAATGTCTTATTACATCAATCTCAGTTCATCAACAAGTTCTGCCTTCAAACTTTGCGCTTCATCCAAATCCGAATCCTTGCCTTGCTTTGCAAAATATCTCCACCTGTGGTAAAACTTCAAGAACCAATGCCTTAGTGCAATGAATGGGATGAAGGATACGGTAAGGAATGCCAATAAAACAAACGAACACCACCACGGCCATGGTATTATGAAAGAAAGTCCGAACAAGAGCAGATTCCATGCTGGGATAGACACCACCGTACCTATACCAAAACGCATGGACGCCGACATTCGCTTGTCTTTAAGCTTCTTGACAACAAGTTCTGGAATTTTGTATGGAACAATGTCTAGCAACCAAGGAACAGCAAAAAATGGAGCAAAAACAAGCGCCAGTAATGACAGAATAAACATTTCAAAAAATCCCAACGTCTTTCCTATCAGCCAGTTCCTGAAATTCAACTTGGCAAGCAATTCTGAATATTGCTTTGTCTTTTCCATGAACCATGCAAACTTTTCTGGCTTTCCTTCCTTTAGTTTCCTAAATTTTTCGAGCATGGTCTGGTCGGATGTCAACCGCTCCGACATTCGCATACGCCTTGCCGCCTTGCCATGTTTGGTTTCACGGTATATTTCCCTCAACGAGTCCAACTGGTCAAGGTTTTCCTTGTCGGCAATGTCGAGCATAAGCGGACGCACATATTCCTGCGCCTTCAAAGCAAGCTGACGGTATGCAGCTTCGGGGTGCTCGCGATATGTATCCAGCAGTTCTCCAAATTCAAAAGGCTTTCCAATGTTTAGCAGAGCCTTGTGTCCTGCACTATGGAAATTTTCGTAGTAGTTAGTCATCGGAACTATCTTCAGATGCAGATTGAAATCAGAAATTTCCTCTGCACGGAAGGCTATTCGTGCGAACCCTTTTTTGAATGATCCCATCGACTTGTCATACTGCAATGCAGCCTCGGGGAAAAGTCCTATAACCTTGCCATCTTTAAGTATTTGAGCTGCCAGTTCAAAAATTTTGTCGTTTTCCCCAAGATTTTCCTTGCCTGTGTCGCGCACACGAAATGCAGGAAGCACCCTGCACCATTTCAGAATCTTTGCAATCGTATCCTTCTTGAAAATGTCGCCTCGCGCAATAAACACCATTCTATGGCTTGGAATCCCAAAAACCGGCAAAATTGCATCAATAAGCCCATTTTGGTGATTGCATATTACAAGAAACGGTTCGTCGGGTATGTTTTCCTTGCCAATGATTTCCAATTTGCGGAAAAACAATTTATTTACAGCATACCACACCCATATATAACCGATTTCGTATGAAAGTCTCCGTTTTTCTATGTCGGTAAAATCAATCATTTGCTTTCTGTTTGAAATTTATTGTGCAAAAACAGGCAGGAATCGCCATAGCTAAGAAAACGGAATCTATTTTCAAGTGCATATCCGTAAACTTTTTTCCAGTCCTCTCCAATGAATGCCGATAGCAAGAGCAACAACGTCGACTTCGGCTGGTGGAAATTTGTAATCAGCCTGTCGGTAATCCTGAACCGGAACCCAGGCACAATCATTATCTGCGTTGCACACCTTATGTTGTCGAAACCTTTGCCGTCCATCCACGAAAGCAAGTTCTGAAGAAGTTCCTTTGTGTCGTAATCCATTTTCCCTGAATAAGCTTCCCATTGCGAAACGGCAAATTCATTTGTGTTGGCATCTTTATTTTCAAATACTTGTACTGCTATACGATATAAACTTTCAACAGTTCTAACCGTTGTGGTTCCGGTAATTGTTATATTGCCAAGGTTGGATGCAATTTTTTCGATAGTTGAGCGGTTTACGACAAAATGTTCGGTATGCATTTCATGCTCGGCGGCATTATCTGTTTTCACTGGCTGAAAAGTTCCAGCACCAACATGCAAGGTCACGGCATCGCAATCAATTCCATGCTTACGGATGTCGTCCATTACTCGCTCTGTGAAATGCAGTCCAGCAGTGGGTGCGGCAACAGAACCTTCGTAATGGCTGTAAACTGTCTGGTAGCGAACACTGTCTATTTCTTCGCTGTTTCGATTCAGGTATGGCGGAATTGGAATGTTGCCGGCAGCATCTATTATCTGCGAAAAGGTAACGTCGGGATTGTCCCATTCGAAAAGTATCTCGAACGAATTTTCAATTTCACGCACACGTGTAATATGCAGGCTTAGCGAAACACCGTTCACAGATACCGACTTGTGCAATTTGCCTTCTTTCCACTTCTTGCTGTTGCCAACAAGACATTTCCACGAGCAACGTCTGTTTTCTGCAAATGCAAGCGCATAGTCGGACGGCGACAGCGGGTCGAGGCAAAAAACTTCTATCCTCGCACCTGTCTCCTTTTCGAAAATGAGCCTTGCATTTATTACCTTGGTGTCATTGAAAAGCAGAAGTCCGCCTGATGGCAGATGTGAACTTATATTGCGAAACCTGTCCTCCTCAATCTTATCCCCGTCATAAACAAGAAGTTTCGACATGTCGCGTTCTGCAAGAGGATACTTGGCGATTTTCTCATCGGGCAGGTTGTAATTATAGTCGTTTATATTTATGTTGCGAACCACTTTTTTATTAAATTTGCTGCAAAAATAATATTTCTTATGGATTTAATTAGCATTGGCGATAAAGTTAGGTTCCTGAACGATGTTGGAGGAGGAACTGTTGTAAAAATACTTCCTAAAAATCAAATAGTTGTAAGGGATGACAATGATTTCGAATATCCGATTCCTGCTTCCGAAGTTGTAGTCGTGGAAAAAGCAAAGGGAAATGCCAACAATCAGTTCATGGAATTTGCGAGCAACCTTGTAGAGAATATTAAGGAGAACATCAAGGACAACATAAAGAGGGTAGAAGGTACTATTATCCCCAAGCCTAAGATCGAAATCAAGAAAGACCAGAAAACCGAGTTGATTTTTGCATTCATCCGCAACTACGACGACAAGTTTGATGGTTTTGACTGCTATCTTGTGAACGATTCCAATTATTTTGTCTTTTACCACATTGTGCTGCGTGGCGAAAATGGCTTTGAAAAAATTGATACAGAAACCCTTGAGCCAAACACAAAAATCCTTGTCGGACAACTTACCCGCGAGCAAATTAATAACTCCAAGGAAATCATAGTACAGAGCATTTTGTACGACAATCCGCAATGCACTTACCACGAGATGCTTGAACGCAGGATCAAGATTACTCCGATAAAGTTTTTCCAAGAACACACCTTTGTCGACAACAATTTCTTCGATGAAAAGGCCTACATATTTGAACTTCTGAAGGAGGACCTCGGACTTGGCAATTCCATAAAGACACAAAAGGAATTCGAAGAGCAGATGGCGCGCAAGGACGAAGCCGAAGAAGATAATTCGCAACGATACCACAAGCGCAAGCACCCCGAAACCATAGAAGTCGACCTGCATATCAACAAGCTGATTGATAGCGTAATCGGTCTGTCGAATGCAGAAATCCTCGACATCCAGATGAAGACCTTCCACAAGACCATGACCGATGCAATAATGAACAAGGCAGGTAAAGTAATCCTAATTCACGGCATCGGCAACGGAACTCTGAAAAATTCAATCCGCGAATCTCTAGAAAAACAATACAAACTGCCCTACGAAGATGCTTCGTTCAGGGAATACGGATTCGGTGCAACGATGGTGATGATTAATTGATAATTAACAATGGACAATTGACAATGGTTAATCTATAATCAGTGGCGACGTGGCGTGCCGCGTCGCTACTTATAAACAATAAAAAAATAATCATGGAAGTCGCTATGCGAGAAATTAAACAAATTGAAACAAATCTTACAATTTATTTGTTCGAATTGAAAAGATTTGTCCGTAGGAAACTAAAAAACAATGATATTTATGATGTATAATCTATAATATTTAATCTGTGGCGACGTGGCGTGCCGCGTCGCTACAAATTATCAAATTATCAAATCATCAAATCATCAAATCATCAAATCATCAAATTATCAAATTATCAAATCATCAAATCATCAAACCCAAAAACCTGAAACTAGAAACTATAAACATTAAACCAGAAACTTATATACAATGAACATAGAACAAATCTTAACCCAAAGATACACCGAATTTTACAAGACCTTGCCACAGAAGGTCGAAGCGATAACAAAGGCGGGTTCAAACCGCAGCTACTACCGTTTCTACGGTGAAAATGGAACCGTACTCGGGGTTTACAGCAACAACGTACCCGAGACAAAGACTTTTCTGTACTACAGCGTGATTTTCAGCAATCTGAACCTGAATACACCAAAGATTTATCACGTCAGCGAGGATGCGTTGACTTACTTCATCGAGGATTTTGGCGACGACCTTTTGCTGAAAGTCGTTGAAAGCGAATACAAGCAGTACGGCAGGTTTACCGAACGACTCGACGACCTTTACCGCAAGAGTATAAGTTCATTGGTAAAACTACAAATAGCTGCAGGAAAGGCCATCGACTTCAGCCTTGCTTATTCCATTTCGGAATTCAACAGCCAGAGCATTCTGTTCGACCTCAACTACTTCAAGTACTATTTCCTGAACCGTCTCGACATCCCTTACGACGAGAAACTCCTTCAGAATGACTTCGATGCACTTGCCGACCATCTTGCCAAAAATGGAACTAAAGCATTCATGTTCCGCGATTTTCAGGCTCGAAACATCCTTGTAAGGGATGAGCAAGTTTACTTTATTGATTATCAAGGCGGTCGCAAGGGAGCAATACAGTACGACATGGCATCGCTACTTTGGCAGGCAAAGGCAAAAATCCCAAACTACAAGAAGCAGGAACTGCTAAAATTCTACATCGATGAGGTTGCAAAGAATACCGAAATTAACAAGGCTGATTTTGAACGCGAATTCTGGTTCTACCTTTATGTGCGTATCCTTCAAACACTTGGTGCATACGGAAATCGCGGCCTAATTGAAAAGAAACGCCACTTCATCGAGAGCATTCCGTTTGCCATCGAAAACCTTATGGAACTACACGAAACTCATCCTATACTAGGCGAATACAAGGAACTCGACCGCGTAATATCCGAAGTTGTAAAATGCAAGCAGAAGTTCGAATATGTAAAGTACAACGAGCTTACAATCAATGTAATGAGTTTCGGTTACAAGAACGGACTACCCGAAGATAAGACAGAAAATGGCGGTGGTTTCATTTTCGACTGTCGAGGAAATCACAATCCTGGCCGCTACGACGAGTACAAAAAAATAACTGGTCTCGACCAGCCGGTAATCGACTTTTTCAAGAAGCACGGAGACATTGATGTATTTATCAAAAACATTAAAGCGATAATTTCGCCAACCATCGAGAATTACATTAGCCGAGGTTTCACCAGCCTGATGATTTGCTTTGGTTGCACGGGAGGTCAGCATAGAAGCGTCTATTCCGCCGAAAACATAGCAAAGTACATACACGAAAAGTACGGAGTAAAAGTCATATTGAAGCATAGGGAACTGGGCATAGAACGAGTTTTAGACTAAATAATAATATAAGGTGTAAGCGGTTCAATTTAAGTCGCAAATGCCTTGGAAGTACACCGCCTGTTCTATAATTCTAATTGGCAATGCCATTTATCCATTCTGTAATCACCTTCATGGCATCCTCGTTGAACGTTTCTTCGTTTTTACTGTAGAAGTTCGGACTTCCGAAGATACATTTCTGGAACAGATGGTTCAATCCTTTAAGTTCCAATGTCTTATAGTTTGAATTCTTGGCTTTCTTCATGGCTTTGACAACACCTGCAAGATTGTCCTTGCTGTAAACCTGTACGTCCTTGTCGCCATTGAGTGCAAGTAGCGGAATCTTGACTTTGCATAGATAATCCTGTGGGTTGAAGTTTAGTGCATAGTACATCCATGGTGAAAATAATTCATCTACGCTCTCCTGAATTGCATTTTCATCTGAAGCTTCTTCCGAAACAAGCGAATTCATTTTTTTTATTGTCTCAGCGACTCTTGTTTTCTTCTCGTCGGTACTTAACTTTTTGTTTTTGACAACCTTGTATGCTTCAGATGCGAGTTTCGAGTATTGCTTTGCAATATCTTCGCTTTGTCCCGATGATTTAATTATATCATAGTTCTGTCGAGCTAATAGGGTTGACATTTCTATTGCAGGACCAGCCAGCATCACAATAAAATCGACATCGCTATTCCTTGCAGCAACCATAGGTGCAATCATGCCACCTTCGCTGTGCCCTATGATGCCAATCTTCATGTCTTTCAACCTGTTGTCGTTTCTGATGAATTTTACGACCGATTCGGCATCAAGCGATAAGTCGTAGGTTGTTGCGTTCACGACATCACCGGTTGATTTTCCCAATCCGCGGTCGTCGTAGCGAATGACGGCTATTCCATTGCGTGTGAGGTAGTCGGAGAGGACAAGGAATGGTTTGTGACCGAGAATTTCCTCGTCGCGGTTCTGCAGTCCTGAGCCCGAAACCAATATTGCTATCTTGTCGGCTTTGTATCCGTAGGGAGCTGTAAGCGTTCCCGACAGCTTTACATTTGTCTCGGGATTGAATATTTCAACTTCTTCGACAATATATGGAAAATCTTTGGGCTCTTGTTTCTTGGGCTTACGCTTGTACTCACCACGTATCATTGTAAGTGGGAAAGTATGTTTGCGCTGAGTTAATGTACAGTGTAATGTATCGCAAGTGGAATTGGGCTTACCTTCAACTTTTGCATCTAAACTGATGATTTCTACAGTAAAACCGTCGTTTGAAAAGTCTGCCTTGTCAACCTTTATGCCAAAAGCTTCTTGTTCTGGCGAGTCCATTGTTATGCTGTCGGCGGTTAGTCCGTTGATATTCAGTACTACGACAAGTGTCATCCCGTTGCCTACATCAATAGAGCCGTTCCATGTGCCGATTATAATTTGCGAAAATAAAGATGCGCTGGTAAGAAATGCCAGTAAAATTGTTGAAACAAATTGTCTCATATACAATGCAGTTATGGACGGGAAATGTAAATTGTGCCGCTGCTCTTTAATGCAAGTGAAGTTACTCCACCAACAACTATTCCTCCAAGAGTGCCGATAATTGTATTTATCATGATTTTCCTTCTGCCAATGCTCTGATACCCATATACAAAATATTCATTGTCGCTATGCTCCGGATGGCGTTTCATTATGCCTTTCTTTGTCGGTCTTGTGAACGATATGCCAGTAGCATATACTATTGGCACTGCCAAGCTTAATATTGGTTGGCTTTTGTATGCACCAAAATAGAACATTGATCCTGCACCTACAACGAATCCTCCTGCACATGCCCACCAAGCCTTGAATTCATCTTTTCCAGTCTGCTTGCCAAGTACTACGCTGCGCATGTCTTCTACCGAATATTCGCCTTCCTGTGTTGGAACATACAATATTGAGTCTCCAATCGACCATATATCGTTTAGGTCTACATATTTGGTTTTAAGCTTTCCGTTGTTCTTTTCTAATTTTACCTCAATAGAACTGCTGTTATCATTGAAAAACGTGTATTCCTTAACATTGTATCTTGTACCGTCGAGCAGACTAAGTTTGGTCTGTGCAACCGCGATAGTACAAATCAGCAGAACGGTTGTTGTCGTTATTGTCTTCTTCATTGAAGTTGTTTTTTGTATCGGTTGCAAAAATAATATGTTTTGGATTTGCAATAACTAAAAATGCTAAAAAAAAACTAAATTTGCGCTCAATAATTTTCAGATGAAACGGATTTTCAAATATTTGCTATTGTTTTTGCTGATTGTATTTTCGGCAAGAAGTTCTTTTGCTTATACTAACTTTCTTTCAGATACTTCAAAGTATAAGGTTGTTCCTGAAATAATGCTTTTCTCCAATTTCCATCAGGGCATTGGCGGTGATACTCACGAGCCTAACTTCGAGATAAAGCGTGCTACATTGGGTTGTCAGTTTCATGTACCCAAGGGCTTTTCTTCGATAATTCGTCTCGATGTCAGCCCGAATCAGCCGCTCGGACAAAACTACAATACAGTAAATGTTTACTTGCGGGCAATGTATATTTCGTGGAAAAAGGGCAGATTTCTTCTGAATACAGGTCTTGTGGACAATATGCAGCACATGACGCAGCAGAAGTTTTGGGGGGTGCGTTATATTTTCAAGTCGTATCTTGACGAGTATCGTTTTATCCCTGCCATCGACCTTGGGTTCAATGGTCGCTATGACTTTCTCGACAATTTGTCCCTCGAGTTCGGAATGATGACGGGAACGATAAAGGATGACAGTATTTCGTATGGAAAATATTATTATTCATTGTCGCTTAACTATAAGCCAGTGAAGGAATTGCAACTAAAAATACATTCAACATATTCCTTCCAGAACGACGACCTGTTTACAACTGGTGCTTTTGTTGGGTGGAATATTATTCCTCATTTGCGTTTTGGAGCCGAGTACAATGCAAAATTTTCTCCGCGAAACATAATGCAGCAGGGTGCAAGTGCCTATCTTATTTACGGTTTCCTTGAGGACAAGTTGAACCTGTTTGCTCGTTACGATTATCTTGACTCGTGGTGCCGCGATGGTTTTACACCTTCGTGGTATGTGGCTGGCGATGGTATGGCTCTGGTGGCTGGTTGCGACTGGAAAGTGGTTGATTATGTGCGACTTTCAATAAATTATCAGGGGTGGCTTCCTAAGTATAACACCGATATTATGAAATCGTATGTGTATCTTAATGTTGAATTTAGAGTAAACTAGCATGTCGGAAATTTCGGACAAAAGAAAAGTCAAGCACGTATATTCCAAGATTGGACAGGCAGTAAACAAATATGGTCTCATTTCTGATGGCGATCGTATTATGATTGGTGTAAGCGGAGGCAAGGACTCTATGTCGCTTTTGGCTACTTTGGCTACGCGACGCAGGTTTGGAAAGGAGAAATACGACTTGGTTGCCGTACACATAGATGTGGAAAATGTTCCGTATGTGGCAGACACTGATTTCATTGCCGATTATTGTTCCAAAAATGACGTCAGGTTTGTGCATGAAATAATAAGCGTCGATTTTGAAAAGGATCCAAACAAGTCGAAATGTTTTCTTTGTTCATGGCATCGTCGTAAGCGTCTGTTTGAACTTACGCACGAACACAATTGCAACAAGTTGGCTCTTGGACATCATCTTGACGATGCTGTGGAAACGCTGCTGATAAATATGTGCTATCACAACAGCATCAGTTCCATGCCTGCAAAATTGTCCATGTTTGATGGTCGTGTAGAGCTTATTCGGCCATTGATTTTGTTGACTAACAGCGAGATTCGCCAATTTGCAAATATTATGGGCTTTCCGACTGAAAGAGCTAAGTGTCCTTACGAGGATAAGACCAAACGTCGTCAGTCGGGAGAGATAATTGCCGACATTGAGAAGCGTTTCACAGATGCTCGCCACAACATATTCAAGTCGATGCAGAAGATTTTTGTTGAGTATTTGCCAGTAGAAGATGGTGTAAATCCAATAGTTAGCGGATTGAATGTGAAAAATAGGTAAGAACGAGAACCAACCTCAACCAACCATAAACTTAAAAACTTGAAACTTAGAAACTTGAAACCAGAAACTATCCGTTAATTCAGAATCACCAGTTTTTCAAACTTTTCCACTGTTGTGCCAACAGAATTTCTAACCTTTACCTTATAAATGTAAACACCTTTGCCTAATTTGTCGTCGTATTGGTCGCGTCCGTTCCATTCTATCGGAGCACTAAGATAGCCGTCGCATGTCATGGTAGCCTCGAGTGTCTTTACAAGTTTTCCCGAAACGGTAAAAATGTTGATAAGGACGTCGAGAGTTTCGTAAGGCTGGTTGTGTCCGAAGTAGAACGAAGTATGCGTCGAAAATGGATTAGGGTAGTTGAAAAGCTTGTCTATCACCATTTCGGACGAATTGGCAACAATGAATTCTATTGTTTTTTCGCTGCTGTTGTTCATTACGTCCCAAGCCTTCAGTTTCATTGTGTGCGGTCCTATTTCAAGGCCTGAGTTCGGGTAGCTTATTTTTCCAGATGTGTAGTTGTCTATTTCCGATTCGTAGAAACTGTTAAGTATGGATTTTTCTGAAGTGTTGTCGTCTATCGTTAATGTGATGTCGTGTCCGATGCCGTTGCCTACGGTGTTAATCCCCGACTCGTCGCTTATTTTTGCCAGTAGCAATGGGTTTTCATTTACGATACCTCCGTCGATGAAACTTTCGTCGTTCATGTACAGCTCGATTGTTGGGCCTTCTGTATCATGTATTCCGTTTGTTGCCGTGCCGCCAATAGTAATGGACTTGTCGTATCCGCTGGCTTCTTTGTTTTGATTGTCAGAAGCATAGTAGCTTATTTTCCCCTTGTCGAAGTAATATGAAATGTCAACAGGAACAATAAAGCTAAATTTGAATTTTCCGTTCATTACAGTGGATTGTCCGTTGAAAATTATATTTCTCTGGGCAGTGTAGGTAAGGGGTTCGTATCCATCGTTGCCTTTGGTAGTGTATGTGTTGCGCTTGTCGTAGATTGAAGGATATACTATGCCGTTGAAATTTTCGTCGATATTTCCGTTTTCGTCACATACAGTTCCTTCGATGGTAACTAGTCCGGTAGCGCCTATTGTATCGTTGAATTCTGTTGCCGGAATACCATTGATCTTTGTCGTTTTTACAGAATACTTTGGCTGCGACAGAGTAATTGCGGGATCTCCTATGATAGCGAACGATCTCATGTTGAAGTCTCCGGTTTCATTTTTGCCGAGTGCAACACATTCGCCAATGGTTTTTGGCTTTTGCCCTGCATTTTCTTCCAGATGGCTTTCGAACATGTACTTGTATATGTTTTTTACAAGCCTTTCATTTTTTGTGGAGTACACTTGTCTTACTGTTGAAAGCAGCGCTATTGCTCCTGAATTCGGAGCGAGAAATAGTTGTTCGCCTCCAGTCGGAATTGTGTGGTCGTCATAAGGAGTAAAGTCACATGTTGCCGTTACAATAAAAGGATACTTGTATTTGTTTTGCAGGGATGCTATTGAATTTAAGGAAAATACATTTTCGTGAGCCCAAGCCTTTGGATTTCCGTGACCGATCCATGTGAGGAGCAATGTTCCATTGTTTATGTTATTGATTATAGCTTTGTTAACGTCTGGATAAGCATTTCCGGTCGATGTGTATATTTGTTCGTAGTCGTCAAGGTATATTTTTTCGATGTTCAGGTATTGTGCCGAAAATTCAAGCTGGGTGGCAATCATATTTTCTGCGTTGACTTGGTGTACAACTTCGTTGTTTTCAGCATCGTCGGCAATTATTGTAGCTCGGTTTTTCCAGTTGCCGAAGCTATTTGCCGAGTAATAGTTCCTTAGTTTTTCAACGGCAATGTTTGCTTCTTCGGCGGTGGTTACTGTCATTCTTCCAATTCCCATATCCATCTTTTCCGAAGATTGTATTTCTCCTTCACCTTCGTCAAGACAAACATAGAAATCGTCGCAAGTTATTGTCATAGTGTTTGTTATCGAATTTTCGGTCTGGTAGGTTAGAATGAAATTCGATACGCTTCCGTCAGAAGTCTTGTTGTCGTAGCTTCCGTCGCCAATTAGGAGCACGTTTTTGGGAACATTGTTTGGCGTCGATCTGTCGTAGAGCATTTTAATGAAGTTCCTTATTGCGCATATATCGGGAGTTCCAGATGAAAATTCGTTGTAAATCTTTTCTGTCGAGGCAATTACAACGCTCATGTTGTCGTTTGTCTCATGTATGTGCTTTATTTCGTTTGCTTGCGATGCAAAGTTTGGATGTGTAATTATTATAAGGTCTGCAGGTGCGTATCCGTGTAGATTCTGGTTTCCGATTGTCCCAACATCTTCGCTTCCGCTGTATATAGGCGATGGAAATGAATACGACGGGTTGAATGCTACGTATTCGTGCAAGCTGTCGGCCTTTGCGTTGAACTTGTATGTTCCAGACGAATATGTTCCCGAGATAGATTTTGCATTTATACGGTCGCTTATGTCCCAGACTATTAGGTTGCTGGTCGCCTGTGATATTGAAAATTCGGCTATTTTGCCTTCACCTACCGACTTGAGGTCACGGAATGTGACAATACCTTTTTCTACAGCAAGGTGTTTCCTGAACTTCATGGCTATGTAGTCAACCCATCCGTTTGCCGTAGAAGTATTCTTTGAATATGTGATATTGAATGTGGTGGAATTACCTCTTGGGATAAATTTAGCAGAGAATGTTGCTTCATTGCCGTTTGTTGTCGTAGAAGGGATGTTGGACCTTCCGACGTTAACACCATTTATTGATATGTCAAAGTGAGTAGAAACAGTTGCCGATGCAGCAAGGTGTATGTATGCGGTGGCTGTGTCGCCGGTCATGTTGTTTTCGGCTATACTTTCGCTCATTGAGGTGTAGTAGCCTAGGCTTCTCCAGAAAAAGTTTCGTCCCGACTTGACAATTGATATTGAATCCTTTTCAAGGAATGAGTACTTGTCGTAGGTGTTTACACTAATGTTTGATGTACTTTCCGATGGCGTTTCTATGGCATTTTTCCATGAGCCCTTGTCCGATACGAAGTAATAGGAATAGTCGGAATAGTTGTGGAAGTCGTGGGTGAACTTGCCGTTTTGTGCATAACGAATGTTGTGGGGGCCGTCGGCATAGAAAAGCAGATAGTCACCGCTGTCGAATGTTCCGTTCCCGTTGGCATCAACCTTTATTATGCAGCGTTCTTGCATGTCGTCTATGTATTTGTCGGCGAATATTTGTGGAGTATTGTCGCGAATAAGTTTCGATTCCATTCCTCCATATCCAAATACGCCTATTGATGAGAAATTGCTGAACCCCATTTCTGTTAGTTGGTTGTAGGTCAATTTGTATATGCCAGATTCAGGGACTTTTATTTTGTACCACTTTCCTGTGGCCAATTTGGAGGTGCTGGCGTATGTCCTTGAAATTTCGCGTTTTTGGCTGGCTGTTGTTTCTACTTTACACTCGAAGCTAGATGCAATTTCTACGTTACCTGTACTCGGATTTATTCTCAATGGCATTATTTCGAGTTCGATGTAGGATTGTTTGTTGAATCTTACAATTTTTGCGGATATTTCTGGCGAATAGCCGATTTCCAAAATTTTATATACACCTTTATATATATAGTCATCTACAGTTTCATATTTTGTTTGGGTATAATCGACCGAAGTTATATTTGTCCCGTTAGGAACTTTTATTGTCTTTCGGTATATGGGGAGAAAATCTATGTCGCGATTATCGCGGTTTTGCAGAAAAATGATTTTTATTTTACTGCTATCTGGGGTCAGGAATTCTGTAGTGCCCTTGATCTGCACAGAATCACTAATAAAAAAAGTTTGCGGATATGCAGCTTCTAATATGGTGATTATTAATATGATACAAAATATTTTTCTCATCTGTTAAAAAAAAACAAAAAAAAAAGTTCAATTATTTTTTCAAACGACAAAAATAATGTAATATTGTGACTTTTAAATTGTGGTGTAAAAAATATTTATCATTCACTAATTATAGATGGTAAAAATATTATGGTAAGACGATTCTTGATAGTGCTAACTCTTCTAATATTAGGGAGTTACAGCGTGGTGAGAGCACAGGACCCGCAGTTCTCGCAGTTCTATGCTAATCCCCTGTATTTGAATCCAGCTTTTGCTGGTTCGGAGAGATGTCCGCGACTTTCTTTGTCTTATAGGAACCAATGGCCGGCTTTTGGCTCAACCTATGTGACCTATAATATAGCATATGACCAGTACTGGCATGCTCTTAGAGGAGGCGTTGGAATTTACATCATGGATGACGTGCAGGGAAGCGGAGATGGTCGTATTAACTTGGCGACTATAAATGCAATGTATTCCTACACGTTGCAAGTGTCGAAGAAATTTTCATTGGCGGCTGGATTCCAGGCTTCGTTTGCAATGAAGAGGATAGATTGGGACTTCGTATTCCCCAATATGATACATCCGTTGTATGGACCAATATATGCGCCACTTGAAAATCCGGACATAATAAATACAAAACGTAATTATGTTGATTTCTCTGCCGGTATCATAGGTTTTACCGAGAAGGTATTCTTCGGTGTTGCTGTCCACCATCTGACAGAACCATCGGAGTCTTTCCTTAGAGGTAGCGATGCTGTATTGCCGAGAAAATATACCGCACACTTTGGAACGGAGATACCTATTAATAGTACTAAGTTCAAACGTGGCGATTTGCTCATAGCTCCGCAGATCCTTTTCCAGCAGCAAGGTGCATTCTTCCAGCAGTTCTACTGGGGTATGTATGTGTCGCGAATGGGAATACTTGCAGGTTTCTGGTTCAGACAGACATTTGAATTCCAATACGATGCCTTCGTCATGATGGTTGGTTACAAGTATAATAAGTTCAGGGTAGCATACAGCTACGACTTGACGATTTCGAAATTGAGCAATTCTACATACGGTGCTCATGAAATTTCGGTGGCATATACTTTCGGCTGCCACGAAAAGGCAAAGAAGATATCTACAGTAAGTTGTCCATCATTCTAGTACTAATTATAAAAAATCAGTTTTATGAAAAGGAATGGTTTAATTTTTATGGTAATTCTTGCAGCGGCAATCATGGTTGCTTCTTGCAAGAAAGAGGTTTCGAACACAACGGGATGGAACTATAATGATCCGAATTTCGGTGGGTTCCAGAATCATCCAGGATACGAGCAGGAAACTGGTCCAGGTTTGGTCTTCATTGAAGGTGGTACATTCGCAATGGGACGTGTAGAACAAGATGTTATGCACGACTGGAACAATATTCCGAGACGTGTAACTGTATCTTCGTTCTATATGGATGAAGTCGAAGTTAGAAATATTGACTACTGCGAGTATCTATATTGGCTTTCTCATGTTTACGAATCTGAATACAGATTTTTGTACACTCAGGCCTTGCCTGATACAGCAGGTTGGAGAAGCCGTATGGCATACAACGAGCCATTGGTTGAACTCTATTTGCGTCACCCTGCATACGAGGAATATCCAGTTGTAAATGTTTCTTGGAATCAGGCTTCTAAGTACTGCGAATGGAGAACTGACCGTGTCAACGAATTGATCCTTATGAGAGAGGGTATTATTGACAAGTATTTGGCACCATCGGCAGGAGCTAAGCATTTTAACCTTGATGCATATATGTACTATGCAGATGCATTGGATTTGCCAGTTGATGAAAAGAGTGGACGCAATGGTATGGTTGAGGATCTTTATGTGGATCCAGCAACTCTTAAGGCAGGTAAAAAATCTGGAAATACAAATAGTGAAGATAATAAGCGCTGGGTAAATATACAGGATGGTATATTCTTGCCTCGCTACAGGCTTCCAACCGAAGCTGAATGGGAATTTGCTGCTTTGGCTATTATAGGTAACCAGTACAAGGAGAGAATATATGAAAGACGTTTGTATCCTTGGAACGGACATTATATTCGTAATGACTCAAGAGGTGAAGAGCGTGGACGAATGATGGCCAACTCGATGAGGGGTAGAGGTGATGCTATGGGTGTTGCTGGTGCTCTTAACGATAAGGCTGATATTACAGCTCCTGTAAGAAGCTACTGGCCAAACGACTATGGCCTATATTGTATGGCTGGAAATGTTAACGAATGGGTTATGGACGTTTATCGTGACCTCACATTCGAAGACATGGATGAATTTAGACCATTCAGAGGCAATGTGTTTGAAGATTATCAAATAATTATTGATCCTATGACTGGTGATATGGAGTTGACTCCGGAAGCTGAAAGTTATTTCGAGTATACTGGAAAAATCTTGAAGAAACCGATTCGCGATGAAGCTTGTTTCAACAGAGAAAATTACACTACTTCTGATAATAGGAATTATTTGGATGGTGACTTGGAATCGTTGGTTCCTACAGGAGGAGGCGAATCTACCGAATACTGGGTTAAAAATGAAAGATTCAAGACTCAAAGACCAATAAATAAGCATTCTGACTTAATGGATTCTGTAATGGTTCATGAAACTAACCTTGATACACTGGCTAATTATATTGGAGAAAAGTATCCTGGAGCAACTCTTATAAGTGGTGGTCAGGAAATATTATTGCCAAGTGGTATTAGAATTAATCTTGACCAGAAAACATATACATTGCCTGACGGTTATTCAAGAAATAACGATGGCGATATAGTTATGCCTGATGGATCTATGATAATGACCGATGGTAGAATAAAACTTCCGGATGAGAGTTATATTTATCCTGATCAGCTTTTTGTAAATCAGACCACAGGAATGTATGAGGCTGGTAAGTGGGGATCAGAAGGCACGAGAGAGTGGGGTGATGCTGATTTCAATCCTGCAAACCCGAAGTTGAACAAGGGTGAGAAGATGACCTCGCTTGTTACCGATAGGTCAAGAGTATTCAAGGGCGGTTCATGGAAGGATAGGGCATACTGGATGGTTCCTGGAACACGCAGATTCCTTGACGAAAATAAGTCACGTTGTGATATAGGTTTCAGATGTGCAATGATTAGAATAGGATCTCCTACACAAGGAAAATAAAAAGAAAAAAATAATTTATAGCCTCTCCTTGTGAGAGGCTATTTAATTTTAAGGTTATGATAGAGGAAATTTATAAGTATTTTGAAAAATACAGATTGGTTTCAATTGATAGTCGTCAAGTAACCCAAAAGTCTATATTCTTTGCCATAAAGGGTGATAACTTCGATGGAAACATGTTTGTTGACGATGCTTTTGCTGCAGGATGCTCCGCAGCTGTAGTTTCTGACCGAAAATATAGTGGACGTGAAAATGTATTCGTTGTTGATGATACATTGAAGACTTTGCAGCAGCTGGCCAATTATCACCGTAGAAAACTTAATATTCCAATTTTTGCTATAACGGGAACAAATGGCAAAACAACTACTAAGGAGTTGGTGTCTGCTGTGCTTGCTAAGAAGTTCCGCGTTTCATATACAAGTGGAAACAAGAACAATCATATAGGTGTGCCTCTTACCCTGTTGTCGATGAATAACACTATTGACATGGGAGTAGTGGAGATGGGGGCAAATCACCCAAATGAAATCAAGACCTTGTGCGAAATAGCCGAGCCTAACTACGGCATAATTACAAATGTAGGAAAGGCTCATCTCGAAGGTTTTGGCTCTATTGAAGGAGTTATGAAAACAAAATGCGAATTGTATGATTTCCTTGACACCAATGAAGGAACAGTTTTCATAAACGATGACAATGAGAAGCTAAATGAAATGCTTTCGGGACATAACCGTTTGAATGTTATAAGGTATGGGAAAAACAAGAATTGTTTCTGCCGTGGCGTGTATTCCGAATATGCCTATCAGACGACTGTAAATTGGGAAACTGACAAGTATTCTGGGTTCTCGAAGTCAAATCTGATTGGCGCATATAATTTCGAAAATATACTTGCGGCTGTAACGGTAGGTGCATTTTTCGATATTCATCCTACTGCAATAGATGGAGCAATTTCCGATTACATTCCGAAGAATAACCGTTCGCAGATGACGAAAACATCGAGAAATACATTGATACTTGATTTGTATAATGCAAATCCTACAAGCATGAGGGCTGCTATCGATAGCTACAACACTATTACCGATGACTATAAGTCGATGATTCTTGGCGATATGTTGGAACTTGGTAAGGAAAGTGATGCTGAACATAAGGCAGTGTTGCAGTATGTTCACGAATGTGGCTACGAAAATGCCTATTTTGTAGGGAAAAACTTTTACAAGTATAAGGACGATTATGACTACATATTTTTCGAAACGGTAGAAGATTTGTGTAAATATTATGTTACACATCCCGAAAAGAGCAAAATGTTTCTTGTAAAAGGTTCCAGAGGTATTCATCTAGAAAAGGTTATTGATTATTTGTAGGCATGAGTTTCGTATTATCTGATAGCGGCTACCATGATAGGTTTAAGCCACTGAGTCTTACACGTTCAATTGCTGATTTCCGTATTGGGATTCTGACATTGCGTGAAAAATGGGAAAAATATCTTGGCGAAAAAGTATATGTAAGTACCGAACAATATTTGCAGGATAAGTATGATGATGTTAAGGACAATGACTGCGTTGTAATTCCTTCTGTTGTAATTCCTGACTATAATCTTGTAAAAGCCATTAGGGCTTTGAAGGAGGGAAGGCTTACTAAAGATGGGGTTGTATTGGCGAGCATTGGTCGGGCGAATTCATCAAAAGCTAATGTGGAATATGCTGGCAAAGTGTTTGTCCTTAATTCGTTGACGGATATTTTTTCGTTCAACGGAATGGAAATAAATAAGGATTTTGAACTGCTTACCGTTGGACGTAAGTCGAAAGCAATAAGCGCAACAAACGTTATTTTTGGAAAGTGTCCTGTCTTTGTGGAAGAAGGTTGTAAAATAGAATGCGCTACGTTTAACACCGATGGTGGTCCTATATATATAGGTGCAAATTCGGAGATAATGGAGGGCGCCAATATAAGAGGTCCGTTTGCAATGTGCGAGCATGCTGTGCTGAAGATGGGTGCTAAGATGTACGGTGATACAACTATAGGGCCGTGGTGCAAGGTTGGTGGTGAACTCAGCAATGTTGTTTTCTTCGGGTATTCCAACAAGGCTCATGATGGTTTTCTTGGAAATTCTGTAGTAGGCGAGTGGTGCAATTTTGGCGCAGATTCCAACAATTCAAATCTGAAGAACAATTATGCCGAGGTGAAATTGTGGAGCTATGAGACACAGAAATTTGAGAATACTGGCTTGCAATTCTGCGGACTTATCTTTGGTGACCATTCCAAGTGCGGTATTAATACAATGTTTAATACAGGTACGGTTGTAGGAGTTTCTGCAAATATTTTTGGTGCAGGATTTCCGCGCAATTTTGTGCCGTCATTCTCGTGGGGCGGAGCTTCTGGTTTTACCGAATACAAGTTGGAAACGGCATTTGAAGTCGTGGAAAGGGTTATGGCTCGCAGGCATGTAGAACTTACAGAGACCGACAAGGCAATAATGAAGCACATTTTCGAATCGAATCCTAATTGTAGGTAACATGATTATTTCCAAACCATTGGCAGAACGTATGCGTCCGCATAGTTTCGACGACTATGTGGGACAGCAGCATCTTGTCGGCAAGAATGCACCTTTGCGCAAGTCGATAGAGGCTGGCAGAATTCCGTCGATGATTTTGTGGGGGCCTCCGGGTGTAGGAAAAACAACTCTGGTTACTGTGATTTCGCAGATAACAGAGCGTAACTTCATAACCTTAAGTGCAGTAAGCAGCGGCGTGAAGGAAGTCAGGGAGGTGATTGACCAGGCAAAAAAGGTAAATCTATTTTCCAAAGGCAATCCTATTCTGTTTATAGATGAAATTCATCGATTCAACAAGTCGCAGCAGGATTCATTGCTTGGCGCTGTTGAGAACGGAACAATAACATTGATAGGTGCAACTACCGAGAATCCATCTTTTGAGGTTATTTCTCCATTGCTTTCCCGTTGTCAGGTGTATGTGCTTAAGCATCTTGATGAACACGATTTGGATAAGTTGATAGACAAGGCAATATCTACGGATGTTGAATTGTCAAAACTTAACATACAGGTAAAAGAACGCGATGCCTTGTACAGGTTTTCGGGTGGAGATGGACGCAAGCTATACAATATACTCGAACTCGTTTGCAGTAGTGATGAACAGGAGATTGTGATAACAAATGACATGGTTCTTAGTCGTTTGCAGGTGAATATGGCTATCTACGACAAGTCGGGCGAGCAGCATTACGACATTATTTCTGCGTTCATAAAGTCGGTTCGCGGATCCGATCCCGATGCGGCAGTGTATTGGCTTGCGCGTATGCTCGAGGGCGGTGAGGACATAAAGTTTATAGCTCGTAGGCTTATAATCTTGGCTTCGGAGGATATAGGTCTTGCAAATCCTAATGCTATGCTTATTGCAAACGCATGTTTCGATGCTATAGACAAGATTGGTATGCCTGAGGCCCGTATTCCGCTGTCGGAGGCAACAATATATCTGGCAACAAGTCCTAAGAGCAATTCTGCTTATTTGGCTGTAGATTCGGCGTTGGCTAAGGTTAAGGAAACAGGAGATTTGCCAGTGCCGCTACATTTGCGTAATGCACCTACAACGCTAATGAAGAAGCTCAATTATGGTGCTGACTACAAGTATGCTCACAATTACGATAACCATTATGTGGATCAGCAGTATCTTCCTGATAAACTGGTTGACGAAAAATTTTATATGCCAGCGCCAAATGCCAAGGAGGAGCAAATTCGCAAGTGGATGGATTTCATAAAGAAGAAATAATGTATTCGAAGGCAGAAGCATCGCAGATAAGACGGCAGTTCTGGGTTAAATTCGATGAGTATTCTCGTCCGTATCTCGGAAATAACGGAAAGTGGATGACATACAACACCGGAATAAAGGATTTGGTTCTAAAGTTTGACATAAATCGCTCGTATGCAAGGGTTATGCTTGCCGTTGAATGTAAAAACGAGGATACGCGGTTTGATGTGTTTTGTAAATTGCATGAATGTGAACTAGTGCTTAACAATTACCTTGGTGAAGGTTGGATATGGGACGAATTGTTGGTACTCGAGAATGGGAAACCTGTGTGTGCATTGTATAAGCAGATTGATAATGTAGATATTTATCGCAGTGAATGTTGGGGGGCTGTACATAAGTTTTTTGCAGAAGAAATGACAAAACTGGAAAAAGCCATAGTGGAGATTCGTCCGTTCTTTGAGGATTACGTGAAGAAGGTGATAAAAGGGTAGTGTTCTGTCAAATGAGGCTGTCCAAAAAGTTTTGGCAGCCTTTTTTGTTTATGTCGTCAAAAAGTTGTATCTTGCAGGCAAATAATAAGTTATGGCAAAAGTGACACTAAAGGAGTATAGTCAGAACGACCAGTGGCTGT
>Ga0310696_10000627_pt1 | contig 53934 bp, 42 predicted proteins | sample AusTroGonzalo_MG_4_FD_203885 | JGI IMG/M metagenome (GOLD analysis project Ga0310696, IMG submission 203885) | Bovine rumen microbial communities from tropical cattle in Woodstock, Queensland, Australia - Gonzalo_02 (v2) (version 2) | ecosystem: Host-associated > Mammals > Digestive system >...
AGCCTTACCATCAACCCGGACAATACTCTGACTATCAAGAACGGCGGTGCACTGACAGTAGGCGACAAGAACTCTCTCTCTCGCGGCAACTACGGCAACATCATAATCGAAGCCGGCGGCAAACTCGTCCTCAACGGCGGAGAGGTGCACCTCAACGACTTCACGTTGCAATCAACCTTTGATAGCGAGAACCCGATGTCCGGACAAGTGGTCAACCAGCACAAGATAATCATGCACGGTGATGCATTCTTCATCCTCGATCTTGATCCCTCCGGCACGGCAACCTATGGTTGGTACGACTTCGCTGTCCCGTTCCCCGTTGATGCCCTGCATGGCATCACACGCTGGGAGAACAACGAGTGGATGACACTCACCAACGAGTACCACTACGCCGTGATGGCTTATCACGAGGATCTGCGCGCTCGCACCAAGAACGGCTGGAAGAAGATCACAGGTATCCTCCAACCCGGTCAGGGTTATACCATCACTCCGGGCAATGAGGTGAACCGTTATCGCTTCGAGATGGTTGCCGGCAATCTGTTGGCAGCTCACGGCGACTACAACCTCAGCGCATCTGCCGAAGGCGATGATACCGATCGTGGCTGGAACAGCCTGGGCAACGGTACAATGGAGTACATCGCCCTGGATAACGCTCCTGCCGGACTCGTGCAGATGTTCGATCATCAGCACAACGTTTACAAGACGGTAATTGCTGACGAAAGTGCATTTGTAGTCGGTGCTGCATACTTCGTACAAGTAGCCGAGAGCAGTGTGCTCAACATCAGCTCGGCTGGCGAAAATGCTACATTGCGTCGTGCTCCACAACGTGAGCAGAGCAACAGCGATGATACCCGTATCGTCCTCAATCTCAATGCCAACGGCAAGAACCTGGATATGATGGTTATCACCTGCGATGACGAGGCTACCTACAACTATACCATCGGCAAGGATGTACAGAAGATGGGTAAGACCACCGGTGCAAGCATCGCACGTCTCTGGACGAGCGCCAAGGACGCTAATCTCTGCGCATACAACGCACCGTACCTCAATAATCAGGCGATCATTCCGCTCAATATCTATGCACCCGCTGCAGGCGAATATACGCTCGCACTGACCAATATCCCCAACGAAGATGTTTACCTCCGCCGCAATGGTGCAATCATCTGGAACATGGAGATGGGCGACTATTCAGCCGACTTCGAAGCCGGAACAGATGACTCTTACGACTTGCTCGTTATACGTCACGCACCCAACACTGCAACACAAATTGATGCAATTGATGGCGAAAACGAAAAGAATGGCACGATTTTTGTAGAGAAAATGATTGTTGACGAACAACTCTACATCTTGCGCGACGGCACGTTGTACGATGCACAAGGTAGGGTAGTGAATAAACGCTAAAATTCGAACAGATATGCAAACAGCAAAATCATATATCAGCCCCGCAACGAACACGTTCAGGCTCGCACCCAAGGAGCGAATGATGCAGAATATTGCAGGTTCCCCTGAGCATCCTAATCCTGGTTCTGCCCCAGTTCGTTTCCCGGAAGATTAAGTCCAAACAAGGCTCATCTCGCAAGAGGTGGGTCTTGTTCCGTATTTTATCGTAAGTCAATAACAAAAACTTAACCAATAAATCAACAACTTAAAATCATTTAGTCATGAAGAAATTATTTACTTTCTTTGCTGCAGCACTTGCTGCTATGACCCTCAGCGCAGCCGAGCTGACGCTGGATCTCAATGCCGCTCAAGGTTACGCTTCTGAAGGCTCTGCCAATGTTCAAGTGACATCAAGCGTACTCTGGGTAGACTGGCATACTACTGCCGCATGGGCGGTTTCCGGTGCGGAATTTGCATTGGATAACCTGACCGGTATTACCGAAATCTCGTTTGAATATACGGGTGACGGCTTAGAAAATGATATGCTTGTTTATCTCGTTGATGCCGATGAGAACAAGCTGTGGGATGCCGAAGTAGGTGGTCAAGACTTGTCGGAAACAGGTTGGGTATCGGTTACCTTGCATCCGCAGACTCCCCTCTGGTGCAATGCCAGCCAAGAACCGTGGGTTAAATTGCTCTTCGTAGCCAATCCGGCTACTGCTACTCAAGGCGTATTCTATCTCCGCAATATCAAGATTACGCACGACTCTCCCGAACCTGTTATCTATCACGTAGCTGAGGCTATTGCTGCTGCCGATGCCAGCACAATCAGCGAAAATGATGAGATTATGGTTATGGGTATAATCAGCAAGATTGAGTTCAAGGGTACGAACTTCACCCGTTACGGTTCGGCTAACATCTATGTAGCTGACGCTACCGGTGCTGAGGGTGAGTTCGAGTTCTACAACTGTTACTCGCTGCTCGCTGACACATTCAGAACCTCTGATCCTGCCTACGATGCAACCAGCTCAACTTGGGCACAGTTCAACTCCGTAACCGATGGCAACGGTGTAACCGTTAACGTAGGTGACACGGTAGTTGCTGAAGGCAAGTACAAGAAGTACAACAGTACGTACGAGCTGAATACCGGTTGCTATCTGACCGCTATTATGCCGTTCGTTGCTGCACCTGAATTGCCGCAAGCTCCCGAAGCAGCTCCTGCAGCTCCCACACGCGACGAGGCTGACGTGATGGCTATCTATTGCAACCACTATGCAAATAACAACTACAACTTCAACGTACTGGGCTGGGGTGGTGTAGCTACATGGCATGCTGACACCATTGATGGCACGAACATCCTCGCTTGCACCGATATGAAGTGGGAGATCTTGACCAACTGGGATGCTGACCACTATGACGTAAGTGCTTATGAAAATCTGCACGCTGACGTTTGGGTTCCTGCTGATGCAAAGCTTAAGATAACATTTGAGGCTCTATCCGGCACGAAGCCGAGCGTAGAGTTTGATCTTGTTGCCGGTTGGAACAGTATCGACAAAGCACTCTCGGAGTGGAACTATAGCTTTGCAGATATGAGGTACTTCATTTTCGAGGGCTATAAGACTCCTGCCGGCGAGAGCTTCGAAGGCAACCCGTTCGCATTCGCTAACCTCTACTTCTGGGGTAAAGCACCCGAAGTAGAACGCGAACTGACCAAACTCGGCATTAACTTCCCGACAGAGAACTGCCCTGCTGACAATAACATCGAGATGGCAGGAACATTTGCTGAGGGTACGATGCTCATGGAGAAGATCGACACCGGTTGGTTCCTGAGCTACGACTTCGTCAATGCTGCAGAGGATGATACCTTCAAGTTCCGCGACAAGACGAACAATGACCTCGTACTTTGCAAGTTCATCCCGGCTAACGGTGATGCAGAAGGCAAGTGGGTACAGGCAATCATCAAGTTCGGCAACTACTGGAGCGAGGATATCTGGAAAGGTCAGCCTTGTATGTTGATCGAGCTTGACCTGAGCGATGCCGCCCAATACGCTTGGAAGGAAGGCATGCCCGAACCCGAGCCCGGAGATGACTCGGCTGTTGAGTACACCACTTCCGACGTTAAGGCTCAGAAGGTTATCCGTGACGGTCAGATCCTGATCATCCGTGGCGACAAGACCTTCAACGCTCTCGGCGCTGAGGTTCGTTAATAGCCTCTCTCTCCCCTTAGAACACAGCGGTTCACTCATGAACCGCTGTGTTTGTTTTTTGGTTAATTTTTGGAAATTTTTGACTTGTCAATCCGCTTGGAATAGATCTTTAGCCGTCAGTGACGAGTGTACAAGCGATGTGTGAATACCTTCTTTTAACCCGTAAGGAGTTACAAACGTCAGTACCACGCCTCGCTCAATACTATTCTCTTCCATAAACAACTGCTTGCGAGCGATAAGTCGTTCGGCATAATCTTTTTGTATGGCATATGTTTTGGCAGAGAACTTCATCTCACACAGATGAATCATCTTGTCGGCGCGCGAAATAACCAAATCAACCTGTGCCCCTTTGCGTTTGTCATCTTTCTTGGGCACAAATCGCCACGATGAAGCTTCGGTTGCTATCCCCGATATTCCCAAACCGCGCTTGATCTGTGGCAAGTGACGCAAACAAACCTCCTCGAACGTAAAACCTTCCCAACTCTCCACACTTCGATCCTGGAAGTGATGCATCCAATATTGTTCATCTTTTGAGCGATTGTCCTTGACGTAACGGAAATAGAACAGTGTATAGAAGTCGCACAAACGATATAGGGTCTGCTTCGTCTTGTTGCCATATTGCGCGTACGACACCACAAAATCGCAACGTTCAAGATTCTCGAGAATCTTAGTCAGCCCGCCGCCCGAATAGCCGGTTTCCTCCGAAATATCCGTCTTGGTAAAGCCTTCGCGCTTGGTGGCCAGCAATTGCACAATACGTATATACTTATCCGCTTTCTTGAACAAGGCGTTATATAGTTCCTTGAACTCGTCGTGCAAGTCACCTCCTCTGCGGAAGATAAGCGCATCGACATTCTCCACAAGGCTGAGCTGCGGACGCAGCAGACTCATATAGTACGGCACACCGCCAAAGATCATATAGAACTGCAATATCTGGTAGTCTTCCCATTCAAATCCGTTCGATTGCAGGTATTGCTTGCACTCGCTCAAGTAGAACGGACGCAAGTATATCCGGTGTGTGATGCGGTTATGCAAGCCGCCTTGGTTGTCCTCCAACTTCTCTTTCATCCATGTGGTAGCACTGCCGCAGGCGATAAATACTATATCGTCTCGGTTCTGTACCCAACTCGACCAGAAATACTCCAACTCGCTCACAAAATCGCTTTTCTGTGTATCAATCCATGGCATCTCGTCAAAGAACACGACCTTACGCGCCTCTTTGCTTTGCCCCAGGCAGTTTGCCAACTGTCGAAACGCATCGTGCCAGTTATGCAACTCCGGAATATCTGCATCAGGATAGAATCCTTGCAGCGCCTCGCGAAAATTAGCCAACTGAGTCAGTAAGGGTTTCTTGTGAGCGCCAACAAAGTGGAAACTATAGGTGTCTTTACAAAAACTCCTTATCAGAAAGGTTTTTCCTACGCGCCTGCGTCCGTACAATATTACAAACTCCGAACGCTTCGAATCCATGGCTCGTTGCAGTTCTGCCAACTCTGTTTGGCGTCCAATCATGCTTTCCATAATCTTCCGTTTTAAAATTTTGTGCAAAGATACAACTTTTTTTTGACATTTCCAAATTTTTTTTGAGTTTTTTGTCCAAATCTATACTTTTTTACCCACATTTGGAAGAAAAACATTAGTTTTTTGTCCAAATCTATACTTTTTTACCCACATTTGGACAAAAAACACCATTTAGCCCTCGCCCTATATCCTTTCCGTATATTCCGCCTTTTCCGCACTCAATCATGAAATATTCATTGACTAGATCATTGAAATTATTTATGTCTATATCTGCCGGTGGCTGTTACTCGCAGAGTTGTGTATTTGGCGGCACAGCGATCATCATGCTTGCATGAATGAGTGTTGTTGACGCCAAATCAACAAGTCCGGCACGGACAACAGCCATGGCAGTGTTTATCTTGGTTTATTTTCTAAAATAGATCCTTCGTAATAGTTGGTAATTGTCTTTAATTGTTGACCTAATAAGTTCTTCATATTTGTTTAATTTGTTAAATTTGTGGACAATTTTGTCCTTCATAATCCCTCCCCGTTTTGTGACCTCAATATAGCATTTAATCCCCCTAATTTTGTGAACTTTAGGTTACTGCATGTACGATTTTTATGATTGTGTTGCACGCCCTTACGCGCGCACGTATTTTATTGCCCAAAAACTTGCAAATTTCAAAGATTATTATTAACTTTGTACGCTTTTTTGGGGCAAAACATTGCCAATTCTTACGATTCATCTTAAAAATCGTACATTTTGAGCCCTACACCCCTGCAAGCAACAACAACGAAACAATATTAACAACAAAGCAATATGAAACTTTTTACAACAAATCAAACAACAAAACGCTCTCTTGGCGTTCTTTTCACCTTACTCGTCCTCGGTGCCTGGACTAACCTCGCCTGGGGTGGTCAGGCTTACGTTTACGCTTATTCATCACCGGCATCAGGAGGCTACGTGTATGTAGCAACATCCAATGCTGCACCTGACAACTATTCCTTGACGCAAGATAACGCCTCTCAGGGAGGTTTTGGTAGTTCCGGCAATAAGACATTTTACTTATACTATAGTGCCAAGCCCGGGTACACATTCCAAAACTGGTACAAAACAAACGAAAGTAACTATAACAGCATGGCTGTTGTGACAAACACGAGTGATTTGAAATCACAAGGTCAATCTGTTACACAATCAGCCACGGGTATTGGTGCGCAGAACTCATATTACGCAGCAGTATTTATCCCCATCAAATACTATTTCAATTTTTATGGTAATGGTGCCACAAGTGGTCAAATGGCAAAGCAAACCTTTACGTACGACGTAGAGCAAAATTTGTCAGCTAATGCTTTTGAGCGCTCATACGCTATAACGTATAACCCTGATGGCGGTACATGTGCTAAGACTTCAGCAACAGCCACATACACATTCAACGGTTGGGCAAAGTCTGCAAATGGAGCAGTTGTATATGCTGACGGAGCAAAAATAAAGAATCTAACTGACACCGACAAACAAGAATACAATGTATATGCCGTTTGGTCTAATGGCACTGTAACCCTTCCTGTTGCCACACGCGAAGGATTCTTGTTCGACGGATGGTACGCTGGTGACAAATGGGTCGGCAAAGGCGGGGACAGTTATTTGGCTACTGAAGATGTAGAACTTACTGCACATTGGGCAGAGAAATACACACCGATGTTCGTCTTGGACAAGACGGAGATCGAGTTAGAGCAAACAGCCAAACTGACTTTGTCGAACGTTGATAATCCGACCATCGAGATTGCACCGCAAGGAATTGTATCGTTCAACACGACTACAAATACCTTTACCGCTCTGGCTGTTGGTGAAGCAACAATTACGATCACCCAAGAGGGCACGGACGTGCTGTCTTACAAGCAAGAAACATTGAACCTCAAGGTTACCAAGAAAGTAGCCAGCCTCACTGTTCTGCTTGATGATATTGAGCGCACAAACATAACTATCTTCCAAGGCTACACGGCTACCGTAACGTTCGACAAAGTTTCTGACGCTGAAGTTAACGTGACAAACGTTAGCGGCAGTGAGTCGGCATCGTACGCAAATGGTGTAATCACCGCAGGCGAGATTGGCGAGGCTGTATTCCGCGCTACTTTACCGGAAACAAACACCTATCAAAGCACATATGTCGATTTCAACGTGACGGTTACTGAGAACAAACGTCATTTACCTATCGAATTATCATCAGAAACCACGTATGGTTATGTAGCTGCAGGTGGTAGTGGTGATTATGGCTGGGATGGGGATAATGGCGTTTATCTCGGCAAGACTGACGGCTGGTCAACAGGTAACTGGGACGATAAATATGCAACCATTCGATTCGATGGTATACCTGATAAATTGTCCTTCCAATTCAAATATGTCTATCGAGATGAGAACTTTTCAACAACAGCTACTTCTCCCTTGAGTTCGACCGTAGAGGGCGAGTTGTACTTCCTGTATGTTGACGAGAGTGCCGATAAGTCGAATTGGTCTCCTGTACAGTGGCAAAATACAGTTCCCGACAAGTCCAATTGGCAATCATCAGGAGATGTGCAACTCAAAAAGACTACTAGATACTTGCGTTTCCATTTGCACGCGAATTATGGAGCTTTCTATAGGAACATAAAAGTAACTGAGTTAAAGTATGTTGAAGATCCCCAACCTGATACTATCAGCCTCGGTAAGGATGTTATCAATTCAGGTGAGGTTAGTGCAACTTCTCTCATCAACTGGTGCAATGTAGCTCCGCTGACTGTTAGTTGCAACAACCCACGATTCACTGTAACTCCGAATGAGTTTGGCAGTTTGGAAGCATATGCAACTCAGCAAATTAAGGTTAGTTATACCCATACTAACGTGGTGGGCTTCAACGAGGGTGATATTACCATAACAAACGGCACGTATACAAAATCTATTCATGTGAGTGCAGAGACCACCAAGCGACCGCAGACAATCACATGGAATAGCGATCTGGCTGCAACCGGCTTCGCAATGAATGTGGGTGAGCAATATCCTGATGAGGTAGTTCCTGTTGTAGCCACAGCAACCAGTGGCGAACGTGTTACTTTCACATCCGGCAATCCGGACATCATTGAAGTAATTGCCGACACCGCTTTGCTGGCAAAAGCAGTTGGTAAGGTGGAAATTACCGCTTATCAAGTCGGTGATGCTGAGTATGAGAATGTAAGTGATAAGCAGGAATTTACTGTTACGCTCAAACAAAAGCAGACCATCACATGGGAGCAAAACCTCTACGGATTGCTTACAACAAGCGAGCCGGTTGAACTGACGGCTACTGCCAGCAGTGGTGGTGCGATTACCTATACTTCGGCTAACCCCGATATAGTAACCGTTCAAGGCAATACGCTGACCGTTGTAGGCGAAGGTGAAACATACATCACAGCATATCAGGCTGGTGGATTGGATGATAATGGCGTTGAATGGCTGGAAATTTCGCAGAATAATTATGTGATTGTTCGTAACCCGGCATCACAATGCAACGGTCTGGCTCTCTCGCAAAATTCATTGACACTTAACGGTAGTAAAAAACAGCAGGAATACGCTTTAAGTGGTATTCCGGAAAAACTGACGTTTACCGCAAAACATGGTGAGAAATCCGCTCAGTGGGGTACAGGTGCAAGTTATGCCTCATTAATCGTAGAGCAATACGCTAATATAGATAACGAGTTGGATTGGCATGAAGTTTATAATAAAGTTGTAGGTACAGGCAATACGAATTCTGGTGATATCATACTGGATGAATCCGCCACAAAGATTCGCTTCTCTACTGCCGAAACGGGAACAGATCATACAATATCTAACATCCGCGTAGCACGTAAGAAATTCATGCGCGCTGACGTTGATGCTATCGATTTGGAGGTTGAAGCTAACGCAGTATGGACTCGACAGATTACCGTCAGCCACTCGAACATCGACCTGATGACCGTGACCGCAGCGCAAGGTCTGATCAACCTCAGCGTTTCCACACTTGGCGAGGGCTGCGGCGACTTTGGCGACCATTCGTTCGTTGCAACCTTCACACCGATGCAGAAGTATGCAGATTACTACGATACCATTGTTATCACCGACGGCAAGGAGCAACCTTCAACCATCCTGATACCGGTACACTTCTATTCCAAAGGTTTGAACCAGTCAATCGATGGATTTGAAGTTCCCGAAACGGCTTGGACTACAGATCAGATTCCGGCTTTCCACGCCACTGCATCCAGCGAACTGCCTGTAACGTACGCTACATCTGACGAGAATATTGCACGCATAGTCAACGACAGTGTTCTTGAGATTATTACATCCGGCACAGTGCAAGTGATTGCTATTCAGGCAGGTAATAGCCGTTACGACTCTACTGCTGTCGAGCGTACAATCATTATTACCAAGGTAACTCCGCAAATCACAGCTACCCCTGTTGCCTCCCAACTGGAATATGGTCAGACGCTCGCAGAGAGTGCACTCAGCAACGGTGCTGCAGATGTAGATGGTGAGTTCACATGGGCTAACCCGGCAATCGTTGCAGAGGAAGGCGAACATAATTATACGGTTGTCTTTACCCCTGCCAACGAAGCTTGGTATGAGCGCGCTGAAATCGAAGTGACTGTCGCTTCGCTCAAAGATCCGTCTATCCTCGAACAGGCTCCTGTAGCTATCGAAGGACTGGAATATGACGGTCAGGAACATGCACTCGTTGAAGCAGGTCGTGCCCTCTATGGCGAGTTGCAATACTCGCTTGACGGTGAGAACTACGCTGCCGAGGTGCCCGTTGTAACCAATGCCGGCGACTATACCGTTTACTACCGCGTTGTAGGTGACGAGACCCATGGTAGCATTGCTGCTCAAACCATCGAGGTAAGCGTTGCCAAGATCGATGCCGAACTCATTCGCGCTCCGAAAGCCATCGCGCATCTCGAATATACAGGTGGTGAACTCGTGCTCATCGAGGCCGGTGAAGCTGTTGGTGGCACGCTCGAGTATTCGCTCAACGGCACGGATTACTCAGTTAATCTGCCAACAGCTGTTGAGATCAGCACCTACACCGTTCATTACCGTGTATCAGGTGATATCAACCACAACAGTATAGCACCCGCTACCCTCGTTGCCGCGATTGTTAAGCCCGAGGCTGACAAGGAGCAACAGACAATCGATGTGTGGTATGAGCTCGACTCCTTAATGGTAGGCTATCAAGCTCAACTGTCAGCAGACGCAGAATCTGGATTACCTGTATATTTCACAGCTTCCGACTCTTCGCTTGTATCCATCGTTCCGGATGGCGAAGGATTCTTCCTCCTTACAGCCCTCAAGCCCGGTACAGTGATCATCACTGCCCGTCAAGATGGCGACGACACATGGGCTGCTGCTCAACCGATTGCGCAGGAACTGCTCATCATCCCGAATCCGGATATGCCTATCTTCACTGATATCGAGGATACCAAGGCTCAGAACAAAGCCGTAAAAGTTATCCGCAACAGTCAGGTGCTCATCATCCGCGACGGACGTACATATACCGCTACAGGCTTGCTCCTCGAGTAAGCCCGTAGTACGGCACAAAAAATAAGGATGCAACCAAAGTGCATCCTTATTTTTTTTAGCATATATTGCTGTTATGCGTTTTCTTTGCGTTTCTCGATACGTGCATCCAGTGCATCCAATGCCTCGGAGATAGCTTGCTCAAATGTGTCGCAGGTCTTCGATGCAAACAAATCACCTACGCGTACGTCGGCTTGCTTGTTCAGATTCGTAGCCGGCTTAACTACCGACAGACGGATGCTCAACTCGTCGTCCTCACGAAGATGACGACCAAAACGGGCAGTTTTCTTGGCAATGAAATCATCGAGCTGCTTGGCAATCTCGAAATTGATAGCTTGAACGTTCAGTTTCATGATACTATAGAATTTTAATTGGTTTTAGTTTTGAGTTTACTTGATTGATGTTTTTATATACTTTTTTTACTACAAAAATTATGCCAAAATGTCAGTCTGACGCGCTTTGGAACAATATTTGCACAACAAATAGTAGAAAGACCGCTGCGCTGAAGGAGTAAAGACGAATTACATTAGTCGCAGGCATTGATGTCTTTAATCCTTATTCCTTTAGCGAGCGAAGCGAGCGGTCTATATAGTCCGAATAACTAAAACAACTACACATATGAACAAAGGTAACATTGGGGTAACATCAGATAATATCTTCCCCGTCATCAAGAAATTTCTTTACTCTGATCACGAGATTTTTCTCCGTGAGCTCATCAGCAATGCCGTTGATGCTACGCAGAAACTCAAGACGCTCTCGTCTGCCGGTACCTTCCAAGGCGAACTGGGTGACCTGCGCGTGCGCGTACGTATAGATAAGGATAAGAAGACCCTCACCGTCAGCGACCACGGTATAGGCATGTCAGCCGAGGAGGTCGATCGCTTCATCAACCAGATTGCATTTTCCGGTGCCGAGGAGTTCGTCAACCAGTATAAGGACAAAGCCGAAGCCATCATCGGACATTTCGGTCTGGGTTTCTACTCCGCTTTCATGGTAGCCGACAAGGTCGAGATCTTCTCGCAAAGCTACGACGAGAATGCCAAAGCCGTACACTGGTCGTGCGAGGGTAACCCCGAATATCAGATGGAGGAAACCATCAAGGCCGAACGCGGTACAGACGTTGTTCTCCATATCAACGACGAGTTCAGTCAGTACCTCGAGGATGCAACCATCGAAGGCCTCTTGAAGAAGTATTGCAAGTTCCTGCCCGTGGAGATCGCTTTTGGTATGAAAAAGGAGTGGAAAGACGGCAAGCAGGTCGATACAGGCGAGGAAAACATAGTCAACAACACTAACCCCGCTTGGACACGCAAACCCGCTGACCTCAAGGAGGAAGATTACGCCAAGTTCTACCGCGAACTCTATCCCATGCAGTTCGATGAGCCGCTCTTCCACATCCACCTCAACGTCGATTATCCCTTCCATCTCACGGGTATCCTCTACTTCCCGAAGATCAAGAACAACCTCGACGTGCATCGCAACAAGATTCAGCTCTATTGCAACCAGGTGTTCGTAACCGACGAGGTTGCCAACATTGTGCCGGAGTACCTGACACTGCTCCACGGTGTGATCGACAGCCCGGATATACCGCTGAACGTCAGCCGTTCGTACCTGCAGTCGGATAATAACGTCAAGAAGATCTCTTCGCACATCACCAAGAAGGTGGCTGACAAATTGGCAGAGCTATTCAAGAACGACCGTGCCGACTTCGAGAAGAAATGGGATGACATCAAGCTCTTCATCCAGTTCGGTATGCTCAGCGACGAGAAGTTCTACGACCGCGCTATAGGTTTTGCCCTGCTCAAGAACATCGACAAGCAGTACTTCACCCTCGATGAGTACAAAGCCAAGGTAAAGGATGCGCAGACCGACAAGAACGGCGACCTCATTCTTCTCTACACCCACGATGCTGATGCCACGTACACCTACATCCAGCGTGCTAAGGAGAAAGGTTACGACGTGCTCCTCATGGATGGCGAGATTGATGTACACGCCATGAGCCAGTTCGAGCAGAAATATTCCGAAGCCAATCTTGGCGAGGATGACAAGGATTCCAAGAAAGGCTCTCTGCGTTTCGTTCGCGTCGACTCCGATGTCATCGAGAACATCATCGTCAAGGAGGATAAGGCTGCCGTCAACCTCACTACCGAGGAGGAAGACGCACTGCGCTTTTCGTTCGAAGGTCTGCTGCCCAAGAACGAAAAGGCCAACTATGTTGTCAGCCTCGAGAATGTCAGTGCCGATGCACTGCCCGTATTCCTCACCCAGAGCGAGTGGATGCGACGCATGAAGGAGATGTCAGCGCATCAGCAAGGTATGTCGTTCTATGGCAATATGCCCGACTCCTACAACCTTGTTGTCAACATCGCTCACCCCAAGGTTCAAGCCCTGCTTGCTGAGATCAATGCCAACCGGGGCGAAGCCAATCTTGGCGAGCTCTATCAGCAGATCGAAGTCCTCCGCAAAGAGGAAGCCGCTGCCAAGGAGGCTGCCAACGACAAGGGCGATGCCAATCTTGGCGAGCAAGACACAGAAAAACGCGACTTCCCCAAGGAGATAGCCGCGCTTCGCGAACAGATCAAGCAGCATTACACCGAATCTGCCAAAGCCAACGACAAGGTCAGCCAACTGCTCGATATTGCGTTCCTGGCTTCTGGCTTGCTCAAGGGCGAAGCACTTGCCAAGTTCGTCAACCGTAGTGTGGAACTGCTTTAATGCAGTTCCCACGCACCGTTGAAGTAGTCAATGCGCATCGCTTTGCGTACTTCAACCATCGTTTCTTCGCCCACACGGCAGGCTTCTGCCGTGCCGCGGCGAAGAATTTCTTTTACCTCCGGCAAGCGCTGCTCCCACTCGGCGCGACGCTGACGGATAGGTTCCAAAATCTCCTGCATGATCTTCAGCAGGAACATCTTGCACTTCATATCGCCTAAACCGCCACGGGTGTAGTGATCTTTCAGCTCCTGCAAGTTCTGATATTCCGGCAGGTACTTGGCAAAATGCTCGTCTTTGCAGAAAGCATCCAGGTACGTAAATACCGCATTGCCCTCCAGATGTCCCGGATCACTCACCTTCAGGTGCGTGGGGTCGGTGTACATACTCTTTACCTTCTGCTCCACAACCTCTGCCGGATCGCTCAGGTAGATGCAGTTACCCAGACTCTTGCTCATCTTAGCCTTGCCATCCGTGCCCGGCAGACGCATACAGGCTGCATTATCCGGCAGTAATATCTGCGTCTCGTCGAATACTTCCCCGTATATCGTATTGAAGCGGCGCACAATCTCGTTCGTCAGCTCAATCATCGGCTTCTGGTCTTCACCCGCAGGCACAACCGTGCCGTGGAACAAAGTGATATCCGCAGCCTGTGACACGGGGTAGCAGAAGAAGCCGAGAGGGATATTTGCCTCGAAGTTACGCATCTTAATCTCCGTCTTCACGGTCGGATTACGCTGCACGCGGCTCACGCTCACCAGATTCATGTAGTAGAATGCCAACTCAGTGAGCTGCGGCACGCCGCTCTGGATGAAGATCGTCACCTTCTCCGGATCAATACCTGCTGCCAGGTAATCAAGCGTCACGTTCAGTATGCTCTCGCGGATCTTCTCAGGATTGTCGGCATTATCCGTTAAAGCCTGCGCATCGGCAATCATGATGTATATCTTGTCAAACTCGCCCGTGTTCTGCAACTCCACGCGTCGGCGCAGCGAGCCCACATAATGTCCTATATGCAACTTCCCCGTAGGTCTGTCGCCTGTCAATATAATCTTCTTTTTCATATCTGACTTCTGATTTCTGATATCTGACTTCTGATCTCTGATCCCTGATTTCTTATACATTCGCTCTCACCACATCCATGATCGGCGACTTGGCAAGACTGATAACCTCGCAGTCGATAGCTGCCAGATGTTGCTTCAAGGTATGCAGTGCATCATTCATATTGTCGGCTTCCACAAGGATGCTTACGGCTTTGCGGATCTCCTTGTCGTTGTCGATATCGATCAGTTCCACACGTGCCTTGTACCAATAGGCGCCCTCTGCAACGGGAATAACGTCGTAGTACTGCACGCGGCGGCAACTCGGCACTTCGCAGTCACCTGCGGCTATAAACGGATCGATGATGGTCAGCAACCGTTTCTCAACATCCGCACAACTCAGTCCTTCCACCAGGTACGTCTCTTTGACTACTGCGGGATTATCTTCGCCCGTCTGACGGGTATAATGAGCTTTCAGTTCGTAAAATATCATATGTTGTATATGTTATGAATTATCTAATTAGGCTTTTGTCTTTTGTCTTTGAGTGACGCAGTCACGGTCTTTCAACTAATATCGCATTGTAGTGCTTTGCTAATTGGTCATACGCCTCTTTTAGGTCTTCCGGCACAGGCTCAGCCGAAGGCGACTCCAGGGTCAGCGGATTAACCGGTGTTCCGTTCTTCCATACGCGGAAATCCAGGTGAGGACCCGTACTCGAACCCGTTGATCCCACATAACCTATCACTTCACCCTGCTTCACATATACGCCGGTCTTGATACCTTTGGCGTACTTCTGCAAGTGCAGGTAAGCGGTTTCGTAGGTGCTGTTGTGGCGGATCTTGATCGTGTTACCGCCTCCGCCCTTGTACTGACACATTGTCACTCTGCCGTCACCCAGCGCTACGACAGGCGTTCCCATCGGCGCGGCATAATCCACACCCGTGTGCGGGCGCACGACGTGATATATAGGATGTTTGCGCGCGTACGTGAAGTGTGACGATATACGCTTGTAGTTCAACGGAGCTTTCAGGAAAGTCTTCCGCAGACTATTCCCCTGCTCATCATAATATCCCCAAACCTGCTTGCTGACTTCTGGTTTCTGATTTCTGATTTCTGATTTCTGATCTCTGATTTCTGATATCTGAACACTGTCCAGGTACGGCTGCATTGTTTCCTGATCCATATAGTACGCCGGCAACCAGCGTTTGCCGTGGTAGAAGTGTGCCGCATAAATCCTTCCGATACCGATGCGCGAGTCTTCCACATAATTCTCGTCGTACAACACACGCACACTGTCACCCTGCTGCAAGGCAAAGAAGTTGATCGTCCACGCATAGATCTCCGACAGTTCCAGTGCCAACTCGGTCGGCAGGTGGTTGTTCTGTATTGTTTGCCATAGCGACGACTCAATGGTGAACTCCGCTTGCTTGCGCTCGGTAAGCAGGGGTAGGGTATCGTGCCAAACATACAGGCTGTCCAACAGCGAGGCGATGATTGTCTCGCGGCGATTCAGCCGATAGGCGTAGTAGTTCAGCGCCGTATCGCTGCGGAACGCATAATACTGTCCGCCTTCACGGATGGCCACTAACTCAGGATGTTTGTTCACGAAGGGTTGTAACACCCTGCGCTGCTCGGCTGTCAGTCCGTGCCTGTTCAGTATGCCCGATAGCGTCTCGCCTGCTTGCACCCGGCACGTATCTACACGGAATGAATCAATAGCTATGCCGTATGCATAACGCGGCTGAGCCACTGCCTCGGCAGTCGCCTCTTCTCCCTCATTCTGCCCGCCCGGCTTGCTTCCGCACGAACACAATGCTACCAGTACAATTCCGATAAATACGCGTAGATATCCTTTCATCCTTTCACCTGATTAGGCTTTCGACTTTCGACTATCGACTTTCGACTTTTTTCGGGTACTTCCTCGTCCACGACGATACTTTCAGCCGTACAACGCCCAGTAATGCCTCGGAGAATATACCTCCCGACATTTTGCTCGTTCCCAACACGCGGTTCACGAAGATGATAGGCACTTCCTTCACCGTAAATCCGCACATGATAGCCGTGAACTTCATCTCTATCTGGAAAGCATAGCCCTTGAAGCGGATCTTGTCCAGTTCAATCGTCTCCAGTACCTCGCGCTTGTAGCCCACGAAGCCCGCTGTCGTATCATGCACATCGATGCCCAGCACCGTGCGCACGTATTTCGATGCAAAGTACGACATCAGTACACGCCCCATAGGCCAGTTCACCACATTCACGCCGGTCACGTAGCGGCTGCCGATAGCCACGTCAGCCCCTTCGTTTGCCAAAGCCTCATACAAGCGCACCAGGTCATTCGGGTTGTGCGAGAAGTCCGCATCCATCTCGAAGATATAGTCGTACTTATGCTCTATTGCCCACTTGAATCCTGCTATATAGGCAGTTCCAAGACCTAATTTGCCTTTGCGCTCAACGATATGCAGCCGCGCTTCTTTCTGCTCGCCAATCATCCGCTTGACGATACTGGCTGTGCCGTCAGGCGAACCGTCGTCAATCACCAGCACATGAAACTCCACAGGTAACCCGAACACCGCATTGATGATCGCTTCGATGTTCTCCTTCTCGTTGTACGTAGGAATAATTACTAATCGTGACATATCTTCTTATATCTTTTTGCAGCCAATCTTGGCTGCAGTCTTTCTTCTTTGAGCGCAGCGGTCTTTTTTCTTTGAGCGTAGCGGTCTTATTGTAATTCAAATGTCGCGCTGGGCGAGGTGCGCTCCAGCACGCACAGATTCAAGTCTCTGCCCGGCATCACGCCAATCTCCATCAGGTATTCGCTCACTGTGTCGTACGCCACTTTTGGGTCGTTGTTCTCCTGACTGAGGTGACACAGGAAGATATTGCGCATCCCCGGGTGGTAGTTCCGCTCCAGCAGTTCGCCGCACGTCACATTCGACTGATGGCCGCGTGGCGAGAGGATACGTTGCTTCAGGTAGGTCGGGTACGGACCATTCAGCAGCAACTGCTCATCATGATTCGCCTCGATAATGATGTTGTTCGCCGTGCGCAGGTACTCCTCCATCTCGGCATTCGGTTCGCCGCAGTCGGTGGCAATCATGAACCGTTGTCCCATGAAGTCAATCACGTAACCCACACATTCCGTTGAGTCGTGACTGATGCCGAACGTGTTGATCGTCATCTCGCCCAGTTCCCACGCTTCGCCGCGGTGGAAGAACCGACGTCCCGAGCGGAGCTTCTGCGTCACGCCATAGTTGCGGTCAATACCCTCGTGAATCAGTGGTGTCGCGTAAATAGGCAGATGAATGCGCTCGCCTAAGGTACCTACAGCGCGTATATGATCAGCATGATCGTGCGTGATCAGCACACCCATGATGTTCTTGAAGTCCAAGCCCATCTCTTTCAGGTACTTGTGGATCGTACGCGCAGAGATGCCGGCATCAATCAAGATACCCTGCTGCTGCGTGCCGAAGTAGTAGCAGTTGCCGCTACTTCCGCTTCCAAACGACCGTAATATGAGCTTCTGTTCGTCCATCTGTTGGTATCAGCCAAGCTTGGCTGATGGTTTTATCTGCGTTTTGCTTGTTGCTTGGCGTTCTCCCTTGCCTGCTTCAGCTGCTCCTGTTGCATCTTCTGCAAGCGTGCCATCAGTCCCGACTGAGGTTTGTTGCTACCGGCAGCTTTCTTCTTGGCATTTTCCTGCATCTCGCGCAGGATCTTCGCATCATCCGTCGTCCAACGGAAGATCATCGTTTGCATGATCGAGAAGAATAGTGCCAACAGGTAGTAGTAACTCAGGCCTGCCGCATAATCGTTGAAGATGAAGAAGAACATAACCGGCATCAGGTACATCATCCACTTCATCATCTTCTGCGTCGGGTCATTACCCGTAGCCTGCGTCTGCATCGTGATGTACGTATACGCTACGTTCACTATTGTAAACAATATACAGAACAGTGACAGGTGATCGCCTATACCCCAAATCGGCGTGCTCCACGATATGATTGAATCGTACGTCGACAGGTCATCTGCCCACAGGAACGACTTGCCACGCAGCTCGATAGCCGTGGGGAAGAACCAGAACATAGCCATCACTACAGGCATCTGGAACAGCATCGGCAAGCAGCCCGACATCGGACTCACGCCGGCCTTTTGGTACAATGCCATGGTGGCAGCTTGGCGCTCCTGCATCTTCTCCGGCGGGAATTTCTCGTTGATCTCGTCAATCTGCGGCTTAAGTACGCGCATCTTGGCAGTCGACTGATAACTCTTGAATACGAACGGCAGGATAATCAGCTTGATAACGATCGTCATCAGCAATATGATCAGACCGATATGCAGTCCCCACGAACTGAACAGATCGAACATCGGAATAACCAGTATCACATTCACCCAAGCCACAATCTTCCAACCCAGCGGCACGAGCGACTTTAGGTGCAACTTCTGATCTTTCTCCTTTCCTTCGTCGTACGCTTTCAGCGTGTTATAGTGATTCGGACCGCAGTAGTAACGCAACCGTACCGGCTCGCGCAAGTCGAAACTCAGTGCCGTAGTCGTCTTGTAACCCTTCACGTAGCCCGAATACTTACCCTTTACTTCCGACTCCAGTTCGGTTGACGTAAAGCCGTCCTCGCTGATCAGCACTGTGGAGAAGAACTGGTCTTTGTATGCGATCCAGCGCAGCTTGCCGGCTTCCTTCTGCCTGTCGTTCTTCTGCTCCGACAGGTTGTCGATGTCGCCGCTGATATCCATGTACTGCAACTGCGCATACCTTTCCTCGAACTTGCGGCCTTTCTCCTGCTGCGGAATCAGCTGGCTCCATTGCATCTCGATCGTGCTCACATTCTGCGCCAGTACCTGCTCCATGTTGTGCGGCACTATATCAAAGCCGAACATATATTCGTTGCGAGGCAAGGTATATACGAAGTCCAGATACGCATCCTCAACCTCCGTATTCAGGCGCATAGTCAGCACCGAGTCCCTGATTATCGGCTCAAAGTACAGATTCTGCGTCGAGATGATACGGTTGTTGGCGGTAATCAAGGTGAACGCCAGGTTCGACTCCTCACCCGTAAACAGATGCAGATCGTTGATGCTGTCGCCATAAGCCTTGTATTCCTTCAGCTCCGCGCGGTACAACCTGCCACCTTTGGTGGTAAACATCAGTCTGATACGCTCGTTCTCCAGCGTTACAAAATCCTCCATACCGCGTGCCGAACCGGCAAAGTCACCATAGGTGGCCTGCGTACGAATCTCCAGCTCCGATTCCGAAAATTGTTGTTTGTTCTCCGTTATAGCCTGATGCTCGGCAGCTATCTGCGCCGATAACTGCTGCGCTTCCCATTCCAGTTGACGAACCAAAGCGATACTGTCATTCAGTCGCTGGCGTTCCGCCATCTCCTCCTTCGAGGGACGGTTCAACATCGAGAAGCCTACAATGATTCCCGCAATCAGCAGGAATCCGATCCAAGTATTTTTATCCATTTTTCCTTATTTTCTTGTGTCAGCGCACGCGCAAATTGTACGCGTCACGCAAAAAGCCTACAAAGTTACAAAAAAAAAATGAAAAATGCAACAAAAAGCGTCATATTTTAACAATTGTAAAGCATTTATTACAGAAATAAAACATTTTTGCAAAAAAATTGCATAAATATTTGCATAATTCAAATTTTTTTTGTATCTTTGTGCGATTTTTTCGCGCATTATGCGCAGGAGCGTGAATTTTAGGGGATTTTAGCCTCTCGCTTACAGCGGGACGCTTGTGGTACGAAGAAAATTTAAAATTATAATAAAATGTCAAAGATTTGTCAAATTACAGGCAAGAAAGCCATGGGTGGATGCAATGTGTCTCACTCGAAGCGCCATACAAAGCGCACCTTCGATGTGAACCTCTTCCACAGGAAGTTCTACTGGGTAGAACAGGATTGCTGGATTCAGCTGAACGTGAGTGCAGCTGGTCTGCGTACTATTAACAAAATCGGTTTGGATGCTGCACTCAAGCAAGCAGCCGAAAAGGGTTACCTTTACGAGTAAATTTGGAGGATTACAGTTATGGCAAAGAAAACAAAAGAAGCACGTGTGCAAGTTATTCTTGAGTGCACCGAGCAAAAGAACAGCGGTGTTCCCGGCATGAGCCGTTACATCACGACCAAGAACCGTAAGAATACTCCCGATCGTCTCGAACTGAAGAAGTATAACCCCTATCTGAAGAAATACACCATCCACAAGGAGATTAAGTAATCCCGGATGATGCTTTAAATTAAAGGAGATTAAACAATGGCAAAGAAAGCGGTTGCAACACTTCACACCGGCAACGCCGGACGTAACCATACGAAGTGCATCAAGATGGTGAAAAGCCCGAAGACGGGTGCGTACATCTTCCAAGAGGAGATCGTAGAGAACGAGAAAGTACAAGAGTTCTTTAAATAATAAGGCTCGCGTACGCGTACACATAATGAACCCCGCTCGTATGAACGGGGTTCGTTGTAAAAAAACGGAACAATCATGAAAATCGAAAACCAAAAAGTTGCCACGCTCATCTACGACCTGTTCGTCGAGGGCGACAATGGCGCAGAAGAAATATTTGAGAGTGCTACGCTCGAGCGCCCACTCATCTATTGCCACGGCGAGGGAATGATGCTTCCCAAGTTTGAGCAGGCTTTGCTCGGCAAGGACGTAGATGACGAGTTCGACTTCCGCATCGAATGCAAGGATGCCTACGGCGAGTACGACGAGCGAGGAGAGATGACTCTGGATAAGACGCTGTTCTATAACGGAGATAACGAGTTCGATGCCGAACGCGTATTCGAAGGGGCTGTAGTGCCCATGACTACCTCCGACGGGCAGATAGTCAATGCACAAGTCGTTGAGATTACCGACGATCAGGTTACCATCGATCTTAATCACCCCCTCGCAGGCGAGGATCTGCACTTCGTGGGAAAAGTGATCGATGTGCGCGACGTCACTCCCGGCGAACTCAAAGCCTTGCACCACAAAGGCGGATGCGGTCGCTGCAAAGGTGACTGCAACGATTGTGAGTCCGACTGCGGCTCGTGCAGCAAATAAGCCTTACGTAGGGTAGGGCATAACTATCAACAATAAAGGCGTGCAAGTTGCACGCCTTTATTCCACTTATGCCTCAGGAGCAATAGCACCGCTCGGACATACGTCGGCGCATGTGCCGCAATCAACACATACATCGGGATCAATCACATAGTGCTCACCCTCGGAAATTGCGCCCATCGGGCATTCGTCTTTACATGTACCGCATGCAATGCAGTCATTCGAAATTTTGTAAGCCATAATCTTTATTTTTTTATTTAGTTGTTATTATCTTCACCCATTCACCCCTTCATCCATTCACCCTTTCATACCTTCACCGTTATTTCTTCCCCCTCAAAGCAGCCAGCAGTTTCTGGTTCGGTGTGGTGGCTGCGCCTTCTGCCAAGCCATGCTGCTTGGCGAATGTTGTCCAGTTCTTGGCACCTTTGGCCGTATTTACCGGCAAACCTAATTGCAGGAAGTGGCAGTAAGCAATCGCCAGTGCATCGGTCGCATCCAGTTTCTTGGGCATCTGTTCGTCAGGAATGTGCAGGAATCGTTGCAACATATCTGCCACTTGCTGCTTTGTGGAGTGACCGTTACCCGTTATCGCCATCTTGATCTTCATCGGCGAATACTCGTATATCGGAACGTCTTTCGACAACGCTGCAGCTATAGCTACACCCTGAGCATGCACAATCTTGATCATCGTCTGAGGGTTCTTGTCCACAAACTGCGTCTCGATGGCAAGACACGTAGGGTGATGCTTGTCGATAAGCTGTTGAATGAAGAAGAACTCCTGTTGCAACCGGGCATACTGATCTTCCAGCTTATGTACATCCAGCGTGTTGAACTCGCAGATCTCCGCTTTCTGACCCACGGTGTGCAATATGGCATAGCCCATAAACAACGTGCCCGGGTCTATGCCAAGAATAATATGTTCGTTTACCAACTTGTCAATCATTCGCCATTATTTCCCTCTCATCCGCAGCGAGCCGGAAAGCACAACCGCCACAGCGCCTACCACCAGTATGTAATCTGCCCACGGTTCAATCTTCAGCATCGACAGTACAGCTCCTGCGGTCACAATCACCAAACCTGTTATCATTAGTATATTTCCTGCTTTCATTCTGACTTCTGATTTCTGATATCTGACTTCTGACGTCTGATCTCTCACTTCACAATATACACTTCCTCATTCGGCGCATGCATATGATAATGTTCGCGCGCGTAACGCTCCAGACTGTCGGGGTTGGCCAGGTAGTTCAACTCATGCTGGTAGACATCGATGTTCTTGCGGCTCTCCTGAATCTGCTCCTGCAGGCTGCTGATCTTGCGCGCACGTTTCATCTGCTTGATCAGACTCTGGTCACCGATAAACAGGAAGTATATACCGAACAACACGGTGGTGATCACATACTTGTTCAGCACCCAACGATCCAACCAGGGGTGTCGGGAAACGTAATCTTTTATGTCATCGATGAACTTCACTGTACCTCTTTTTCGAAAAACGCTACAAAGATAAATAAAATTTTAGACATTTGCAAATTGTTGGCGCACTTTTTTGCATTTGTGGTACAATTTTTGCAGTTTTTTTGCAAAAGAGTAATTATTACATGAAAAAATTGTGTTTATTGTTGGCTTTTTCTGTAAGCCTCGGATTGTTTGCCCAAGAAGCAGACACCCCTACCGATTCGATTGAGGGATTCAAGTTCACTACCGTCGACAGTGTGGCGATCACTCCTGTGCGTGATCAGAACCGTTCGTCCACCTGCTGGGCATTTTCCACGCTCGGCTTCCTGGAGAGCGAGCTTATCCGTATGGGCAAGGGCGAACATCATCTGAGTGTGATGTATGTGGTCAGCAAGACGATGATCGATCGAGCTACGTACTTCGTCCGCCAATACGGTGACGGCAGCAGTTTTGCTCCCGGCGGTAGCGCCTATGATGTCATCTATTGTATGTCGCACTACGGCTTGGTTCCGTTCGATGCGATGCCCGGCATACGTTATGGCGCAGCGAAAGGCGATACGCTGCCTGTGCATGCCGAACTCGATGCTGTGGCGGGCGGGTATCTCAAGGCGCTTACCGGCGGCAAACTCAAGAAACTCACTCCCGTATGGCGCGAAGGATTGCAAGCCATCTACGATACCTATCTCGGTCCGTGCCCCGAGCAGTTCACCTACCAGGGTAAGAGTTATACTCCGCGTAGCTTTGTGGAGGAACTTGGACTCAAGGAGGAAAACTACGTAAGTATCACCAGTTATACCCATCACCCTTTCTACGAGCGTTTTGCACTCGAGGTGCCCGACAACTGGCGTATGGATCAGATGTACAATATCCCCATCGACGAACTGATAGCCATCATCGATCATGCTCTCGCCAACGGTTACACCCTGGCTTGGGGGGCGGATGTCAGCGAGGAAGGTTTTACCCGCCAGGGTATAGGCGTGATGCCTGATGTCGATAACGGAGCCGAGATTACCGGTAGCGATATGGCACATTGGCTCGGACTTCATGCCGATGAACGCAAGGAAGAACTCACCAAACGGCCGTTGCCCGAGGTGGAAGTCACACAACAGATGCGTCAGAGCGCTTACGACCGATGGGAGACAACCGACGATCATGGGATGCAGATCTTCGGCATAGCGCACGACCAGAATGGCAAGAAATACTATATGGTCAAGAACTCATGGGGTACGGTGCGCTCCGATTATCATGGCATATGGTATATCTCCGAAGCGTTCATGCGCTACAAGACCAACGATATACTCGTTCACAAGGATGCTATTCCCAAAGACCTCCGCAAAAAGATGCACATCAAATAGTTATGCGTTCCTATACACTAAGTTGGATCATCATTCTGTTCTCGGCATTGTTCGTGACGGGATCTGTGTTGTTCACGCACAACCTCACGCGGCAGTTCGCTGAGGTCGAGCAGCAGCGAATGGAAATATGGGCGGAAGCTACACGGCAACTCGTCATGGCGGATGAGAATACCGATATCTCGCTCTATTCGTCGATCATCGAGGCGAATACCACGATCCCCGTATATATGACCGATGCCGATTATCGGGTCATCCTCACCCGTAATGTCCGCGAACCCAAGCAGAACATCGATGCGTTCTATGAGAAGAAGATTGCCAAGCTCCGCGAGACGCAAAATCCTATCGAGGTGCATGTGGCACCCGGGGTGACGCAGTACATCTTCTACGAGCAGTCGCATATCCTGCGTCGCTTGCAGCTCTTCCCGTGGATACAGATGCTTGTGGTTCTCAGCTTCATGGCGCTGCTCATAACCTACATCCTCACCTCCTATCGCAACGAGCAGAACCGCGTCTGGGTAGGACTCACCAAGGAAACAGCTCATCAGCTCGGCACACCTATCTCCTCACTCAACGGTTGGCTCGAACTGCTGCAGTCGCGTTATCCCGACGACGATCTGCTGCCCGAGATGAATACGGATATTAGCCGGCTGCAACTCATTGCTGAACGCTTCTCCCGTATCGGCAGTATTCCCAAACTGCAACCTACTGACATCAGTCAGGTGCTGGGCGATTCCTACACGTACATGCGGGCGCGCGTATCAAATAAGGTAGATATGTCACTCTCCGTCGATCCGTTTGACGCAGGCAGTATGCCGGCTGCCAACGGTAAGCAGGCGTATGTCACACTCGGTGATGCACCGCTGCTCAAGTGGGTCATCGAGAACCTCATCAAGAACGCCGTGGATGCTATGGATGGACAGGGAACACTCACGCTGCATCTGCAACGTGACGGGAAAGATATCATTCTCGATGTCACCGACACCGGACGAGGCATCGAACACCGACGCCTCAGGCAGATCTTCCGACCCGGATATACTACCAAAACACGAGGGTGGGGATTAGGACTCAGCCTGTGCAAACGAATCATTGAGCAGTATCATCGCGGCAAGATATTCGTCCTGCGCTCCGCAGTGGGGGTAGGATCAACTTTCAGAGTCATACTCCACGCTACAGAATGATTACCTTTTTACAGACTTATCCTAGGGTTTACTTTTGGTACGATTTTTGTAGTAATAGCAGTATAACCACTCAATCTTTACGGCCATGAAAATCCAGTTTCTCGGTGCTGCCGAAGAAGTTACGGGCAGCAAGCATCTCATCACTACCAACAACGGTCACACCATCCTGCTTGACTGCGGCATGTATCAAGGCAAAGGTATGGAAACCGATGCTGCCAACCGCGACTTGGGCTTCGATCCCAAGACACTCGATTGCGTTGTGCTCAGTCATGCACATATCGATCACTCAGGCTTGTTGCCGTACATCTACAAGTTAGGTTTCCGTGGGGATATATATTGCACCCCCGCTACGCGCGACCTCTGTTCTATTGTGCTCGCCGATACGGCATATATACAGGCGCAGGATATACGCTGGTACAACAAGAAGATGGATAAACTCCATCAGCCCAAAGCCGAACCGCTATACGATCTCAAGCAGGTAGATGGCGTGATGAAGCATTTCGTGACCGTCAGTTACGACCGACCTATCCGTCTCTTCGACGATACGATGCTCACCTTCACCAATTCCGGTCACATGCTCGGATCGGCTATCTGCAATCTTGAGATAACCGAACAGGAGGGCTACGTTGCCAAACCTACCAAGAAAGACCAATGGTACATGGAGCACATGTCCGCCTTTGCGCCCGAACCCAAGAACCTCATTAAAAAACGGATAGCATTCACGGGAGATATAGGTCGCCCGCACAGTCACATCCTCTCTTCACCGCAACCTTTCCCGCAATGCGACTACCTGATTACCGAATCCACCTATGGCGACCGCCTGCATGAACCCGAAGAGGCAACAGAGGATGCATTGCTCGCTGTAGTGGAAAATACTTGCATCCGCAAGAAAGGCAAACTGCTCATACCCTCGTTCTCTGTAGGCAGAACGCAGGAAATCGTCTATGTGCTCAATAACTTGTACAACGATGGACGGTTGCCTCAGATACCCGTATATGTTGATTCGCCCCTCGCTGTCAATGCCACCGAGATCTTCCGCATGTATATGTCCGACCTCAACGAGGATGTACAGGATACCCTCCGCTTCGATCCTGATCCATTTGGCTTCAATACCCTCACCTACATCAAGGATATCAACGAGTCGAAGAAACTCAACCATACCGACGAACCGAGTATCATCATCTCTGCATCGGGCATGCTTGAGGCAGGTCGTATCAAGCACCATGTGGCTAACCATATAGCCGACCCATCAACCACCATCCTGATTGTCGGCTACTGCACGCCCACATCACTCGGTGCACGTATTCAAGACCCCTCAAAGAAGTGGATCAGTATATTCGGTATGGATCGCAAGATCAATGCAGATATAATCAAGATTGAAGCATTTTCCGGTCATGGCGACTATCAGGAGATGACCGATTACCTCTCCCATAGCCTCGATCCCAAACAGGTGAAGCAGACCTTTATCGTGCACGGAGAACCGCTCGCGCAGGATGCTTTCAAGCAACATCTGCACGATGCAGGATTCCGAAATCTAACGATTCCCAAGAAATGTGATACCGTAGAATTGTAGCATCTATGATGCGAAAATAAGGTAAATATTCGCAAAAATGAAAAATTTTGGCACAATATTTGCAAAAGTCAAAAAAAAAACGTAACTTTGCATGCCAAAATATGCGAATTGTAAATTTTGAAGATATGAAAAAACAACTAATCCTTATTGCTGCATTATTGTGCGGTATGGTATCTGCTCAGGCAGGCCTCAATCGTGAGGGCTTGAGCCAGTACAAGTTGGACAACGGTCTGACGGTATTGTTGTGGGAGGATCACGACCAGCCGGACGTTACGGGTTACGTAGTTGTTCGTGCCGGTTCGGTGGACGAACCCGCTGAGTATACAGGTTTGGCGCACTATCTGGAGCACATGCTCTTCAAGGGTACGCAACGTATCGGTGCGCTCGACTGGGAGGCTGAGAAGCCGATCTACGACTCCATCATCGCCCTGTATGACCAATACAGCGAGGCTACCGATCCCAAGGTTCGTCAGCAGATTGCTACGCAGATCAACGAGTGCTCCATGCGCGAGGCAAAGATCTCATCGACCGAAGATTTCTTTATCATGCTCGATCTGATCGGTGCTGAGGGCGTGAACGCTTACACCTCGTATGACTTGACAGCTTATCACAACTCGTTCCCTGCTGCCGAGATGTACCGCTGGCTCAACATCTTCTCAGAGCGACTCATCAACCCTGTGTTCCGTACGTTCCAGGCTGAGCTCGAGAACGTGTTCGAGGAGTACAATATGTACGCTAACAACCCCTCAAGTCAGGTCAGCAAGCAACTGTTTGCCGACATCTACAAGGGTAACCCCTACGAGCGTGACGTGATCGGTACTGCCGAGCACCTCAAGAACCCGCGTCTGAGCAAGCTTATCGAGTTCTACAACACCTGGTATGTGCCTAACAACATGGCGCTTATCATCGTGGGTGACTTCGATACTGAGGCTACCAAGCCGATGATTCAGGAGACCTTCTCCCGCCTTGTGCCGAAAGATCTGCCCGAACGCCCCACGTATCCCTCTATGTCGTTTGCCGGCAACCCCAGCAAGCACTACAACCTCGGTTACAACCCCATGGTTACCTGGATCTATCAGGGCGTGAAGGAAGGTGACGAGGATCAGGATGTATTGGAGTTCGTTTGCGCACTGCTGAGCAACGGTCAGACAGGTCTGCTGGACAAGATCACCATCAACGGTGACGTGACCGATGCCAGCGTATATTGCGATGCTCGCCGTATCGACGGACGTATCATCATCGACGCTACGCCGTACTACGATGCCAACCAGCAGCAGTTTGAGTCCGATGCACAGACCAAAGCCATCGTAATGAAGGAATTGGACAAGATCAAGAAGGGTGATATCTCCGACGAACTGATTGCCAACGTTAAACGCTTGTACGCACAAGCCGACAAGGTTGCCAACGAATCGCCGGCAAGGAAGATGAACGCGCTGGTTGACGCCTTCACCTATGGCAAACCCATCGACGACATCTTCACGGCTAACGCCAAGATTCAGGCGCTGACCAAGGAGGAAATTGTACGCGTAGCCAAGAAGTACTTCGATGCTCCGTACATGACCATCTCCTTCGACGAGGCTACCTCCGCTTGGAAAGCCAAACCGCTGCCCAAGCCCGAAATCAAACCGCTGGATCCCGTTAAGGATGCACATACAGCTTATGCTGAGCAGTTCCGCCAGATGCCTAAGGGCGAACTCAAGCAGACCTTCAATAACTTTGAGGATGTGACTGTTAAGTCATTGGGCGAGAATATAACCCTGCGTTATACGCCGAACACGAAGAACGATGTGTTCACGCTTACGCTCCGTTACGGTGTAGGTTCGCACGAGATGCCGATGCTGGATTACGTGGCTTCGTTCATGAACAACGCCGGTATCATGGGTAGCCCGAACATCGAAGGTAAGGACTTCAAGCAGAAGATGGCTGAACTCGGAGCAGACGTGAGCTACGGATGTAACGATTCGTACTTCTATGTATCGATCTCCGGTGAGGATGCCAACATGAACGCTATCATGCAACTCGTTAGCCGCCAGCTCTTGATGCCATATCTGGAGAAGAAGCAGCTCGACAACATGAAGGGTTCGGTATTCTTCTATCGCTTGATGCGCGACAAACGTCCTGAGTACCTGAAGGCTGCCTTGATGCAATACGCGTTGTATGGCAAGAAGTCCGACTACCTGGATGAAGTGCCGTTTGCCGATATCTGGACACTCTCGATGCCTAAGGTACAGTCCACGATCGCCAAGGCACGTACCTACGCTCTGGATGTATTCTACTGCGGTACGCTGCCCGAGGATAAACTCGTTGCTTCACTGCCGCTAACAGAAGGTATGAAGCCCTCGAACTCGCCTTACGAGAAGGAGCGCGTGACGTACGACAAGCCGACTATCCTCTTCTTACCCAACAGCAACGTGCAACAGGCTGACCTGTACTTCTACATCAACGGTCGCCCGTACGAGATTGCTTCGGATGTTACATCAGATGCTTTCAACCAGTACATGTCTGGTGGATTTACGGGGTTGGTTCTCAATGAGATCCGTGTGAAGCGCTCGATGGCTTATACCGCTTACGGTGTAGATCAGACACCGAGTATCCTGGGTAAAGACTGCTTCTTCTACGGCTACGTAGGTACGCAGTGCGACAAGGTGGCTGATGCAATTAATGTATATATGGATATCCTGACCGATATGCCAAAGGATTCCGCTAACATGGATGCTTTGCGTGCTTCACTCAAGCAGGCTTCTCAGACAGCCAAACCTTCGATGCGTAGCAAGGCTTCGGCGTTCGAATACTGGCAGCGCATAGGTTACAACGATGATCCCGCTAAGATCAATGCTGCGGCTATCGACGCACTGAACTTTGCCGACATCGAGAAGTTCTACGAGGATAACATCAAGGGAAAACCTGTAACGATCATCCTCACAGGCGACCCGAAGAAGATCGACCTCAAGGCTATCGAAGCCAAGGTGGGATGCAAGGTGACGAAAGTCAGCTCGGGCAAACTCTTCAACTCCACACAAGAGTTGTACGACGCTCTCTTGTAGAGCAATCAAGAAACCTGAAAAAGGTTTGGGTTAAACATAGTTTGTCATTTTTTGCGAAAGCAGCCGATTTCTTGCAAATTGGCTGCTTTTTGCGTGTTTTTGTAACAAAAAGGTGATAAAACTCACCGAAAAGGTATCATTTTGTATGTTTTTAAGCATTATTTTTGCAATTATTGATATTTTTTTGTAACTTTGCACGCTAATTTTGCAGTATAGTGCGAAATAAATAAAACAAAGATAAAAGTATGAGGAAATTATTTACACTTGTAACGCTGTGCATGTTGAGCGTATTTGCGTTTGCCAACAAGCAGATCAGCGGTGTGGTATTCGACGAGAAAGGCGAACCTGTGATAGGTGCGTCTATCCAGGTTGTCGGTACTACATTAGGTACTATTACCGATTACGACGGAGCATTCGAGATCTCTATTCCCGACGACGTGACGCACGTCAAGATCACGGCTATCGGCTACAACGAGCAGACGGCTGAGGTTAAGAAAGTGATGCACATCGTTCTTACGGAAGCTACCATCGAGTTGGAGGAGGTTATCTCTACCGGTTACGGTAGCGTTACCAAAGGCTCGTTCGGCGGTAGTGCTGCTACCGTGAAGGCTGAGACGATCGAGAAGAAAGCTCCTTCGGAGATCACCAAGTCCATGGCCGGTGAGATTGCCGGTGTGCAGGTCGTAACTACCAGTGGTCAGCCGGGTTCGACGGCAAGCATCCGTATCCGTGGTATCGGTTCGGTTAACGCCAGTTCAGCACCGCTGATCATCGTCGACGGTGTGACCTACGAGGGCGATATGTCGTCCATCAACCCTGACGATATCGCTACCTACGACGTACTCAAAGACGCCAGCGCAACCGCTCTGTACGGTAGCCGTGGTGCCAACGGTGTGATCGTCATCAACACCAAGAAAGGTACGGCCGGTGAGGAAGCAAAGATTGACGTTGATGTCAACTATGGTGCCAACTTGCACCTGTTGCCCATGTATGATGTTATTTCCGACCCGCAAGAGTACGTGGAAATGGCGTGGGTGAGTATCTTCAACTCCATTCCGGGTAATAACGAAGACCAGCGTATTCAGACTACCAACAAGCAGTTGTTCGGTCCGAAGGGTCTGCCTGTTATCTACAACCTGTGGGATAAGGAAGGCTATCAGCTCATCAACGGTTACACCCGTAAGTTCAAGGATAACGTGAATATGCTGGATCAGTACAAGAACATGTCTTCCTGGTCGGATAACATCTTCCGCGTAGGTCAGAAGGCTCAAGCTAACCTGAGCTTCACGGGAGGTACACCGGGTGCGCAGTACTATACATCAGTAGGTTACCTGAAGGACGAAGGTTACTATATCGGTTCGGATTTCGACCGTATCACCGCCAACTCCAAGATCAACTTCGAGGCCAAGAAATGGCTCAAGGGTGAGATCAAGGTAGCATACGCCTACTCGTCGCTCAACAACCCCGGACAGGGTAGTAACATGAACAACGGTTTTGCCTATGTCAACGGTATACCGCCTATCTACCCCGTGTTCCTGTATAATGCCGACGGTACGATCACGCACGACGAGAAGACCGGTAACAACGCTTACGACTACGGTATGCGCGAAGGTAGCGGTCGTGGCTTCGGTAGCGGTATCAACCCTGCCGGTGCGCTGCTCTACGACAAGCAGAAGACGATTGCTCACCAGGTGGCTGCTTCCGGTCGTCTGGAGTTCCAACTCTACAAAGGTCTGAAGTTCGAGGCTACTGCCGGTCTGCAATACATCGGTTCCAGCACCTCGGAGCTGACCAACAACTATTATGGCGACGCAGCTGGTATAGGTCGTATCTACAAGGATCAGTATAACATCTTGAACTTCGAGGCCAAGCAGCAACTCAGCTACAACAACACTTGGGAGGAACATAACCTCAGTGCTCTTGCAGTACATGAGACCAGCTACTACCGCGCTTCGGCAATGTACGGTCAGAAGAACCGTATCGTTGACCCGCAGAGCCTGGAGTGGGGTAATGCTGTGCAAAACGGATATATGTCATCCAGCACCAGCGAGCGTACGATGGAGAGTTACCTGTTGCAGGCTATGTATCAGTATGATAACCGCTACACCATCACCGGTAACTACCGTGCCGACGGCTCGAGTAAGTTTGCCAAGGGACACCGCTGGGGTCATTTCGGTTCTATCAGCGCCGCATGGTCGTTCACCAATGAGGACTTCATGAGCGATGTCGATAAACTCAAGAACGGTAAGTTGCGTTTCAGCTGGGGTTCGCTGGGTAACCAAGGTATCGGTGCCGACCTCTTCCAAGACCAGTATTCGATTGGCTATGTGGATGGTCAGTATGGTATAACCTGGGAGTACAAGGGCAACCCTGACTTGACCTGGGAGCGTACCTCGCACTACGATGTTGGTCTGGAGTTCGCTGTTGACAAGTATCTGGATGTGCAGTTGGATTACTTCTACAAGTTCACCGACAACATGCTTATGCCCCAGTACAAAGCGAGCTCGCTCGGTTACTCGTACATCTTCATCAACGGCGGTAAGATGTCCAACCAGGGTGTGGAAGTTCAGCTCAATGCCCACCTAGTGGATACACGTAACATCAAACTTGACTTCCGCTTCAACGGCGCTTGGTATCACAACAAGATCCTTGAGCTGCCGAAGTTCAACGAGGAGGCTGATAAAGAGATGAGTACCAACGGCGGTCTGACCGTAGGCAAGTCGCTCTACGACTACGCTATCACGGAGTATGTGGGCGTTGACCCGAGTACCGGTGAGGCTGTGTATGTAGGTTACTACGATGCTGCCAAGGGTAAGTTCGGTTATCGTAATGCCGAACTGGTTACCGAGGAGGAGATGGAGACGCAAGGCGCTGTAGCCAACTACATCTCTGACGTACATACCTATCGTCTGGAGCACCCAGAGGCTATCATCGACACCGTGCACACCACCAACGCCGCTTACTGCGGTTACGACTATCTCGGTTACTCCGCTGAGCCGGCTTTCCAAGGCGGTTTCGGTATTAACTTCGAGGCATACGGCGTAACGCTCGACCTCACCTGCAGCTACGGTATTGGCGGCTACGGTTACGATAATACCTACGCCATGTTGATGGGCAACGACAAGGTAGGTAACTATAACTGGCACGTGGATATGCGTAACATGTGGACGGCAGACAACACCAACACCAATGTTCCGCGTCTGAACAACGGTGCTGACTCCTACACCAACGCTGTTTCCACGCGATTCCTGACCTCCAACAGCTTCCTGAACCTGAACAATATCCGTCTCGGATACAAGTTCAGCTCCAAGCTGATTGAGAAAATCAAACTCTCGCGTCTGGAGATCTACGTACAGGGTGACAACCTGGCTATCCTCTCGGCTCGTAAGGGCTACAACCCGATGGTTAGCTACACCGGTTCGTCGGATTCCTATCAGTACACCCCGTTGTCAACTGTTATTGGCGGTATTCGCCTCCAATTCTAATGTAAGGTACAATTAATCAATTAGTAAACGAGCACAATTATGAGAAATACAATCAAACATAGCCTTATGGCATTGGTGGCAGCTGTTGCCCTTGTTTCTTGCTCCGAGGATTATTTGACCCGTTATCCCGATGGCGGCACGATCAGTGCTGACCAGTATATGCGCTTGAGTCTGCAAACGCGTCTCGAAGGTACGATGCGTGGCTTGTACTCCATGATTTATACCGACGGCAGTTCGGATCACGATGAGTTCGGTCAGCGTAGTATTGACCTCTGGGGAGATATCCTTTGCGGCGATATAGCTGTAACGAACAAGACCTACGGTTGGCTCTATCAGGATGAGCAGATGCGTACCGCTACCGGTCGTACAGGCTACATCTGGTCGTTCTATTACCAGATGCTGCATAATACGAACACCGCTATCCACGATATTCTGGCTGTTTGCAATGTTCGTGACTCCGTGGCTACATACGGTTATCCGTCTGAAGCTGCTTCCCACGATTATGCGCAAGCCGATGTCGAGTATGCCCTGTATCTGGCACAAACGCTCGCACTGCGCGCATACGCATACGGAAACCTTATTCGTTGGTACACGCCGGTTATCGGTTCTACCAGTATGGGTAACTATACAATCGAGACCTATCCGGCTATCCCGTATTACGATGAGCAGAACAAGGAGGATGCACAGGGCTTGAGCACTTCGGCTGTTGTGTATGGCCATATTTTCGCTGATATCGAGATGGCTATCCGCTTCTTCGAGGAGTTCGGCGCTGAGTACGAGAAGCTGACAGGTTCGCCTTATACGCGTGAGACGAAGCTGGGTATCAACCTCAACGTAGCACGCGGCTTGGCTGCATATGCATATCTGAATGCTGCGCCCTACTACAAGGTTGTTAACCCCACTAAGGCCAACGACTACTACAAGAAAGCAGCTACCTATGCTGAAAAAGTATTGGAGAGCAACGAGTTCCGCATGATCAGCAATGCCGAGTTGACCACTACCGGCTTCAATAGCACAACCAATGCAGCCTGGATGTGGGGGCAGACGGTTACCACGGAAACCGCAGGCGGCTTGAAGTCGTGGTTCGGTCAGTGCGATATCCACTCCTACAGCTACGCTTGGGCAGGCGACACCAAGGTGGTTGACGACAACCTCAAGGACGAGATACCCTTGTGGGATGCACGTAGCAAATGGTTCAACGATGGTAAGGCTAACAGCCGCTTCAAAGGCTGCCCGGACGGCAAGTTCTTCTCGGCTGCATGCCCCACATCCACCAAGGATGACGATATCGACCGAGAGTGGCTCTCCGACAACATCTTTATGCGTATCGAGTCCATGATGCTCATCAAGGCGGAGGCATACTACTACATGAACGACTATGCTAATGCTATCGCAGCCCTCAACGAGCTCACCGACCAGCGTAAGAATGCTGACTATCCGTTCATGGATACCGACTATGCAACCTATCAGTCGGAGATCAGTACCGACACCCGCAAACTGCTCAAAGCCATCTACTACAACTGGCGTATGGAGATGTGGGGTGAAGGTTATGGCCTGCAGACGTTCCGTCGCCTCGGTGTAGAGTTCGACAAACGCAAACGTGGCGGTAGTCACGACTATAACCCCGGTGGTGAGGTTTATCCTACCGACGTCAATTTCAATATGGATATTCCTACATCGGAATCTGTATATAACCCGAACATCTAATTGAGTTCGGTAACAATATGGGGACGTGAGTCCCGAATGTTTAACTTAGAAAACAAAGAAAATTATGAAAAAATTATTGTATGTATTACCCGTGCTTTGCGCAATAGTAATCGCGGGTTGCGAGAAGAAAGGTGATGATCCCGGTAAGGATGATCCCAAGTCAGGCATCACGGCTGTAACCGTTAAGCCGGAGAAGGCTACTATCGCCGAAGGTGCAGAGATCGCTCTCACTGCTATTTGCACTCCGGTATCGGAGCGTGGTGAGTTCACATGGTCGTCCAGCGACACAACAGTTGCTTATGTTGACCAGGATGGTAATGTTTACGGTCTTTCTGCCGGTGTTGCTTACATCACCGCTAAGGAGAAAGGCGGCTTGGAAGGCAAGAGTGAGATTCACGTAACCTCGTATCTGGAGTCATTCAGCTTTGGTCAGGCTTGCATCTATACGTTCAGCGCAGCTGATACCGTTGGTGCACCTATCGATGAAGTTACCGCTGGTAGTGGCGAAAAGTACAACTGCTATCGCGTGCCGATGACTCTGCTGGTATTCTCGGATGGTTTCTATATCAACGAGGATGGCTATTATGATGGTGCTGAGGAAGCATTGGTTATCGAGATGCCTGCTTCGATGTACTGGGGTCCTGTAAGCCTCAATCCGGGCACGGATGGTGTTGTCTTCTGCTTGGGCGAATGGGCTATTGTTAAGGACTCGTCGGAGTACTATGCCAAGATTGGTGAGCCGGGTGTATATGGCCCTGGTGTGCTGACCAACGTTTTGGCTGCTCTCGATGCGTACAACGAGCAGAACTATACCGACTTCAGCGCTTATCTGAAGGCTGCAGGTAATGACGTAACCGGTACTACGCTGACCAACTGGACTTACTCGTGTGACGATGACGGCCAAAACTGCGGCTATGCCACAAGTTACGTGCCTGACGCTATTCTTGAGGATGCTTACTTCTACCTTTGGGATGATGGTTCGGCTGCCAGCAGTTGGATGATTCCTATTACCTACTGCGATTTCACTTTCCGTCAGTTGGCTTCTACCTCATACTGGGGTGTGGATGCTACCTACGATCAGGAGAACGAAAAGATCATCATCAACGATCGCTCCAAACTGCAACTCTCCGATCCTATCCATATGGAGTTCGGTACGTTGCCCTCAAATGTAGATAGCAAACGTATGATCGAATTGCCGATGAGCGTGATCATGACCGACGAGGCTCGCGCTACACTCGACCGCCTCATGCAAGAGGGTAAGGTTCGCAAACTCAACTCGATGTTCAAGCACAAATAATCTTCGTGCACGAACAAACACAATAAAGGTGGCATCTCATGTGCCACCTTTATTTATGCTCTCGACTCCAAAAGTGTGCAGCTTCATCAAGGGCAAGTCAGGGTCAAAGGCAGGTTAAGACCTGCTTTTGACTACCTCGCCAGCATCTTCTTGCCGTTCACGATGTAGATGTTACCCGGGGTCATCTCCGTCACGCGGTTGCCCAGGATATCATAGATGCCTTGCACGGCAACGTTGCTCTCCGTGTTCTCAACTGCCGTATCGGTATTCGGGTGCACATTGCGGATGATCGACATAGTCTGGTTGTAAGCCGAATTGCGGATCATCACCCACTCGTTGCCTGATCCGTTCCAACCCCAGTTGAAGTGGAACAGAGGATAAGCCTCTGCGCCCTTGTAGGTCAGATAACCGTCAATCACATACGCATGACCGCCGCCTTCACCGCCGCCGGACGTGTATACCGGTCGGCCGGCTACAAACTCGCTGTGCAGCGCCTCATGGAACGCTTCATCGTCAAGGAAGTCACTCTTGCTCTCGAAGTCAATACCGGGCTTGTAACCGAAATACGATACCAGTGCATCGGGCACCAGCTGACTGATCGAACCGCTGGCATCCAAGCCGTAATCCATCTCTACCGCAGCACCGCAGGCAGCCATCAGCTTGGCAACCTCCTCGGCTTCATCTTCCGTATATTCGTGTCCCGCACCGGGGATATACGTGTGGCGAATCTTCGACCAGTCGAAGGTCACATCGTCGAACGTGTACGTCACATGAATGCTGTTCTTCGAGCTCACATAATCCACACTACCCGGCGTGCACTCCTTCGGGTGCTGGTAGTACGTCAATATCTCAGCCATTGCCGTAGCCACACAACCGGTCAGGCAGTGCTGACCCTGATACATAGGTGTATGCCTGTTGTACGGAGCCGACTGATCGAACATGATATCACCTAAAATAGGTCCTATGGAGTCAGCCACCTCCAGCGCCATAGCACCCATTCCTTGCGGGGCTCCGCTTACCAATCGGGGAGTCTGACCCAAGAATCGTACCAGACCTTCCGACATATCTGCCACTGTGCCTTGTTCGCCTACAGCTACCAATTCATCCTGTTCATTCACTACCACATAACCGCCCTGAGGCAGGTTGTAAGCACGCAAACCATCGGCTGCATGAAGCAGCACACCGCATGCCGAAACAAGCATTAATGTAAGTACAAACTTTTTCATATTGTTCGTGTTTTGATTGATTTCCGTTGCAAAAATACAAAAAATATTCCATATTTGCAAATATTTGTCACAAAAATCGCAATAAATTTGGAAATTTGCTATTTTTTTTGTAACTTTGCACCCCTTTATAGCAAAATAACGCAAAAATGTCACATTACATAGCCAAATATCTGTCGTTCCGTCACCTCTTGTGTGTAGTGCTTACCTGTATCGTTCTTTCCCCTCTCAGTTCTCCTGTTCATGCTGTCAGTGCATGGCCGGGTTCGGGCTTGGTGGGCGATGAGTGGTATCATTACCGCGAGGACACGGCGTCGGAGTATACGCGCCGCAACGCTCCGCGCATAGCGGCGGAGCGTCGTGCACGCTTTGCCGAGCAGGCTGTGCAGAGCTCTTTCCCGCTTACCGGGGTGGTGCATAGCATTGTTATTCTGGTCAGCTATGCGGATGTGCCCTTCACGGTCGAAGATCCTAATGATGCATTTTCGCGTCTATTGAACGAACCCGGATATTCCGACAACGGTGCTACCGGTTCGGCTGCGGATTACTTCCGTGCCTGCTCCTATCGTGCATTTCGGCCTATATTCGATGTGTACGGACCGTACGTGCTACCCAAGCAGCGGTCTTATTACGGTGCAAACGATGCGCAGGGTAATGACAAGAATGCCCTGGATATGATTGTCGATGCCTGCCAGTTGGCGGATGCCGATGGCGTCGATTTCTCGCAATACGACACCGATGGCGACGGAGTGGTGGATAACGTGTTCGTCTATTATGCCGGTACCAACCCTGCGGAAGGTGGTCCGGCATCGGCTATATGGCCGCACCGCTCTATCGTGTGGCGCGACTCATACATCGATGGCAAGAAGTTGTATGATTATGCCTGCACCTCTGAGCTCTCGCTGCTCACCAGCCGCGACGGCACGATGTGCGGCATTGGTACCTTCTGCCACGAGTTCGGCCATGTGCTCGGCTTGCCCGATCTGTACAATACATCCAACGGCAATATCTATACCGTAGGCGAATGGGATATCATGGCGGGCGGCAACTACAACAACAACGGCAACACCCCGCCATCCTACTCCTCCTTCGAGCGCTTTGCCTTGGGCTGGCTCACGCCCGTGCAGCTGCAGGATATAGGCGACTACACCCTCGCGCCACTGTGCGAGCAGCCGCAAGCTTACTTGTTGGCTGCCTCGCAGCACAACTTGCAGCAGATGAATCCCAACCCCTCCGAGTATTGGCTCGTGGAGAACCGCCAGCATGTCGGCTGGGATGAGCCCGTCAATGCTATGCCGGGAGTGGGACTGCTCATTTCGCATATCACCCATGTCACCGGGCGATGGTACGAGAATACCTACAATAACTCCAAGCCCCTCGGATATGACATTTGCGAGGCGTACAACCAGAATCCTACGCGCGGCACGGCTTCCGATACCTATCCGGGCACGGTGGGAGTTACTACCTTCACACCGAAGCAGAACAACGGCACCGAACTGCTGAACCTGCAACTCTCCCGCATCCGAGAGATGAGCGAGAACACCATGATGTTTCACTTCGGTGAGCAGGATGGCAATGGCTTTGTAGTCGAACCGCAGGATATACCAGTGCTGTACGATTATATACTCGATCACCGCAGTTATCCGAAGCCCGTCAAGCTGCACATCTCTGCCGCCAAGCTCGAGGCCGACAGGATGTACTTGCTCCCCGGTTCCAACATGTTCTCGGTCAGCTCCGACAGTGCAACCTGGCACACGGATACCTTGTGGCTGCCTGTCACCTCCGAGCCCTTCGATACCACGGTGTATATGCGTTATACGGGTACGCGCCTGTGTCGCCAGCAGGTGGGCTCTATTTTGTTGGGCACCTCGGAGCGTACCTATAGCACCCAGCTCTCAGTCATCGGCTATGCCGAGCGACCGAACATGCTCACCGATATCGAACTCCGCGAGCCGTATGTCGGTTCACCCTATTCGTTCGTCGCACGATGGGTGGAGCAGCCTGATGCCGAGGTGTATTATCTCACGATATGTGTGTGGAAAGATGAGGTCAGCGAGATGACGCAGGATTTTGAGGAGTTCCTCACCGAGGAGAAGATTGCCGCTACAGGCTGGCAATGCAACTTCCTGCGCACTACCTCCACCCATTACGACGGACGCACAGCCTTGTTGCTCACCACGGCGGGCGATCAGGTCATCAGCGAACAGTATCTCTGCCCCGTTTCGCAGATTTCCTTCTGGCTCTCGCAGTCGTACCTGGCAAGCGACATCGATGGCGGAGGCACGCTGTTCGTCGAGGCGTATGACGGATCAGAGTGGCACGAGGTGGCGCAACTCAAACTATCCGCCGTATCACCCGCTACGGTCAAAAATTTCACGTTCAGCGAACAGGATAACTACGTAAAGTTCCGCATGACTTGCACCCGTTCAGCCGGTGAGGGAGGTATCATCCTCGATGGGTTCACCGCGCGTATGGATCGTACGTTCGAGTACCTGTTCCGCGACAAGGAGTATCCCGTCTATGCACCTGCCGATTCCGTCAAGGTGGCAGGACTGCATCCCGGCGCTACATACTCGTTCCAGATCTGCGCTGTGGAGAGCAAAGGTTGTGAGACACATAGCACACCGCTCACTATGCCTTGCTTCTTTACCACACCCGCAGGCGAGGACGAGAAGAGCAACCGCTTTACGATCATTATCCGCGAGTCAGACTTGAGCATCTATCTCAATACCCTGTTCCGCACAGGCGATCAACTCTATTTCTATGATCTTGACGGTCGCCTTGCCACTATCATTACACCCGAGGTAGGTTCAGATGAATGCCGACTGCCCTTGTCCCTCTTCGACCGAGCCAAGCAGTATATCATCAAGCTCCTCAACAATGCTGACAATACACCCGCCATCAACCGAAAACAACCATACGGAAAGATGGTAATGCCAAGATAATTTGCTTCATTTCACCTGTTTGGCACAATTTTTGTTGCATTTTCTTAGGCGTAAACTTACTACAATATGATACAACGAGTAGCCGTATATTGCTCTGCCTCCGACAGCGTACCGCAAGCGTATAACGATGCGGCGTTTGCCTTGGGGCGTATCCTGGCAGAGGCCGGGATCGAAGTGGTGTACGGTGACGGAGGTATAGGGCTGATGAAGCAATTGGCTGACGGTGCTTTGAGCGTTGGCGGCAAGGTGACAGGCGTGATTCCCCGTTTCATGGTCGAGCAGGGTTGGAACAACCCGCAGAGCACACACACGATCGTCACCGAGTCCATGCACGAGCGCCAGGCGGTCATCACGCGCATCAGCGATGCCATGGTGGCATTGCCCGGCGGAGTGGGGACAATGGCGGAACTCTTCGAGTGCCTCACATGGAAGCAACTCGGGCTGCATGGCAAACCTGTAGTGATCCTGAATACCAACGGATATATGGATCCCGTTATCGCAGCGCTGGATAAGATGGTTGACGAACGGTTCATGCAGGCCATCCACCGCAACGATATGTTCAGCGTGGTCAGCACGCCTGATCAGGTACTGCCTGCCATCCGACAAGCCGTTGCTTGGGGCGAACATATGCGCAGCCGTGCCCGCACCTTTTAACCCGCTAACCCGTAACCCATAACCGCTAACCGCTGAATGGACGCAGGACTTGACATATCTTACGCGTTGGCAGCCAACTGGCTGCCATGGTTGTGTATGGCTATGCTGGGCTTGGTATGGATCAGTTGCGTGTTGCAGCCGCGCTACCTGCACGGGCTGGTCAACAACAGCTTCAGTGCCTTCGATGTCAACGCTGCCGAGCGCATACCCAGTATAGGCTCGCAGATATGCCAGTGGGCGTTTAATGTCGCTATACCGGCTATCGGCATCTATATCATCGTGGCGCAGGATGCCGACTATACGGCCATGCTCTTTGCCCGCATAATGGTTGCCGCCATCATCATCGACTGCCTGCGCATGCTTGTCGCTTTCCTCGTGCAATACACGTTCCGGCTCGATAAGATCTTCGGATTGTTGTACATGCGCTACTACTCGATCCGATCGATCTATACGTTTATAATGATGGCGCTCATACTCTGCGTCATGCATAGCGCTACGCCGTTCATGTGGCTCATCGTTATGGCTGTCAACATGCTTGTTTTTATGGTGCTTACAGGCTTGCAGTGGGGCAGACTCATCGGTTTTTCACTGACAAGCTGCGTAGGCTTATTGATATATCTAATCACAATCGAACTATTACCCATGTTCGTGCTCTACGGAGCAGCCGAACAGATGTACATGCAACAATAAGACGATATGACCAAACAGATTCTTATAACGCAACCCCGCCCGGCGGGCGAACACAACCCGTACGACTTGTTGGAACATCATCATGATGTTCGCGTGGATTTTCAGCCGCTTGTGCAACTCGAGGGGCTTACTGCTCGCGAGTTCCGCTTGCAGCACATCAATCCGCTGGATTATACAGCCGTCATTCTCAACACCAAGATTAGTGCTGACCACTATTTCCGTATGTGCCAGCAGATGCGCATCAACGTCCCCGAAACCATGCACTACTACTGCCTCAGTGAGGCTGTCGGCAACTATTTGCAGAAGTACATCGAGTTCCGCAAACGCCGCATCTTCTTCGGCGAGCATAACAGCTTCGAGGATGTGCTGCCCGCTATGAACCGCCGTCCACAGGAGAAGTACATGATGGTCGTGGGCGAGAACTATAGCGAGGAGGTAATCAATATGTTTGCTTCCCACAAGATTGAGGTTACACCCGCTGTCATGTATCGCACTACATCCTACCAATGGCCGGAGAGCAAACCGTTCAATTACGACATCGTCGCGTTCTTTACCGCTTCCGGTGTCAATGCGTTCCTTGAGAACTTCCCGAACTTCGAGCAAGGTGACACTACCTTCTTCTGCTTTGGCGCCAATACCGCCCAGGCATTGACCGATGCAGGCTATACTGTGCAGGCTGTCGCACCCGCACCAGGTTGTCCCTCTATCCTCTCCGCCATCGAGCAGTACCTCTCGCAGCAATCATAGTGGATGGTAGTTGTTGATAGTTATTGACTAATTAAGTCCACTGTAATGGTTTTTAATAGTCTTTAATTGTTGACCTAAAAAGTCCATTGTAATAGTTGGTAATAGTCTTTAATTGTTGACTTATTATGTTCTCCTTCCCCAAATCCATGCGCCTCTGCGGTGACCTGCGCATCCAGGCCACCCGCTCGCAAGGCAAGCGCTACGTAGTGTGGCCTCTGCGTGCGCATGTCATTGCCGTCGCCGGACAAACGCAAGTCATGGTTTGGGCACCCAAATCCCTTCACAAGCACGCCGTGGACCGCAACCGCCTGCGCCGCCTCATGCGCGAGGCCTACCGCTTGCAAGCCGAGCCCCTCATGCAACTCGAGCAGCAGGGTAGGGCGTTCCACATCGCCATCTATCATATGGATAAGCAACTCTCCTCCCGGGAGCAGATCTCCCGTGCCATGCACAAACTCATCACCAAAATCACCACCTCATAATGCATCGACCAATCTTGGTCGATCTGATACAATGCAAAAATGGCTCCGTCATATCTTCCTGCTTCCTGTGTATTTCTACAAGGCTTGCATCTCGCCCTTCACGCCCCCGTCGTGTCGTTACACGCCCACTTGCAGTCAGTATATGATCGAGGCAGTCATGAAGTACGGCATCATTCGTGGCGGCTGGCTCGGCATCAAGCGCATCTGCCGCTGTCATCCCTGGGGTGGCTCCGGCTACGATCCTGTCCCCTAATAATGTATCGACCAATCTTGGTCGATCTTAATCTCAATAGTCAATATGCGAATAGATATTATAACTTGTTGTCCTGAACTCCTCGAATCACCGCTAAATCATTCGATCGTTCAGCGAGCCAAAGACAAAGGTCTCTGCGAGATCTATGTCCATAACCTGCGTGACTACACCCTCGACAAGCACCGCAAGGTCGATGACTATGCCTTCGGCTTCGGTGCCGGCATGGTGTTGCAGATCGAGCCTATCGACCGCATCATCACCCGTCTCACCTCCGAGCGCCATTACGACGAGATCATCTTCACCGCACCCGATGGCGAACGATTCAACCAGCAGACAGCCAACCAGCTCTCTCTCAAGCAGAACCTCATCATCCTCTGCGGCCATTACAAGGGCGTTGACCAGCGCGTACGCGACCACCTTATCACCAAGGAATATACGATCGGCGACTTCGTGCTCACCGGTGGCGAGATGCCTGCTGCCATCATGACCGATGCTATCGTCCGTCTGCTTCCGGGTGCGCTTGGCGATGAGACATCCGCACTCTCCGACTCCTTCCAGGACGGCTTGCTCGAGGCCGGTGTCTATACCCGTCCCGCCGAGTACAAAGGCTGGCGTGTGCCCGATATCCTCCTCTCCGGCCATCAGGCTAAGATCGACGAGTGGCTCTACGAGCAATCCCTCCAACACACCCGCGAACGCCGCCCCGACCTACTCGGTGAAGAGTAATCTATGTGGTAGTTTTTAATAGTCTTTAATTGTTGACCTAAAAACTCCTTTGTAATAGTTGGTAATAGTCTTTAATAGTTGACCGAAAATATCCGCTATATTGCTCTTTGTTGCCTGTTGCTGACCACAGCAACCGGCTTCGCCGTCTCCCCCTCCGGCACGCTCCCTATCGTCTACATCACCCTCACCGAGAACCGCTCCGTTGACCGCTACGAGGAGCGCGATGCCACCATCTATATCAAGGGTCACGGCGCCTACGCCGATCTCGCTTCTGCCGCTGCTCCCCTACCTCTCACCATCCGCGGACGAGGCAACTGGACATGGAACGGCTTCGACAAGAAACCCTACCGTCTCAAGTTCCCGCCTGAGCAGGGCTTGAAACTCCTCGGTATGCACCGCAGCCGCCATTGGGCACTCATGGCAGGAGCCGATGATTACCTCGGCTACCTCAAGAACACCGTCGGCTATGCCCTCTCCAGGCATATAGGCCTGCCTTGGACACCGCATCAGGTGCCCGTCGAGCTGGTGCTCAACGGCGATTACAAAGGTTTGTATTTCGTTACGGAAACTGTTCGTATCGACGACGACCGCATCAATATCCATGAGCAACAAGATGGCGAGACCAACGCTGATAGTATTACCGGCGGTTGGCTCGTGGAGATCGATAACTATTCCTCCGATGGCAATGTCACCTTCAATGAGGACAACGGCCAACATGTCATGATCTCGCTCCATTCGCCCGAGATCCTATCATCAGCCCAGCGGGACTATATCACTGATCAGATGGACGAGCTCAATGCTGCCATCTATAACCGTGGCGCGCATGATCTGGAGGAAATTCTTGATATGACCGATGCCGCGCGCTTCTACCTCGTGCAGGAGATCATGGAGGATTGCGAATCTTATCACGGCAGTTGCTACCTCTACAAGGACCGCGACTCGCTTTCGACTAGTAAATGGCACTTCGGCCCTGTCTGGGACTTCGGCAACGCCTACGACCGCCATCAGGAGCGCTTCATCTACGACCATCCTACATGGGCGCAGATCTGGATCGAGCAGATCTGTCAGCATGACCTGTTCTATCAGCGCGTGCAGCAGCTGTGGTATCAGTACCGCAACAACGAACATAGCAAGGTACTTCAGGAGATAAATGATTTCGTTTCCACTGTCTCTCAAGCCGCCAAGCGCGATGCCCAACGCTGGCAGAACACCAATGTGTGCAACAACAGCAATATGAACGACCGCAAACGCGAGTTCCTCGACCGCATGAACTGGCGCATCAACTGGCTCTACTCGCAGTGGGGCGAAGGCGACAGCACACCGCTCCCCGATGCCTTGGATAACACCGCGCAGCAACCCGACGATTCTCGCCAATCCTCCACCTTGCGCCTCGTCAACGGGCAGATCCTCATCCTCCGCGATGGCAAGACCTACACCATCCAAGGGCAACTCGTCAACTGATTCCTGACGGATAGTCGGGTAGGGCTATTCCGTCCCAGCTGACTGAACTGCGCAGCAATTCGGATGTCTTGAGGTTCATGCTATTGTCTGTTGTCATATTGTGTGAAATATTTAATATTTTTGCACCATGTGTTGTTTGGGCAATCTATATGCTTATGTGGGCAGGGCATAAGCTTCACTTTACTTAACAATTTTCAAGAAATTCTGATTCAATGCCAATGCGACGCATGGCTTTTAATATCTGTAATTCTGTTTTGGTCATGGATTTTTCGTACTTATTCCAATTATTTATGATTTTACAGCAGCATAGTCATGTAGAACGGTACGAGCAATAACTGGTTGTCTTTCCGGAGGTCTTTTGTGTATATCAAGTAGCGTTCACTTATGCGTTTGGAGAACTTTGTGCAGAATTCATCCATTGAGCTGTGCGACTTGTAGTTTGACGACTTGACTTCAACGGGACAGATCTTTGCTCCTCTAGACAGAAGGAAGTCTATCTCAAAATTATGCTTGTCATCTTTCGGCCATGTGTAATAGTATAGCTTATTACCTGCTGCACGGAATATTTGAGCGACAAGGTTTTCGTATACATATCCGAGATTTGCAGGCAATTTGTCGAGTAGCAATTTGTTGTACAACTCGTTTTCCGTAAATCGTTTATCCCAAAACGCGAGCGTCACCATCAATCCTGTATCGCCCACATACAACTTGAATCGGCTCTTGTCCTCGCTAAGTGGCAAACCCACTTGCGGGTCAGAGACATGATAACTGAAGTTAACCGTCTTGCTCTCCTCCAGAGCGAGCAACAACTCTTCCATCTTGTCGGCTGCCATGCCTTTGATGACAGATGTCGGGTAATAGCGCGATACGCCTCTCAACAGCATTGCCGGTATGGCTTCGAACAGTTTGCCGATCTTGCCGTTTCTGTCAATCTTACGGAAATCTTCCATGTAGAGGTTGATTATTTTGCGTTTGACAGAATCTACGGCACGCAGGTTCTTTGTATCCAAGTAGGCACTTACCGCCTGCGGCATGCCTCCTACCAACATGTACAATCGCATATCACGCATCTTCACTCGGGCAAGATCGTCGCCCATCGCAAGTCGTTTGTCAAACTGCTGCTGTAATAAGGGGATTGTAGCCGTATCGCCTAATGCCCATAGGAATTCCTCATAATCCATCGGAAACATCTCAATCCGGTCTTCCTCGCTTGGGATAGTGATATTTTCCACATTCTTGCGGATACTTATGAGCGAGCCGGTTTCGATGTAATCATATCGACCGTCTTGCACAAGGTACTTGATAGCCTGACGCGCATTCGGACATTGTTGCACCTCGTCGAAGATAATGACCGACTCTCGCGGGTGAAGCCTAGTTTTATAGGTGGTTTGCAAGTATAGGAACAGGTAATCCAAGTCCGTCAGGTCATCAAACAGGCTTTTGACTTTTGTGGATGCCTTGTTGAAGTCGATGAGGATGTAACTCTTGTACACTTGCTTGGCAAACTGCTCTACGATAGTGGACTTACCTATACGGCGTGCGCCCTCGACAAGCAGAGCTGTTTTTCCGTTATTTTCCTCTTTCCACAGCAACATTTGCTGATAGATTTTACGCGTAAAAAGATGCTCCATTTTTTGCAAATGATTAAAAACGCTGCAAAGTTACAAAAAATAAATGAATTATGCAAGTTTTTTTGAATAAAAAACTATCTCTCCCCGAAATTTGCAATGCGAATATTCTATCTTTCCCCGAAATTTTAAACGTCAATATTCTATCTCTCCCCGGTATTTGAATGTATCAAAAACACAATGATCATCCCCACTAGCAGCTAAACAGCCCGATTAGCAAATGTGTGTTATTCGACAACGAGCGAGTTATCGTCATTGATGCGGATGATCTTGGCCAGGGAGTGGTACTCGATGTGGTGGTCACGAAGGAATTGCTATTGTTTTATTTTGAAATAGTCCAGCAAGGCTTTGTAATGGTCTTGGGCAGTGAGGCATGTGTCGCGCAAATAACCGTTGGGGTCACCCCAGTTCTGAATGCCGCGGTAGTAGTAGAGGCGCAGCTCCTCTGTGATGATAAACGGCACTTGTGCGTTTTGCAGACATTGCCAGAAGAGTAGCAGTCGTCCTACACGCCCGTTGCCGTCTTGGAAAGGATGGATACGCTCAAAACGCACATGGAAGTCCAGAATATCGTCGAACTCCACTTGTTTGAGCACATTGTAATCGGAGAGTAAGGCTTTCATGTGACGATGTACGTCTTTGGGGGCAACCGTCTCTTGTTCGCCTACTTCGTTGGCAAACCGCTTGTAATCGCCTACTGCGAACCACGGTTTGCGGCTGTCGGAGGTGTTCGTTTTGAGTATGGTGTGGAGCTGCTTGATATGCGCTTCGGTAATCTTGTCCGTCGCATGGTCGATGACATAATCGATGCAACGGAAGTGGTTGACGGTCTCCATGATATCGTCGATGGAGGTATTTTCGGTTGTGATGCCCAGCGTATTGGTCTCGAAGATATAGCGCGTCTGCTCTTTGGTCAGTTTGCTGCCTTCGATATGGTTGGAGTTGTAGGTGAGGTCGATCTGCGTACGATGGTAGATGCCGCCCTTGAGTTTAGACTCTTTCTCCTCGCGCAAACGAGTCAGTAACGGGGAGAGTTTTTTCTTTCCTTTCTTGGGCAACAAGGCATCCCCAGGGATGTTCCATGTTTTGCCTGTCAAGAAAGCACCATCTATCTTTCCTGCTGCACAATAATTACGCGCGGTGCGTTCGCTAATGCCGTACTTCTCGGCAAACTGTATGACGGATATATACTCCATGTTTGATTGCTGACTTTATTTATGTTTATATAGTTCGTTTATTTTCTTTTTGATGGCTACTAATGTTCCGATTTCTCAAAATCCGCTACAAAGTTACAAAATTTTGCCGATATCGGCAAGTTTTTGGGCGGAATAATGTGTTTTTTTTGCATTTTTTGCCGATAATTGCAGGTATATTGCACAAAATCAACCTCGATCACGACGCACGGCTTTTAATATCTGCAATTCTGTTTTGGTCATTAGATTTTTAGATGGTTATAATAGCCCGGTCATATATACCGGCACAAGTAAAGTCTCTCTGTCTTTCGCAAATCGATTCCTTTACGCTATCCCGCAATTTTTCTAAGCAAAAACTTGCTCTATCCCCAAAATGTTATCGATAATCCTCCGTGTAGATCTCCATATCATGTACATCAACCCACATGGATGTGTGGAAATGTGAAAAAGTGAAAAGCGGATGCCGAAGCACCCGCTTTTCGCTTATAGCTTACGCCATCTTTTGTTCCCGCAGGGTTCGATGCGGCTGTTGTTTTTCCAGCGGTTGAGAACCATGCTGATGGCAGCGGTTTTGACGGATTGGTTCTTGCGCGCACGGAGTTTGATCAGGTCGCCGGTGGTGAACTCGTTGGGCAGCAGGGAGAGGAGTGATGAAGCAGCACCTTTCTCGCTGATAGCATCCAATGCACCGGTTAGTTCCTGCTCCATCTGTTCGCCCCAAAGTTCCATCTGGTTGCGAAACACGTATTCAGCTACCCACTCGGCAAACTCGCCTACAACCTTCGTATACTTATGTCGCTCCAGCAAGTAACATAGCATCCCGGCTCTAAATCCCATCACGGCAGCACGACGTCGCAACGTATCCATCGCATGGCTGTCCGCATCTATCGCTTGCTGCCGTTTCTTCTCCAGCCACTCCGCAATCACCGTACCTACCTGCGGACAAACGATTGTTCCTTGTTCGGCATCGAGTTGGCGTGCCCAGCGGATAATCTCGGCTTTCTCACTCTCGCTATATGGCGCGAACACGGGAATCTCCGTAAAACTCGTATCGGGTAGCTGCGCAAAGCATACACGTGTCGCGAGGCCGTTCTCCAGGTCCTTAAAGAACCGTCGCATCGAGTTCGGCGTTCCCGTCAGCAGCAGGTTGTAATATACTTTGATATGTGCATTAAAACTCGCATCGCTCATATACGCCTGTCCGTATTCCGCATTGTCAAACGCCAATCGGTAAATATCGCTTTTCTGCGACCATACTCCGGCTCGCTCACTCTTCACCAGCGTATCCATCTCTTCTCCTATACCTATCAGATGTTTCCCCTCTGCATACGTCAGCAGTTGCAGCAGTTTGGCTATACTTATCGCCACACCGTTGTTCCTCGGACACGCGTGCGGATCTTCGGGTTGGTTCTTCGAGTTTTTGCTTGCTCGCAACTTTTCCTTATATGCCTGTTCCTTCTCCCGCTCTATCGCATCCTGCTCGTTGATCGGTGTCAGCAGCAGATCCAGCGGCTTCCTGATAAACGACTTTCCACTCGCTGCAGGTGCGGTGATACATGCAAAGAACGACAAACTCTGCTCCTGTTTGTCCAGATATTCGAAGCGAATGCGGGTTGCCAACGTGCCGAGGATGGGCAATGAGGCAATGATCATGGCGGGGCGAAAATCTTCGGGCAGTCTTCTGCACACCAGCCGCAATAATCTTGGCAACTCCGGCAAGGGGAGCGCAGTACTTGCATCGACCATATATGGGCGATCTGCGCTCCCGGCTTCTCGTTCTCGTTCGCACACCGCTATAGCACTCTGTAGCACCATTGGCATCTCGCTTTTCCTCGGCCGTCCTATAGCCGATGCTATTGCCTGCCTTCTCTCACTCTCACCAAGCCCGAAGTCCGGCAACACCTGCAGCAGTAACGCCGCATCAAAGTCGCAGATGTACCGCATATAACACGCCAAACTAAAGTACACCGTATTCCGTTCTCCTTGCTCCGCACCATCCGCTGCACCGATCGAGAGCATAAGCTGTTGCACAATGGCTGAATAGGGGATACCTCGGTATTCGGCGGTTTCCACATGCGCCGGCAACGCCAATAGGCTTCGTCCGTTTTGCCGGATACTATCCGGCGTCTCAGCTTTGTTCGGATTGAATAATCCCTCCCGATCCTCATACAGCACATACTCTCTCGGCACCACATAACTCGCCCGCGCCAGATCCTTCGTCACCGCATCATACTCCTTTATCCCTAACACTTCCGCCATCCGCATCTGTGCCGCTTCTATACTCTCCATCTGATTTCTAACTTCTGACATCTGATTTCTGACTTCTGACATCTGACGTCTTCCTATCACCCGTATACCCTTCCCGCTCGCGGTAATAGCAATCAGGTATATCCCGTTCTCCTTCAGCCATGCTTCTACTCGGCAGTCCTGCTCCAAAGGAGCAGCCATGCACGATGTCGACTCCGAAGCGACGATGCTTTCCCGTGCTGGGGGCACGGAACGGGAGGGCGCCCGATGGGACGGGCGGTCGCACTCGGAGTTGACTCGTGCGGCTAACTCGGCTGCCGCCAGTGCCTCCCACCACTCCCGTGGCTTCTCCACATGATCCACATCCAGCATCGCCAACCCACTCGGCACAGCATCGGCACTTACGCGCTTGCCGTTACGGAACGACGCGGCATGCGGAATGATGATTGGCAGCCGTTTCTTTAGCGCCTGCTTCCGTTCCGCATAGTCGCCCGCCGTCTCATCCAGCGCCGCAATACGTGCACATATATCCTTTACTACGGGCGAATCAATCAGTTCGTCCCATTTCTCGGGTGTACACAATTGCGGTACACCGGCATTTACTTTTTCTTGATATTGAAACATAATCTCATTTACAATTTAATCATTTACCATTTATTCATTTGATTTTCTCACCCTGCAGGGGAAGAGGTGCCGATCCGTGACGTTGGCGGATTTGCGGGCGTTGTATTTGCCTTTCGACGATTCCTCGATTGCCTCGTGGACTGTCTTGGCTCGTGTCCAATCACAACCAACGGCGTGAATCTCGTCATGTTCCTCCGGATACTGTTTGCGTTGCCGGATGGCACGTTTGTGTACGGCGTGCTGCATCTGTTTCCACTGCTCCTCGCTGACTTCCAGTTTGTCGATACATAGCGGGTCATAAACATCGCAGTCGAGCATCCAGGGATTCATCGTCATGGAGCAATGCGTCTTGAGTGGTCCGTTGATGCCACGTACAACTCCGCTTTCTTCGTAGAACGGGCAGGCGCTACTGCACTTCGCGCCTCCCTTTCGTATTCCGATAATCAACATACAACGTACACTTTACACCTTCAACCGTTTGATGCCGTTCACCACTTCGTCGAGTTTCATCTCGCAGAGGTTATCACCCATCTGATCGACTTGCGAACCGAGGATATCGGCGAGTTCGTGACTGTTGTCATAGTCGGTGTGCGGGATGTAAAGCTCAAGCTTGATGTGCGAGTCGTTGGCAGAAACCTTGCCGTAACGGCACTTGTCGAGTACGAGCCAGTGCTTCTCCGGATGCACCTCGTGCTTGTGCGCACCACGTTCGATGAAGGTGAACCGGTCTTCTCCATTACGGAAGAGTGTTCCCTTGCGGCTGTTCATCACTTGTAGGTCTTTCTTCTTCATTTGCGTCTCCAAATCGACGCAGAGATACATTTGCTTCTTCATTTCTGCAAAAATTTGTGCTCAGCCTGTTGGTGAATGCGCATTCATTGGAAATCCAAGCCCGCCAAACCTTTGCTGTTAATATTATTTTGTCTATTCTCCCGCATGTCATGCGGTTGTTGATTTTGCGCTTATATTTGAGCGCAGGATATACTGTGTTGTATTTTTGCATTTCGGTCGCATTTTTGCGGCCGCTTTTTCATCTTATATAGTTCATAAAATGTGCCAATTGGTTTCGTGTGAGAATTGGTTACATGAAACCATTTTCGTGTGAAAAAATCGCTCCCGAAACGGTTTTCGTGTCACATGAGATTTCTAAGAGCATTTTGGATAAGTGCCGGTAGAGTATTCTCCAGCGACGTAATACATGAGGTTCCCACGCGACATCCGCCCACGGGTAACGCGCGTTGCGTATGTTACGATTGGCGATACTCATTTCATAGACGGATGCATGTGTACGATACTGCGGGATGTTGTGCTCTTCCAGCCAATGAATGAATGCACCCAATGGCGGTCGTTTGGGATTGGATTTGAACAGACCATGGTCTTGCATACATTGTAGCACAACGAGCCAGTCCCAGTCTTCCCAGACAAGGTAAAAACGCTCAGGGACGTACATGCGTTGGATGCATTCAAGCACTTGATCCAACGCTTCAGGTTTACCGCTCGTGGCGGTGGTGATTGTGTTTGCCATAAAGCTAAAAAGTTTTATGGCCTTTCGTCAATCCATTTTGAGCGTCGAGGTAATGTATATTACGTTTGGAACCTCTCTGCTCTATCCAAACTCGGATTGGCCGATGAATTAATCAGGTTAGGATGCTCTCCTACTATACGCTCAATTGTTTGTTTTTGGTTTACTTTTCGCATGAGCATAAACAAAGCACCGAACTTCCTTTCAGAAATCCGGTGCAAAATTACAAAAAATATTTGATATATGCAAGTGTTTTTCAGTGAGTTACTATTGAGTTCGGCATAACATCCTATAACATCCTATCAATATACGCTCGCTTTCACAAACCATCCTATTTGCATCCTATTTTTGCAACAAACCATCCTATTTGCATCCTATTTATGCGAAAAAACATCCTATTTACATCCTACTGCCAATCACTTTAACATCTTTTACTGCTGGTTTATCCCCGTTCTTATCCATTTTTTTCACTGCATATTCCACAGCCGCATCAATTATTTCATACCCCTTGGGGAGCGGCACTTGCGGATTTGCCCATGATTTATACTTGCTCACAACATCTTTTGCCTGCTTTTCCAGCTCTTTGAAATTTACAAATACGGGTCTGAAAATCTTCCATTGAATATGTTTATCTTTGTATAAATCCAATTCATAACTAACTCGGTCGGCGAAATATCCGAATAAAGCTTTGGACGCATTATCACACCATTGATAGCAAGCCACATGTGGCAATCCATATTCATTGCGGTCTTGATAAGGCATCACAATCTGTTTACTTTGAAGATACTTCATAATATGCCAAAATTCTTCCTCTTGCAATTCAACAGGAATGAACAACCCATGCCGATAGGGATGTTCGTATATATCAACTTTTGTGGTCAGTTTTTTGTTTTCTTCCCTCAACTCTTTGACATCTTTCTCCAAAGTTTCTTTCCGTCTCTTCAATCGGTCAATGACTGCACCCGGATAGTCTTTTGACTTTACCAAAT
>Ga0310696_10000629_pt1 | contig 53910 bp, 20 predicted proteins | sample AusTroGonzalo_MG_4_FD_203885 | JGI IMG/M metagenome (GOLD analysis project Ga0310696, IMG submission 203885) | Bovine rumen microbial communities from tropical cattle in Woodstock, Queensland, Australia - Gonzalo_02 (v2) (version 2) | ecosystem: Host-associated > Mammals > Digestive system >...
CCCTTGGAGCTTCGGAGGAGATGGTGAAATCGTTCCGCACAGGACGTCTGGCTGTTTTCTCGACAATCGGTTTCTGGGATGCGGAAAGGGCGCGGCTTCAAAAAGCCGCGTTTTTTTTGGTATAATACGTAGAACTGATTTTCAGAAAGACAAGAAACATGATTGACATAAAGAAACTGAGGGACGACTTTGACGCGACTGCTGCGGAACTTGCCAGGCGCGGAGTCGAAAAGGAAGTTCTCGAAAAGGCCAAGGGGCTTGACGCAAAGCGCCGCGAACTTCTCGGCGAGACCGAGACGCTGAAGGCGAAGCGCAACGCCGCCTCGAAGGAGATCGGCAGAATCGCCAAGGAAGGCGGCGACATCGCCGCAGCGAAGGACGAGATGCGCAAGGTGGGCGACCGCATTGCGGAGATCGACCATGAGCTCGCAGGAATCGAGAAGGATCTGCGCGAGACCCTTCTCATGATTCCGAACATTCCTGCTCCGGAGATTCCCACGGGCCTCGACTCCTCCACGAACAAGGTCGTGCGCATGGTCGGCGAGTGGAAAGATCCAGACTTCGCGATCCCGACGCACATTGAGATCGGCGAGAAGCTTGGCGTCTTCGATTTCCCGCGCGGCGTGAAGCTGACGGGCACGGGCTTCCCTGTCATCCTCGGCCAGGGCGCGAAGCTCCAGAGGGCGCTTATCCAATACATGCTCGATCTCCACTGCCAGAAGCAGGGCTATACCGAGATGCTGCCTCCGTTCGTCGTCAACTCCGATTCCATGACGGGCACGGGCCAGCTCCCCAAGTTCGCGGAAGACCTCTACCACTGCCAGATCGACGACTTCTGGCTTATCCCGACGGCCGAGGTGCCTGTCACGAACTACTACCGCGACGACATCTTCGACGGCGTGAGCCTTCCGAAGATCACGCCCGAGACGCCTGTCAAGCTGACCGCCTACACGCCGTGCTTCCGCCGCGAGGCCGGTTCCGCCGGCAAGATGACGCGCGGAATGCTGCGCGTCCACCAGTTTGACAAGGTTGAGATGGTGAATTTCGTGCATCCTTCCACTTCCTTCCAGCAGCTTGAGACGCTTGTAAAGGAGGCGGAGGAGGTGCTGACAGGCCTTGGCCTCGCGTTCCGCGTGATCATGCTCTCCTCTGGCGACATGGGCTTCTCTGCCGCGAAGTGCTACGACCTCGAGCTCTGGGCGCCTGGCGAGAAGCAGTGGCTTGAAGTGTCGAGCTGCTCGTGCTTCACCGACTATCAGGCTCGCCGCCTCAACTGCCGCTTCAAAGATGCGGACGGCAAGACTAAGCTCGTCCACACGCTGAACGGCTCTGGCGTTGCGCTGCCGCGCCTCGTCGTCGCCCTTCTGGAACAGCATCTAAATGCCGACGGCTCGGTGACGATTCCAGAGGTTCTTCGTCCGTACATGAACGGGCAGGAGAAGCTTCTTCCCGTAAAGTAACTAGAGAGAGGAGACTCGCATGTCCCTGTTCGCGATACTTGCATCATCCGCGCTGGCGTTCGATGCGGGCGCAGATCTTCGCATTCGCCAGGAGATAATGGACAATGTTCCGGGACTTCCTGGCGGAGGCCTTCTCAGCACCAGTTCGCGAAGCGGATTGCGAGACCACATCAGGTTCCGCCCTCGTGTCTGGGGCGAGGTGAAGTTCGGCGACGGGGAGAGCGGAATGATCCGTTTCTACACTCGCCTGACGGACGAGATGCGTTGGTACGACAAGCCCAAGAGCGACGCCTATACGTGGCCGGACGAGGCGATAATCGACAACCTCTATCTTGAGGGAAAGGGCCTGTTCGACGGCGTATTCGACTTTGCGATCGGTCGGCAGGATATCTACGGCCTCTACGGGCTCGATCACATCTTCGTCGATGGAACGCCGGGCGACGGCTCGCGCACGGTCTATTCGGACATGGTGCGATTCGGCTTCCAGATATCTGAAGAAAGCCGTCTGGACTTCTTTGCGCTCTACAACGAGGACGACAACATCCTCCGCTGGGGCACGGATCGCGGCAAGCACCGTTCGATGACCGGGCTTGGCGGCGGCGCGGAGCCGGAGATGGACGACTGGGGGTGTGGCGTCATATGGTCCTCTCGCATGGCGGAATGGCTGCCGTACCAGCTCTTCCTGATGGAGAAGGGCACGCACTCGTTCTACCGCAAGGGCGTCAAGCATCCACGCACCCAGCGAGGCCTTGTCGGCGGAAAGTTCGTCCCGCAGATAAACGACGAGTGGTCGCTCCAGGCCGAGGTGATGGGGCAGTGCGGCGGGAACGACGACAACGATACGCTGTGCGGCGCAAGTTCCTACCTGGGGATCGGCTGGAAGAGTGCGTCCGAGGGGATGAAGCCCTATGTGCGTCTCGGCTACCACTTCATGTCCGGCGACGACGATGCGGCGGACGAGGACGGCGGGCATTCCGCGTGGGATCCCATGTGGGCGCGCGGCGTCAACGATTCGGAACTCTTCCTCTATGGAACGCACTACGGCGCAGCTTGGTGGAGCAACATGCACTACCTCAAGCTTTCCCTCGGTGCGGAGATCGGTCCGCGCCACAGCATCTCCGCGACCTACGGTCCCATATTTGCCGCTGCGCAGGACGGTCTCGGCGGAAACGACGGCCATTACAAGGGGCTTCTTTCGCAGATTCGCTATGATTTCCCGCTGTGGCCGTTCAGTCGCGAGGACGATGGGCGCTGCTTCGAGGTTTTCGGGCACGTCATTTTCGAATGCTTCTGTCCCGGCGACTACTACGAAGATCCGGCCAAATATCCAGGCGGCTACTACGAATTTGACCGTCTGGCATGGTTCTTCCGCTGGCAGATCGATTTCAAGTTCTAAGGAAACTGGGAGCGGCAGATGTCGGCGGGAACGAGTATTCGCAATGCGACGCTTAAGGACGCGGAGAAGATCTACGCCCTCATTCGCCTTAACCTCGACAACCTCGTGCCGAGGGCGCTGGGAAACATAGTTGAGTCGATAGACCGTTTCGTGATAGCCGAGACGGACGGCGAGATGAGCGGGTGCGCGGCGTATCAGGTGCATCCTGAGATCGGATCGCCAGAGAGCGCGTCCGTGGAGATAGTCTCCGTCGCCGTGAAATCCGTATTTCGCCGCCGCGGCATAGGCCGGCTGCTAGTAGAGACGATCGTCAGCCGCGTTTCCGCCTTCGGTCCGAAGGAGATCGTGGTGCTTACGTTTACGCCGGAGTTTTTCGGTTCAATCGGCTTCCGGGAGATTCCCAAGACCGAAATAATGCACAAGCTTTACACGGGATGCATGAACTGCACAAAGCACGCAGACCCGTTCACATGTCCAGAAATAGCAATGATAAAGGAGAAATGAAAGATGAGACCTGTAGTTTTTATAATCCGCGACGGATGGGGCGTAAACCCGAGGGCCGACGGCAATTCCGTCTATGGGGCGAAGACGCCGGTCATAGACCAGGTCCGCGCTCGCTATCCTCACTGCCTTCTTGACTGCTGCGGCGAGGCGGTTGGCCTTCCGGACGGCTATCAGGGCTCTTCCGAAGTCGGCCATCTCAACATGGGCGCTGGCCGCATCGTCGTGCAGGAGCTCAAGCGCATCGACGACGGCCTTTCCTCTGGCGAGCTTTTCAAGAGTCCAAAGTGGCAGAACCTGATCGCCGAATGGAAGAAGAACAATTCGCAGTTCCATTTCTTCGGGCTGCTCCAGGACGAGGGCGTCCACGCCCACCAGGAGCATCTTTTCAAGCTTATGAAGCGCGCGCGCGCCGAGTTCCCGGAAGGGCGCATCGTCGTTCATCCGTTCCTTGACGGACGCGACACGCCGCCGCGTTCGACGCTCGAGTACATCGCGCGTCTCAAGGCGGAGCTTGCGGCTGTAGGCAACGCGACGATCGGTACGGCCATGGGCCGCTACTACGGCATGGACCGCGTGAAGAACTGGAAGCTCACGAGCGAAGCGTACGACTGCATCGTCTCCTGCAAGGGCAAGAAGGCTGCGACGATAGAGGAATGCGTCAAGGCCGAGTACGAGAGCGGCAAGACGCCCGACGGCACGCCCATGACGGACGAGTACATTCCGTGCTACGTGATTGGCGGCTACGACGGCATGAAGGATGGCGACGTCGTCATGCACACCAACTACCGCCAGGATCGAGCGATCCAGCTAACGCAGGCGTTTGTGTCAGACGACTACGCCGGCGAACGCAGCGCGCGTCCCAAGGTGGCGTTCCTCGGCTTCACGCGCTATTGGGACGAGTTCGAGGACTATCTGCTTGGCGCGATGGGCGCAGGCGGCGGAATGGACAACCTTCTCGGCGAGGTCGTCTCGAAGGCTGGCATCCGCCAGCTGCGTCTTGCCGAGACGCAGAAGTTCCGCCATGTTACGAGTTTCTTCAACGGCAAGTCGACTACGCCCTCTGAAGGCGAGGATCAGGTCGAGGTGAAGTCTCGCTTCGATCCCGCGACGTTCGCCAGCCACCCGGAGATGGACGCTTACAACGTGACGGACGAGCTTCTTAAGAGGCTTGAGAACAATCCGTACGGATTCATCGTCGTCAACTACGCGAACTGCGACATGGTCGGACACACCGGCGACGAGAAGGCGGCGACGAAGGCGGTCGAGGTTACGGACGAATGCATCGGCAAGATTCTGCCGCGCCTTCTCGAACTTGACGCGCACGTCCTCATCTTCGCGGATCACGGCAACGCCGAGCAGATGGTCGATTACAAGTCTGGGCTTACGAAGACTTCGCATACGCTCAATCTCGTCGATTGCTTCTATGTCGCGAACGACGCGGCGGGCGTAAGGCTTACTCCTCTCGCGAAGCTCTCGGCGGTCGCGCCGACTGCGCTGCAGATGCTCGGCCTCCCTGTGCCGCCGGAGATGACTACGCCGTCGCTTCTTGCAGGCAAGGAGCCGTGGTCGAAAACCTCGCTTGGCGTATAGACGATATGTTGAAGTCGCTTGTTTGCGCAATAGTCTTTGCCGTCGCAACGCTTCCTCTTGCGGCCGAAGTCTGGCCGGATCCGGAAACCGGGATAGAATGGACATATACCCTCAAGACCCCTGGCCCATACGTTGAAATCGGCGACGCGAACAATGCCGCGATTTCAACTTCCACGGAAGGCGAGCTGTCGATTCCTGCCTCGATTGGAGGCTATCCGGTGAAGAGCATTGCGCAATACGCATTCAGCGGTTGTAGCAAGCTTACCGGCATAACGATTCCAGATGGTGTGATTGGTATATGGAACAGCGCGTTTTCGCTATGCAGCGGAATTACAAGTATTGTCATACCGGATAGTGTGCTGTCCATAGACGAGTCTGTGTTTTACAAGTGCACCGGGCTAACCAACGTTGTGATAGGCGCTGGAATTGAGGAGATAGGCGCTTACGCTTTCACAAGTTGCAAGGCTCTGGAGAGCGTGTCTCTTCCCAAAAGCTATGGGGGGGAGTTGGAAGGCGTTTTCCCCGAAGGCGTGGAAATCGTTGTGTATGGCGCTGATGTCGCCGCAGAGGCTTCGTCTTACGACGGTATCTACGATGGCGAAGGCCACGGCATAGCGGTTACGGTAACGGAGCCGGAGAGCGGTGCGCTCGTCAAGTACGCGCTTGATGAGGCCGGGCCCTATTTTGAAGGCGAGATTCTCTTCACGAACGTCACCGATACGACTGTATGGTATGCTGTCGAGGCGGAGAACTACGCCGGCGTCACTAACAGCGCCACGGTGAGGATTGCTAAGGCGGACAACGCATGGCTTGTCGAGCCGTCGATATCCGGCTGGACGTCCGGACAGGCGGCGAGCGCGCCGGACATGGGCTCTGCGAAGTTCGGCCAGCCCACCGTGTCGTATGGCGAGACAGGCGATCAGCCCCCCGCGGAAGCCGGCGACTACGAGGCGACGTTTGCGGTTGCGGAGACCGAGAACTACGCGGGGCTCTCGAAGGTCGTCCCGTTCTCGATTTCCGCGGCGGAGGAGCAGGAAGCGCAGCCCTCGTGGCTGCCCATCCCCGGCGAGGGGACCGTCACGGTCCCGAAGACCTGGAAGGTCGGCCAGAAGGTGACGTGGAAGGCCGCCGCCAAGAAGGGCAGCGTGTTCGCCCGCTGGGAGGGCGATTTCGTGGACGACCTCGGCCTCTCCCGCAACCAGCTGCGCAACCCGTCGCTCCAGTTCGTCGTGCCGGAGGGCTTCGATACAAACGCCATCAGCGCGGTGTTCATCTCGATCGATTCAGACACGTTGAGGTCTCTGTCGCTCAGTGCCGCCGAGCCGCTCGCCCTGAACGCAGACGTGGCCAGCCTCGAGCTTGTGGACGACTCGCAGTCATACGTCACGGCCTCGGCGAGCGGACTCCCCTCCGGCGTCAAGTTCGACGCGAAGACCCTGTCCTTCTCAGGCAAGCCCAAGAAGCCCGGTGCTTTCACTGTGAAGGTGACGGCGAAGAACGCGTCCGGCTACCAGTGGGCGGAGAACCTGGTCATGCTCGTGGCCAACGCCGACGGCACGGTCGTGGACGCACCGAAGCCGGCCGACCCCAGGCGTACGGCCTACCACCCGCTGACCACGATCTCCATGGATCCCGACATGGGCACGGTGACAGGCACGGGCGTGTACGCCGAGGGCAAGAAGGTCTCTATTTCCGCGAAGGCGGCGAAGAACTGCGTGTTCGCCGGCTGGTACCGCGACGCGGAGCTCGAAAAGCAGATGGAGTTCTCGTCCGGCGACTGGAAGAGCGCGTCGCAGAGCGTGGTCGTGCCGGAGGTCCGCTACCTGTTCGCCAGGTTCGTGACGGCGGACTACGACAGGCGCAACGTCACGTTCTCCGTCGACGGGGCCGAGATGTCCGCGGATGCCGCGGAAAGGCCCGCGTGGACCAACTACTGCGGCGTCGCGCTCGACTGGCCTCTCGCGGCCGACGCGCCCTCCGCGACGACCGTGAAGGCGTCCGGGCTGCCCTCCGGCGTGAAGCTCGTGCAGGACAAGGTGACGAAGGCGTATTCTCTCTCCGGCGCGCCGACCGCCGCGTCGAAGACGGACAAGAGGACCGGCGGGACGGTCCCGTCCAAGGTGAAGCTCACCGTCACGACGGCGGGCAAGGCCTCCGTGCCGTACGAGGCCGACTGGGTGATACTGCCCCTGCCCGCGTGGGCGGTGGGGGATTTCAATGGATTGGTGGGGAACGGGGAACTGGGAACGGGGAACGGGGAACTGGGAACGGTTGCGCTGACGGTGGCGGCGAACGGCAAGGTCAGCGGCAAGCTTCTCGAGGGCGGCAGGAGCTGGACGCTTGGCGCGGCGTCCTTTGACGCCGTGCGGCGCGTCGGGGACAACGCGCCCTGCCAGGGCGGCGCTCTCGACGGGGCGATCGCCTTCTTCGCCACCGTCGTCGGCAAGAACGGGAAGCAGGCCTTCACAAACGAGGTGGCGATGTCTGCCACTGAAGTGGAGTTGCCAGGCGGGTCTGGCCTGCGCGGAGTGGCCAACGGCCATTCTCTTCCCTCTTCCCTCTTCCCTCTTCCCTCTTCCCTCTCCTGGACCGCATGGCAGAACCTCTGGAAGACGGAGCCGTGGAAGACGGACGCCAAGCCGTTCGCTAAGGCGCCTGCGCTTGCGCTGTATGTGGTAAAAGGCGAAGCGGCGGGCATGGCCGTCGTGGACGAGCTGCCAGAGGGCGTCTCGCCCTACGGCACGCTTACGCTCAAGTTTGCGGCGACTGGCGTCGCGACGGCATCCGCCAAGTTCGTGACTGGAAAGAACGAGAAGACTGGCAAGGACATCGTCTATTCCGCCTCCTGCTCGTCGGTGCTGGTTCCGGCTGCAGACGACGCAAAGTTGTTCGATCTCATCCTCTACTTCCCGTTCAAGTCTGGCAAGTTCGACGGATATACGGCAAGGGTGACTCTCATTTGGAACGGCGCGGCGTTTGGCATTGACTAGGACTAAACAGTCGTAGTTGAAGTCAAGCATCGTGGTTGTCCCGCCTGGATTCGAACCAGGACTAAGAGGATCAAAACCTCCTGTGCGGCCACTACACCACGGGACAATCGAAGGCGTTGGCGCGTATTATACAAAAAATTGTGCGGAATGTCACTCCTGGAAAGTTGTATTTCTTGCGGAGGGGGTATTGACCGTGCAATGGTAAAAATAGTATACTACACAACTGTTTGCCGCAGGGGCGGTTCCTTGCGGAAGCACAAGAAAAGTTATTAAGGTAGATACAAAATGGCTATCAAGGTTGGCATCAACGGGTTCGGCCGCATCGGTCGCATGGTGTTCCGTGCAGCGGTCGAGAATTTCGCTCAGGACATCGAGATCGTCGGCATCAACGACCTGCTCGATCCGGATTATCTCGCGTACATGCTGAAGTACGACTCCGTACACGGCATCTTCAACCACGACATCAAGGTTGATGGAACGACGATGACCGTTGATGGCAAGGCGATCCGCCTCACCGCCGAGAAGGATCCGGCGGCTCTCAAGTGGAACGAAGTCGGCGCCGAGATCGTCGTCGAATCGACCGGTCTCTTCCTTACCGACGAGAAGGCCCGCGCCCACATCACGGCTGGTGCCAAGAAGGTCATCATGTCCGCTCCTTCCAAGGATGCGACCCCGATGTTCGTCTATGGCGTGAACGACAAGACCTACGCTGGCCAGGACATCATCTCCAACGCTTCCTGCACGACGAACTGCCTCGCGCCGATCTCCAAGGTTCTCAACGACAAGTTCGGCATCAAGCGCGGCCTCATGACGACGATTCACGCCGCCACCGCGACGCAGAAGACCGTTGACGGCCCGTCCAAGAAGGATTGGCGCGGCGGTCGCGGCATCCTCGAGAACATGATTCCGTCCTCGACTGGTGCTGCTAAGGCCGTCGGCAAGGTTCTTCCCCAGCTCAACGGCAAGCTCACGGGCATGTCCGTGCGCGTTCCCACGAGCGACGTCTCGTTCGTCGACCTCACGGTCGAGCTCGAGAAGGAAGCGACCTACGAGGAAATCTGTGTGGCTATGAAGGCCGCTTCCGAGGGCGAGCTCAAGGGCGTTCTCGGCTACACCGACGAGGCCGTCGTTTCGACCGACTTCCGCGGCGATGCCCGCACGTCGATCTTCGACGTCAAGGCTGGCATCCAGCTCGATCCGACCTTCGTCAAGGTCTGCTCGTGGTACGACAACGAGTGGGGCTATTCGAACAAGGTCCTCGAGATGGCTCGCGTCATCGCCAAGTAACGCGTGACTCTCGAATACGAAACCGCGCTCGGCGATCCCGTCATGGGGATAGATGAAGCCGGGCGCGGACCACTGGCCGGCGGCGTTTACGCCGCCGCCGTGTTTTGTCCGCTCGTGCTCGCCAGGCAGCTTTTCGAAGGCGAGTGGCGGGCGGTGAACGATTCCAAGAAGCTTTCGCCAAAGAAGCGCGACGCACTCGCAGCGACAATCCGCTCGACGCCAGGTTGCCGCTGGGCGGTTGCGTTTGCAAGCGCGGAGGAGATTGACCGGCTGAACATACTTCGTGCTACGCATCTTGCGATGCGCCGTGCCGCAGAGAAGGTCGATCCGGAAGGGATATTCAAGATTCTCGTTGACGGTCTTCCCGTTCCGACGCTGCCAAATTCGACGAACGTCATTGGGGGCGATGCGAAATCTCTTTTGATTGCCGCCGCGTCGATTCTCGCGAAGACGGCGAGGGACGAGGACTGCATGAGGCTTGAACGCGAATATCCCGGCTACGGATTTGCGAAGCACAAGGGGTATCCGACGAAAGATCACGTTGCCGCGCTCGAACGCCTGGGGCCATGTCCCGAGCACCGCCGCAGTTTTGGTCCCGTGGCAAAGCTGCTACGGACCGATGATGACTTTAGTTCCCGACTTGCACATTGCGAAGAGTCGTGCGGCGTTCCAGTTGGCCAGGCGGAAGCATCCATGTGAGCCGGTGAAGCCGATGGACTCAGGTCGCGGCGTTCCGTGTATCCCGTAGCCAGGTAGGTTTAGCCCCATCCACGCGACTCCGACGGGGCAGTTCTCGCCATGAGGCCATACGTGGCGCACGGGCTTTTTCCCGGGCGGCGTGTAGTCGGGCGTGTAGGTGTAGTTGGGCCATGGAATGTAGCTTGTGATCTTGAGTTCGCCATGCGCGGGAACCTTTGCCTTGTTCGCGGCAATCGAACAAGGGAAGAGCGCGAGGAGCCTGCCGTTTGCGTCGTAGGCCGTTATCTCGAAGTTTGAAAGCGAGACTTTTACTAGCGCGGCCTCTGGACGATATGGACGCTTGGCGCGTCCTCTGTCGGCCGCGGCGAAATCGTCTTCGATCGGCGGGAAGTCTGGGATGACGAGCTTGAGCCCGGGGCGCACGTTTTCCCAATCCACACCAGGGTTGATGCGTGCGAGCGCGATTTGCGAAAGATGTCCGCGCTCTGCGAACATCTCCTTGATTGACTCGTAGCCCATGCGGACTAGCGCAGCTTTCCCTGCCGGAGCCTCTGGAATCTTTACAAGCGCGGCGATGTCCTCCTTTGTCACGGTCTCGATTCGGAATGGGTCTGGCTTGTTGGCGAAGTAGCGGTCGTATGCAGCATTCGGCGAAGAGGGAACAGGTTCGCCGCGCTCCTTGCAGAATCTTTCGAGGGCGCGCTCGCCCTTGCGTCCCCACACGCCGTCTATGGTGTTGCACGAGTATCCTGCGCGATCCAGATGTATCTGGAGCGCGAGGGTTTTCGTCTCGGCGAATGTGGTCGCCAACATCAAAAAGAACGTTGCAAGCATTGTTGGTAGTATATCATATTTGGCGATGTGCAATTTGCGGCAAACGGGCAAACTAAACACGACCGAAATTTTTTTTCCCATTCGCTTCTAGTTTTATGGTATAATTACACCTGAAAAATTGTCATGGATGAGTGCGCCCTCGCTTGTCGAGTGGCATGCGTTCGTTTATGGCGGGAGGTGAAGTACGTTTAAAACAATAGGCAGAATGGCGAATGCGACAGCGGCAAGGGCGCTTGAGGCGCTTGCCGTTGGCGTTCTCATTCTCCCATTGTTTTCGCTTCCCGTTCGTGGCGAAACGCTCTCTGGAAGCGCGACAGTTCCAGGCGGCGGTGTCGTGACTTTTGAAGATGCGTCCATCACAAACTGGGTCGATGGCGATCTAGTTCTCATTTACACCAACGCTACGGAGACTGGGTCTTTCACGCTTCCCGGCATTACAGCCGCTCGTATTCTTGCCATCGGCGGCGGCGGCGGCGGCGGCGGCGCGGTTCGGCGCGCGACCACCGACACGTCCATGTACGGCGGCGGCGGCGGCGGCGGCGGCGGCGGCTTCGTGGAGACGAACGCTCTATTCGGCGCGGCGACGTACACCGTCTGCGTCGGCGCTGGCGGCGCGGGCGGCGTTTCGCATTCGACTTTCGCCAACGTGACATCCGGCGGATCCGGCGGCGACACTTCAATCCTTCTCGACGGAGGATCATGGTGGCTTCCCGTGGCAAAAGGCGGCGGTGGAGGAGGCGGCGGCAACAACACTCCGGCCGGCGAGGGCGGCAGCGGCGGCGGCGGCTCTCAGTACAGCTCGAACGGCACGTCCTACGAGTCCAAGGTCGGAGGTGCCGGAACCGAAGGGCAGGGGCACTCCGGCGGAGTCGGCGATGCGGCTTTCTACGGCGGTGGCGGCGGCGGCGCTGGGGCTGCTGGCTCTCCGGCGGCCGCTGGCGGCGAGGGCGGCGACGGCCTTCAGAGCGACATAACGGGCGAAAGCCTGTACTATGCTGGCGGCGGCGGCGGCGGGTACAGCCGTTCCGGCAAGACGGGCGCCGTGATTTCCGGCGGCCTCGGCGGCGGTGGTGGCGGCGGCTACAGCAAGGGGCAGCCAGGCGATGCGACGTTCTATGGCGGCGGCGGCGGCGGCGGAAGCTATTCCAACGGCGTGGCTGGCGCGGGCTTCTGCGGCGTGGTTGTCGTTCGCATAGCGGCATCTGTGACTGGAGGGCTGGAGAAGCCGAAGGATGTAAACTTTACATTCGACGAGGGTGTCGTCCATTGTGCCATAGAGACGAATGCATTCTATAAGATAACTGGGGATAATGAGGCGGAAAAGGTTGGTGTCTATAAGGCCACGGCAATCTTGTCTGCCGGGATAAAGTGGGCAGACGGCACAGACGATCCCGTGACTGTTATAATGACAATTTCTCCTAAAGGTTCTGTCAGTGGGACAGAATATGTCACAGGCGCTCCGATATCATTTGCCGGCGCGACGTCGGTGGTAAGACTTGGCGACGATTTGCTTTTGAAGTTCGAAGGAGCTGGCTCTTTCACGTTGCCGGGTTCTTCGTCCGCCCGCATTTTGGCCATCGGCGGCGGCGGCGGCGGCGGCGGCGCGGTTCGGCGCGCGACCACCGACACGTCCATGTACGGCGGCGGCGGCGGCGGCGGCGGCGGCGGCTTCGTGGAGACGAACGCTCTCTTCGGCGCGGCGACGTACACCGTCTGCGTCGGCGCTGGCGGCGAGGGCGGCGTTTCGCATTCGACTTTTGCCAACGTGACATCCGGCGGATCCGGCGGCGACACTTCAATCCTTCTCGACGGAGGATCATGGTGGCTTCCCGTGGCAAAAGGCGGCGGTGGAGGAGGCGGCGGCAACAACACTCCGGCCGGCGAGGGCGGCAGCGGCGGCGGCGGCTCTCAGTACAGCTCGAACGGCACGTCCTACGAGTCCAAGGTCGGAGGTGCCGGAACCGAAGGGCAGGGGCACTCCGGCGGAGTCGGCGATGCGGCTTTCTACGGCGGTGGCGGCGGCGGCGCTGGGGCTGCTGGCTCTCCGGCGGCCGCTGGCGGCGAGGGCGGCGACGGCCTTCAGAGCGACATAACGGGCGAAAGCCTGTACTATGCTGGCGGCGGCGGCGGCGGGTACAGCCGTTCCGGCAAGACGGGCGCCGTGATTTCCGGCGGCCTCGGCGGCGGTGGTGGCGGCGGCTACAGCAAGGGGCAGCCAGGCGATGCGACGTTCTATGGCGGCGGCGGCGGCGGCGGAAGCTATTCCAACGGCGTGGCTGGCGCGGGCTTCTGCGGCGTGGTGTATCTCAGGATCTCGACCGCCATGGTGGGCGAGTTCACCAAGCCTAAGGATTCGTTCGTTGAATACGATGGCAACGCCCACACTTCATACGTGTCTAACGTGTTCTACGATGTCGCCGGCGAGAGAGAGGGAACGACAGCTGGTGTGTATCGAGTAAGAGTGGACTTGAAGAGCGGCGTAAAATGGCCGGATGGAACAGAGGACACCCCCATCAACGTTGCCATGACGATCAAGAAGTGTCCCGTTAATTTCACAGGTCTGTCTATTTCCAGCTGGGAATTCCATTCTACTCCGAAAACGCCTTCTTGCACGGTTGTGCATAGCGACACGGGGAGGCCTATGGAGTGGGTTGCTCCCATATTCGAATATGCGGATTCGAAAACCGCCGCCGAAGACGAGTGGAGCGTGGAGCCCCCTTCGTCCGTGGGAGCGCACTGGGTGCGCGTTCGTGCGCCCGACAGCTTGAACTACGAATATGAACCTCAGTATGCGTCGTTTATAATCACAAAGGCGCATGTTGAGTTTAGCGCTCTTAAGCAACGGGACTGGATGAATGGAACGCCTGACGAGGATACGCCAAAGCCGACATGCACGGTCGTTCCAAGTTGGGTTGTGCCGAAATATGAATACAAGGATGACGACGGGAACTGGGTAGAGGCGAAGCCGACTTCAGTTGGTGATCACGAAATTCGAGTCGGCGCACCGGACACTGATTCCTACGAATTTGAGTATGTATATGGAACATTTAAGATTGTAAAGGGCCTAGGAAGTCTCTTTACGGACTATGTCGAGATAACAATTTCCTATACAGCCGGCGAGGGCGACCCTGCAACGCTAATTGACTATCCGTTCGCGGTGACGCTCGCCGAAGACCTTCCGCCTGGCTTTACATATTCCCGTGCGGACGCGAAGGGCAACGATCTTGCATTTACGTCTGACGACGGTGAGACTATGTATCCATACAGTGTCGGGAATTGGGCGACCAACAGTGTTTCTACCCTTTACGTGAAAATACCGTCCATTGACTCCGGTACGACGCAGACAATCCGTCTCTACTGGCACTTGAGGCCAGATGCCGTTCCGCCATCGCACAATCCCGGAAAGGAGTGGATTGCCGGCATTGGCGAGGAGCGGGCGAAAGTTTCCACTCAGCCTACGCAGACAATTGATACAGCCGTAAGCCGTGATGGACGCCTTGTCAATTACTGGAAAAAGCTTCCGCAGATGTCTAAGACGGTTTGGGAGTCTGGCGATCCGCCCGGCGAAATTACGCAAGATGCAGAGCTTGCGTTTGGTGGCGTTACAAGGACTATAACTAACATTGTCGCAGGAGTTGGATATGACGCAATTCCAACGGACATTGGCGGCTCCTATCGTGTCATATACGAACCGGCAAACCCAGACGGCTATGAGCCAATCTCCTGCTACATAGACTTTGCTATCCTTGGCCACAACCCACACGATGACCTCGGCATCGAGGGCGATGAGTTGACAAAGAGTGGGCGCGTCCTTCTCGTGAACGACGATATTGCCGAAGGGCACGTTGTTTCCGGCCAGGCGTACTGGCGTGAGCGCGAAGTCGATTGTGGCGATGGCACGATTCTCACCAATGACCTCTTTTGGGCTCATACAGGAGACGATGTGGCTTCGACAGATATGCCGTATCTTCTGAATGGTTCTAGCCACAGATTGTTCAGCATAGAGAATGACGGCTCGACAAACGTCATTTGGCGACTTGAAGATGTGGTGATTGGCAATCAGTTTGAAAACGAGAAGGATTTTGCTTATTACCTTTGTGCATTGCCTTGGTCGCCTACTGCTTTAAGCGGAACTAATTATGCTGCGCGTTCCACGCCAATGTCTAAGACTTCCAGTGCGTGCATGGTGATGCGCAACATTGACGGCCCTTGCATATACTCGCCTTGTTACACGAATGGCATTGGGACTATATATTTCGACGTAGTGAATGGATTCAATGTGCCAGAAAATGACTCTGCGGAGTCGTATCGCATTGTTGTTGAAGTAGCGACAGAGACAAGTAGCAACAAACCGCCGACGGACGAAAACGCCAGGCAGAGCGGCAAGACGGGTATAGAGGGCGAGCTTGGCGGAATCGGTGCGGACAAGTGGGTGCCATACGACATGTTGCCGCTAAAACGCGATGGAGGCTCGTCGTATTTCACGGCATTGGCGGCAACGAACAACTTGGCTCTTGGCATTGGAACGGCGAGATCGATCAATAATTTTTATCGTGTTTGCGTTCGTGTGAACTGCAAAGATCCAGTTCGTTTCCGCATCCGCCGCGTTTCGCATAATGCGTCGCGCAAAAAAGATTCTGGTAGCCTTATTTTAATAGACAATATCATTGTTTCTCCTGCTCTCAACACGGTTGAGTTGAAGCCTTACGGGACGTATGACAATTCGCGGCGCGGTAATCTTGTCCTTGGGCAGGCTGGTGCGATGTCAGTGCCGTTCCCGTCGGTGTCCGATACAGAGATTTGCCCAAGAGCAAAGGCTGAGGCGTTTTCGAATGGCGCTTCAGGATTCGATCCAGCCCAGTTCGCGAGCCTCGCAAGAATCCATTACCAGTGGCATTACCTTGACCAGGCGGCGAGCGAGTGGAAAGAGGCTGATTTGAGTCCTAACGACGGTTTTTCATCCCCATATCCGCTATTCGATGGAAGCAAGCTTGAGTCTGGCGACGTAAGGTGGTGGTATGAGACGTTCGTTCAGACGCCATACTATGTCTATTACGACTATAGCGGACAAAACTTCAATCTCGCCGATTCGTCGGGCAAATCGCTTTATTCCGAGGAAATCACCTCCATCACGAACAACAACAACGGCGCGAACTGGTTCTTCCGTCTGCGTGCTGGCAAGAGCTATTGGGAGGCATTTAAGGTTCTTGTGAAGCGCGAAGGGTCGGAAGACATTGAGTCCGTTGACATGGAGGTGATAGGAGACCACTTGTGGCGCGGTCTTGTCAGGACTCCTACTAATGATGTCCCAAGCCTCCAAGTACGTATTGAGGGTTGGAATCTGCAGACACCAGGCGATCTAGAGTTCGCGGAGAACAAGACCAGGTTTGCTCTTGCAGATACGGTGACTAAATTGCCCCATGCGTCCGTCCTTTCCGCACTCGGAGAGGAGCGGTGGATTTCCGTTACAAATGATGCGGCGACGGGATACCTTCTCTTTCAGGTTGACGACAGTACGCTTGGGCTCTCAATTGTCCATGCCGACTACCAGAACTTCAATGGCTGGAACGACGCGAACAAGGATGTCAATGTAGGGCACTTCGTAGGTACGTCGTGGTATACGAATGATCTCGCATCGGGCGTTTCGGCAGAAGCAAGGGAATATTCCGACGACTTTTCCTCTTGGCATGCATCTGTCGAAGTCAACACCGACTATTGGGTGGAACAGTTCAACGACAACATTGGAAATTGGGTTAAATACGAGCCGTTCACAGATACCGTTTCACCGAACGGATTTAGGGTAGGCCCAGGACAGTGGATTTATGGCTGCGCTCGCGATGCGAATTCCGGCATGGCCCTCCAGATGGAGGGCAAGGGACGCGGCTACATCCAGTTTGTGAATGCGGCGCAAACGCCGCGGGGCTTGGAATCAATTAAATTCAATGCACGTCTTGGACAGGAAGTGGAATTTGATGATTTTTCATACTATGACGGCACCACCAAGACGTCCATGACGAACTACACGTTCATAACAAAGGGTGCCTACGATATAAACAAGCGCAAGGACTTCTCCGGTAACGGTTCTCTTTCCATTGTCGCATTTTACCAGCCAGGCGAGGGTTGCTATGAATTGCGCATCGAGCAACTAAACGCAACCTTGGTTTCTGGACAGTGGACAGGCCCGGGCGACAAGCATAGGCTTTCGCTACATCGTTGGCGATATGACGATGCAAGCGGCGAAGTTATCGATACCGAGCTGGGATATAGGACGCTCACAGGCGGTACGAAAGACGACAGCATGATGACAACGTCAGGCAAGAATGGCAAATATGGGATGCTCTTCATTTCGGTGAAGAACGAGCCAGGCAACCCTGGAAGAACTCTTGTCGCAGGCGGCGTCTCGACTGGGCTCTATGCTAGTAGCAGCCCAGCGCAAGGCAGTGGAACGCAAGATATCGCCGCTAGAAGCCTTGCGTATATTGATACATCATCTGACCGCCTAGCATGGGGAACTTACGGCGTGCTTACTGCGAACTGTCCGGGGCGGTTTGTTTATCTGCAGCATTCGACACCTGCGGCCACGCAGCCGATGCCTGCCGCTAACGCGACCGTCAACAAGGCTACTGCTCCAGATTCGGCATTTAAATTCCCGGGAACCAGCTCAAGCACAACGACTAAATGCTATTATGATATCTTGGATAATCTGTGGGTCGTTCGCAAGCGCAGGACCGCGCCCTTCACTAGCAGTGTCAACGACTACGGTTTTGAGGTGGCAATGCCTAGCAATACTGTCAGTGTATATACCGCCCCGCTGGGGACGACGGACTGGTCGCTTCTTACGACGACGAACATTGCGTCGTTCAAGTACTTCGACAAGCCAATCGACCTGAAACTTTGGTGGCTTAACGATTGCGCCGTCAAGATTGCGTCTGGCGGAAACGCGAAGACGGTTCGCAACGACATCGTAATCGACGACATAGAGCTTCGGCAGTGGCGTGGCGAGAGCTACAATGGCATTGAGGGCTCTAAGTATTTCCGCAATGTCAGCAGTGGCTCGCCAACGAATTTCGTATTCACGCAGGCGTGGATCTTAACCAACGACTACAATGAGATAGCTTGCCGCCTTTCAGCTCGGCGTTCCCGTGCGTCAGAGCCGACTTCCATCCGCACGCCTCTCATGGATGGCGAAGACGGGCGAGGCGTCGGCCTTGGCATGATTCGCTTCACTTACGAAAACGCCCAGACCAACGTCAATCTCATTGTGCAGATCGCAACGAACAGGGACGATGCCACGACAGCGAGACTTGCCGACATTACGGGCAGAACCGCCGACTTCTCCGCATGGACCAATGTGGCTGAAATAAGCTTCTGCGATGTGTCGCCAATGGATCGTCTAAGCGGGACGCGCTCCGTTTATCTTGGTTATCATGGCGTCAAGGGAGTCGCTAGAATTATTCTTGATCCAAAATGCGTGAATTCCGTCGCGAACGAAACTGACACGGAATCCTTCGGCGAAATCGACATAACAAGCATTGCTTTCAAGGACGAGCCCGACATCGACGAGACGTCGTGGTGGGGCTGGAACCTTCGTACGACTGGCGAAGACGACAAGGCGTACATAGGCGACAGGTCTGGGACCGATCTCTACAACGGCCTCTCCTTTGCGCTCAACAACTCGACGACGGAAGACATTGTCCCTGAGGACGTTGCGTTGTATCCGGAGCATCTGCCGTTCCTGCAGACGCCGACGTTCTCCGGTGCCTCTGTCGGCGAGGTGCGATTCATGGCCCGCAAGTATTCGGCGACCGATGCAACGACGCGTGTTGTGCTTTTCGGCGCTTCCAGCGGTTCTGTTAACGATGATACGAAGTGGAATCTTGTCTGGAGCTGGGATATTGACTCCGACCGCTATAAGACGTATTCCTACAAGGTTCCGCCGGGGCAGGGCTACAATGCCTTCAGGTTCGCGGTGACGGGCGTTTCTGGTGTGGATGAAAAACATGCGATGCCAGATCCGAATCGTCCGCTAGAACCTCTCCGGGTTCTTCTCGACGAGGTGTCGGTGCTTGAAGCGGTTCGCTCCAGAGTCGCATTCCGCAATGTCGCGGCCTTCCGCAATCACCTCGACACGAATCGTGCAATTTCCGACATAATGTCCAGCGCGGAGCAGCCGCTTTGCCGCGAACAGTTCGGCGTGCAGGGCGAAATCTACGCTTCGCAGCTTGCGAACGAGATAGACATGTCTTCCGTGGAGGTGTACCTCTCCTGGTACGAGAGCGACGAGCCTTGGGGCTACGAGAACTGGAAGAAAATCACAAGTGGAACCACAAGGGCAAAGCGCGCTAAGCTTTCGCCTTGCGAGGGTACTAATTTCGTGTTCCGTTCCAGCCATCCAGACGCGCCCAACGCGGTGATCGATCCCCAGGATCGTCCTGTCACGGTGCAGTATATGCTCGAAGCGGTCTATGATATTGACGGCGGCACTGCCACAAATGTGCTAGAAGCTTCGGACTGGGTCAATCCGGCGTGGTATCATCCCCTTGATCTCAATGCAGAGCGCAAGGATATGGGCTTCAGCGCCTACACCATACTCGACACAATCGCCCCCGGATACGCGTGGATCAACGAGGTGAACGTCAACGACGAGCTCGACGACATCTACAAGACCGGTAATTTCACAAACCAGTACGTCGAAATCGCCATACCTGCAGAGTCTGACATATACGGGTGGAGCCTCCGCTTCATAACAGGAGGCTTAGGCGACAATGCCCGCTGCTTCACGAACACCGTGGCCGTGTTCGGCGAGACGATGGGCGTTCCTTCGTCCAAGTCCGTATGGGGCTATGCGAACTACGTATTCCCGACGGTCGGCAATCCGAAGACTGCGACAAAGGCGACGAAGGCCGCCGGCACGATTGACGGAGCGTGGCAGGTGACTGACTATTCTTCCGACCAGTCGCAGCTTACGTCTAGCGGTCTCATCGACCCGGGCTATCCGATTGGCGTGCAGCTCGTGAGGCCGTCGGGCATAATTGAGCATTCCGTGGTGGTCGCTGCGACGAACGTCTATGCCGGCATACCGTACTACGGCGAGATATTCTCGGCCACGAACTTCACGGCGGGGCTCAGGAAGATCGATCCTCGCTGGTTCTTGGCAGGAGAGGACGATGGCGGCGACGCGCAGAGGTCGCTTTCGGCGACGAACCAGTTTGCGCAGGAGGGGTCGTGGCTCCATCTCCAGAAGACGCCGGGCAAGAGAAACATCGGTCAGTACATCGACCCCGACCATCCGACGCCGAACGGGTCGAGCATAATCCTCTTCGCAAACCTCGAGGGCGGCCACATCAACCAATCGACTGGCACATACGAGGAGGAGACCAGGAACCTGGTTCTCTACGTCCAGAAAGACAGCGATACCGGAACGAACATAATCTATCGTACGGATCACTGGTACGAGCTTGATTCCATAACGGTGAACGGTGTCGAGGTTCCCGGTTACGCAGGGCTTGGCGGCGATGGTTCGCCCGTAGTGTTCACCGTCGCGAAGAACGCCACAGCCAGCGTGACAGTTACCGCCAAGGCGCGAATAGAGAAGAGCCTTCGCGAGAAGTACGACCTTGGACCGGGCAACGCCTACACCGAGGCGATCATGCAGTGGCTTGCCGGCGGAACGACCCTGCGCGGTCCCTTTGCCAACCCGTTGGGCGACATCGAGCTCGCGAAGTTGGCGAGACAGCACAAGCTGTTGGAAGACAAGACCCTTTCCCTTACGGAGATGTACTGGCTCGATATCGACCCCACGATCGGCAATCTCGTCTTCGACGTTGGATTTGCCAGCCTGCCGGCACCTTATGCCATCAACACGTCTGACTACCACACCTTCACCAACACGCGGATGTCGGTGTATATGATGGTTTCCAACCTGGTGGATGCCGCGTTCGAGCCGTACGCGCCATACACGTTGCGTGGCCTTGAGCCTGACAGTTCCAGCGCCGGCAATGCGGAGGCCTGGACTTCGGCGACATTCAAGGTGACCGGATATCTAGCCAACGGAATGGACTCGACGAAGCCTGAGGGCACGGTGTTCCTGCCGCTCAAGTACTATGTATTCGACGCGAACTCGTTTATGCCGCGCGGCCATGTCAGTGCGACGACCGGCCTGTGCGACGAATTCCAGAGCTACATCGAGATTGAGGATCCGTTCAGCACGTCAAGCCCTGGCTTCCAGGCGGGTTGGTGGAAGTACCCAGGAACGCCCGTGTACTATTCGTTTATGATCGATTCCAGACTTAAGCCTGTCGGCCCTCAGGTTCTCAAAGCTCAGGACTACGAGGAATGATGAAACAGCGGAGGCATTGATAAATGGTGCGAAAAATGATAGTATTATCGAAGATGAAATCGAGAAGAATGCAAATTGCGGCGCACATAGCGGTGCTAGCGTGTTGTTCCACGCTTTGCATTCTCTGCGGTTGCGGAAAGAGCGACAAGCCTGTTCCGGGCGCGGCGGAGAAATGGGCGGAGGATCCGGCGTTCAAGAAGACGCTCGGGGACCAGCGCGCAAAGGCGATGGAGATTGGCAAGCGTCGTGCGGCGGTTGCGAAGCGCATGGGCGAGATGACCGCGATAATGAAAGAGAAACTTGCAACTACCGACGAAAAGAAGGTTGCAGAAGAGCTTGAAAAGAACGCGGAATGGCGGTCGCTAAAGGAAAAGGCCGCCGCCATTGATGCGGAATTCGAGAAACAACGTCAAGTGATGCTGTCGCATGTGCGTCAGCAGATGAACAAGGGGAACATTTCTAAGTGAGGAGGCTAGAGACAATGAAAAAGACATATTGCAATCTTGCGGCGGCGTTTGCCATCGCATTCGCGGCAGCTCCGGCGGCATTCGCGGCGGACGACGGCGACATATACGAATTCACGCCGGTGACGGATGTCGTTACGTCCGCCAACCCGTTGACGCCTCCTGCGACGGTGCAGTTCAAGATGCGGCTTCTGTCGCCTAACTACAATGCAGCGGACAAGTCCGCCCGCACCCAGTGGCAGGTGTACTACAAGCCCGATCCCTTTATGACTGGGGCCGGCAGCGCCGGCAACGCCGCTCTTGCATGGGCGTTGCGGCCGCTTCAGCTCGGCATTGTCGTAAGCGGGCAGACTCGCGGTGCAACCGTCAACCTCCCTTCGGCTATCTACGACAACAGGCTTAGCGAGTTTGACTGCTCCTACACTGTGAAGTTCGGCGATCTCGCGTTGCCGCTCAAGCTGGCGACGGATGGAAACGGCACGGCAGTGGGCGACGGGCAGGATGCGTTCCAGCCGTCGACCGACGGCAGGTACTATTTCCTGAACGACGACCTGTGGGGAATCGGCTACCTTCCCAACGGCGCGACGGAGACTGCCGAAAACATCGTCTGGCTCAAGCCATATCGCCGCCAGACGCTTCTCCCGAACATGATGCCGCCAGACGGCGAGCGCAACGGATCCTTCGATCTTGCGTTCGGCTTCGATCCATCCGACGCGGGGGGCGCGTACTTCATAAAGACGATAGGCTTCGATCCCAATCCCGACCATGCCTATACGGACGGTACCGGCACATATTGGCGCATGGTCAACGAAAAGCGCACTACGTGCAAGGGAGACGTTCCGTCGATCGTCGTCGACGAAGCGCCCGAGGATCCCAAGGATCTCTATGTCTATGTCTGGTCTGAAAACGACTCGATTGTGACGCTTCAGTTCAGCGACAATGCGACCGAGCTTGCTAGCGCGGGAGTGACCAAGGAGACGTTCAAGGATCGCAATGGCACGATGCGCGACTTCTGGGTGAAGAAGATAGGCATTGTCGGAGTCAGCACGGAATATCCATTCAGCATTCGCGGCGTTGCGGGCGCGAGCGGGCAGACGACAAGGCTCGTCATGAGCGCGAAGCTCGGCTACAGGACCGATGGAGCCGGCGATCTTCTGGAGGACTTCCTGGTTGCCGAAGTCAAGTGCGGCGAGCCGCTTAAGCCGACGGTCACCGTCAAGGTGAACGGTGGGTCCTCCGCGACGGTGGACGCAGTGCCGCAGAGCGGCGTCGCGACGCGCGTGGCAACGCTGACGGTCGAGGTGTCCGATCCCTACACGGGCGACCTCACCGTTGACATCGCGCCGAAGCTTGCTGTCGACGGCGTGGCCGGCGGGGATGCTTTCAGCTATTTCGGCATAAGCGAGAAGGCAGAATCCCTCAGCTACCTCGACAAGGTGTCAAGCGTGACATTCACGGCATCCGAGTTTGCGGTAGCCGCGACTAGCTACACCAAGACTCTCTATGTCTATTCGTGGGGCGCGGATGCAAATACGTACGCCGTCAACAAGTCCGTCGGCTTCTATCCGACAGTGTCCGATGCGGCCGCCACGTTCTATTCCGGCGGCATGGAAGAGGCGTACCTTTTGGTGAAGCCGATAAAGCCGGTGATCGTCGAGCCCGTCGCCGACCAGCTGATCAGCGTCAATGCCTCGGTGGCGTATCCGCTAAGTGTAAAGGTGAGCGACACCTACAACGACATGAAGAGCGACACGGGATACGAGCTTTTCATCAAGCGCGACATTTCCGACCTGAACTTCGAGTCGCTTGGCTTCTTCAAGCCCGACGCGGAAGGGGTGCTCTACTCGATTCCGACCGCGGAAGATCCCGAAGCGCACCTGCCGCTCGTCACGTGGGAGAATACGGCGACGGAGACGGCCGTTCTCTACGTGAAGTCGCCTGAGAGCAAGGAGAAGAGCGAAGAGCGCCAGATCAAGCTTTACGTCAGGCCGGCTCGCCAGGTCGGAATCATCACGACCGACGGCAAGGAAGGCAACCAGTACGTCGAAGGCGAGGACGTGAACGTTTCCATTGTCCTTGAGAACGGCAGCAACGACACGGGCGCCGAAATATACGCGTTCTTGGTGCCGCAAAGCGAGGATGCTGCCAATGCCGTGAGCGCGACGTGGCTCGCCAAGAACGGCGGCTCCGGCCGTCCAATCCAGAAGTCCGGCACCAACGTGAACGGTCTCTTCACTCTGGTTGACGGCACGTCCGAGACGAAGCAGGGCGCCACATACGACTTCAAGGTCGAACTCCGCACAAGGCAGAGCTACTCCGATCCGGACGGCAAGAAGGTCGCCGGATTCGAGTCCAAGACCTTGACGGTCTATTCGCAGAACGTGGTTCCGAAGGCCGAGTTTGTCGAGATGAACGACGGCGCCGATGCAATCTATAACAACGGCGAGACTTTCGATACGATTCTTGCGAAGAACGTTCCCGCGAAGTTCAAGGTTTACGTTGACGAGCCTGGTACGTACGACAAGACTACCGACGAGGCCGGAAAGAAGTTCAAGAGCCGCTGGCGCGTCAGCGAGACCGGCAAGAACGCCGTGGTGGCGGAGCTCGAGGGCAATCCAGACACGCTTGAGTTCGAGTACACCTTCTCAAAGGCCGGAACGGCCAAGGTCGAGATCGACTTCCAGGACAAGGACATGAACGGCCGCTATGGCAACGGCGAGCTGAACCAGAAGTTCACGTTCTACGTCAATGTCGTTGACAATCCCCAGATTACGATCACGACCTATACGTCCCTCTCCAGCTTCGAGGAATCCGAATGCACCGACTTCGGCGGCGAGGCGTCGATCGACGTCAACGTTTCAATGAACCCGATTGACGTTCCCCTCCTGGTGCAGCTCACAATCGTGCCGCCCAGCTACAACGAGGGCGACAACCCCGGCCTTTTCGTGCTTCAGGAGGACGCCAACTGCGCCTATGTCGGCAAAGATACCAGTGACAACGACATATACATTGTAACGCTCGACGGAGTCCTCTCGCAGACCGTTTATGTCAAGGCGATGGACGGCACTCCGCTTTCCAAGCAGATGGGCTTTACCATCAAGAGCCAGGTTCTCAACGACGACATTCCGTATCCCAACGTGCCTGGAGAGACGCCGGCATCCTACTACAAGGGCGTTGACCGCAGACTCGTAGTCGTGAACTCCGATCCCACCGCCGAGATATCCGACTTCTCTCCGGCTCCCGGCACCACGAACCGCGTTGCGATTGGAACTTCCGATACGCCAATTACGTGGAACTTCACCGACGTGCCCGCCGACTTCACGAAGGGCATCACCATCACGATAAAGGGCGGCGGCGGGCACACTGAAACCGTCACCACCCAGGCTGGAGCGAGCGGCTCCTGGAATCCCACGTTCAGCAGCTCCGGTCTCCATGTAATCACCATGACGATTGCAGACAAGGACGGCGGACGCGTCCGCGATCCGGAGCTCATCTGGTACTACCAGGTCGAGGTTTCCAAGACGCTCACCGCCGTTCCCCACGGTCCGGCTACGGGCTTCAGGGGCGCACACTCCATCCGCTACTCCGAGGCTGACGGCCTCGGCTCCGGGCACGTCTATTGCGGCGTCCCTGCGAGCGTCAGCAGATTTACCTCGATCTACAATTGCGGTCTGGCCAAGACCTGGACAATCTGGGGCTTCGGCTACAAGACCTCCAGCCTGATCGACAACGGAACGCTAGAGGACGGCAAGCTCGACTTTGCCATCTCGCCCGCCGGCAACATGCTGGAGAAGGACCTCGACGATGATTTGTACTTCAAGTATGCTCCGCCAAAGGACGCATCCGGCAACACACTCGACTCCTTCCTCTATGCGTGGCTCGTCTATTCAGTCGGCGAAGGGGAATCCTCCACGCTGAGCGACTCCCTGCTCGGCGGAACCATTGCGCCGGAGCATGCCGAGACGGATGCAACGACCGATACCGGCGCCTTGATAGCTCTGCCTACGGAGTTGCTGGACGACGGCACGTACGCAGACATGATAGTCGAGGCGCTATTCTCGCACGAGTACCGCATGGGCGACAACATGGGCGACATGAACCAGGACGGAATCCCCGATCGCTTCCTTGTCAAGTACGGCCTCGGCATCTATGACACCGTGAGCAGCACAGTGACCGGCGACGACCTCGCGAACGTTGCGGGCTTCAACGACGACGAAGACTTCCTCCCGGCGACGGCTTCCGCGACGATCGCGACGCCTGGCGCCAGCAATGCCTGGACCGTGGCGACGATGCCGTTCACGGCTATCTATGAAATCCGCGGCTACCATAACGGGCTCAACATTCCTGGTGTCACGGAAATGGACATGAGCGATGCGGAACGCCGCGCCTTCAAGCGCTACCTCGTTTCCATTGCGGAGGAAGGCGACGCCGATGTCGAGGCTGCGATTGCGGCGTTCACTTCGTCGGCGGATACGAAGAGCGACGAGTACCTGGCCGAGACGGCTGCGCTCGAGACAGTCTTCAAGAAGGGCATCTGGACCCCAGAGAATCCGACCGATCCGACGAAGGAGGATTCCGACGGCGACACCATGCCCGACGGCTACGAATACTACTTCTGGTACTGCGCCCACGTCCTGGGCGCGACTGGCGAGCGCTACGGCTTCTGGGCCGGCGACATATCCAAGCCGACGGTGATATCCTCCAAAGAGATCGAAACGCTCTTCAATCCAAACGACAAGCGCGACTGGACTTCCGGCGGACAGTTCGCGTCCGACACCGACGGCGACGGCATTCCCGACATGGTCGAATACGCTCTTGGCACGAACCCGATCCACTGGGATAGCGATGGCGACGGCATGCCCGACGGACTTGAGGTGATGTACGGCTCCGATCCGCTGAAGGCTAACGCCGCGGACAACCCAGACAAGGACTACATGGCATACTCGCTGGCTAGGGATCAGCTGGTGGTCGAGATCGACAACGGCGGCAAGATCGAGATCTGGACGCTCGACAACGTACACTCCAAGTCGGCAAACGGCGAGACGTACTACAAGTACCACATGATTCCGTGGGAAGATGCGACTACATACGAGCCGTATGCGTATATCCTCATGCTCAAGACCGATAAAGGCGACGTCCCTCAGTATGCGTTCCTTACTGAGACAGATGATGAGGACGAGGCAAAGGCAGAGCTTGCAAAGTATGCCGACAACGACCAGGTGCTCGCTGACATGCCTGTTCGCAAGGTGTATGTCACATCGGAAAAGCAGGAGGTCGGCGATCCCATAAATCGCTACTGGATTGGTGCCGAAACCACCCTCAAGGCTGGACTTCAGCTCACCTCCGTACAGGCAGACGGGTCGATCAAGGCTCAGTACGTCTGGGCGAACCTTGGCGATCTCGAGGACACAGCTCCAAGGTTTGCCTCGCTTGTCGATGGCGTACACGGCGACGACAAGATTCCTAACGAACTTGACCCTGCCGCTGTGCCTGGGCTTGTCCGCGCATACCGCCTGGGCGATGCCGAGGCAGGTCCCTACTCGATCAAGATGACGTGCTCTCTCGACATGACCCCGGAGGCAAAGAGCCAGGTTAAGGGTTCCCTCACCTACTTCGACGGGGACAAGGAAGCCACGGCCGACCTTTCGGGTGAGGGCTTGACCATCGTCCGCCTAGAGACCGCAGCCCAGGTCGCCCGCTACCATGCGCAGGTCTTCGCCGAAAACGGCTTTGATCCTCGCACAGGCTGGGGCAGCTGCCAGGACGGCTACTGCGCCGACCGCTGGTGCAAGACATGCAGCACGAACAAGAAGTTCGCCGAAGAGGCGGGCACGGCGGGACTTGCCGTCAACACGTCTGCATTCACCGCGCTCAACGAGTACCGTTTGATGCACTACCGCTATATGAACGGCCTCGCAAATTCCGCCACGGATCTTGCAGATGTCGTTGCAAAGACAAAGACGCTTCAGGCAGTCTGGTCTGACAGGACGACCAATCCCCAGGTCACGTACGACGACTCCGGCGCGGTGACGAAGCACGGTGCCGACACGGACAGCGACGGCGCTCCCGACGGATGGGAACTGTATGTCCTGAAGAGCCCGAACCCCACGCCGAACGGCACCGACGCCACTGACGACGAATGGGACATTGTCCACAAGGACGGCGCATGGAGCTCTAAGCGCGAAGGCGATGGCCTTGAACTCCCAGGCGAGTTCGCGGGCACGGATACGCTCCTCGCTTACATAGACTGCCCCACGATCGGCGGCTTCTACAAGGGAACCGAAGAGGGCAAGCTGTCGGGCTGGATATGGCTCAACAAGTTCTTCCCGACGAACCCGTACTCCTCCGACACAGACGGCGATGGACTTTCCGACGCGGAAGAAATGGCCGTGGGCATGGATCGGAACGACTATACGAAGTCGCAGTACGGCAACTCCGACCCGCGCGTGAAGCCTACGTCGTTCATCTACGGCTCTAACAAGGATCTGAACGTCGATGACAACTCTTGGGGCTATGCTGACGACGACGGCTCCACCTGTGTTCGCGGCGGCGGCTTGAACCCGTGTACGATCGACACCGACGGCGACCGCCTGCCTGACGGCTGGGAATATCAGTTCGCCGGCATCTACCGTGCGAGCGCAACGACCGAAAAGGAGTCTGGCGGCTACATCGACTTCGGCATGGACGGCACGGATCCGTACGATGCCTGTACGTACAAGCGCGGTTCGCTTTATCCCGAGGACATCGATCCTCGCACAGGAACGCTTCGCAACTTCGACTTCGACATCGACGGTCTCCAGAACTACCAGGAATACCTTACTCAGGCTCTGCGCCATCTCCGCTACGATGTCATAAGAGTCGGCACCACGATGGAGGGTGGCGACAGTGCGCCGCTCATTGAAGGAATCATGATCGGAACGCCGTTCTACCAGGAGACGCTGGCGGGTCCGATAGACTATGTGTTCGGTCCGACAATGACGGAGGACGCGAAGCCAGCCGATGACGCGACCCGCCGCGGCTTCTTCGGAGCACCGCCGCATGGATGGGATTTTGCCGCCCTCCGCGACGGAGGCGCCAGATTCGCCCGCTTCATGCTTACGCCAGGCACGGCTTGGGGACTCAGGGCGTTCACCGACGTGTGGAAGCCGAAAGGCTACGTTGCCGCGCACAGCTATGCGACGACAGATCCGCGCATGCGCGACTCCGATCTGGACGGCATGGACGACTTCTACGAACTCTTCCATGGCCTCAACCCGCTCCTTGGCGAGAGGGCTGCCATTGGCGGCGCCGGCGCGGACCTCATCGCTTCTGCATACGCAGACACTGCACTTGGTCGGTTCGGCGCCTTGAAGTCGTTGCCGCTCAACTGCTTCAACAACTGGTTCTCGATTCCAGATGCGGTCGGCGACCCGCTCCTCTCCCTGCCGATGGACTTCGTCAGGTTCCCGTGGCTCGCGGGCATGCCGCTCGCCGACCCCGACGGCGACGGCCTCCGCAACGACAACGAGATGATTCAGGTGAACACGGCAACGCCGCAGCCGGCCAACACCGACCCGACGCCGATGTGGATGACCGATCCGACCTTCGACTACAGCTATACCGCCCAGTACTATCGCCAGGGCATGTTGCTCTCCGCGATGTGGCCGCTTGGCTCCAACTCGAACTCCGGCGCGAAGGACATTGAAGGAGACGACTTCATGTTCTCCTTTGAGATGAACGAAGGCTACGATACGGACAACGACGGAATACCTGATGGACAGGAAATTACCCAGACCCTGCGCTCGGCCTCCGATCCGCAGCTCTTCACGGATCCTGTCGTGCGTCAGGCCCTCTACTTCCCGGGACCGTCCAGGAAGTCCTCGTCGCTTGCGATTTCCTTCGAGCCTGCGCACCCGGCCAACACGACTACGCGTAGGACGACTTCCGCTGCGGACATCTTCCGCCAGTTCACCGTCGAGTGCTGGATCCGTCCGGAAGCCAAGTCGCTTGCCGAGGGCTCCAAGTGCACGGTGCTCGAGCGTATCTGCGCATATCCGCAGTCGAACTACGCAAGCTCCAACACAGACAACCTTGAATCCGATCCGCCAAAGTACAACGGAGCCGAAAAGCACTATGTGCGCGCAACGTTCCGCATTGGCATTGAGAACGGCAGCCTATATGGCCTTATCGACAATTCCGATGCGAAGGTGAGCGAATCCTATCCAGGCGTCAGCTCTGCGAAGGTCATGTCCGACGTCGCGCTTTCGCCAGAGAAGTGGTACCACGTCGCAATTACGTATGATGGTTCCGAATTCGCAATCATCGTAAAGGACCGCGACGAGGCCGATCGCAAGGGCCGTCGTCAGGCAGTGACCACGAAGATCATTCCCGCCAATGGCGTCACCGAGGTTCTCCAGCAGGTCGGCGGCGCGTTCCCGTACTACTCGTACGAGGCATACGACACGGCGTTCCTTCTCGGCGCGAGCGCTGACGAGGTCGGCATGAACTTGCAGGGCGACGATCCTGAGCCAACTGCCGACAATTACTCCCGCCACTATGTCGGATATATCGGCGAAGTGCGCGTGTGGGACGGAGTTCGCACCGTTGAAGAAATTGCCGCCACCCACGACCGCAAGCTTTCATACGAAGAAATCGCCCAGATCAGGAACGACGTTTACGATTCCTGGGCTGAGGGAGGCTCCCGCAGCGCCACGGACGGTACGGAAGTGCTGCCGGCGGAACTGATTCAGCAATATACGTTCGAGGGTCTCCACGGCGCGACCGAATCGAAGTATGTCGCGACCGCTCCTTCCGCGTTTGCTCCCAACGTCAAGACACCTGTCGCCAAGGCGCTCACCGCCATCAACGGCAAGAAGGTGTCCGTGAACGTCGGCTGGCTCGCGGGTCTCGACAGCACTCTCCGTCCATCTGTTTACACCGACTATGCGTACGTGCCATGGATCAAGAACACGGTCGCGCACATGCCGATGATGGACGGTTCCGTTGCCGACTCCATCTACTGGGGCGAGAACCTCGCGGGCGACCATGCTCCGGTAGAGGTCTTTGCCTCTAAGTTCGTGTTCCAGAACACCGCAAATCCTTACGCGTTCGTGTTCAACCTCCGCGACCTCACGTCGCGCCACATGCGCTACACGGTGCTGAACGGCGGCACGCAGGACGAGGATGCGGCATCGACGAACACCGTTTCCGGGTCGAGCATATACTCGTCTCTCCTTGACCTCTACCGCTTCGACTTGAGGTGCAGGATGTCCTCTACCAGCGACCTCGTCCCGATTGGCGGAGTCTATGCGAAGAGATGCGTGGACTTCTGGGACGGACAAGGCGCGATGGACGCCGATCTCGTGACGACGGACGGCGGTAGCGCGCCCGACCAGAAGGGCGACGGAATCCCCGACTGGTGGGAGGAATACTGCCGCGACAACTACTTCGTCGACATGGACTACGACTCCGGCATGACGATAACGCTTGACACAATCGTCAACTACGGCGGACTTTACATCAAGGCGTCGGAGGCGTATCTCCGCGACATTGCCCAGGGAATGCTCCCGGACACCGACTACAACGACGACTACAAGGACGTAGCCGACTTCGACTACGACGGCATGCCTGACTGGTGGGAGAAGATGTACGGCATAGACACCTGCAGCGTTTCCGATTCCAAGGCGGATGCCGACAACGACGGTCTCAACAACCTTACGGAGTACATCCTCTCCGAGAGGTTCGACCTTACTGACGCCAACGGCGACAGCAAGCTGTTCTCGCCTATAGACGCCCGCACCGGCGGAACGGTCGAGCCCGACTACTTCTTCCGCGTTGGCGAGCTCTATGTGGGCGAGATATTCTCCGACCACGACTGGATCGAAGACTGGTGGGAGGAAGGCTACAGGGCCGACTACGTCTCGACGCTCGTCTATGACGCCATTGGCGACAACGACGGCGACCGCTGGTCTGCATGGGCGGAGGCGCGCTACTCGCAGCAGGTCTCCCCGATTGTCGCGAACAACCTGTTCCACTACAACGTGACGGACGGTCTCGTTCCCGACTACCCGATGCCTACGATACAGCTCAAGGTCCGCTACAACGGCAGCCGTGTCGCCGATGTCAGAAACGCCTCTATTGGCGTCAAGATTGGCCGCACCCTCGATCCCGCAAAGTCCTTCGACGCGGAATACTACATCAAGGGCACTTCAAAGGGCTCTGGATCCGTGTCTGGGTCAAGTGGCGGGTCGAATGCGTCTTCCAACCTTTACGCACACGTGATAGGCAAGTGGTCCGACCGCCACGTCTATGGCACGCTCACCCCGGGCTTCATCAATTCTTCGTCGATCGAGCTGCAGACGGCCTACGATCCGTCGGATGTAGTCTATTCGTGGTCGGTTAAGGTTCAGGGCTCCGATTTGTACCAGCGTGGCACAAAGGCCGAGTACAACCAGGCCTTGCGTACTTACGGTAGCGACAATGTGAAGTTGCTTTCGACGAGCGAGGGCTACGGCAAGCTCGACGGTCTTGAAATCCGCACCGACCTTACGAGCGAGATAGCGACGCTCCGCTTCAAGAACGGCGTGGAGGCAGGCACGGTCAACCTGAAGACAGGCGAATACGACCTTGACTTTGGCGTGTTCAAGAACGGAATATTGGTCAGCTCCACGAACTCGAGCTTTACCTCGTCGATGGAAGACCAGACGTATCGGTTCGTCTATTCGGCCAACGAATCCACCGGATTGCCGCGCGACCTGTACCTCGGCGAGGCTGACAACGGCTGCATTTACGAAGGCAATAACGCCATGATCGTCTGGGCTGATCTCAACGACAACATGTCCTACGACGTTGGCGAGCCATTCGGATTTGTCCGCGACGTCGATATCGGCTGGCGTCGCCGCGCCGTCGAGGTGGAGCTCTTGGACGAGAGCCCTGTCGCCCCGCGTGTCAGGCTGGTTTCTGTGTCCTCCGGCAACAGTTCGTCCTCCGGCAGCGGTTCGTCCTCTGAGAGCAGCAGCACAACCGCTGGACGCGGCGAGACCCTGGCGGACTACTACGTGACCATATCCAACAGATGTGTCATGTCCATCGCCACCCAGGCCGGACGCGAGCAGGCTATTCGCCGGATGCGGTGGATCTACACCAACCGTGTCGAAATTGCCGACGCAACCGACCTGCCTACGGACGGATCGCTGACGCGCGTCAGGGTCGTTCGCTGGCTTGTTGACGGCAATCCCGTGTACACGGTGGGTTGCCCGGCCAAGGTAGTGCTCGACAAGATGTTCAACCTCGCCGAGCATCCGACCATCACGGAGGCCGACCTGCTCGTCGATGGTGAGTTTGACCTTGATTGGGATAGCCTTGCCACCGATATCAGCGATGCCGACGTCGACTTGGAGGCAAGCAGCGTCGCATACCTCGTCGTTATTGGCGACGGTCCCGATCATTGGCGCTCCGAGGGCGACAGCGAAACTGTCGTCAAGATCGTTGACCAGGTGATAGAGCGCACGTTCTATGATTCGCGGACGAAGCCGCTCCTGCATTCGCCTGGCGAGGCGCAGTCCATCGTCTATGACTCGCGTCCGACGTTCTCCTGGACGATTCCGGGCGATGAGGTGTCTGGGTACACGGCGTTCCGCATCCAGATTCTTCCCGAGACCGGCACCAAGGTTGTCTGGGATTCCGGTGTGCAGATGCTTCCGCCGCGCGATGCTGAAGGCCATTATGTCTGGACGGCTCCGGTGTATGTCGGCAACGAACTTGACGCATCCGTGAACTATCGCTGGCGCGTGACGGGCTTGAACGCCAAGTTCCGCAATCCTCTGTGGAGCAATGATGGCATCTTCCGCATGGAGCCGAACACCGTCGGCGCTGATTGCGGGCGTATTGACGTCTGCGTCAAGTACTTCGGTCCGGCTGATGTGCTTGACAAGGGGAATGTCGTGGTCGAGGCGTTCGAAAGCCCAGACTTCACAGGCGATCCCGTCGCTCGCGCAGTCGTTGCTGACACGACTGCCGTGGCGGCTGTCGAGACTGCTCACGCCAAGCAGGTGTCCCTCTATGGAAGGAAGGGCGTTTACTACGTCCGCGCCTACATCGACAGCAAGGACTATGGCGTGGCCAACGTGCGCGACGACTGGGAGTCGTGGGGGTATGTCTCCGACCGCAGTGGCTCCAGGAGCGACATCTTCTCGCCTGTGGCGCTGACGATAGACGATGCAATCGGCAGGGGCGACCTTGCGGTCGTCTATGTCGAGGACGCCGACACGAACGGCAACCGCCTGCCCGACGCATGGGAGATGGCCTTCAACAAGGGCAAGCTGTCTAACGGCACTGCCAATATCGACCAGACGCTTGATTGCGGGCTCGCTATCAAGGACTCGCTCGCTGACACGATTTCGGAGAAGCAGGTCGATGGCGACGACTACAACGGCATGCTGGCCCACTACCTCGGTTCTCTCAGGTCTCGCGGCATGGTGGCGCTTGCCATCGGCGTCTCGCCGGAGTCGATAAACGTCAACTCCTCTGGCCAGATCGTGGTGGAGAACCTTGTCGAGAGCGTTGACATCGAGTCGATCTCCTTCGACGGCGAGACGCTTTCGATCAAGGTCGTTGGAAAGATGGGCGAGACGCCCGAGGTTGCTGCCTCTGACGTGTACGACGTCAAGGTCTCGTCCTCGGCTACGAAGACGGTGGTGTGCGATGTATATCGCCGCGAATCCCTTTCGGCGTCCGACGACTGGTCTCTTGTCACGTCCGCGCAGGTGACCGTCGGAGCGGATGCGGCGACGATCCCGGTCCAGGGCGCGTCCGGCGCAAGCGGTTTCTACAAGGTTGCAATAAGGCAATGAAGCTAAAGACAATGAAAAAGCAGATAAGGAAAGTTCTCGTTGTAAATTCTGGCTCGAGTTCGCTCAAGTACCAGCTCTTTGACATGAAGAGCGAGACGCGTCTCGCCAAGGGGCTCGTCGAGCGCATCGGGTGTGGAGGCCCTGTCAACCACGCCGAGGCCCTCAAGAAGGTCGTCGCCGATCTCGGCGACGCCGCCAAGGGCATCGACGCAATCGGCCACCGCATACTGCATGGCGGCGAGGTCTTCAGGGACTCCGCCGTCATGAACAAGGCCAACATGGCGAAGGCGAAGAAGCTCGTCAAGTTCGGTCCCTTGCACATGCCGGCTAACTTGGGCGGCGTCGAGGCGTGCGAGCGCATCTTCAAGGGCGTGCCGAACGTCGGCGTGTTCGACACGGCTTTCCACATCGCGACAATGCCGGATTGCGCCGGAATATACGCAATCGACCCCAAGTACTACAAGAAGTACGGCATCCGCAAGTACGGCTTCCATGGAACGTCCCACAAGTTCATAACGCAGGCCGCGGCGAAGTTCCTCAAGAAGCCGCTATCCAAGGTGAACCTCGTGACGTGCCATCTCGGCAACGGTTCGTCTCTCGCGGCGATCAGAAACGGCGGCGTCGTCGATACGACGATGGGGCTTACGCCTCTCGCCGGCCTCGTGATGGGCACGCGCTGCGGCGACATCGACGCGGCGGCCGTCCTCTCCATCATGGAGACGGAAAAGCTCACGCCTGCCGAAGCAGATACGCTTCTCAACAAGAAGTCGGGCCTTCTCGCGCTTGCCGGTTCCAGCGACTGCCGCGACATCTGCGCAAAGGCGGAGAAGGGCGACAAGATGGCGGAGCTGGCGCTTGAAATGCTGGCGTATAGAGTGGCACTCTACATCGGCGCGTACAATACGATCGTCGGAGGGGCCGACGCCATCATAATGACAGGCGGCATCGGCGAGAATTCGAGCGAGGTGCGCGAGCGCATAATCAGGCGCCTTGGAGCGCTTGGCATCAAGCTCGACCCTAAGGCCAACAAGGTTCGCGGCGAGACAAAGGTAATCTCCGCCAAGGGCTCGAAGATTCCGGTAGTGGTTCTTCCAACCAACGAGGAGCTTATGATAGCCAGAGACACGGTAAGGGTGCTGGGAGCCTAGGTGTCTAGAAGCCTAGAATTCTAGAAACCTAGAAACATAGAATTCTAGTGGCCTAGAAGCCTAGAGGGCTAGAGACCTAGAAGCCAAGAAGAAAGACAAAGCCATGAACGCAATAAAGAACATAATCGAAAGAGCGTCGAAGCTCAATGGAACCGTCGTTTTGCCTGAGGGACAGGATCCGCGCGTAATTACGGCGGCATGCGCCTGCGTAGATCGCAAGATCGCGACCCCGATCGTTCTCGGAACGCCCGAGGAGATCGCCGCGGCGGAAGCGACGGCCAAGCTGAGCTTGTCCGAACGCGGAATCAAGACGATCGACTACACAAAGGGCGATGCCGAGCTTGAGGCCGCGTATCTCGAGGCGTGGAACGCCAAGGAATCTAAGAAGCCTGTCGAGAAGCAGAAGATCATCGATGCGGCCGCAGCAAAGGCGACGCTTACGACGAAGCGCATCTACTTCGGCGGAATGATGGTGAAGCTTGGCCGCGTCAACGGGCTTGTCGCAGGCTCCATCGCCTCCACGGGCGACATGCTCCGCGCCGCGTTCCACACGCTTGGCACGCAGAAGGGCGTGAAGACCGCTAGCTCCTGCTTCATCATCGACCTCAAGGCGCCGACGGCGTCCGGCGACGACGTGCTCGCGTTCGGCGACTGCGGCGTGATTCCGGATCCCACGGCGGAGCAGCTCGTGGATATCGGCCTTGCGACGGCGCAGTCGTACCGCGACCTGACCGGCAGGGAGCCGCGTGTCGCGTACTTAAGTTTCTCCACAAAGGGATCCGCCGCGGGTCCGCTCGTCGAGAAGGTGCAGAAAGCCGTCGAGCTGGCGCGCCCGAAGTTCGCCGAGGCGGGAATACCCATGGATGGCGAAATGCAGTTCGACGCGGCGATAGTGCCTTCCGTCGGAAAGCAGAAGAACCCGAACGGCGAAGTTCAGGGCAACGCCAACGTTTTCATCTTCCCCGATCTCAACGCCGGCAACATCGGCTACAAGATCGCGCAGCGCATCGGCGGGGCGGATGCCATCGGTCCTAACCTGCAAGGCCTTGCGAAGGCGATGAACGACCTTTCGCGCGGGTGCAGCGCCGAGGATATCGTTGGCACGATTTGCGTTACGCTACTTCAGAGCCAGGCGAAGTAGTGGTTAGTCGTTAGTGGTTAGTGGTTAGTCTTTAGGGAAAGAGGGCATGAAGAAAGTGCGGAGAGTAGTTAGACAAGAAACGAGAGGTGGTAGCGCATCTCGCGTCTCACTACGCACTAGCCACTCCGCACTAGCCACTGCGAAGCGTGTCTTCGACGTCGAAATCGAAGGGCTTCGCCGCACGCGCGCTTCGCTTGACGGCTCGTTTGTCGCCGCGATAGGCATGATGCTCGATTGCGCAAAGCGCGAGGGCATAGTCGTTGTAACGGGAGTGGGCAAGAGCCTCCATGCGGCCGAGAAGATAAGCGCGACGCTTTCCTCGACGGGGACGCGCTCGATTGTGCTAAACCCCGTTCAGGCGATGCATGGCGATCTCGGCATGGTGTCTGCACGCGACATACTTTTGGCTCTCTCGTTCAGCGGAGAGTCCGACGAGATACTGAAGCTTATTCCTGCGGTGCGCCGCCATGGACTGAAGGTCGTCTCGCTCACGGGCAATCCGAAATCCACGCTGGCGACGGCGAGCGACGTGCACATCGAGATACCTTGCGGACGCGAGGCGTGTCCGTTCGGCATGGCGCCGACGAATTCGGTCACGGCGACGCTCGCGATGGGCGATGCGCTTGCGATGACGATGATAGACGCCCAGGAGTTTTCGGTAGAGGACTACGCGAAGAACCATCCTGCAGGGGCGATTGGGCGCGCTCTCGTTATGAGGGCTTCCGACGTGATGCGCACGGGCGAGCGCCTGGCGCAAGTTTCGCCGAAGACGACGGTGATGGCGACGCTTCTTGAGATGACGAAGGCGAAGAGCGGCTCGGCAGTAGTCGCCGACAAGAGCGGAAAGCTTCTCGGCATCTTCACCGACGGCGATTTCAGGCGTCTCATGAGCGAAGGCGGCGTAGAAGAAGACAATTGCGCCAGAAGTTCTAGAGGCTCTAGAATGTCTGGCGTTTCTAGTTCCCCTAGCCCCTCTAGAATTCTAGAGACGCCCGTCTCCAAGGTCATGACCCGCTCGCCGCTGTTCGTGCGCGACGACGCGTATGCGGCGGAGCTCTTGAAGATATTCGAAAAACGGCGCATCGACGATTTGCCCGTATGCGACACGAAGGGCAAGGTCGTTGGACTCGTTGACATACAGGATCTACCCAAAATGAAAGTAATGTAAAAAGGAAAGAAGCTTATAGATCTAGAGACCTAGAATACTAGAAGCCTAGAATACTAGAAACCTAGAATACTAGAAACCTAGAATACTAGAATACTAGAAGCCTAGAAACCTAGAATACTAGAAACCTAGAAACCAACTTAAAAACCGAAATAAAGGAGTACGACAATGAAAAAGATAATGATGACGATGACGGTTGTTACCCTAGCGGCCGCAGTCGCGCTTGCGGCGCCGGCTTCAAAGGGCAAAAAGGGCGCGGCGAAGGTCGCCGAAGATCAGGATGCGCCTGCCGTTGGCGAGCGCGACGTGTCGATCAAGCAATTTCCGAACCTCGGCAAGCAGACGCTCCAGAACGCTCCGTCGCTCGGCGGCATCAACCAGTATTTCACCAAGCCGCGCCAGTGGATCGTGCTGGAGCTTGCGTACGACACGATGCCGCGCAACCTCGACATGCTGACGTTCACGTGGCACGTCGTCCTCGACACCAAGACGGCTACGAACAAGGACCGCGAAGGTCAGAAGAAGCTCTCGCCCTACTCTTATTTCACGGCCACGACCACCTACAACAACATCCCTCGCGGGACGCATGCCGCATCCGTGGTGCTTCATCCTTCCTATCTCGAGTGCTATGGCGAGCCGTGCGCCGTGGCCGTCGTGATCTCCGATTCCAGCGGCCAGGTGATCGGCGGGCGTACTGAAGGCATCGCCCCGTTCAAGAAAAAGGCCGATCCCTCGTACAAGTTTTGGGAAGACGACGCGATCATGAACAAGGCGTTCAAGGACGACATCCTTTGGGTTACTCGTCGCAATGGACTGCAAGATCGCGGCAAGACGATCTGGGCTCTCGTGAAGCCCAACGACTATGAGCTTACATTGCAATGAGGAAAATTGAAAATGTAAAATTGAGAATGTAAAATGAAGGATCCCGCAATTCCACATTTTAGACTTTCAATTTTCAATTTTTAAATCTATGGCAAAGAAGATAACAGCACTTAACATCGGCGCGGCGAACATCGAGCTGGCCGAGTACGAGCTTGGCGCGAAAGGCGCGCTTACGCTTGTGAAATACGGCATTGCCCCGCTTGCGGCTCCGCTCGACGGCGGCAACGCCGAGACGATCCTTGCGCCCGCGCTCCTGGAGCTTGTGCGAGAGAAGGGCTTCCGTCCTGGCAAGGTCGCCATTTCCGTGTCCGGACAGATGGTGTTCCCGAAGTTCGCCGCCATCCCAATGGCCGGTGGCGCGGAGAAGTTCGAGCAGATGGTTCGCTACGAGATCGAGCAGGGCATACCCTTCCCGATCGACGAGATGGTCTGCGACCGCCAGATACTCGGCGACACCGAGGCCGGCGACAAGTCCGTGATGATCGTAGCCGCGAAGGTCGATCAGATCGAGTCGATAACGTCGGCCGTCCAGTCCGCCGGCTTCTCGCCGATGCTGGTGGATGTCGCGCCGATTGCGCTTGTCAACGGAGTGCGTCGCAATCGTCCTGAAGAAGAGAACGCCTGCGTGGTGGTGCTTGACATCGGCGCGAAGATCACGTCGCTTTCCATCGTCGAGGGCGACAAGGTCTATATGCGCTCGATTCCCGTCGCGGGGAACGTCGTGACGAAGGAGATTGCGAACGCCCTCGGCCGTGCGACGGATGAGGCGGAGTCCGTAAAGCTTGAGAAGGGCTACGTTTCGCTCGGCGGCGTCACCGAAGACGAGGACGAGGTCGCGGATCGGGTCTCGAAGGCGTGCCGCGCTGTCATGTCGCGCTTGCACGCCGAGATATCCCGTTCGATCAACTTCTACCGCAGCCAGCAGCACGGCAGCGCGCCCTCGCGCCTCTACCTGACCGGCGGAACTGCGCTTCTGCCGCAGATCGACCAGTTCTTCTCTGAGTCGCTTGGCATCGAAGTCGAGTTCTTCAATCCGTTCGAGAGCATCGCGGTTGCGCCGTCCGTGGATTCCGCGGCCATCGAGTACGATGCCGCGCTTCTCGCGGCGACGGCTGGCGTTGCCATGCACGAGGCGGGAACGGCGCGCTTCGCGATAAACCTCCTCCCGCCGTCCATCGTGGCGGCCCGTGCGGAGAAGGCGAAGATTCCGTTCCTCGCGGCCGGCGGAGCAGCCCTTGTCGCGGCGCTTGTCCTCATCATGCTAGGCATCGACCACGAGACGTCCGTCATATCCGGGCAGCGTGACGCCGTGCAGGCCAAGGTTGACAACCTCGCTTCCTTCGACAAGAAGGTGTCTGACGCGGCTGGGCAGCTTGAAGCCGAAAAGGCCGACGCCGAGAATCTCAGGGCGCTTCTTGCGTCGCGCAACAAGGCCGTGCAGCGGCTGAACGACGTGCGCAACTCGCTCGCGCCCGGCATGTGGATCGATCGGTGGGAGAAGGACAAGATCGCGATACGCGGCTGGAAGGATCGCGTCAAGGGCTCTGGCGGCAAGACCGCCGGCGAGCTGGTCGTTGACAAACTAAAGGGCAGGCCGTCCGTGGTGGACGGCGGCGTCAAGATATCAGACATGTCTGCCATTGGTCCCAAGGGACAGGTGGAGCAGTTCACCGTGGAGGTGAAGTTCAAATGAACAAGACGAAGATAATCCTTTCTGTCACGGGTGGTGTCATCCTCGTCGCCGTTCTGGCGATGGCGTTTCTGACATGGATGTCGCTCTCGGCGAAGACAGCCGCCCGCGAGGGCGACGACGAGTCCGGCACGGACGGTCTTGAGACGGTCATGGAGCGGGCTCGCGCCCTCTCCGCCAAGAAGCCGTATCCATGCGCCGCGAGCGTGAAGCAGATTTCCTCAAACCGCGAGGAAGTCATCGCGTGGAAAGACGCCGCTCTCAAGCTCGCCGCGCGCGGCGACAGGCCTGTGACCGCGACGACGCCCGCCGCGTTCAAGGAGTTCATCGTCGGCGACGCCAAGCGCGTTGCGGCGCTTCCCTCCGCCAGCGGAACTCTTGTCGCTGCCGATTTCGACTTCGGTCCGTTCAAGGACTACATCTCCGGCGGCAAGATGCCCGCCGAGGCAGAACTGGCCGGGCTCCAGCGCAAGTGGGACGACGTCTCCCTCGTCGCCGAGATGCTTTCCAACTGCGGAATCGTGCGCCTCACGGGCATTGCGTTCAAGACCGCCGAGACTGCGACGGAAGCGAAGGAGGACAACAACCGCAAGGGTGCGCGCCGCAAAAAGCCGATGCAGAAGAAGGCTGCCGCAAAGGACGAGCAGGCCGCTGCCGGCCCCGCTGCGTTCACATACACGATTTCGTTCCTTGCCAGGCCCGCTGCGTTCGTGAAGAGCGTGAACGCGCTCTCTACGTCGGACAGGTTCATTGTCGTCGACGACTTCTCTTTCGTCCGCGAAAGCGACGTGATCGCGCTTGCTCTCGGCGACGGCGACAAGAAGGAGGCCCAGCCGGCACGCAGGCGTCGTGGGCGTAGGGATGCCCGTGAAGAGGAAGAGCCGAAGGCCGAGGAGGCGAAGGGCGGGATAGTCACCGATCCCGTTCTCGATCCGCCGCTGGCCGTTACGATGTCGGTCTCGGTGTATGATTTCAAGTCGCTTGAGGAGACGAAGGAGGAAGGAAAATGATTGCGCGGAATGGAAAGGACAACTTCTTCGCGGCGCACTACGACTGGATTGTCCTGGGCGTGGGCGCGGTTGCGCTCGCAGGCGCGGCGGCATTCTACGTGATGGCGATCGGCGACGACCCCGACGAGGCGTCTTCCCGCGCCGTGTCGGAGGTTGAGAGGGCGAAGCCTGCGGAGACAGGCGTCGAGAACACGGACATGACCGCGTTCGCCGCGGCTACGCGTCTTGTGCGCTCGCCGCTCAAGATCTCGGAGGTTCCCGAGAAGCGCGAGAGTTTTCTTGCGAGCGAAAGGCGCGTCAAGTGCAAATGCGGCGAAGTGCTTGTCGGCGACGTGAAGGCGATGCCGAAGTGCCCCGCATGCGGAACGCCGCAGGAGGCGGAGAAGGTGGTCGTCCTGGATGCGGACGGCGACGGCATCCCTGACGAGTGGGAGAAGAAATACGGCCTCAACCCGTCGGATCCTGCTGACGCCAGTCTCGATGCGGACGGCGATGGATTCACGAACATCGAGGAATACGTCGCGAAGACGAATCCGGCCGACCCGAAGGATCATCCCGACTACCTCGATTCTCTCAAGCTGCAACTCCCGCTCAAGGAGACGTACATGCCGTTCATCTTCCTGGAGGCGAGACCGGTCGGCAAGAGCTGGCGCTGCGAGTTCTTCAATCCAAACGAAAAGGACGACTACGGTCGCGCGGGGCGTCCGTTCACCGCGATGGTTGGCGAGGAGATTGTCGCAAAGACGATCGACGTGAAGAAGAAGACGCCAAGCGGGTTCGTGCTGAAGAGCTACGAGAAGAAGGAGGCTAAGCGCGAACGCAAGGGCATGAAGGGCATGATCACCGTCGATGTCTCGGAGGCTATCGTCGAGCGCAAGAGCGACGGCAAGGTCATGCGGCTCGTAAAGGCCGAGAGCAAGCGCACGAAGCCGGCTCCGGCGGATGTGCAGGCGACGCTTTTGTACGAGCGCGGCTCCGTTAGCACATTTGAGGTTGTGCCTGGCTCAGAGATCGATCTCAACGGCTCTAAGTACAGGATTGTCGAAGTGAATGCGGTTGGTAAGGGGGCCGAAGTTGTTGTGGAGAATGCAATCTCCGGCAAAAAAACAACAATCAAGGCTCTTGAATAACTGACGCAGAAATAGTATAATGCGTTTCTGAAAACTAAGGAGTAGATGGTCGATATGACTACCAAGAGGAAAATAATCGCTCTGGGCGCGGCGGTGGCTTGCGCGGCTTTTGCGTGGACAAGTTTCGCCCAGGATGACTTGGACGATCTTCTGAAAGATCTCGAATCGGGCGCTAAGCCCGTTGCGAAATCGGCTGACGCCGAGGCAGCTCCAGCTCCCGCGCCTGCGGTAGATGAGGCTCCTGCGCCCGCCGCGCAGGCTGAGCCTGCTGCGGAGGTGAAGGCAGAAGAGCCCGCGCCAGCAGAGGAGGCAAAGGAAGAACCTGCACAGGCTGTCGCCGAGGCTCCGGCCGCCGCGCCAGCAGCCGAAGAGGCTCCTGCGCCCGCAGCGGAAGCAGCGGAAGCGACTGAAGAGCCCGCACAGGTTGTCGCCGGGGCTTCCGAGCCTGCGCCAGCAGCTGAGCCCGCTCCCGCTCCGGAGAAAAAGGATAGCGAAGTCATCAGCCTTCTCAGCGAGCTCGCGGCAGAGTCTGACGTGGAAGGGAAGAAGTCGCAGCCCGCGCCTGCAGCTCCCGCTCCGGCGGCAGTTGCCCCGGCAGTCGCCGAGGCTCCGGCAGTCGCCGAGGCTCCCGCCGCCGCGCCAGCTCCGGCCGCCGCGCCAGCTGCCGCTGAGCCGGCGCATCCAGATGCCGAGCTTATCGGAAACATCGTCGTGACCGAGAAGCTGCGCAGGCGTTCGCGCGACTCCCAGGCGAAGCGCTACATCGAAGAGGCGCGCCGCCGCATGGAAGCCGGCGACTATCGCGAGGCCATGCACAACTATGATCTTGCCCAGAAGCTTCTCAACGACCGTGCGGTGAACCTTCGTCGCGAATGCGAGCAGGGTATCGCCGAGGGTCTTTATCGCGAAGCGCTCAACGACTACGAGCTTGGTCGTCGCGAGAGTGCGATGCGCGGCATGGAGCACGCTCTCGACATGCGCCATCCGAAAGCGTTCCGCGTGCTTGAGAAGTGGCGTGCCGAAACGGAAGACGTCGCCGAGGTCCGCGATCTCTCGTCCATCAAGCACCGCAACAACGAGGAAAGCTTCAAGAGCGACCGTGAAAACATCCGTCGCCACCTGCGCCGCAGCCGCCAGCTGCTTTCCGTTCGCGACATGGCAGGGGCTCTCGAAGAGGTCGAGATTGTCCTCGTGAACGATCCATACAACCAAGAGGCCATCCGTCTGCGCGGTGCGATCCAGAAGAAGCGCCAGACGATTCTCCGCCAGGAACGCGAGACGGCTCGCGACGGCATGATCGCCGATGTCGACGAGGCGTGGAGGCCGGTCTATGCCGTGAATGCCGCGCAATTGAGCGAGTCCGCCGCTGAGACGGTCAAGGCGCAGACGGGTGAGGATCCCGAGCGCACGCAGGAGCAGGAGATCGAGCGCCGCATGAAGGAGATGCGCCTGCCTACGATTTCCTTCAAGCCGCCGGCGACGATCATGGATGCCGTCGAGTTCTTCCGTCAGGCGTCTGTCGATTACGACAGGCCCGACATCCCCGCAGAGAAGCGCGGCTTCAACTTCGTCCTGAAGACTCCGCAGCCGCTGAAGGCGGCCCAGGCCGAGGCCGAGGATTCCGGCGGGTTTGGCGCGAGCGAAGACGATGCGTCCGGTTCGCCGGCAAACGGCCTTACCCCGATTCCTACGATCACGGCTTCCGACATCTCGTTCCACGAAGCGTTGAAGCTCGTCTGCGACTCTGTTGACTACAAGTTCATCGTGCGCGGTCCGATCGTGATGGTGATGCACAAGGACATGTCAACCGCCGAAATCCTCTCGCGCAAGTACAACGTTCCGGAATCATTCATGGAGCGCGTCTCCAACGCCTCTAGCGAAATGAAGGAGATGGGCGGCTTCACCAGCCAGAAGAAGGCGAGCGAAGAGGCCGAGGAAAGCCCCGACCGCGACTGGAAGGCGTTCTTCGAGGAGATGGGCGTCAAGTGGCCTGAGGGTTCCTCCATCAAGCATATCAAGTCGCTCGGCAAGCTCTATGTGCGCAACACTCGCGAGAATCTCGCCGAGTTCGAGAAGGTCCTTGACGAGCTCGGCGGCCAGCCCCAGCTTATCGAGATTGAAACCCGTTTCGTCGAAGTCTCGCAGGAAGACCTGAACTCCCTCGGCTTTGAGTGGCTTCTCAACAGCGACTATTCCATCAATGTTGGCGAAGGTCTCGGCAAGGCTCTAGGGCTTTCTCGCGGTACATGGGGCTCTCGCTCTTCGACCACGACGACGACGCTGAGCAACGATCGCTCCGATTGGTCGTCGGCGGATTACGTGGCAGGTGCCGAGACTCCTCTTATCACGGGCTCTGGCTACACGCAGACCATTGGCACGAGAACGACGCAGTCCGGCAATACGACGTACAATTCAATCGGCTCCAATGGCTCTCGTTGGATTCGCGACACACGTGGCAGCGACACGTATCGCGGTCGTCGCGCCATCGGCCTCAATGGTTTCGGCGGCACCTCTGACTATCAGAACGGCAACCGTTACCTCTCGACTCTCAGCAACCACATCTCTGGCGAATCGAAATCCACGAACGACCAGTTCATGCGCGTGAATGCGTTCCTGGGCAATGCGGATCTTTCCATGATCCTCCACATGCTCGCGCAGCGCAGCGACACGGATCTCCTCTCCGCGCCTAAGATCGTCACGAAGTCCGGCGAGAACGCCGTCATCAGGGTCGTGACGGAGTACATCTATCCGCAGGACTACGACGTGCAGTTGCAGTCCAGCTCCTCCTCGGGCAGCTCTTCGAGCGGCGGCAGCCAGTCCGCCATTCTCGCCGTCGTCGAACCGCAGAACTTCACGATGCGCGAAGTTGGCGTGATTCTCGACGTGACGCCGACCTATTCCGAGGCCAATGGCGGAACGATCGACCTCGAGCTTAAGCCTCAGGTGGTCGATGAGCCGACTTGGAAGAACTACGGCATGAGGATCCCGTACTCCGGCAACTCCTCGCTCCAGAACTTCATGGGCATCGGCGACATCTTCACTGGCTTGAGCGCCATCTTTGAATCGCTTGGAACGGCGATACCTGAGACGACCAAGGCGGCTCTCGCCGACAAGTCGATGACGGCGGCGACCACGGCCCTTGAAGGCCTCACCGCGTCGCAGTCCGATAACATGACGTACTACGACGCTCCGATGGAACAGCCGTGGTTCCACGTCCGTTCGATCGACTCGAAGGTCTCGATTACCCCTGGTGCGACAGTTGTGATGGGCGGTCTCATTACCGAGCAGCGCAAGGCGATGGACGACAAGATCCCGTTCCTTGGAGATCTGCCGTACGTTGGGCGCCTATTCCGTTCGCACGCCGAGCAGACGATCAAGCGCAACTTGCTAATCTTCGTGACCGGGCGTCTCATCACGCCGTCTGGCCGTGAGCTTCGCGTGAACGAGGAGAACGCCGACACCGCCGAGGTGAAGGAAGCCCCCTCGGCAGAGTGACATAGGCTGATGTTCTAAGGCAGGGTCGTGCATCCTGTGCGACCGAAAACGGCGCGATGACTCCATCGCGCCGCATTTTTTCCATTTTCAATTGCAAACGATTTTTGATATAATTCTGCATATGAAAAAGACACGTTTATTTGTTTTCTCCATTGCGGCCTTGCCGCTTTTGTCAACAGCGTGGGCTGTGGATGCCATGACTCTGCGTACATCCGGGCATTTTCTCGAAGGTGTCTGGGTTGGTGAAACGAGCTTCATTTCAAATGTTCCAACCGCTGCAACAACATCGAGCGCAACTTTGACGGCAAATCTTGACGACGGCTACAAGGTTGACGGGTGGTATAGCGTTGCAAGTGCAGCAATTTTTCCTACAACAATAGGATCATGGACAAAAGAAGCCGGCAGCGTCGATACATGCACCCTGTTTAAGTCGGGCTCATATTATGTAGCATTGGACATTGGCTATGTAAAGTATGGCATCAAGCTTGTTAACGCCCCTGGTGCCAACCCTGTGGCCTTCACCAACGATCTCACGGTGGTTGACAGCATAGTGCTGCCCAAACCATCTGAATTGGAGGGCTATGAATTCGAAAACTGGGAGGCTGAAAATGGTGTAGCGTATTCTGCAGAATTGGAAATCACCCCAGGCGACGATATCGGCCTCGCCCATTCCGACACGAACTTTACGCTGACAGCTCAGTGGACGCCGCACACGATGTCGATTTCATACGACCTCGATGGCGGTAGTTCAGGTGAAAGCCACCCAGCTATTGCCACCTACGGAACGGCGTTCAAGGTTTCTGCGCCGACAAAGACAGGATACATTTTCAAGGGATGGTCTGTGTCTGGCTATGATCAATATAGTGCAAAATACGGGACTGATTCGGCGGCTCCTCCTTCAACCTTGCTCGCTGCCGGCGGAATGTTCCCAGCAAATGGAGGCGACGTCTGGTTTCTCAACTTGAATCCAGCCAACGCTGCGGACGTTAAGCTTACTGCAAACTGGGTGGCGAAGACCTATACCGTTAAGTTTCGCATAAGCGGCGCGAGCAACAGTCCCACGACGTCCATGACCGTGACATATGGTCAGCCGCTTGATGCTGTCACGACCACGCCAAAATACGACAACGCCGATTTCATGGGCTTTTATACGCTGCCAGACGGACAAGGCGAGCAGTACTGGGATTCGAACGGCACCCCGTGCGTGTCCATTTGGACGAACGACGTGGACAACATGACGTTCGAGGAGTACAAGGGCAACATACGACGTCAGATACGATTCCACGGAAACGGCGGAACGCCAGAGTTGACGATCACCAACGCGTTGGTCGGCGCAACCTACGGAAGCGTCATGCCTTCCGTCGCTTGGGGTGGCGACATGCATGTTCTTGTGGGATGGTTCACCTCCGCGACCGACGGAACCAAGATTCCGGCTGACGCGATAATCGAATCGGATTCCGGCGACATCGACTTGTATGCCCATTGGGAATCGTCAAGCTACTTTGTCCGGTTCGACGGCAATGGCGCGACGAACGAAACGGAAATGGCTCTCCAGCAGATAGACTTCGATAGCGAGACTCCGCTCTCGCCGAATGGATACGGAAGGCCGGGCTACACCTTGGCGGGCTGGGCTTCTACCAAGAACGATGCGGACTCTGGCACGGTCGCTTTCGCCAATGGAGCTGCCGTGTCTAATCTTGTCGCTGTCGCAGGCGCGACTGGCACGGTTTACGCCGTCTGGACGCCAAACGAATATTACGTCAGGTTCAATCCGAATGGCGGAGAGGGCGTGCCTTTCGTTTGGACGAACCGCTACGACACGATAACGAACTATCCGCCGGCAGATACGTTCAGCCGTGCCGGATTCTGGGAGTTCTCGTGCTGGAGCAACACGGTTGACGGCACTACTGCCTATTCAGGCTCGTTCTCGAATCTTACCGCAGCAGCTGGCGGCATGGTGGATGTCAATGCCGTGTGGGCGACTACCTTGCGCGGTCTTTCGCTGGCCATGCACTGCGACAATTTGGTTTGGTCAAACCAGTCTTTGGATTCGGTGTCTGGGCCGCTGTGGATCGATGAATGGGGCGCTGGACTTGGCTATAAGTCCAGCGGATCGCAGGTTTCACAACAAGGGCGCTCGCCGATAGGATTGCAAGCTGCGGTTTCCACAAATGGGACGTTTAGCTTCTATTGCAAAATTGAATCAGGAAATGCCGGCACTGTCAGAATCTGGATATCCGACGATGAAAAGGTGCTGTATAATATCAATGCTATTGTGACCAAGGAAGTCAGCATCGAAGCAGGCAGCGATTGGATGAAGGTCGATCTGGAAGTGCCGCCGTTAGAAGGCGTGTCAGCATTCTACGTGAATATTGCAAATAGGACGGATGGCGAAAAACTGTGTATCGACATGATGACATGGTCCCCGGAGGGCGGTGATGTTCCGGTCGTGCCAGGTCCAGGTGAGGAGGATCGGCCGTTTGCAGCTGGCGATGTGACGGTCACTGGATATGAAGCGCTGTATGATGGCGCGGCGCATGGGGTAACGGTTGCTTCCGGCATAGCTGGCTTTACGGTCAGGTATGCAGACGCTGCCGAGGATAACTGGTCGGCGGTGTCGCCAACGTTGACGGACGTAGGCTCGATGACGGTGAGGTGCGAGCTTTCCGCTCCAGGATATGTCACCGAGACGAACATGGCGACGGTGTCCATTCTGCCCCGCAAGGTGTCGATGACGAGCGGCAGCGCAAGCAAGGCGTACGACGGTACTGCTCTTACGAACAGTGCTGCTGTGACTGTTGGCGGTGATGGTTTTGCCAATGGCGATGGAGCAAGCTATGTCTTTACCGGTTCGCAGACGGCGGTTGGCGAGAGTGCCAACACTTTCGATTATATCCTCAATGACGGCACGAAAGTTGGCAACTACACGATCACGACGAATACTGGCACCCTAACGGTGACGAAGGCGAGCGTGGGCGGTGGAACAGACGAGCCTGCTGGCGGAGAGATCCCGCAGGGCGGGCTTTCGAAATTCGATGCGACCGCTACGTATGACGGCGACAGCCACACGCTCGATACCAATGCGATCATGACGGCTTTTGGCGCGGCGATGATTGATGATTTCACGGTAGAGTATGCGACAGGAAGCACGACAGAGCCATCCATGCCGTGGCTTTCTGACGCACCGGCATATGCGGATGCTGGCGAGTACTCGGTGTGGTACCGCGTGACGAGTCCGAATTACGAGGACTTTGTACATGTGGCCAAAGTGCAGATTGCTAAGGCGGACAACGCATGGCTTGTCGAGCCGTCGATATCCGGCTGGACGTCCGGACAGGCGGCGAGCGCGCCGGACATGGGCTCTGCCAAGTTCGGCCAGCCCACCGTGTCGTATGGCGAGACAGGCGATCAGCCCCCCGCGGAAGCCGGCGACTACGAGGCGACGTTTGCGGTTGCGGAGACCGAGAACTACGCGGGGCTCTCGAAGGTCGTCCCGTTCTCGATTTCCGCGGCGGAGGAGCAGGAAGCGCAGCCCTCGTGGCTGCCCATCCCCGGCGAGGGGACCGTCACGGTCCCGAAGACCTGGAAGGTCGGCCAGAAGGTGACGTGGAAGGCCGCCGCCAAGAAGGGCAGCGTGTTCGCCCGCTGGGAGGGCGATTTCGTGGACGACCTCGGCCTCTCCCGCAACCAGCTGCGCAACCCGTCGCTCCAGTTCGTCGTGCCGGAGGGCTTCGATACAAACGCCATCAGCGCGGTGTTCATCTCGATCGATTCAGACACGTTGAGGTCTCTGTCGCTCAGTGCCGCCGAGCCGCTCGCCCTGAACGCAGACGTGGCCAGCCTCGAGCTTGTGGACGACTCGCAGTCATACGTCACGGCCTCGGCGAGCGGACTCCCCTCCGGCGTCAAGTTCGACGCGAAGACCCTGTCCTTCTCAGGCAAGCCCAAGAAGCCCGGTGCTTTCACTGTGAAGGTGACGGCGAAGAACGCGTCCGGCTACCAGTGGGCGGAGAACCTGGTCATGCTCGTGGCCAACGCCGACGGCACGGTCGTGGACGCACCGAAGCCGGCCGACCCCAGGCGTACGGCCTACCACCCGCTGACCACGATCTCCATGGATCCCGACATGGGCACGGTGACAGGCACGGGCGTGTACGCCGAGGGCAAGAAGGTCTCTATTTCCGCGAAGGCGGCGAAGAACTGCGTGTTCGCCGGCTGGTACCGCGACGCGGAGCTCGAAAAGCAGATGGAGTTCTCGTCCGGCGACTGGAAGAGCGCGTCGCAGAGCGTGGTCGTGCCGGAGGTCCGCTACCTGTTCGCCAGGTTCGTGACGGCGGACTACGACAGGCGCAACGTCACGTTCTCCGTCGACGGGGCCGAGATGTCCGCGGATGCCGCGGAAAGGCCCGCGTGGACCAACTACTGCGGCGTCGCGCTCGACTGGCCTCTCGCGGCCGACGCGCCCTCCGCGACGACCGTGAAGGCGTCCGGGCTGCCCTCCGGCGTGAAGCTCGTGCAGGACAAGGTGACGAAGGCGTATTCTCTCTCCGGCGCGCCGACCGCCGCGTCGAAGACGGACAAGAGGACCGGCGGGACGGTCCCGTCCAAGGTGAAGCTCACCGTCACGACGGCGGGCAAGGCCTCCGTGCCGTACGAGGCCGACTGGGTGATACTGCCCCTGCCCGCGTGGGCGGTGGGGGATTTCAATGGATTGGTGGGGAACGGGGAACTGGGAACGGGGAACGGGGAACTGGGAACGGTTGCGCTGACGGTGGCGGCGAACGGCAAGGTCAGCGGCAAGCTTCTCGAGGGCGGCAGGAGCTGGACGCTTGGCGCGGCGTCCTTTGACGCCGTGCGGCGCGTCGGGGACAACGCGCCCTGCCAGGGCGGCGCTCTCGACGGGGCGATCGCCTTCTTCGCCACCGTCGTCGGCAAGAACGGGAAGCAGGCCTTCACAAACGAGGTGGCGATGTCTGCCACTGAAGTGGAGTTGCCAGGCGGGTCTGGCCTGCGCGGAGTGGCCAACGGCCATTCTCTTCCCTCTTCCCTCTTCCCTCTTCCCTCTTCCCTCTCCTGGACCGCATGGCAGAACCTCTGGAAGACGGAGCCGTGGAAGACGGACGCCAAGCCGTTCGCTAAGGCGCCTGCGCTTGCGCTGTATGTGGTAAAAGGCGAAGCGGCGGGCATGGCCGTCGTGGACGAGCTGCCAGAGGGCGTCTCGCCCTACGGCACGCTTACGCTCAAGTTTGCGGCGACTGGCGTCGCGACGGCATCCGCCAAGTTCGTGACTGGAAAGAACGAGAAGACTGGCAAGGACATCGTCTATTCCGCCTCCTGCTCGTCGGTGCTGGTTCCGGCTGCAGACGACGCAAAGTTGTTCGATCTCATCCTCTACTTCCCGTTCAAGTCTGGCAAGTTCGACGGATATACGGCAAGGGTGACTCTCATTTGGAACGGCGCGGCGTTTGGCATTGACTAGGACTAAACAGTCGTAGTTGAAGTCAAGCATCGTGGTTGTCCCGCCTGGATTCGAACCAGGACTAAGAGGATCAAAACCTCCTGTGCGGCCACTACACCACGGGACAATCGAAGGCGTTGGCGCGTATTATACAAAAAATTGTGCGGAATGTCACTCCTGGAAAGTTGTATTTCTTGCGGAGGGGGTATTGACCGTGCAATGGTAAAAATAGTATACTACACAACTGTTTGCCGCAGGGGCGGTTCCTTGCGGAAGCACAAGAAAAGTTATTAAGGTAGATACAAAATGGCTATCAAGGTTGGCATCAACGGGTTCGGCCGCATCGGTCGCATGGTGTTCCGTGCAGCGGTCGAGAATTTCGCTCAGGACATCGAGATCGTCGGCATCAACGACCTGCTCGATCCGGATTATCTCGCGTACATGCTGAAGTACGACTCCGTACACGGCATCTTCAACCACGACATCAAGGTTGATGGAACGACGATGACCGTTGATGGCAAGGCGATCCGCCTCACCGCCGAGAAGGATCCGGCGGCTCTCAAGTGGAACGAAGTCGGCGCCGAGATCGTCGTCGAATCGACCGGTCTCTTCCTTACCGACGAGAAGGCCCGCGCCCACATCACGGCTGGTGCCAAGAAGGTCATCATGTCCGCTCCTTCCAAGGATGCGACCCCGATGTTCGTCTATGGCGTGAACGACAAGACCTACGCTGGCCAGGACATCATCTCCAACGCTTCCTGCACGACGAACTGCCTCGCGCCGATCTCCAAGGTTCTCAACGACAAGTTCGGCATCAAGCGCGGCCTCATGACGACGATTCACGCCGCCACCGCGACGCAGAAGACCGTTGACGGCCCGTCCAAGAAGGATTGGCGCGGCGGTCGCGGCATCCTCGAGAACATGATTCCGTCCTCGACTGGTGCTGCTAAGGCCGTCGGCAAGGTTCTTCCCCAGCTCAACGGCAAGCTCACGGGCATGTCCGTGCGCGTTCCCACGAGCGACGTCTCGTTCGTCGACCTCACGGTCGAGCTCGAGAAGGAAGCGACCTACGAGGAAATCTGTGTGGCTATGAAGGCCGCTTCCGAGGGCGAGCTCAAGGGCGTTCTCGGCTACACCGACGAGGCCGTCGTTTCGACCGACTTCCGCGGCGATGCCCGCACGTCGATCTTCGACGTCAAGGCTGGCATCCAGCTCGATCCGACCTTCGTCAAGGTCTGCTCGTGGTACGACAACGAGTGGGGCTATTCGAACAAGGTCCTCGAGATGGCTCGCGTCATCGCCAAGTAACGCGTGACTCTCGAATACGAAACCGCGCTCGGCGATCCCGTCATGGGGATAGATGAAGCCGGGCGCGGACCACTGGCCGGCGGCGTTTACGCCGCCGCCGTGTTTTGTCCGCTCGTGCTCGCCAGGCAGCTTTTCGAAGGCGAGTGGCGGGCGGTGAACGATTCCAAGAAGCTTTCGCCAAAGAAGCGCGACGCACTCGCAGCGACAATCCGCTCGACGCCAGGTTGCCGCTGGGCGGTTGCGTTTGCAAGCGCGGAGGAGATTGACCGGCTGAACATACTTCGTGCTACGCATCTTGCGATGCGCCGTGCCGCAGAGAAGGTCGATCCGGAAGGGATATTCAAGATTCTCGTTGACGGTCTTCCCGTTCCGACGCTGCCAAATTCGACGAACGTCATTGGGGGCGATGCGAAATCTCTTTTGATTGCCGCCGCGTCGATTCTCGCGAAGACGGCGAGGGACGAGGACTGCATGAGGCTTGAACGCGAATATCCCGGCTACGGATTTGCGAAGCACAAGGGGTATCCGACGAAAGATCACGTTGCCGCGCTCGAACGCCTGGGGCCATGTCCCGAGCACCGCCGCAGTTTTGGTCCCGTGGCAAAGCTGCTACGGACCGATGATGACTTTAGTTCCCGACTTGCACATTGCGAAGAGTCGTGCGGCGTTCCAGTTGGCCAGGCGGAAGCATCCATGTGAGCCGGTGAAGCCGATGGACTCAGGTCGCGGCGTTCCGTGTATCCCGTAGCCAGGTAGGTTTAGCCCCATCCACGCGACTCCGACGGGGCAGTTCTCGCCATGAGGCCATACGTGGCGCACGGGCTTTTTCCCGGGCGGCGTGTAGTCGGGCGTGTAGGTGTAGTTGGGCCATGGAATGTAGCTTGTGATCTTGAGTTCGCCATGCGCGGGAACCTTTGCCTTGTTCGCGGCAATCGAACAAGGGAAGAGCGCGAGGAGCCTGCCGTTTGCGTCGTAGGCCGTTATCTCGAAGTTTGAAAGCGAGACTTTTACTAGCGCGGCCTCTGGACGATATGGACGCTTGGCGCGTCCTCTGTCGGCCGCGGCGAAATCGTCTTCGATCGGCGGGAAG